>Ga0098055_1000003_pt1 | contig 377156 bp, 356 predicted proteins | sample 17_taG_FD_75107 | JGI IMG/M metagenome (GOLD analysis project Ga0098055, IMG submission 75107) | Marine viral communities from the Subarctic Pacific Ocean - 17_ETSP_OMZ_AT15314 metaG | ecosystem: Environmental > Aquatic > Marine > Oceanic | place: Pacific Ocean | collected 2015-01-18 | reverse complement strand
CAGCTTGACCCGCCGAGTCGGTTAGGCAGAGAATGAAAGCTTGGCGGTTTTGCAATGCAAAGAAGCCAAGCTGTAATGAACGATCAGCCGTGAGTGTACGGCCGCTTCCGCTCCAAGCTCGCGCGGCAGACCTCCATCCATGGAGGCCAATCAGAGACGAAGAGCGCGAAGTTGATAGTTTTGCTCGCCGCGGCCGCTTTCACTTTTGTCTGGAACAAAAGTGAATGAAGTCCCAAGAGCATTCCTTAGGTGTTGGTGTTTATCACCTGTTGTCTGGTTGGCCTTGTGACAACTGATTGTCTTTGTTTTTATGGCGGGTGTGGTAGCATGCAGTTTTGTTTTTGAGGATGCCATGAAATATTTACACACGATGGTGCGGGTCAGTGACCTGAATGAGTCATTGGACTTTTATGTCAATAAGTTGGGACTGGTCGAACACAGCCGGCGAGATGTGGAAGCCGGGCGCTTTACCCTGGTGTTTTTACATGCGCCGGGTGATGAGTCGGCGATGGTGGAGTTGACCCACAACTGGGATGAACAAGGTTATGATTCGGGCCGGAATTTTGGTCACCTGGCATACCAAGTCGATGACATTTATGCCCTGTGTCAAAGCTTGATGGATCAAGGCGTGGTGATTAACCGTCCTCCGCGTGACGGCCACATGGCTTTTGTTAAAAGTCCTGACGGCATCTCCATTGAACTGTTACAAAAAGGTGATGCGCTGCCTGAACAGGAACCGTGGAAATCAATGCCCAATAACGGCAGCTGGTAAATTTAGTTCAGGACGTTGTGGTAAAAAATGATGCCCCAGGTCAGCAGCACGATCATTTGCGCCATAAACACCGCGGCCGAACCCATGTCTTTGGCGCGACCAGCCAGTTCATGTTGTTCCAAACCACAGACCAGGTCGACCACCGCTTCAATGGCGGAATTGATGATTTCAACCACCAGCACCAACAACAAAGAACCCACCAGCAGCAACACGTCGATGTGGTCGTCAGCCAACAACCAGGCACAGGGTAATAACAACACCATCAGGTAAATTTCCATGCGGAAAGAGGCTTCGGCACGGTAGGTGGCATGCAGGCCTTTCATTGACCACTGAAAGGCCCGGTAGATTTGTCTGGGTCCCCTGAATCCGGAGTCAGGCATGTTTAGGAAACCTGGATTTTATGGACCACATTCGGTTGTTTCACCGCTTTCACCTCATCCAAACGCCTGATGGGGGTGGTGTAGGGTGCCAGTTTCAATGTTTCGATGTCGGTTTTGGCTTGTTCGAGCACCTTGGCCATGGCTTCAACAAAGGCATCAATGGATTGTTTGGACTCAGTTTCGGTGGGCTCAATCAACAAACACTCAGCCACCAACAAGGGGAAGTAAACCGTGGGAGCGTGCATGTCTTGATCTAGCAATGCCTTGGCCAAATCGCTGGCCGTCAAACCCAAGTCTCGGGCTTGTTTTTTTAAGGTGACGATGAACTCATGACTGGCCCGGCGGTTTTTGAAGGCCAAATCAAAGCCAACCGCTTCCAAACGTTTCATCAGGTAGTTGGCATTCAGGGTGGCGAATTCGGAAATCCGCGCCATGCCTTCTCTGCCATTCAGTAGGGCATAAACGTAGGCACGCAGGTTAACCCCAGCGTTGCCTGAAAAAGCCGACAGCTGGCCAATGGTTTTGGGCGCTTCCTTGGCAGTAACAAAATAGTATTCATCGTCGCGTTTGCCGACATAAGGCACCGGCATAAATGGCAGCAGGCGTTCGCTGACACCGATGGCTCCTGAGCCAGGACCACCACCACCATGCGGCGTTGAGAAGGTTTTATGCAGGTTCATGTGAATCACATCGAAACCCATGATGCCTGGGTTGGTTTTACCCAAAATGGCATTGAGGTTGGCGCCATCGTAATACAGCAAGCCGCCTGCGGCGTGCACTTTCTGGGCAATCTCTTTGATGCGACTTTCAAATACACCCAAGGTCGATGGGTTGGTCAGCATGATGCCAGCGGTTTGCGGGCCGAGGGCTGCTTCCAAGGCTTGCATATCGACGTTACCATCGGCGTCGGTGCGAATTTCTTTGACCTTGTAGCCACACATGATGGCTGTGGCTGGGTTGGTGCCATGGGCGGCATCGGGCACGATGATTTCTTTGCGTTCAAAATCGCCACGATCATCATGATAGGCTTTGATCATGGCCACCCCGGAAAACTCGCCTTGGGCGCCGGCCATGGGTGTCAGTGACACGCCTTTCATGTTGGTCACTGCTTGCAGAATTTGTTGCAAATGATACATGCAAGCCAAGTAACCTTGCGACAAGCTGGGATGCGCCAGCGGGTGGCGTGAAATAAATTCATCGCGCATGGCCAGGGAATTACAAGCCCGGGGGTTGTATTTCATGGTGCATGAACCCAGCGGATAAAAATTGGTGTCAATAGCAAAATTTTTCTGGCTCAAGCGGGTGTAGTGGCGCACCACATCCAACTCACTGGCCTGTGGCATACCAAGGCGGCTGCCACGCTGGAATTCAGCAGGGATCAGGTGGTCAACATCCACCTCATCAGGTGATTGTGCATGAGCGGTTCTGCCGGGTTTGGACTTTTCGAAAATCAACATGATTCAGCCTTTAAAAATCAGTGTAGTAAGACACGTGGTAATTCCTACCAGGTGCATCCAGACCTGAAGCGTGTTCACGGTATTTTTTGTTGAAAATGTTTTCTACACCCAACCTGATTTGACCGTTGATGCTGTGCCTCCAGGTGAAGTGCGTATCATATACCACAAAACCACCGGTGCCAAATGGATTGATGCGTGCATCGCTGAGGTCGCGGGCGCTCAAACGGTCTTGGGTTCCAGCCAGGCGCGCTTGTGAGCGAACCTGCCATTCATCGCTGAGGTCCTGTTGGTAGCCGATGACCCCAAACAAAGGTGGAATGCGGTCGGCCGGACCCTCACCGTCTTCTGTGGTCTCGGTGCCATGGGTATAAGTGACATTGGCGAACAGGTGCCCACCGTTATCAAAATAGTAGTTGAGTTCACTTTCTAGGCCGTAAATGTCAACCTCATTGATGTTCTGTGACTGCACGATGTCTTGACCTTCGGAAGTCTGCGCTCCGGTTTCAACCGAAGCAATCACATCCTGATAACGAGATACAAAGGCCACCAATTCACCTTGCCAACCGTTGCCGGCATGCTTGAAGCCAAGATCAAAAGACAGCACGGTTTCTGGTTCGAGTGATGGGTTGATGATGTTGAAACGGTTACCTGAACGTTCTCCCACTTGCCCCAAATCAAAAATATTGGGCGGTCTGAAACCCCGTCCGAGGTTGGCAAACACGCGATCGGATTCATTGATTCTGTACAGCCAGCTCAGGTGCCAAGTGAGGTCATCCAGGTTGAGTTGATCATCGGCAATTTGGGGGCTGTTGAGGTCAATGGCATAATCACTGTAGCGGGTACCCAAAGTGATCTCATGGTCACCCAAGTATTGGTGCCAGTTGGCATAAACCGCGACTTGCTGCATGGATGAACCATCAGGGTAGCGCGAGTCTCTGGGCACATCTTCACCATCGGCTGTGACCCGCTGACGGGCGCTGGAGATGGTGTCTTCGTAAACATCGAAACCGTAGACCAGCAAACTGTCATCATCCAGGGCTTTGTTCCAATCGGCTTGTAAGCTGTACAAATCACTGCTGTTTTGTTCGGTGTCAGTGCGGCTGCCTGAGAGGGGTTGGCTGAAGCGGTTGTCGGTGATTTTTTGGTAGGCCACATGGTAGTTGGCCATGTCATACCAACCGGTGGCATTGGCGGTGGTGTATTTCAAGTGCGAGAACAAACGTTCGTTGGGTTGGAACAGGTAAACCCTAGACTCGGGTTCTGTTTGACCAAATCCAGCAACCAAATTATCAACCCTGGGCGTGCCCGGTTGGTGGGTGTATTGGATGTCGAACACCCAGTTAGAAAAATCAGAAGTGTTGAACACCCATTTGTTGTTGAATGATCGTGATGTGTAGGCGGTGAAGGGAATGATCTCACCAGAGCCGGTCTCACGTTGGCCGATGTCCTGGTAGCTCAAGCCAATGGTTGAGGCAATTTTGTTGTTACCGAAATCAGCCCCGACATGGCTGATCCATTTCTCATCGGCACTGTCCCAGGAACTGTAGAGCGAACCAGTCAAATCCCAATTGGGGCTGTAAAATTCCGGTGTGTGGGTCAGTACATTGACCACACCACCCAAGGCATCACCACCATACAGCACCGAAGCCGGGCCCCGGACCACTTCTATTTGTTCGGTCATGAATGAGTCAACCAGTGCCAGGTATTGGTTCGGGGCGTTACGGAAAAAGGCGGTGTTCAATCGCATGCCATCCACCAGATGTACATTTTGAGACCCTTTCAGGCCTCGAATGATGGGCACCGCTTGTCCCGGGGTGGTTTGTTGGATGTATACGCCTGATTCCTGCCGCAACAAATCCGGCAACAGGGTGTTGGGTTTGTTTTTGATTTCATCGCGGGTGACCACCGAAACCGCGGTGGCACTGTCATTGGTGGTTGTCGCTGTTTTACTGGCGGTTACTTGAAGGGGTGACAGCGATTCAATTTCGTCAGTGCTGGTGTTGGCAACTGGCGCTTGATCCTCTGCAATGACCAGGCTGGAGGCCATCAGCATGGCGAAGAAAATGGTTGTTTTCATGGGTTGGTTTGTTTTGGGGTTAGTGTATGGGTTTGTGGCCACAGGGTCTTCAGGTGGGCTCAAAAAGTCAATCATTCTGCCGGTTTTAAACTGAATGTAAGCTGAATAAAATGGGCTGCAAAAAAAGCCAGTGATTCTTACTTATTTGGCAGCAGAAATCAAGCGGTATCGGCCACAGTCTGTTGCAAGTATTTTTTGATTTCATTGACCGTCAACACATAGGCTTTGCGCGCATTGGTGATTTGTTTGGTCACTTCGGCTTGGTTTTCTTCAATCGCAGCGGCTTCTACTTTTTTACAGTAGTGACTGAAGCCGGAAGCACCGATGTTGGCACCGGTTGATTTTAAGGTGTGAGCGATTTGTCTGGCTTCAGCAAAGTCCTGGTTTTGACTGAATTGATTGAGCTTGTTCAACATCTGTGGCGACTCTTGTTGAAACAGGTCCAACAGGGAATTGGTTTCCTCTCCCATGAAGGTTTTGATTTCAGTCAGGGCCCGGGTGTTGAGCCACTTGTCATTGATGTCAAGCTGGGGGCTGCTCGGTTGGTTCTTCGTTGGGGTCTTCTTCAGGCTTTTTTTTTGAGCCAGCGGGTCCCACTTTTTGAGGGTTTTTTCCAGAATATACCGGTTCAACGGTTTGGACATGTAGTCATCCATACCGGCATCCAGGCATTTTTCTTTGTCACCCAACATGGCATTGGCTGTCATGGCAATGATTGGGGTGTGATTGAGGTTGTTATTTTCTTCGTATTTGCGTATGCGTTTGGTACAAAAGTAACCATCCATGACCGGCATTTGGCAATCCATCAGTATCAAGCGATAACGGGTCTTTTTGGCTTTGTTTAGCGCCACCATGCCGTTTTCTGCCACATCAAACGGGAAACCAATGTAGTCAATGAGTTTTTGTGCCACCTTGAGGTTCACTTCGTTGTCTTCCACCAACAATATGGTCTCAGAGATGTCGCTGACATCCACTTGTTCTTCACTGTCTTGCGGGTCATCTGCAGCGTCATCTTCGCTTTCATCCGTGTCGGTTTGTTCATCACCGTAGCTGGTGTCTGCTTCAGCCTGTTCTTCATCCAGTTGCATGACTTCTTCGGGAAAAAAGCGCCGTTCAAATTCACCGATGACCAGCTCAACGTCTTTGTCAGGCTGCATGATCTGGATATTTTTGTATTGTTTGATGCCAGCAATGTGCCCACCGGTGGTGATGGCACAAATCCACACATCGTCCAATTCTCCTTTTTCTACCAACAGCAACAGTTGCCTTAAGGTTTTGGCATTGGTATCAAAATCAATGAACAGCAAGGTGGTTTTGCCATCCTGAATGCCACGGGCAGCCTGTATCCTAGAAATCGCATGCTGATAATTCAAGGAAGTTTGGACCGGCAACAAGGCCTTTTCCAGTTCGGATTGAATGCGTTTGAACAACACGGGATTGGTGTTCAACAAAATGGCCTGGTGTTGGTGTACTTCGGTGCCACCGTGTAACGAGTCACCGGCTGATTTGGTGAAAGGTATTTCAAACCAAAAAGTACTGCCCACGCCTTTCTTGGACTCCACGCCCATCTGACCTTTCAGTAACTCAACAATCTTCTTACTGATGGTCAGTCCCAGCCCCGTGCCACCAAATTTGCGGGTCGATGAATTGTCGCCTTGGGTGAAGGCGTTGAATAGTTTCTCGGTCTGGTCTGGTGATATACCAATGCCTTGGTCTTTCACCGAGAACCTGATCAGTTCTTTGGAGGCGAAGTTTTTGACCTTTTTGACCTCTATCTTGATTTTTCCATGGTCGGAAAACTTGATGGCATTGGACAACAAATTGGTTAACACTTGGCGCACCCGGATCGGGTCGCCACGCAACAATGGATTGATTTGGTCGTCGATATTGACTTCGATTTCCAAGCCTTTGCGTTCGGCCGAGGAGTTGAGGCTGTCCAACACTTCCTCAACCACCTTCCTGACTTTGAGACCAGTGATCTCGGTGGTCAGTTTACCGGCCTCGACTTTGGAGTAATCCAATAGGTCATCAATGAGTTTCTGCATCTGCGTGGCAGAAGTGTGTGCGGTGGTCAGGTAATCCTTTTGAAAAGCATTTAATTCCGTGTCCATGACGATATCAATCAACGGTACGATGCCATTCAAAGGCGTGCGAATTTCGTGACTCATGGTGGCCAGAAACTCCATTTTGGCCATTTCCGCAGCCGACAATTCAACTTGAAGGCTTTTGATTTGCTCTTTCAGCAGTTTGATTTCATAAGCAGCATCTTCGGCTTTTTTGATTTGCTTGGCCAGGCTGGCAGGTAAGGGTTCGTTCTTCTTCTTAACGGTGACCGGAGCCGGCAACAGGAACTTGCCAACGGCGACAAAAAAGGCGCTGATCAAAACCACCAGTAAAGCAAAGAAAATGGGTTGGTTCAGACCCAGTTGACTGTCGGTAGACAGCAGCAGTATAACGAGGAAACTCAAGGCCGGTAAGGCCATGGCGTAAGCGGTTCTTTTCAGGCTTAACTGACCCAGTTGCAGCAAACCACCCAGCCAGCTTAACAACAAGGTGGTCAACAGTGCTGGATTGGTGCTGTCACTCAGCCAAAAGCTCAAACTCAACCAGACACTGGCCACCACGGGGATGATCCAATTGGCCTGTTTGGCAAATACATCGTCATAACGGTTTTTGATGAACGGCTGAGAAACCAGGTAACCAACGGCTATGGTCAGCAAAAATAACAGCATGGTGAATTGGAATTGTCCGCCCTCTATCCAGGACAACAGAAACATCAGCAGGGCCAAGGCACACCACAACAGTTTTTTATCTTTTAAATAAGCCATCAACTCCTACCCAAACATACCTACTCGCAGTTTACAGCTGTGTTGGTACTGCGCGCTTTTGTTACATAAACCCTCAGGTTGAACCAAGATTGTAGCTAAATATCAATCAGGTCGAAAGTTTTTTTTAAAGGCATTTACAGAAAAAGGGCCTAATTAATTGAAATCAAGTGGTTTTTAGCGTTCGTCAATCAGCTGCACCGAGCAATTTGCTCACGGTGTTTTTGGCGGCTTCAAATGAAAACCAGCGTTCAACATTGGCCAAGCCACCGGCAGAAATGCGCTGCCACAAGGCAGGGTCCTGATACAGGCGAATCACTGCCTGCGCAAAATCATCGGCTTCATCGGCCATCATCACGTCCACCTCATGGGTGGTATACATGCCTTCAACGGCCACCTTAGTACCCACCACCGGTTGACCATGGCTCATGCTCATGTTGACCTTGCCTTTGACTCCAGCACCAAAGCGCAAAGGAGCCACGGCAATTCGCACCCCTTGCATGAAAGGTTCAATGTCTTCTACAAAACCATGAAATTGGATGTTGTCCTGCTTGCCCAGATCAGCCACTTGTGGCGGCGCTTTGGACCCCACCACATGCAACTGAATATCTGGAATGGCGGCCAAAATGGTGGGCCAAATGGCTTCAACAAACCACAAGATGCCGTCCACATTGGGGGTGTGTTGATACCCACCGAGGAACACGATGTCGCGGCGTTGGTCATGGCCTTTGTCGGTGCCGTAAACTTCGTGAATGTTGGATAACACGGCCACCGGCAAATCCGGGTCTTCGGTTGCCAAAACTTCCTGCTCGTAAGGGCTGACCACCAATGTCAGGTCACAACCGCGGGCCACGGTCAGTTCTTTTTCCCGCGTCACTGCCGCCGCTTTGGCGGCCTGCTTGTCATCGGCCAATTCAGCCATCCGGGTTTCTCTGACGTAATGCAGGTCGACCGTATCAAACCAAATGGTGGCTTGCGGGCAATAATTGCGAATGCTTGGCATGATGGGTTCAGCCACATAATAGCGACTGAGGATCACGGTTTGGTAATAACCACCATTGACCTTGAGGTAATCCAGTGGAGAAGGGTATTTGGGCGCATAAATACACTTGATGCCTAGGCGCTGTAAGGCGCTGGTGTAGTTATCAAAATGCGCCATGTTTTCTGGCATAAAACTGACTTCGTGTCCCAGTTCCAGCAAGATTTGCATCAGGTTTAACATGCGCAATGAACCTGAGTCTTGGTCTGGGGTGGGGGTGCAGGCATCCAGAATAAGCACCCTTGGGGCTTGGTTTTGGAACCGTGCCAATTCTATATCAGTCCCCGGTTTGGGTTGTTGGCTCAACGCGGATTGCCATTTGTCAACAAACTTGCTTTGGTTGATGACTTGGTATTTTTTGGTGCCGGAGCTCAGGTCAGTACCTGAAGAAATGCCCTCGAAATGTATCACCCGACTCAGCGGTTGGTAATAAACCTGTAATCCAGCATGTCGCACCGCAAAAGCCAAATCGGTGTCTTCGTAATAAGCCGGCTTGTATCGGCGATCAAACTGTCCGAGCTGATTAAACAGTTTTTTGCTGATCATGATGCTGGCACCACTGATGTAAGTCACGGCTCGCAGGTGCTGATATTCAGGTGCATCGGGTTTTTCTAGGCGACCATAATTCCACCCCGAACCATCGCTGAAAACGATGCCGCCGGCTTCTTGTAAGCGGCCATCGGGATACAATAACTGACTGCCAACCAAACCCGCGTCAGGGTGTTTCTCGAAGGTTTCAAGTAATTCGTCCAACCAACCGTTCAGCACCTCAGTGTCGTTGTTGAGAAACAGCAGGTACTCACCTTGAGCCAATGCCGCTCCGGTGTTGCATGACTCAATGAAACCGCCATTTTCAGTTTGACGTTGATAATGGATGCCATCAATTTGCTGAATGGCGTTGGGCGTGACATCATCAGAACAGTCATCCACCACGATCACCTCAAAGGGTGTTTGGTCGGTCAGGTGCGACAGCGACTTCAGGCAGTGGTAGGTGTGTTTGAACTGGTTGTAAACTGGAATGATCACACTGACCTTGGGATGTTTTGCGGTTTGAATGGTCAAGGGTTGATAATTCTCGGTCACTTGTTGGGGTACAACAGGGGCTTTGTTGGTCGGCTTGTGCAGCTTGTTTTTGGCCATTTTGGCTGTTTCTTTTAAGCCTCGACTGCGCAGGGAGTTGTTGACCCGACGTGGCAAAGACTTCAATTGCGTCCACCTAAAACGTGCGGCGTTGCGTTTGTGGCGGGCATAAGTGGTGAAGGCTCGCAAAGGACGGGTAACCCGCCATGAGCGCGAGTTTTTCATCGCCTCAATGGTCTGTTCGGCCGCCAGTAACTGTTGTTCAACGCCACGAAGGTGGTCAATTTCTTGATTCAGTTTTTGCAGGTGGTTTTGTAAGTCTGCCAAGTTGCTGTTGAGTTTTGAAATTTCTTCTTCGTAAGCACTGGCCTGAGCTGTTTTGTCCGCTTCCAGTTGTTCAATTTGTTGTTTTTGTAAAGCCAGATTTTCAGTCAGGTGCTGGTTTTGTTGGTTAAGAGATTCTGCCCACTCGACTTTGTTTTTGGCATCGGCTTTGAGTTCGGTAATGTCCTGTTCGTAATGTTTACAAGTCCGTTCTAACTGCGATTGTACCTGCCACAACAGCTGTATTTTTTGGGCCCAGTGGTTGGGTTTGGCCAAAGGAATGTTTTGGTACCCGGGAGGATTGTCTGTCTTCGGTGCAAACACTTGCTGAAAAGCTTGCTTGTAGGCTACTTTGCTGTGGTGTTTGCTGTTCAAGGCGCCGGCATGAAGCTGTTTAAGCCGGCTGCGGTCAGCCATCAGCTGTGCTATGCCGTTGACGATGGCGTCGGCTTCAGGTTTCACCAGTTGACCATTCACTCCGTTTTGAATGCGTTTACTCAGGGCGCCAACAGCCGTGGCCATCACCGGGAGGCCGGCGGACTGTAATTCACTGAGTGTAAAACTGAACGTTTCGGAGGTGGTGGATGTAATCAAGCCCAAATGCGGACGGAGTTGTTGTAACTGCTGTGGCAAGCCCTGGTGGTCGTAATCAGCTATCACCGTGACCCCTTTGAGCGTTTTGAACCGGTCGCCATCCTTCCCGGCACCCAACAGCGTCCACTGGATTGGGTTGTCCTTGAGTGCGTTGATGACCTGAAACAGTAAATCACCGCCTTTGGGTTGGCTGACCCGGCCGGGAACCAGCACATGGAAAGGCTGACCTTCGGCTTGGTACTCAATGGGTTTCAGCGGTTCAAAAGCATGCGGAATGATGGTGGTTTTTTCAAAACACTGGCTATGAGGCAGCTTCAACAAATTCTCTTTGACTGATTCATCGGGGGCCACCAGAGACACATGATCTTGTGACAGTCGTTGGTTGTTGGCTTGTTGCCAAGCTGTCAATTGGGACGGGGAAATCGTGCCAAAAGGCTCGGCTGCAGTGTGCGCCAATGCCTGCTGGGTCTGCTCGGGCGTGATCTCAGGGTCATCCAATTGCGCATTGAGACTGGGCCAGTGTGGGAAATAGTCGTGTAAAACCCGCACCGTTGGTAAGCCAGTATCCAGACAATCCATGGCATGGCCGATCAAAGAGGAAACCACCAACCCTTTGATGTGGTGTTGTTCAATCAGCTGTTGCAATGCCCGTTGATACTCTGGGTGGTGAACTTCGGTGGCTTGGATGGGGGCAGCCAAGTGTGTGGAGGCCACTTCGATGCCACGACAATGCTGCCACCGCAGGCTCAAGCGTTCGCCATGGCGTTGGCGATAAAATTCACCTTCACTGACCCACACCCAATGGTTCAGTTCTGGGTGGTTGGCGATGAATTCATTGACCCATTGGTGTACACCTCCGCCCCAGTTCATCACCACATGCAAGATGGCCTCACGGTCGTCCAGGCCCGGATAGTGATTTGCTGCGGTGCTTGGCAGCGGCTCATGTCGACTGGCCAGCTGGGTTTGCAGGGAAGCCAAAGGGTGCGCTGGTAGTGGATGTTGGTCGCCGACATCATGAGCAGGAGGCGGGTTCAGCGTTTCACCATCAGTTGGCACATCAACAACCAGGTTATTAACGGCATAATTGCCCGATAAATCGGCCTGAGAAAGTAAGCCGACATGACGGATGGCAAAACAGTTTGGGTTGACAGTATTGGTGCCAAAATAGGCCGGATCTTGCAGCACATAAATCAACTGATCAAGCTCAGGCAAAGTGCCAGACCAGGGTTGAATCAGGGGTGACAGGTCCGCGTTGTTAAGACTCAGGGCACTGATGCGTTGAACGTCCTTGTGTTCGAACAGTGGCTGCAACAGCCGCGGTTGCCAGTATTGAGGCAACTGGGCCTTGGCATTGATCACCACCACGGGGTTTTGGTCTTGAATGGTGTCCTGCAACTTGGCCACCAACTGCGCATCACAAGATGTCAGTGTGGAGTGAATCTCGTGACCAGCTTGGCGGTCTTCGGTGCTGTTGTAAAAGACCCTGTTAATATGCTCAAACATCCGCGCATTCTACCAAAAATAGCTGCCAGCGGTGACCACTAATCCATTTAATCCAGAGCGAAAAAAAGCCCGCAGAAAGCCTGCGAGCTGGATGTTGGTTGGGACTGCCAGAATTATTGGAACAATTCTTTGGGCAAATCCTGTTGGGTATAGCCCTCAGGTACTTGAAATGTTTGTGCTGGCAGGTCATTGTGATTGACGTTGGTCAGGGTGCCGGTGTCATGGTCCATTTGGTATTGTACTGGCAGCACTTCACCAATGCTGGCAAAGTTCATGCTTTGATTCTGCCCAAACTGTCCGGCCAATTTTTCCGCCACTTTCATGAAACTCTGAATGCCTTGGTATTCCTTGTCTGAAACGCCCAATGCTTGGTGGTCAGCGACGCAAAAGTCACTTTGTTTTTTGCCGTCGACCAGTTGGATAACCTGCTCACAAGTAAAACCATGAAGGGTTTGGGTTTGACCTACCTTCTCATAAGTTGGCATGGCAGTTTGTTTGGGCATTTGTTTTTCAATCATGGATTTCATCATGCCCCGCATTTGTTCACGCTGGCCGGCCGGCATTTGGGCCAGCTGCTCTTCCAACATGCGATCAATCATGGCCGCCACATTACCCAAGGCCGCGATTTCTTTTTCACCCAAAACCATGTAACTCTTTCGCTCATGGTCAAGGATGGTGAAGCGGTTACCTTTGGCGTCGAAAATCAAAGCGGTTTTGACCTCAGTATTGTGGGTCATTTTCGCCAGCCCATCACTGAGCATGATGCGACTGGTTTCATTGCCATTGTTGTCGTTGTAGATCAAGGTTGAATCGGCCATCGCCGCGCCCGTCACTAAGGCGGCAGTTAAGAAGGTATGTTTTAATTTCATCAGGGTCCCCTGTGGTCAGTAAATGGGCCATTATAGGCACAGAAAGTGAATCTCATGTTAACATGCCAAAGTTGAAAATGTGAACCACGTCAAAGCCGTAGTGCCAAAAAGAAAAACTGCCAAAAAGCCGGCCAATAAAACCATAAAATTTCGCTTATTCAGGGCCATGCTGTTCGGGTTCGGCCTGGTTATGGGTTTGGTGGTGCCGTGGTATTTTTACATCAATTACATCACCGAAACCATTGTCAAAGACCAGTGGGAAATACCCTCAGTGGTTTATGCCAGACCATTGGAGTTGTACCAAGGCAAAGCCTTGACCCCCCAAGCGTTGACTTTTGAACTGGACCTGTTGGGTTACCAACTGACCTCGGCCACCCCTGGCAGTGGCCAGTACCGCATCGACGGCGAGCGTTTTCAAATTCACAGCAAGGGCTTTGATTTTCCGGATGCACCTGCCAAGGCCAGCCAAATTGAATTGATACTCAGGGCCGGACAAGTGCAATCCATCAATCCCAAACTGGCCCGCTTGGAACCTAAAATCATTGGCCGTTTTTTCAATACCGACTTTGAAAACCGCCGACCGATTAAGCTGACCGATATCCCAGATACCCTGGTGCGAGGTTTGCAGGCCGTCGAGGACCGCAGTTTCAAATCTCACCATGGGGTTTCCTGGTGGGGAATAATGCGGGCTGCAGTGAAAAACCTGATGGCCGGGGAAGTGGTTCAAGGCGGCAGCACCCTGACCCAGCAATTGGTCAAAAACAAACTGCATTACAACCAAACAACCCTGTTGAGAAAGTTACATGAAGCCTTGGCCGCCACGCTGTTGGAATCTAAGCTGAGCAAACATGAGATATTGGAAATGTATTTCAATGAAGTGTACTGGGGACAGGATGGTAAGGTCGCGGTACACGGTGTGGTAGAGGCCGCTCAGTTTTATTTTGCCAAACCGGTGAATCAGCTTAACCTGTCAGAACAGGCCTTGTTGGTGGGCATCATCAAAGGGCCTTCTTGGTATAACCCTTACCGCCAGTCGCAACGGGCTTTGAGCCGTCGAAATGTGGTCCTAAACAGTTGGGCAGAGACCGGCGTTATCAGTGAGTCGCAACACCAACAAGCCAAATCAAGGCCACTGGGTTTATCTAAGAGTCGCCAGCTGAAAACTGACTTTGATGATTTTATGGACTTGGTTCAAAGCCAAATCAACAAACAATTTTCGTTGGCTGATTTGAAGCGCAACGGACTGCAGGTTTACACTTCCATGGACCCATATGTGCAATACAAAACCACCCAAACAGCCCGCCAAACCCAACAATGGCTCAATGCTGAAGTAGAAAGTGCCATTGTGGTCAGTGATGCCAGCAGTGGCGAGTTGTTGGCCGTTAGTGGCTCGCAAAGTGCCCGCTCACATTACAACCGCGCACTGTTGGCCAAACGCCAGATTGGTTCATTGATTAAGCCACTGGTGTACTTGGCTGGTCTGGAGTTGTTACCTGGCTTCAGCTTGGAGTCTGATTTAGAAGATCGGCCCATCACCATAACAACAGATGACAACAAAACCTGGCAGCCCAACAACTGGGACCTCCAAAGCAGTGGCACCATCTCTGCTCGAGAGGCGTTGGTTCAGTCCAGAAACCAGGCCACTGTTGATCTGGGTCTGCGCATTCAATTGGATCGATTCATTGCTTTTTTGAAGTCTTTGGGGTTACAGGTTCACCGCAACAACCACCCCGCCTTGTTTTTGGGTGCCATTGAACTCACGCCGTTTGAAGTGCAGCATTTGTTTGGGTTGTTTGCCTCTCGGGGAGGCAACCAAAACATCAGTGCTATTCGTTACGTAACCGATGACAACAACCACATCCTGAGTCGGGCCCAGCCACACATGAACCACAGCCTGCGCACCGATCACATCGATACCATCAACCGCGCCTTGAACGAAATTACCCGCGTTGGGACAGCCCGAAAACTGACCGAAGTGTTTGCTGTGAAAGGCCCTATTTTTGGTAAAACCGGCACCACCAATGACGGCAAAGACAGCTGGTATGCTGGTTTTGATCACCGCTACTTGGCGACCGTTTGGGTGGGCCGTGATGACAACCAACCCACCCCATACTCGGGCAGTAGTGGGGCTTTGATATTGTGGGGTCACTTATTCAACAACCTGTGATGTAGATTTTTATCGCAGCCCAACGTTCATCAGGCTTGATTATTCCACCGCAGAGATTAAGATGAGCCCTTATGACCCAATCAATTGTAAAAATACTGACGTTGTTGTTGCTGGTGGGTGCCCTCAGCCACTGCGCTCAAAGGGATGTTAATGTCAGGGACGAGGTGACTGACCCGGCTGCCGATAATGAGTCCTTAATTCAAATCAACCCCATGGTGCCAGAAGCGGTACTGGTGCTGATCGATGAAGCAACAGCACAACAAAGCAACGGCCAGGTGAGTGAGGCCATAATGACCCTCAAGCGGGCTTTGACCATCAGCCCGTCATCAGCGCTGGTACAACAGCACCTGGCAGAATCCTATTTGGCAGATGGTGACTTTCAACAAGCCATGTATTGGGCAACCCTGGTGGTGAATCAGGGTCCTGACCAAGGCAGCTTGTGTGAGCGGGCCAGGCGAGCACAGGCTTTGTCAGCAGAGATGTTGGGCAACGCGGAACTGCAATCACAAGCCCTGGAAGGCGTCGCTTCTTGCACCCGACAGCCTCCGGCCAGGTACTGATGATCACAGTTGATCAGGTGCTGGGCCCGGGTGGCTTATTTGAACAGCACATCGACGGTTTTCAAGCCAGACCCCAACAGCTGGAAATGGCGAAACAAATTGCGGCTGTGATTGAAGACCGTGAGGTGTTAATTGCTGAGGCTGGCACCGGCACCGGTAAAACTTTTGCCTACCTGATTCCAGCCTTGATTTCAGGTCAAAAGATCATTGTTTCAACGGGCACCAAAACCCTGCAAGACCAACTGTTCACCAAAGACATCCCACAACTGGTTAAACGCCTGGAAATCAAACCCAAAGTGCGTTTGCTCAAAGGCCGCAACAATTACCTGTGCCTGGATCGCTACCACAAAGCCGCTGTGATGCCGGTCAGCCGCTACCCCGTCAACAAGGGATTGTTCAAACACCTGAAGCAATGGATTCACCACACCCAAAGTGGTGAAATTTCGGAACTCACGGCACACATCGAAAACCGCCTGATGTTGTCCAGTATCACTTCGACACCGGAAAACTGTCTGGGCTCAGAATGTGATCACTACACAGATTGTTTTGTTTACAAAGCCAGGCGCCGAGCCATGGATGCCGATTTGTTGGTCATCAATCACCACTTGTTGTTTGCTGACATGGCCATCAAGCAGGGCGGTTTTGGAGAATTGTTACCCAACACCGATGTCATTGTGCTGGATGAAGCACATCAAATCCCGGAGATTGCGGGTCGCTTTTTCAGCCAGTTGTTTTCATCGCGACAGTGCAATGAATTGCTTAATGATCTGATGACTGAAGCCGGTGAGGAAGAAGGGGCTTTTGCGGCCATCAGCGATGCCCATGAACAACTGAAGCGGGCCTTGCGAGACACCCTGTTGTCGATGAGTCAGATGCCGGAGCGTGAATCCACCCGCCGCTTGTTTCAAACCCCAGTGATCAAGGAAGTGTTTGATTTGTTGGTGTTGCAAATGGAACAATTAATCGCCGCCCTGGAACCCTTGGTGGTACAAAGCACCGGTTTGCAAAACTGCTACTTGCGACTGACGGCCCTGGGCGATTTGTTGCAGGACATGATGCAACAACAAGACAGCCGCTACATTTACTGGTTTGAAGCCCGAGAAAAATACTATGCGCTGCACAAATCACCGCTGGAAATTGCTGATCCCTTGCGCGAGTTCAGGTCAGCTTTTGATACCAGCTGGGTGCTGACCTCAGCGACTTTGACAGTGGACCATTCATTTCAGCATTTTCAACAACAAACAGGTTTTGATCCCGCTGAAACATTGTTGTTGGACAGCCCCTTTGATTTTCAGCGCCAGGCCATGATGTTATTATCCAAGCACCTGCCTGAACCCAATGATTTTAATTTCAACCCGGCTATGTTTGATTATGTGTTGCCATTGATAGAGCAAGCCCAGGGTGGGGTGTTCTTTCTGTTCACATCGCACCGATCATTGCAAATGGCCGCGCACTTTTTTAAACAAAACACGGACCGGCCATTGTTTGTCCAAGGCACCGCAGACCGCAATCAAATGTTGGAAGATTTCCGCGAAGCAGGAAATGGTTTGTTGCTTGGGGCCGCCAGTTTCTGGGAAGGGGTGGATGTGGCGGGTGCCGGACTCAGTTGCGTGATCATCGATAAACTGCCTTTTGCGCACCCCAGCGACCCGATTCTTAAAGCCAAAATTGAACACATCAACAAAAACGGTGGTAAAGCCTTTTACGACTTGCAAATTCCCAAGGCCATCATTGCCCTCAAACAAGGCGCTGGCCGTTTGATACGCGGCGAACAAGACCATGGCGTTTTGGTCATTTGCGATCGTCGCATCACCAGCAAAGGCTATGGGACCACTTTTCTCAAGTCCTTGCCAGACATGAAAATCACGCATGAAATTGAGGATGCCTTGGCCTTCATGAATCAGTGGGCGTGATACCGTACGAATTATCCTGACAATTCACCAACCGATGAGCGGTTTTGTGTTATTTTGTGATACATGAAGAGCATGCCCTCATACGTAATGTGTTTACTCAGTTGGTCATTATCTGCGTGGAGCGCGAATGACATGTGGCAAGTAAGCAACATTTATGGACCATCACAGGTGGGGATTGTGGCCAACTTGCCGGTCGAACTGAATGGTGATGGGTACATGGATGTGGTTTCCCTTTCTTACGAAGACGGGCATTTGCGTTTATACCAAAACCAAGGTGGACAGGGCTTCACCGAACGCATCGTTGATACCACTTTGTTGGGTGGGTATAGGATGTCTGTGACAGATTTCAATGGCGATCAGAACCCTGATTTTTTGTTGACCTCATTGGAAACTGACCAAATCATACTGATGGTGGCAGAGGCAGGTGGTTATCGCAAGCAAATCGTTGCTGATAGGATTGCGCTACCCTTTGATGCGCTGGCGGCAGACATCAATCAAGATGGTCTGATGGATGTGGTCAGCTTGTCGCTGATTGATGACCAAATTAACCTACACGAACAGTTGCTGTCTGGACAGTTTACTTCACGGGTGATTGCCAATGACGTATCGCAACCAAGGAAGCTGTTAATTGAAGATTTTACTGGCGATTCAAAACCAGAGATACTGGTGGTTTCCTCAGGAGATGACAGTGTTCGCATGTATTCTTATGCTGCAGGTGAGTTCAGTGTTCGATTGCTTTCTGCAGACGTTCCCAGTGCCGTTAATGTCATTGGTTGTCACTTGAATGATGACCAGCTGATGGATTTTGTGGTCGCGGCTGCAGGAAATGACTCGGTACACAAGTTCATTAATTTTGGTGCAAAGCAATTCAATCAATCGGTGTTGAATATTGAAATATTAGGCGTCAACGGACTGGCTTGCGAGGACATTGATGATGATGGTGAGCTGGAGTTAATGACTGTTTCCAGTGTGCAAAGCATCATCAGAAAACATGAATTTTCAGGAGACCCACAAACACAAATGGTGGCCAACGCCAGGGATGGCTACATCACACTGGCCCTTGCAGACTTCAATAATGATGGAGTTAAGTCATTGTTGACCCAGTCTTTTTTTGAGCACCGTGTGCTGCTGTATGACGTGGCAGAAGTCAACGCTGAAACAGTGGTGTGGGAACTGTTTCCAGACGGCGCATACCAAGCCAAAGCAGTGGACCTGGATGCCGATGGTGATGAGGATGTCGTGGGAGTCAGTCTAAGGGATGACCATGTTTTTTGGTTAGAGAACATCCAGGGTAACTATGCGCTGAGGACCATTTCCCGTGATGTTGATGGCCCCCAAAGTATTGCCGTAGGTGACCTGGACGCAGATGGAGATTTGGATTTGGTTACGGCCGGTGCATGGGACGATAAGTTTTGGTTGCACAGTAACCAGGGCAATGCCACTTTCAACAGCCAGGTAATTTTCGATGGAGCCAACAATGCAGCCCGCGCAGTTATAGACAACATCACCGGGGATGCGGCCAATGAGGTGGTGATTTCTTCAAGTTTAGATAACTCCATCAGGTTACTGGAACCAATTAACGGTCAGTTCGTGGTGCGGGTGTTGGATGACGACCTCACCGGTGCTTACGATATCAAAGTCATGGATGTTGATGGCAATGGCCTGAAAGACATCGTCGCCAATGGTTTAAGAGACCCAGAGGTCAAGCTGTACTCTCAGACCCAAGCGGGTGTTTTTTTACCGCAAGTCATCTTTAATGATGCCATTCGCAGCAACGCCTTACAGCTTTTTGATTTGGTTGTTGATGGTTTGCCAGATGTGAGTATTATCAACGACAAAAGGCTGGTCAGTTTGAACAACATGGGACAAGGCATTTTTACCCCCCTGAAACCCTTTTATGCTGCTGAAGGATTGTGGGGTTTTTCATTGGTTGAACTGAGCGAAGCGGATGCGTTCAGGATGGCCACCACAGCTGACACAGGTGTTTTGGAAATTGTTGATTTCAGCGGCTTACAAGAGACCAACAGGTGGCAAGATCAATCAAGGTTCATTTCTCAATACGTGGTCAATGGCGCCCACAGCCATGCCTTCTACACCACATCCACTGTTGACAATGTTGTGAAATCAGTGATCAATGACCTTATAATGGCAAGTGATTTTGAGTTGCAGCCATAACCTTTGATTGAATCAACTGATAACAGTAAAACAGCCCCCCTATTCATAGTAGGACTACAAAAGTCTGGTACATCCTTACTCAATCGCATGTTGATGGCGTGCGATGATTATTTTTATTCACCATTCAAACTGGAAGGACGTGAATTTTGGGGCGATGACCCGCCTTTTTCACCAGTTAAGCCGCCTTGTGGCGTGCTTTATCAAAATAAAAAAGCTGCCAGTGGTCACACCCTCAACGCCTGTGACTACCAACAATCAGATCAGCAAATGTTGCTTGCAGCTGTGAACCGTGCCCAGTGGAAGCAACCGATTTGGATCAACAAAAATCCCTACAACTCAGTCAGAATAGGGTGGCTCAAATCCATGTTCCCAGATTCAAAGATTGTTGCCATCATGCGCCAGCCTGAGGCCAATGTGTACTCATTGATGAAGAAATTCATACCGCATGAAAACAGGGGAGTGGGGCCTGAGCAGGGTTGGTGGGGGGTCAAGCCTGAAGCATGGCAAAGCATGATCAATGACAACAAGTTCAAACAAATTTCACTTCAGTGGCAAGCAGTGAACCAACAATTGATTGAGCACCGGGCTGACATTGACTGGTTGGTCGATTATACAGATGTGTGTCGTCATCCGTCGGTGCTGGTGAATCAGATTTTACAGAGTTATGGCATCCAAGCCCAAATTGAAATAGAGCCATTTCCTGACATGAACCATGAATACCGAACCGGTGCTCGTTTGTTGTCAATGAATCGTGAGCTGAAAAAAATGAAGGATCAGTTTGATTTATCCGGCATCGATAAACCGCAGGCTGAAATAAAAAAAATGCCTTGGGTTGAACGCTGGCGCGTCAGAAAAACCTGTTACCCAACGTGGAAGCAGTGTTTAAATCAACGAACCAGATTATAATAGCCCTTTCGATCGAAGCCATGGGCTGAGTTATGCAAGAATATTTAACACACAGGCGCAAATTGATTCCTTACCTGGCCAAAAAAATTAAGGCCAAGAGCTATTTGGAAATTGGTGTCAGGGGCGGCAAAACGTTTTACCCTGTGAAAGTCAGAAAAAAGTTTGCTGTAGATCCCGAGTTTCGCATCAAATCAGAATACCGCAGAGAACAGTCATGGCGTTATTGGCCGAACTTTTGGGCTCGCCTATTCGAATGTACCAGTGATGAGTTTTTTGCCAACCATGCCGATGATGTGCTGCAAAAAGGTAGATTGGACTTGGCCTTCATAGATGGCTTGCATACCGCCGACCAAACCTATATTGATGTCGTTAACACCATGCCTTTTATGGCTGATGATGGCATCATCGTGGTTCACGATTGCAGCCCCAAATCCGCCGCTGCTGCCTATCCGGCAGACAGTATTGATGAAGTTAAGCGCATCAAACCACCGGGGTTTAACGGCATGTGGAGTGGTGATGTGTGGAAAATCATGCCTCGACTGCGAAGTGACTTTCCAGATCATTCAATGTTCGTTATAGACCATGACAGCGGTATTGGTTTGATCAGCAAACAAAAATTGTTTACCAAGGATGAAACTTTCAATGAAAAGATCAGTTTTACTGCCGATGACATCAAGTCATGGGGATACGAGGAATTGGATGCCAACCGCAAAGCGCTGTTGAACTTGGTTTCCGATCAAGACATCTTGCAACACTGCAAATTATTTAACTAAGCCCTTTGATTTAGATTATCCGAACCAGCAAACACACGAGATGACCATTCAATACAGCCCAGCAGAGGTGGCTCAGATCACGACCGAATCGCGGTTTGATTTTCATCCGCAAGGTCGGTTGCTGTTATTTGTAGGCCATGCGCACAGCGGTCACTCATTGGTGGGTGCCTTGTTGGATGCCCACCCAGAGGTTTGTTTGGCGAATGAGGTCAATGTGGTGAAGTTGGTGCAAGAACAAAAGCTTGAGTCCAAAGCCATCGAACGGGTTTTGCATCATGCTTACCTCAATAACCCCAGTGGTTGGAAAAACTCAGCCTACTATTACAACTTGAAAAATGGTTCACAAGGACATTGTGAAAACCCCATTGTCATGGGTGATAAAAAGGCAGGTGGTACAACCCGCATCATCCACAACCACCCGGAAGTTTTGCATCATTTGTTGAGTTGTTATGGAGAGCGATTGCGGTTCTTGTTTGTCGAGCGGAACCCATTAGACATCGTTGCCGCTTACTCACATTACATGCAACAGCCACCATCGGCATTTCATGTGAACAGGTACAACGAGAACCTCAAAACAGTTAAGTGGATTGAAGGGCAGGTTGCCAATGACCAGTGGCTGACCATCAAGCAGGATACCTTTGTGCAGCACCCCTACGATGAAATCATTAAGGTTTTTGATTATTTGGGTGTTGATGTGAGCGGGCATGAGCCGTCAATCAAGGACTGGGTCAGTGTGGTTCGCTCAGACATTCCCGGGAAAAGCGCCGCCATCACAATACCTGATTCCTTACAACGCCAGATCATCCAACCCTAAAGGCGTTTCTTTCGGACACAAAAAAAGGCAGAATGAATCTGCCTTTTTTATTCAATTCAAAGATGAATTTATTGTACGCCAATACCAGTTTGACGTCTTGATTCATACTCATCAATTTGAACAGCTGTACCACTGTGAGCAGTAGTCCAAGCATTGGTGGCTTTAATCAAGCCCAAGTTAACTTGAGTAACACAATAATCGTAGTTGTCCAGGTTGGTGATCTCAACGTCAGGAGAAGCTTCTACTGAATTGTTCCACCAGCCACGGAATACACCGTCAGATACGCCGTCAGCTGAAGCGCGAATCCATTGCATTTCAATGGCATTTTCACCAGCAGCCAGAGGCACGTCAAAACGATTACGTAAATCAGCGATGTTTTCATCAGCAACCCAACTTCTCAGGATGTTGTTTCCGCCATCACCTTGCAATCTGAATTGCGCCATACCAACACCAGTACATGTCACAGCACCGCCGGTATCGGCAGTCACACATTGTACGTTGTACAGTTTGGTTCTTTCGTTATCAGCCAATGTTCCCAGGTTATCCGCGTTTACCAGGAATCTGGCACGGAAAGAGCTCTCACATTGAGGAGATTGGTCTTGTACACGACCGCGTTGTGAATTGTCGCCAGTTGACTCAACTTCCAAGCGACAAGCAGTACCGCCCAAACCACCGGCTACCACGTTAACCTGGCTACCAGAGTCATCACGGGTGTCATCCCATGCTGACAGGTTGGCATTGGTACAAGAGCCACCAGCCAATGCTGCGGATCCCATCAGTAAGCCGGCAACTGCGGCACTTAATTTCAAAATTTTCATTGTTTATTACTCCGTAAAGTGATTCTGTTTATATTTATAACGCATCAAAATTGATTATCGGTCATTTTTTATCAAAATTAAATGAGAAATTCCGAATGGCAACCTGAAACGAGGTATCAGTTTACTCTCAAAGGCGAAAATTTTCTCTAAAATTTTGTTGGTAACTGGGTTGTGCCGTTTTTCATCATTTTGGTGCTGGCGGCGAAATACCCGGTTGAAGCAGCGAATGCTGAAGACGATGGGGGCCAGGAAACAATTGATGTAGGTATGGTATTCCACTTTCATCCCAGCCAGTTCAACCATCGACAGTAGGTTGTCTTTTTGGTAACGCCGGTAATGGTGATGTATCACATCGTGCTGACTCCATAAAAAAGGGTGAGCTGGGGTGCTGACAATCATGGTGCCACCGGGTTTAAGCTTCTTTTTCACTGCCATCAGTGCGGCTTGGTCGTCTTCAATGTGTTCCAACACATCAAGCATCACAATCAGGTCATAAGTTTCATCTGTGACACAGTCAAGCTCATCGGGCACATCACACGCCAGGTATTTGACATCGGGGTTCTTGTGCTCAGCCAATTGAATGGCGGTTGCACTCTTTTCCAGGCTGTCCAGTTCACCAAACTGTTTCAACATGGTGGAGTTACCGCCGGTACCAGAGCCCACTTCCAGCAGGCGCATGTTGGCATGGTTGCCAGTGCAAGCGATCAACCGTTGGATGATTTTGCGTCGGGCAATAAACCACCAGTGGTAGTCTTCCAGTTCCGACATGGTTTGGTAAGTTTGTTGTTCCATTAAGAGCCAGGGTTAAATAAGGATTGGTGAATCACGGGCTTGTGGTACTTTACCAAACGTTCCATCTGTTGGTAAAAAACTTTTAAGTCGATTCCCTGGGAGTAAACATACACATAAAATATTTTGTTGTTATCCACCAACTCAAAGCGCTGATCCCATGGGCCATAGTGCCGTTTTATGGCATTGACTCGCAGGGCGCACTGGTTACTGAGGCTGCACTTGTTGACAATAAAAGTCATGTTTTTGTGACTGGGTTGCTGGTCTTGCCATTGCCAAACATCCAATAAGTCATTGGCAAAACCGTGGGGTCGACCATTGGGCATAATGGGGGCCATGGTAAACGGGCTGGTGCCGGCCATGTTGGCAACCCAATAATCGGACAGACCATGGTGGTTAATTTGTCCCTCATTTTTTAATTGTTTCAATAAATCCATGACCCGGTGGTTTTGAATATAGGGTTTGCTGTCATCGAAGTAAATGAGGGTGGCGCTGGTAGCACACAGAAAAACGGCAATGGTGGTCCAGTAGAGGTTGCGACTCCAGCTGTTAGGCCACCATGACAACACATTAATGATTAGCATCGCGGGTGCAGCCAGCAACAAAAAAGGGGTGTGTCGAATGTTCTCTTTGTCGACAGCCCACATGGCCAGTAAAAACACCGGAACCCAAGACATGTACAACAAATTAACAACCGTTAAGCTGTTACTTGATGCTTTGCGTAGGTGCAAAACCAACACCACCACTGAGCTGACCAGGCTGGCAACCATGATTTCTGCGGCATAGCCGGAAATTTCGCGATCAGCGACTTGGTGCAGGTAGCGGTTGTCGAGACTCAGCCAATCGATAAATGATTGGTTGAACCAAGTGCTACCTAGGGACTTCAGGCTGAAGGCATCAAGGTGAGCGACCAACGCAACCCACAACCAAGACAAAGCCAAGCCAGTGAAGGTGAGTAACGCCCACACGGAGACTTTTTTTAGGTTGGTTTCTTGTTTCCAGGATTGCCACAAAATCACTGACATCAAAGATGGCACCACGGCCAGTACAAAAGCGATGTTGCTGCCGGCGCAAGCGGCCAATACCAACACATAAAAAAGGCCATGCCAGGGGTTGGTGGTTGCTGTTGCACGATTGAGCAGCTGCAGGCTGAGCGCAAAAGCCAATAATATGTAAGGCACATAATGGCCATGAATGCCTGGTGAGTGGATAAAGTATATGTGATAGTGGTGATGCAGCAGCGCTGTGGCTGGTGTGATCAACAACAGCATGGCGGTGGCGTTGATGGCATCTCTTTGCTTGAGCCCCAAAGTGCTGGCGAAATAGCAGGTTGTTCCAGCCAGGAGCAGGGTGTTGATGGCTATCATCAAACGCGACCACAGCAGTGGGTCCTGAGTAACCTGTGCGATTAAAAAAGAATAGGCCCATTCTGGAAACAAGCGGTTGCCTGGTTGCACCACCAGCAAATCAGGAGCTTGATCAGACAAGCTCAAGACATAGCGTAGGGAAAAGCTGGAGTCAGTATTGATGTTGATGTTCAGGCAATAAACATTGAGCAACACCAAACTCGCCAACAGTATAAAGGCGGTGAGCAGGTCAGGTTTTTTTGACATATTTCACTTGCATCTGTGGACTTGTGGGCGTCAGCTGGTATTGATCAGATCCCAATGGCTTGATGCTGGCTTGCTCACAGGAAAGCTGGCCGTTTTTTGCCACCACCACCACCTGTGATCCGGTAGTTGGGGTGTCCAAAACGATATCCAGCATTGAACCATTTAATTTAAATTTGGCTGCCTGGGTGCCGACAAACTGGTTAGGATAAAAGTCATTGCTTTGGGTGGGGGTCAGGATCATGCGCTGACATTGGCTGATGAGATCAACACTCCTGCGCAATTCTATAAAGTCCCCTTGTTTTCGGATGGTGGCATTTCTGGCCTGCCATTGCACTTGAGGCATACAGGCCAGCCAAGCCATCACATGATTGCCGGTGTTATTGAACTGAATTGCAGACTGAAAATCAGAAGCCACTTTAACCGCATGCTTGGTTTTGATTAAATCTTCGCCCACTTGTAGCTGTTGACCCTTATACTTAAAGACAGCATCCTTGAGGTTGTTGTTGTGTGGACGCAGGTGAATGCTTTGAATCAACAGTTTATCCGGTGCGCCATTGAAAACCAGGTCGAAACGAAAATATCGCAAGGCGGGGGAAGATGGTTTTGGCGTTTGGCGCTTCACATCGAACTGATAAAGTTGGCCGGTTTTTTGCGCTGTGATGGGTGCTGTGGAGTAAATTTTTTGGTATTGGTCATCCATGAAAGTCACTTTTAACTGAAGCGTTAATTCAGCATCAGCTGGTAAGTCTCCCAGGGCCACAGCCACTTGGTAGTTGATGTCACCGTAACGGTAATAGCCACCGCGTTTATAAAGCCGGCTCTTTTGATTCAAATGGTTGGGGAAGGACAACGAAAAACTCGGTAGCGAGGTTTCATTCAAAACCAATAAATCCCCGCCTTGCTGTTTGAACTTGATGGCATTGTTATTGAACTTATAGCCAATCATTTTAATCTGATCCCGGTTAGCAAAACGATAATGCGTGGGCAAATCCAATTGGGCGTGTTCGTTGATGTTGTTGTTGACTTTACTGTAAGTGATTTGGTGGTCTTGGTCAGACAAGTAATGGTTGGCACAAAGGTGTTCCACACCTGCCACACTGGCACCGTGACCCAGGTAATAATTGAAGGGACCTTGTGAGTTGTAACTGGTTGGCAACTTCAGTGATTGGCTCAGGTGAGGTGAGTCTAGTTCATCCAAGAAAGCCGATGCCGTGGCGCTATAAGCCCTGACCAACAATTGATTTTGGTTGATCTCAAAATACATACCACCCAAGTGTCCTTGGCCGAAATCTCCCCAACTTTCGGCAGGAACAAAGCCTCCAATGCGGCCATTGGAAACAAACAGTCGGTTGTCCTGCTTTACCAACTCGTATTGGTGGTTGTGTCCATGAAACCAAGCCACAATTTGTGGGTTCTTGTCTAAAATATCCAGCAATTGTTGTGAATTGGCCAAGCATCGGTAGCCAGTTTCGCCATTGTTGAAGGTGGTTCCTTTGATGCTGTTGTGAGAAAATATCAGCGTGGTCTTGTGCTGATTCACCAACAAGTCAAGCAACAGCCAGTTGATGCTCTCTTGGGTGATGTATATGGTGTTAAACAGTTCTGGCAGGGCAATGAAGTGAATGCCTTTGTAGTCAAAACTGTAATACGGACGCAGTGGGATGCTACCCAGCTGACAGGCGGTTTGTTCCGGGTTGTTAAGCCCTTTACCCAGCTCATGGTTGCCTGCAATGTAATGAAAAGGTGTGGTGGAAAACTGGTTGGCTATGTGATCTAACCACTGGGTTCTGGCTTTGACCCTTTCAGGTTCTTTTAAGTAGCCATGGTGGACATCACCCGTGTCAAAAACCAAGTCAAGATCAGGAAACTTTGCTTTGATGTTTTCGCAAGCCTGATGCTGCTCTTCTATGGTGGGTTGTTGAAAGTGTTTCCATCCGATGTGCGCATCAGATACAATGAATCCCTTGATACAACCTGTGCTTTCTTCTGATTGTATGAATTTGGCACCAGCCAATGAACACGGTAGGCCGCCCACGGTTAATCCCAAGGTAGACAAGAAGTGGCGTCTATTCATCAAAAATTTTAAAAGGTTTGCAGAACTGATAAATAATAATGGATTTCACCAGTAATTTCTTCTTTATTCTGGCATTTCTTTTTTATCTATTACTGTACGTCCTCAAAAGAATTCATTGGGTTGATAAAAGCCACATAGACAGTTACGTTTTGGTGGCCTCCATTGGCATTTACACCCTGTGGTACCCCCCAGCGGTATTGATTTTGGCATACGTCATCGGTGTGACCCAAGTCAGTGCCAGGCTGCTGGCAAAACAACCACGCCAGGGCATTCTTACCTTGGCAGTTATGGCGCTTTTGGCACCCCTGCTGTTTTTCAAGTATTTTGATTTTGTCATGGCCTTGATCATGGCAAAAACCCATGACCAGCAAACCTGGCTTTTGCCATTGGGTATATCCTTTTATGTGTTCACTGCCATTGGCTACCTGGTAACGGTATACCGCGATCAATTAAGTGCGTTGTTGTCATTTAAAAAAGTGGCTTTGTTGATTTCTTTTTGGCCACATTTGGCCGCAGGTCCAATCCTCAGGGCCGAGTTGTTCAAAAACCCAAAACACCACATGGCGAAACTTAGCCATGGGGCCTTAATGGCTGGTTTGGTGCTGATCGTGGGTGGTGCCGCAAAGAAAATATTCATTGCTGACAACCTGGGTGCTTACGTCAACCACAACATCGATCAAGGCTTGGCATCCATGGATGCACTTTCGGCGGTGTTGACTGTGTTTGGTTTTGGGGGGCAAATATATGCCGATTTCAGCGGCTACTCTGAGATGGCGCTGGGTTTTGCCTTACTGATAGGTTATCGCATTCCGGCCAATTTTAACTACCCTTATCTGGCGGCTTCAGCGACTGAGTTTTGGCACCGTTGGCACATCAGCCTGTCGACATGGTTTAGAGATTTTTTATACTTTCCCTTGGGCGGAAGCAGGCAGGGGTTTTCACGCACCTGCATTAACCTGATGTTGGTGTTCGTGATTTCGGGATTGTGGCACGGGGCGTCCATTTCTTTTTTGATTTGGGGGGCGGCCCATGGCGTGCTTTTGATTATCAACAGGATTTATCAACGCCATTTTGAGCCAATGAGGTTTTGGCTTGGCTGGATTCTGACTTTTGTTGCAGTGAATTGGGTTTGGGTGTTTTTTCGGTTTGAAGTCGATGAAGCTTGGTTGCTGACCAGCAAACTGTTTGACCCTTCAGCTTGGTCGGATTGGCGAATGGATTCGGCTTATTATTCGGTTCCCATTGTGTTCTTTTTGCTGATGACTGCTGTGGATCATTGGTTTAAATACTACCATGTAAACCAACAAGGTGGCTTGGAGGTGTTTGGACGCAGGTCAAAAGCAATGACCTACCTCTATGTCACGTTGATGCTGGGGTTGGCAGCCACCTTCAGTGGGCAGCCCATACCTTTCATTTACTTTGAGTTCTGATGACCTTTTCTGACCGACTGTTTTTGATCTGTGTTGTGCTCATTTTAATGATCAGCACTTACTTTCACCAACTGCCTGAAACGTCATTGGTCAGCAACCCGGTGTATGCAAAATTCGAACAATTTGCAGCGACTCATGAATTAGACTTATCTGGATTTGAATCGTTGCAGCCTGGTTGGAAATTTCAACCCAAAGAGTTAGGGATTTTTGATTTGCCGGCGCACTCAGCAGATGTGTTGTTGGTGGGTGACAGCTCAGTGAATTATGGGATAGAACCGGTGGTTGTTGAACAGGCCAGCGGCTTAACTGTAGCGGTTTTTGCTTATCCGGCATTAAGAGTCAATGCTGATTTGCTCGAATATGTAGATGATCTGGCAGCTCAAGTGCTCAAGCCGGGCGGTCTGGTGTTGTTCATGTTTGACCCTGGTTTTTGGAGCAACAGAAAGCAAACACAACAAAATCAACAATTGAATGAATTGATTGCCCAAAGGTTTCAGAGCAGTTGTTTGTTTTGTATGAAAACGTTGCGTGAACATGAGGCACAAAGACAAGAAACTGCGTGGATGAAGTTTATCAACCGCTGGTTGGGGTTGGCTTCAGTAGACTTTTATGCCACGCTCATCGAACCGACGTTGGCACCACGCCAAGCCCACAAAAAGTTCAGAAATAACCAAGGCATCACCAAAAATGAACAGCGGTTCTGGTTATCCGATGGCCATGTGTTGGTGGTCAAAGAAACACCCAACATGGCCCAAGAGAATGAAGCCGAATTTGTCCCGCGGAAACCCAACAAAAGGCACTTGGACCTGGTGCCTTTAATGGCTGAGTTAAATCACCCCAAAGTGATGGTAATACCCATCACTCAAACGGCAGAAATTCACCAAAAACTCCAGCAGGTGGCTTATGTGTTGGCTGCTGAAATGAAGGTGATAGACATGAATAAAGTGGTCCCAGATCATTGGGCGGTGCCGTTACAAAATCGCACCCACATGGCGAATGAAGGCATCATTCTACAAAGTTGGTTGTTGGGTAAGCAGCTGTCTGACTTGGTCAATGCTCAACGTGATTGAAGGGCATCAGTTCAAAAACTTCCGTGGCCACATGATCGAGGTTAATGAAACAGGTTTGATCGGTTTGTCTGTCTTTTAACCACACGCCGCAAACGCCAGCCAGGGTGCCACGATCACTGATGTTGCTGATTTTTTCACCGGTGGTATGAGAAATCAACCGACCTTTGGAGACCCCGCAGACCAAGTAATCATCTGCCACAAAAAGTCCCCGGGAATATCCTGGTAAGTCGTCGGCCACTCGCGCGGTGGTTGAATCGATGCTTTGTAAGCTGGAGTGACAATAATACAGTTGTTCGCCATGGCTGAACAAAGAGTGGGGGTGCCAGATACCTTCTGCGACCAAGGTTGTTGCTGAGACATCAAAAACCCGGCCGTTTTTAGCACTGGACCACAAGGATTCATCGGCTTTGTGACCAAAAGCAGTCATGTGTAAGCGATCCTGGTGGATACAGATGCTGTTGAGGTGAATGGTGTCGCGAAGCGCTCCGGTTTCCCAAACCACATCAAACCCATGCCCATTACTGGATTTGATGATCATGTCCAGGCCGGTGACTGATAAATAAATTTCCCCTTGGTGTGACAAGATGCTGTGAATGCCTTTGTAGCCATCTAACAACCAGTGATCAACCACATCGAATGCGGAATTTAAAAACAACAATGCAGGTGTTTTACTTTGCAACGCCACCACCAAGTAACCTTGGTGCCAGCACATGCCGGTAATGCCTTTGGGCGTCAATGACTCAGGAATCTTCAGTTCGATGGGGCGATACAACAATTCTTGCTCGTCAGCATCATACGAGACGAGGCCCAACAAGCCACGCACGCCATCATTGCTTCTGTTGTTACAGAATGAAACCAAATAGCTGTTTGATTCAGAAGGGCTCATACAGGAAATGTTAAGATCAGATTGGGGCGAAATTTTAGCATAGACATGGCTGCTTAGACAGCTGTTGTTGGACACCTCAACAAAAGGTGAACATTGATGCGTAGCTGAATTAAGCTATAATTTTGGCTGTTTTTTTTGGTTCTGGTTGTGACTGCATGAGAAAGAAAATACTGTTGTTTGGCATGAAAAGATCGGGTAACCACGGCATCATCAACTGGTTGCGTGGACAAAACCCGTTCATTTTCTGTAACAACATCATTCCAATTGCCCCCATGTTGGTGCACAAACAGCCTTTTCCGAAGCCCTGCGAACTCAATCCTTGGCTGAACCAGCGCCGGGATAATCAAATCAAAGGTGATGATTGGAGTTGTTTGGGCAATCATCCGTTGAAGTCGATTGCTGACCACGATGTACTGGTCAGCATTGAAGATCAAGATATCCTGTCATTTCCATTTGTCATCAATGACGAACCATTTCAAACCCTGTTGGTGCTGCGTGACCCAGTTAACATGTTGGCCAGCCGCATCAAGAGGGCAGCCAGCTTAGATCATCCAGCCTATCCCAAAACCACCGGTCCAATGATGGATCGGGTGGTGGCCACGTGGAAGAGCCATGCCCGAGAATACTTGGGTCTCACACAGCACCTGCCCAACAAAACCAACATCTATTTCAATGCTTGGTTCAGCAGTGCCAAATACCGTGAACACATCAGCCATCAATTGGGCCTGGAGTTTAATGACAGTGGCTTTACCCGAGTGTCTAAAGAGGGTGGTGGTAGTTCATTCGAGGGCACCTCGAAAAGTGGCGCCAATCAAAAAATGGAGGTTTTGAACCGGCTGTCATACTTAAATCAAGCCCAACAAAACCTGATTCAAAATGTTTTGTTGGATCCTGAAATCACCGAACTGGCATCAGCGGTGGAAACCAAGACCCCAAGCATTCATTCTTGATTGCTCAGCGCCTGTTTGAGTAGGTTGCTGGTGTTGATGTCTTGCAGCAAGGCTTGATTCAGGCGTTCGGCATGAATCAAGTAGCCACCCACTTGGCCACTTTGATTGCGCAATGGCGAACAGCCAATGAAAGTATCGTCTTCACCGACCTCAAATGAGCCTTCAGGTGGTTGGGTGATGTAGTAAAATTGAGTCCACTGATTCAATTTGCTTTGTTGAATGATTAAAATGTGTGCTGCAATGGGCCGGTTGCTGGGGTGGTGAATGATATTAATGTTTGGACTCAAGTTTTCCGGCACCACCATGTCTTCAGCTGAAATGAGTCTGATGATGACCTCGGAATTTTGATAAGATTTGCACAACATTTCAGCCCATTGGACTTTGGTCTCCATGTCGCGCTGATTGGCCAATATGAGAAAAGCAGTGTTTTGATGCATACAGAAGAACTTCCACAATTTAATGTCATTTTTATACCAGGGACCGTTGATTTTCAATCCATTGCGTTGATGTCATTGCTGTTGAATTCTGATCTAAAGTTCAGGCTGGTGGGTAACAGTTTAAACCAAAAAGAAGCCGCGTTGTTGGCTCAAATCAGTGAATGTTCTGATCGACTCAGCTGGGTTAATTTCGAATCCAAACACATCATTCCTCACGGCACTTTGGTTGATTTGTTGTTGCTCAGTGAAAGTGATGGGTATTTTGCCTTTTGCGATTCTGATTTGTTTTTATTCAACACCCTCGAACAACAACACATCAAAACGCTGATGGGTGATGCGGCGGTGTTTTCATCCGGTGGCAGAATTGAAAATCAAGATGACGTGACCTACGCAGGATTCAAAGGCGGCGCAACCACGGTCAGTCCAGATGGTCTGATCGATTTGGCCACCAGCTTTTTTTGTCTTTACCAGCGTCGCGCCTTGGAACAAGTCAGGTCGGATTACCATGTGGGGTTTGAACAATACCGCAAACGCTCACAAATTCCAAGCAACGCATTGGCTGTGGTTGAACGTTTGGGTCTTGAGTATGACATGTTTGACACCGGCAAGCTGATCAGTGTGTTGTTGCATGAAATGGGTGAACAGAAAGTCTATGCGGAGTTGCCTGGACTGGTTCATATTGGTGGGATGAGTGGCAGGTACCTGCAAGAACTGGACCTTGCATGTGATTCAGTGGTCATCACTGAGCAAGACTTACCGGCGTTTGAAAACACCCAAGTTGATCAGTTTCAGCGCCGCAATGAATACGAAAAATCCCTGAAAAGGTTTTATGGTAAGTACTTCTACATATTTCTTAAACACCTCATCGGTGGCGCCCCCAAGCCCACCTTGCAAGCCACAGATGAGCGCATCATCAACACCGTGAAGACACTGGAGACTTCAATCAATGGTGTCATCAAGCAGGCTCAGCTGGACCGCGCTTGTGCGCGGATTTGGCAGTTAGTCAAAACATGAAAGGGGCCGTCATTTACACCACCGTGACCAATGGTTACGACCACCTGAAACAACCCTTGGTGCCTCAACCATTACCACTGATTTGTTACTGTAACCAAGACATGGAAGGAGGTGCCTGGGAAGCGCGTTCTATTGATTTAATCAATGACGACCCCATCCGCACCGCCAGGTATCACAAATTACACCCGCACCTATTATTTCCGGACCATGAATGGAGTATTTGGGTTGATGGCAGCTTATCAATCACAGCAGACTTGAGCGATTTGCTGGCAGAAGTGAAAAGTCAGGCTAAACTGGGTGTGTATCAACATGCCAAGCGCGATTGCCTTTATCAGGCTGCTGCCAATTGTATCGACAAAATGAAAGACGACCCCCAGGTGATCAGGGCACAAATGCAAAAGTACCGCAGTTTGGGTTTTCCCCAACACCAGGGTTTGGTGGCCAGTGGGGTTTTGGTCAGGCAGCATCACGATACTGAAATCATCGATTTAATGGATGCCTGGTGGCATGAAATAAGCCAACACAGCCGGCGTGATCAACTGAGTTTTAATTATGTGTGCTGGCAGAAAAATTTTCGCTACCATGAAATTCCAGAAAGGATTGGTGATGGGCGTTTTTTCAGGCGCAACCCTCACCAAGTGACTTGACTCATGAAAGTGCTTATCACAGGTGCCTCAGGGTTCATTGGTTCACAGTTGACACAACAGTTGTTGGCCAAGGGTCTGACCGTGATTGGTTTGTATAATAACCAGCCCATGCGCCAACAACACCACCGCCTAATTGCAGTTCAAAAAAACCTCAGCCAGCAAGGCATCGAAGCCGAATTAAAGCAACACCAGCCTGATTGCTTGATTCATGCAGCCGCCATCAACCCCTCGGTAAAATTAGACCAAGAACAAGTGGACTTCCACCAATTCAACCACCAAGTGACGATGGCCATGGTGGCGCAGTTTTTATCGTTTGCAAAATCCCACCCCTCAAAAGCAAAGAAAAAACTGATTAACCTGTCAACCTATGAAATATACGGTCATTGTGAAGATCCGGCTGGGTTTGACATGGGTGCCTGTTTAAAACCCATGACTGCCTATGCCAGCTCCAAAGCCAAAACCCACCAAGCCATAGAACAGCTTGAATCCTCTGCGGTCCAATTTATCAATGTGGTTTGCTCTAACAATTATGGGCCCTGGCAAAGTTCAGAAAAATTGATTCCAGCGGTGGTTCAAGCTTTCATCAACCAGCAACCCATCGAACTTTATGGTGACGGCTCAAGTACCAGAACCTGGACCCACGTCCATGACACTTGCGAAGGCTTGGTCAAGATTGCCATGCACGGCAATCAGCGCAAATACCACCTGTGCTCCAATGACAATGCAACCGTTGAGGAGGTGGTTTTAAATCTTCATCGCTTGTTGTTAAGTAAAAACGCCATTCAAACAGAACAACCATTGATTAAATACCATCCAGCTGACTTCAATCCAATCTTTAAAATAAACAACCAGCACAGCACAAATGATTTAAAATGGCAGCCCTCCATTTATTTAGATGTGGGATTGTCGACCACTCTGGACCACATGTTGGGAGCTAAAAACGCATGCAAAAACTAGCTGTATTGATTATTATTGAGCCAGGGTTGCTGGAAGCACAGGCTCGGTTGTTGATTGATTCTATCAATCGCTTTCTGGCTCCGGTAATCGATGTTGATGTATACACCTTTTCTCCTCGAAAAAACCGCAAACCCTCAGCTCAGATGCAAGCCTATTTGCAGGAGGCTGTTAAACAGCATCACAACGATGACTTGAATCAGTCATACGATTATTTTCCATTGGCCAATGGCCTGTGTGCCAGTCGCTATTTTGAAAGCCAATACAGTGGTTATGATCATGTATTGCTGACCGATACCGACACCGTGTTCCTCAACCCATTGCCAGCAGAGGTGTTTGAACCCCAAACCCTGTTTGTGTCACCAGCCGACAACAAAGGCGTCGGATCAACCGGTCCAAATGACAACAATGATGCTTTTTGGCAAGCCATGTTTTCGCATTTTGATATGCCATTGCCAGAACCTTCAATTGAAACCACTGTTCGCACAGAAACCATCAGGCCCTACCATAACTCAGGTTTTGTCATGGCCAACCACTTGCCTGGTTTATTCACGCAGTGGTACGAGGACTTTGATCGATTGATGGCTTCTGATATCCGCCCTGAGTTTATTGGTCGTGATGGCACCAATTTTGGTTTTTTTGAACAGTTGGTGCTTTCAATCACTGCGGCAAGATACCCGGGTCAGGTCAGATACTTCCCCAACACCATTAATTACCCCATACCTTTTCGTCCCTTCCTGAAAGAAACACGCGCTCAAGTGCCGTTTCAGGAGTTGGTCCACATCCACTACCACAAGTGGTTTCAACACCCTGGGTTTTTGTCTCATGTTACCACTGATGATGAACAGGCCACGGATGTTTACGCCTGGTTGAAACCCTATTTACCGCTACAACCTGCCATTGACGGTGACTTCAAATGTTGAGCTGGATCTGCCACTCAATCATCAAGCTACCGGTCAATCACAACCTCATTGAATTCATATGCCAAACAAAACGCTGTACTTAGTTGATGGTTCTTCCTACCTCTTTCGAGCCTTTTTCTCACCTGGTCTGAATCGACTGCGCAGTAAAGAAGGCCACCCCACTGGGGTGATGTACGGGGTGACCAACATGTTGCAACGGATGTTGGATGAGTATGAGCCGGAACACATGGTGGTGGTGTTTGATGCCAAAGGCAAAACCTTCCGACATGACATGTATGCGGAATACAAAGCCAACCGCCCACCGATGCCAGATGACTTGCGGATGCAATTAAAACCCACCAAAGACTTAATCCAGGCCATGGGTATTCCGATGTTGGAAGTGCCACATGTTGAGGCCGATGATGTGATTGGCACCTTGGTTAAAAAAGCCGAGACATTGGGTATTGAGACCTTGGTGTCGACCAGTGACAAGGACCTGGCACAGTTGGTTTCTGATCACGTGACACTGGTCAACACCATGTCAGACTACGTGATGGATGAGGCTGGGGTGGTGGAAAAATTTGGCGTAGAGCCGCATCAGATCATCGATTACCTGGCCTTGATTGGTGACTCTTCTGACAACATCCCAGGGGTCAATAAAGTGGGTCCAAAAACAGCCGTTAAGTGGCTCAAGGAATACGGAACTGTAGACAACATCATTGCCCATGCCGATGATTTCAAAGGTAAGGTTGGTGAGTATTTGCGCGAAGGCATTGAGCAGTTGCAACTGTCTCGGGAACTGGTGGTGATCAAGAAAGATTGTGATGTCGATTACCAGCCCGGAGATTTCCAGTTACAAGCCAAAGACATTGCGGCCCTGAACCGCATTGGTGAACAGTTTGACATGCGTCGCTTTGCCGACTTGAAACCCGAAGACGCCGAACCTGAACCTGAAAACAAAATTGCCTATACCTGTATTCAGGACATGGGCACTTTGCAGCAATGGTTGGCTGACATCAAAAAAGCTGGCCTGGTGGCTTTTGATTTGGAAACTGACTCACTGAATCCGATTGGCGCGAACATCATCGGCATGTCATTTGCGTACCAGCCAGAACAAGCCGCTTACGTTCCAATAGCCCACCAAACCGAGGCCAAACAATTGGATTTAGAGGCGGTGTTGAACGCGGTGATTCCAGTCTTGGAGTCGGTTGATGTGGTGGGCCAACATTTCAAATATGACCTCAACGTGTTGTCGAACTACCAAAGCAAAGTTGATAGCCTGAAGTTCGACACCATGCTGGAATCTTATGTCCTTAATGCCTCCGGTTCGCGGCATGACATGGACACATTGGCCAGCTTACACTTGGGTAAAAAGACGGTTAAATATGAAGACATTTGTGGCAAAGGCGCCAAGCAAATACCCTTCGCCGATGTGCCCTTGGAAGAGGCCACGCACTATGCCGCCGAAGACGCAGACATCACCTTGCAGCTCCACCTGGCTTTGTGGCCAGAGCTGGAACAAGCGGCGCAAAAAACCATCTTCACCGACTTGGAAATGCCATTGATAGAGGTGCTGGCTGGTATGGAGCAAACTGGCGTGTTGTTGGACAAAGCGGAGCTGGACCGACAAAGTGAATCTTTGGGTCAACAGATGAAGGCTTTGCAGCAACAGGCATATGAAATGGCTGGTAAAGAGTTTAACCTGGGTTCGCCAAAACAATTACAGGTGATTTTATATGAAGAACAAGGCATTCCAGTGTTGAAAAAAACTGCCACCGGTCAGCCTTCGACGGCAGAAGATGTGCTGCATGACCTTTCGGCTGAACATGAGTTACCTGCCGTGATTCTTGAGTACCGCTCGTTGAGTAAACTCAAATCAACTTACACCGATAAACTGCCACTGGAAATCAACGCCAAAACGCGTCGCGTACATACCTCATACCATCAGGCAGTGGCCATCACCGGCAGGCTGTCGTCAGCCAATCCGAATTTACAGAACATCCCCATCCGCACCGAGGCCGGACGCCAGGTGCGCAAAGCGTTTATTGCTCCAGAGGGTTGGCAGCTGATGGCGGCAGATTATTCGCAAATTGAATTGCGGATCATGGCACACTTGTCGCAGGACCAGCATTTGTTGAATGCCTTTAACGACGGCTTGGATGTTCACAGCCAAACCGCCTCGCAGGTGTTCGAAACCCCGTTAGATGAGGTAAGCAGTGAGCAGCGCCGGGCGGCCAAAGCGATTAATTTTGGCTTGATGTATGGCATGAGTGCCTTTGGTTTGAGTAAACAACTACACATCAGCCGCAAAGAAGCCAGCAACTACATGAAGCAGTATTTTGCCCAATACCCGAAAGTCAAAGGCTTCATTGACAAGGTCAAAGAGCAAGCAGCCGATCAAGGCTATTTAGACACCCTGTTTGGGCGACGTTTGTATTTTCCCGAAATCAATAACCGCAATGCCAGGGTTCGAGCTGGTGCCGAGCGCGCAGCCATCAATGCACCCATGCAGGGCTCAGCGGCGGACATCATCAAAAAAGCCATGTTGGCCGTGCATGAGCAAATCAAAGGTGCCGATGACATCCGCGTGATCATGCAGGTGCACGACGAACTGGTTTTTGAAGTGAAACAAACTGTGGCCGATGACTGGGCCGAGAAAATCAAACAGACCATGGAGCATGTGGTGTCGCTTGATGTGCCGCTGGTGGTTGATTATGGGATTGGGCAGAATTGGGACGAGGCCCATTGAGATGATTGCTGCGAGAACGCTTCTTTTCACTGCGTGAAAAATCGCAATCTCTTCGCAGTCTCAGATGAGTTGCCCTGATTGACTCGCAAGCTCGCCAAGGGACAACATGGGTCAGGATTGCTACAGGGCCACTTCTTTTTGCTTCGCAAAAAACCGTAACCCTTACGCAGACATTGATGAGTTGCCCTGATTGACTCGCCCTGGTTGACTGGCTTCGTTCGCCAAGGGGCAACATGGGTCAGGTTGGCTACAGGGCCACTTATTGGTAATCAGCATTTTGAAAACCACATCGGTAATTGCCATACCAATCAGGGAAGGGCTCTGTCCATATCAGGGTAAAAAGGCAAAAGTAAAAAAGTACGTAAAAGAACCTGCTGGGACAGTGACTCAAGTATGTGGTCATTTGCTGTTTTGAATCCTTATATTTCGCACTTAATCCGTGCTGAAAGTGAAAAAAACATTGCATTTGCTACTTTTATACACAACGTGACATCTGCATGTCACAAAACAAGAATTTAGCGCATCAGGTGGCTTTGGATTATTAAGAAAAGGTTGTAACTTGTTGATATTCGTCACATTATACCCGTGGTTAGTATTTAACCGTTCCGTGTGTAGACCACGGCCCGGTTAAACAAAAAGCCAATGAGTCAAAGTTATGAACAAAGTTATCCACAGTTTTTGTGGATAAGTCTGTCATGTGAAACTGAACAACTCCGCGTCGGTAAGGGTTTGACGATTTCAATTGATCTTCAGATACATGGCAGCGGCCAAGAAAACTATCAAAAGCGCAAACAATCGGCGCAAAACAGCCACCGGAAGACGGTGGGTCAGTTTGGCCCCTAAATGGGTGGTGAGCAGGCTGCCAACGGATAACACTACAGTGGCCGGCCAATAGATATATCCCCAGCGATGGATAGGTAAATTCACACCGGAGTCGTCATGTGAGAAGGCAAACACCAAACTGCCAGCGACTGCCAAAGGTAAGCCAATACTGGCGGCTGTGGCTATGCCTTGTTTGATGTTGATGCGGTGCCAGGTCAGAAACGGCACAGTCAACGATCCACCTCCAATGGCAATCAAAGCTGAGAAAAAGCCAATGAACAGACCGGCGGGCAGCCAGTGTTGCCAGCGCAGGGTAGACTGGCTGCGGTGTTTGGGGCTGAAGTCAAACACCATATGTAAAGCCACCACAACCATCAACAACATAAAAATCAAAGCGATGGTTTGTGAGGACAGCTGAATCACATACCAGGTCGCCAGCAAGCTACCCATGATGATGAATGGACTCATGCGGGCAGTGATGTGCCATAAAATGGCTTGGTGCTGTTGGTGGGTCCAAATACTTAACATGGCATTGATGACGATACACGACATGGAGGTGGCCAGTGCCAAATGCACCACCACCGTGACATCAAAACCCTGCCATAAAAAATAGGCCGTCAGCGCAGGTACCATGAGGGCGCCACCGCCAATACCAAACAAACCAGCAATGAAACCGACCACCAACCCCAGTGGCAGCAGGACCCAAAGATCACTCACCGGTCAATGGCGACTTCAACGGCGCTTGCCAAACAAAGATTTCCAAATGGCATTAACCGCTTTGGTGGTCAACTTGCGTTGCAGGGATTTGCCCATTTTGGTCATGAAAGAGTCGCGTGGCCGTCCGCGGCGTTTGCTTGACGATGTTTTTGTACTGGCTTGTTCGAGTTTGGCCTGTTCTTTTGCGCGTTGTTCAGCCAATTGTTTACGTCGTTGTTGTAATTGTTCATGCGCGGATTGGCGATCCAGGTCCTCATTGTATTTGCCACCCACCGGAGAACGCTGCATCACCAATTGCCGCTCTTTATCGGTGGCCGGTCCCATGCGGCAACGTGGCGGGGCAATTTTTACCCGATCCACCACCGCGGGTGCGCCTTTGGCTTGCAAGGTCGATACCAGGGCTTCGCCGACGCCCAATTCGGTGATCACATCAGCGGTATCAAAGTTAGGATTGGGTCGGAATGAGTCGGCCACGGCATTGATGACTTTTTTGTCTTTGGGGGTATAAGCGCGCAGGGCGTGTTGGATTTTATTACCCAGCTGTCCCAACACATCTTCCGGGATGTCACCGGGAGACTGGGTACAAAAATAAACCCCAACACCTTTGGAACGAATCAATCGGGCCACCTGCTCAATGCGTTTGAGCACCTCTTTGGGAGCGTCTTCAAATATCAGGTGGGCCTCATCGAAAAACAACACCAGTTTGGGTAATGGCGGGTCGCCCACTTCAGGCAAGGTTTCAAATAATTCTGTCATCAGCCACAACAAGAAGGTCGCGTACAGCTGTGGTTTCATCATCAAATCCCGCGACTCCATGATGCTGATGATGCCGTTACCGGACATGTCCTGGCGCATCAAATCAGCCAGTTCTAAAGCCGGCTCACCAAACAGCTGATCGGCACCTTCAGACTCCAGGTGTAACAAGCGGCGTTGGATGGCACCTATGGAGGCACTGGTGATGCGACCGTATTCAGTCGATAAGGTATCTTGGTGTTCGCCCATGAACTGCAGCAAAGACTTCAGGTCTTGTAAATCCAGTAGCGGCATGTTGTTGTCGTTGGCATATTTAAAAGCCACGGCAATCACCCCTTCCTGGACATCTGACAAATCTAACAAGCGACTGAGGTACATGGGGCCAATCTCTTCAATGGTGGTGCGCACCGGATGGCCGTGTTTTTTGAAAATATCCCAAAACAGGGTTGGAGAACCGGCGTAACGGTAATTGTGAATTTGTAATTCTGCTGCGCGGTTGTCCAGAAACTCTTTTTGTGTGCCGGGTTGTGACAGGCCAGAAACATCGCCTTTGATGTCAGTGATAAAAACCGGCACACCCAGCGCCGAAAAGTTTTCCGCCAGTACCTGCAGCGTCACCGTCTTACCGGTGCCGGTGGCCCCGGTAATTAAGCCATGGCGGTTGGCGTATTTTCCAAGGATCAAGGCCGGTTTTTCGCCCCGACCAAAATGTAAGTCAGTGGCACTCATGAGGCATACTTCTGCTGTAGCCATTTAAACACCGCCACCATGCCCAAGGCTTCGCCACCTTCGGTGCCACCGGTGCGGTCACCAAAGTTCCAACCATAGGTATCTACATGCACCCAGTCAATTTCTGGATCGACAAAATGCTCCAGGAACAAAGCTGCCGTGATGCACCCGGCTTGCGGGATAGAGCCGGTATTGGAAATGTCGGCAATGGTGGACTTGATGTATTTGTTGTAGCTCTGTTGTAACGGCAGTGCCCAAGTTTCATCGTGACAGGCTTGGCCAGCGGCCACGATGTCATCGCTGATTTGCTGGCGGTTACTGAATACCGGCGTCACCGTCGGACCCATGGCCACGCGAGCGGCACCAGTCAGGGTAGCAAAATCGATGACCAGTTCGGGCTTGGATTCACAGGCATAAGTCAATGAATCAGCCAGAATCACCCGACCTTCGGCATCGGTGTGGCCTATCTCAATGGTTTGGCCTGAGCGGGTTTGGGCCACATCTCCTTGGCGGTAAGCACTGCCTGAGACGGCATTTTCTACTGCTGGAATCAAAACCTGTAAGCACACCGGTAGCTGATGGTTCATGATCAATTGAGCCAAGCCCAACACATGGGCCCCGCCGCCCATATCCTTCTTCATCCAACGCATGAATTGGGCTGCTTTCATGTTGTTGCCGCCAGTATCAAAACAAACGCCTTTGCCCACCAATGAAATTTTGGGGTTGTTTTCATCACCCCAGTTCAACTCGATCAAGCGCGGTGCTTTGTGACTGGCCCGACCGACGATATGGATGGACGGAAAGTTCTCAGTCAGTAAGGCTTCACCAACAATTTCGGTGAAAGTGGCGTGGTTGATCTCTGCAAATGACTCAGCAAAAGCAGACAATTCAGTCGGCCCCATGTCATCAGCTGGCGTATTAATCAGGTCACGCACCAGGCAGGTCGCCTCAATAACGGTCAGCTGGTCGTGGTGTTCACTCTCATCAACCAGCAGTTGCGGTCCAGTTTCACTGTCCAAGTAGCGGTCAAAGCGATAGCTGCCAAATCCCCAGGCCAGTACCACCGCATTTTTGATGTCGGTTGATTCGGTTTCAATGTGATAGGTACCTGCAGGAAAGCCTTTGAAGGCTTCGCACAAGGTATAGGGGTTGAGGTCGTCATTGACGGTCAGGTAAACCTTGGCAATCGTCCCGTCTGGCTTGTAATCAACCAGAAAGCGTCCTGGCTTTTTGCCCAATTTTTGATGACCAGCAATGGCTTGCAGGTAGTCATTCTGGGCAGCCAGCCAAGTGTCATAGGTGTCCTTAAGAATCGGCACCACGGGAACGGTGGCCCCTTGGTGGTCAGTGATGATGTCGTGTGTCATGGATACATTGCGTTGATAATCACAATGATTATACTCAAGCCATGGCCGAATATCGACCGTGATGTGAGTCAGCTGTGGTGGTTTTCAGTGGTTTTTTGGTTGCAGCAGCATGGTTTGATGCGCTATGTCATCTTCCAAGTAGTATTTCCCGGTGCTGACAAACCCCAGTGCTTGGTAAAACCGGGTGAGGTAAGTTTGTGCTGAAATTTCAATCACGGCATTCGAGTCTTGTTGCTGACAGTGGCTGATGGCCGCGCGCATCAAATCCTGACCAAGCTGTTGTTTTCTCTCACTGTCAGCGACCACCACCCGCCCGATGTGGTAGGCCTGGGTATCATCCGTGGGCGGCAAAATGCGGGCGTAAGCCTTGATGGGGTCTTGGTGGGGTAAAAAGACATGCCAAGCCTGCTGATCAAGGTCATCGATGTCCTGATAGGCACAGTCTTGTTCCAGCACGAATACAGCGCTGCGCAAGCGCAAGATTTGGTACAGTTGATTGGTGGTCAATTCAGCAAATGATTTAACCACCCAGTTTGTGGGTTCATTCGAAGTCATCTGCAAAGATCAAATCGCTGTCCAACGCCAGTGGTAGCGGCCACACATAAGCACCCCTGGAGCGGGTAAATGCGGCCAGTGTGGTGGCGCCTCGGTCTATGGTTAAATCCCAAATCATCACCGAAGGAATGCCATTGGTGAAGCGATACCAAGTGGGCTCATCCGCCTCAATGTCTTCGGTGTAGTATAGGCCCCAGTCAGTCCCGGCGAAAACCATGTTTTCAATGTTGGGGTTTACCATCACCGAGTCGACAGGAATGTTTGGCAGGTTGCCGGATTTGTTTTTCCAGGTGAAGTTAGCGCAATTGGCTTCACAGGTGACTTCAAACAGGTGGCCTGGAGTCGATGGTGTGTTTTGATCAAAACCACCCACAGCGGCATAACCGGTGGTGGCAGTGAAACCACTGGTTACCACATCCAGTATGGGCCGATTGGGTAAGACGGCGTTACCATCAGTGACATTGACCCAGGTGGCGGAGTTGCTGCTGCCTTGGCCCATGCCGAAACCATAATAAACGTTGCCATCATTGGTGCCCACTATGGCGACACTGGCATCGGTGATGCCGTAGTGCATCTGGTTAATGATGGAGCGGTTGGCTAAATTATTTTTGGTTAAATCTGGGCTGTTGATAAACCAACTGCTGTTGTTTAAACCACCGTTCACAGTTTCCCAAATGCGATAGGTGCCGGCCATCAGTTGTTGACAGGGACCGACCCCGCAGTCGTGTTTATTGAGGTGAAAAGGGAAGATGAATGATACCCGGTTGTCACCACTCCAGGGACTGACAAAACTGTTGTAGCTGCCCAATGGCCCCGTGGTACTGATGCGCATGTTACCGAACTGGGACTCCACATACACCCGGTCTCCATTAACCGGTTCGATGGTGGCATAGATACCATCACCACCGTTGACCTGGATCCAAGCCTTGGCCTCAAAAGGCTCCACCTGGGTATTCCAGATGGCCACGGACGAGCCGTTGTCCTGGGCACCACCGACTGCTACACGCTGATCGCTGTTGATAAAATCTGCGGAGATGTCGCCAGAATAAAACTCAATGGTGTTGATGCTGTCATTCAGTTGCGTGAATGACATGTTGGTGGCGGTGAAAGTATCGGCGTTGTTGCTGACATAAACACCACCGTCCGAACCCACCAGTAACTGGTTTTCATCGCCGGCCACAAAAGCCCTGGCATGGTGATCGACGTGAACAAAATCACCGCTGCTGGGACCGCCGGCATAGCCACAGGTGACGTTGGTGAAGGTGGCACCGCCATTGGTGGAGCGGAACAGATCAACCGCTGACAAAAACAGCGTATCCGGATCATCCGGGGCCACGCTCATGCCCATGTCATACCAGGCTTGGCTGCCAGAGCCGGCACAGCCGCCAATGTCATTGGAGTCTGCCACCTGAGTCCAAGAAATCCCAGCATCGGTGGTTTTCCACACCCCCCTCACCGAGCGATTATTGACATCAGCCACCTGGGCATACAACACATCGTTGTCGGAAGGCGCCATGGCCAAATCGATGCGGCCCAGTGAGTTGGTTGGGAAAGGCGTGCCGCCACCGGTACCGACTGGCCAACCGTTGCTGTCGGTTGAAACCAGGGTGAAAATGGGGCAGCCGCTGGCTGGGAATGTGGCATGGTAGATGCCGTTGGCACCGTTTTGATCCAAATCTGGCTGCACCGTGGTGTTGTGACCGCGGGTGCCAATGGCCACAAAAATGTCACCGCTGGCACTGACTTCCATACCGGTAACATCCTGCCTTTGGCTGGTAAAAGCATTGGTTTGGCAGGCACTGGTCCAGTCCAAGCCGTTGTTGTGTGACAGGAACAAGCCGGTTTTGGTACCGACGATGATTTGGTTAGAGTCCAAAGGGTTGGTTCTGACCCGACCGATGGCCTGATACTGAGGAAAGTCACCTGGGGGTTGGTCGCGGTAGGGGTCAAACACTTCTTCACCCAACACTTCCCAGCTGGTGCCGCCATCGCTGCTGCGCAACAAGCCAGCGGAACCAAAAGAATATGAACCATAACGCAGGTCGCCGGTACCGGCATAAATGATGTCAGGGTCATTGGGGTCTAGGTGCAAATCACCGATGGCGGCACCATTGATCTGGGCTTGATCAGTAACCACTTCCCAGCTGGTGTTGGCATCACAACAAGTGGTGGTTTTCCAAACCCCGCCGCCGTCAACGCCAGCCCAAGCCATACTGGGATCAGATGGGTGACTGACAATCACATTCACCCGGCCAGAATAGTTGGAAAACCCAGCCAATGGTTTTGGGCCCAATGCCACAAAGGCATCGGTTTTCATGCCTTTGAGGTCCTGCGCCTGGCGGTGCATCCCCGCAGGCGTTCTTTGCGCCACTTTTTGATGTTCTTTGCGGGCTTGTGCCAACCAGTCTTGTTGGTATTGAAACGTGGGGTAACTGTAACGGGTGGCCCAGTAATCACCGCGCACCGGCTTATGAAAGTCGGCCATGTCGCTGTGGTCATTTTGTTGGCTGCAGGCTGAGAGCCAAACCACGGCTGCCACGGTAAGTAATTTTTTCATGTCATGATCCTGGGGAAGTGTTTGGAAATGAGTTGGTCATTCAGTGGTTTTTGTTCCATCGCCGACTCAATCAAGTTCATGGTCAGGTTGACCGCCCCCCGGTTTTGGTCAACCAGGGTTTTGGCCGCCTGACCCATGGCGATGCGGGCTTCCTTGTTTTCAATCAGGTATTCCATGCTGCGAATGATGTCATTGGCGTCATGGACGGTTTGCGAGCCACCACAGTCATTCAGTAACTGGGTGATTTCAGTGAAATTATGGGTGTTGGGTCCAACCAGAACCGGCAAGGAAAATACCGCAGCTTCCAGCACATTGTGACCACCGATGTTGGCAATCGATCCACCCACAAAAGCAATGTCAGATGAAGCGTAAAACTCCAGCATCTCGCCCATGGTGTCGACCACAAACACATCACCATCAATGTCACACAAACCACTTTGGCTGCGCAGCTGGGTGTTGAAACCTTTGTTGCGACAGGCTTGGGTGGTGCTTTGGAAACGTTCAGGATGGCGTGGCACAATAACCAGCATCAGCTTGGGGTGGCGCCGCTTCAATACCGCGTAAGCATCCAACACTTCAATTTCATCTTCTTGGTGGGTACTGGCCGCTATCCAGACCAGTCGGCTGTTTTGATAGTGGTCTCTGATTTCCTGGCCTTTCTCAATGATGTAGTCATCAATGATGATGTCAAATTTCAACGACCCCACCACGAAGATTTTCTCTGGGTGACAACCCAGTTGTATCATGCGACGGGCATCGGTAACCGTTTGTGCGGCCACGTAAGCGGTGTTGTTGAAGGCTTTGGCTGCCAGTGATTCCACCCACCGGTAACCTTTCATGGAGACTTCAGACAAACGGGCATTGGCCACCACTATGGGGATGTTTTTCTTCTTACAAAAGCGAAATAGGTTAGGCCAAATTTCAGTTTCCATGATGACAGCCAAATCTGGCTTGGCTTTGTTCAGGAAGCGTTTGACTGCGCCGGGCAAGTCATAGGGCAGGTAGACATGAAATACCTGATCGCCAAAGATTTGTTGCACCCGGTCCGATCCGGTAGGGGTGATGGTGGTCAGCACGAAAGTGTGGTCCTGATAAGTTTCCATCAACGCTTTAATCAAAGGGATGGCGGCGTTGACTTCACCGACCGACACGGCATGGACCCAAATCGACTTGCGTTTGAATTTGGGTGCTTTGAACCAGCCAAAACGTTCATGCCAGCGCTGCAGATAGGCTTTGGTTTTGATGCCTCTGGTGGCCAGCCTGATCAACACCAACGGGGTCAATAAAGTGGTTACCAGCGAGTAGATCCTTGAGCGCAATTCTAATTTCATCGCAACGCCTCTCCAGTGGCAGCCAATCTGATTTCAGAAGGCTTGGTGGCGCCTCCCAAGGGTAAATCCAGATAATAATCGACCTGTTCAGCCCAAACCACCACAATGTCGGCACAAGAGGTGGGGGTCGGTTGTCCGTGGATGTTGGCACTGGTTGAAACTATGGGCATATTCAGTTGCTGACTGAGTTGTTGAATGACAGGGTGTTGGCTGACGCGCACTGCCACACTGTCGTGGTTACCGGTAATCCAAGGTGCCACAGCACTGGTGGCAGGAAATACCCAGGTCATGTGTCCAGGCCAACTTTTCAGGGCACGGGCCAAGTCCTTGGGCTTGTTAGGCTGAATCAGTGGCAGCACCTGTTGTACATGTCCGGCTGCCAGGATCAAGCCGTTGTCAACAGGTCGTTGTTTGAGTGACAGCAGGCGATTGACACTGGCTTCATTGCGGTGATCGCAGCCGATACCAAAAACCCCTTCAGTGGGATAGACCACCAAGCCACCTTGTTGGATGACGCGCGCGGCTTGATGGATAGAAGTACCGATGTCAGCCATGATTTACTGGTTGTTATTTTTGGCAGTGGTTTTTTTCTTACTGACTTTTTTCTTGGTCGTTTTCTTTTTGGTGGTTTTTTTCTTAGTGACTTTCTTCTTAGTCACTTTCTTTTTGGTGACTTTTTTCTTAACCACTTTTTTCTTGCCCCGCTTTTTGCGGTCAGGGGCTTTGGCCAGAATCTCGATACATTCTTGGTGGGTCAAGGCTTTGGGATCCTGATCTTTCAAGATTTTGCCATTCTTGTTGCCATCGGTCACATAGGGACCCCAACGACCATTCAACACTTGAATGCCGTCATCAAAAGTTTGGATGATCTTATTGGCATCCGCAATTTTCTTTTCCTGAATCAGTACCAGGGCTTCTTCGAATGTGATGCTGTAAGGATCGCCATCCTTGATGCTGACAAACTTGTTGCCATACCTGACGTAGGGACCAAAGCGGCCAATGTTGGCGCTGACTTTTTCACCTTCTTTGGTTTCACCCAAATCTCTGGGTAAGTCAAATAAGGCCATCGCTTCATCAAAAGTGATGGTGTCCAGTTTTTGGCCTGGCAGCAAGCCAGCGAATTGTGGCTTTTCTTCATCGTCACGGGTACCAATCTGAACAAAGGTGCCGTATTTGCCGATGCGCACAGAAACCGGCTTGCCGGTTTTCGGGTCGGTGCCCAGCTCACGTTTGAACTGCGCATCATCGCGGGAAACCGATTCTTCTTTTTCTTCCACCAATTGAATGAACGGATCCCAAAAGGCTTTGATCAGTGGTTTCCATTCTTTTTCACCACGAGAAACGGCATCCAGAGAATCTTCCAAGCGGGCTGTGAATTCGTAGTCAACGTAGTTGGTGAAATGTTTGTCGAGAAAACGTGCCACCACTTTACCCACATCCGTTGGAATGAAGCGTTTGTTTTCCAGTTCTACATAATCGCGGTTGAGCAAGGTTGAGATGATGCTGGCATAGGTCGATGGTCGGCCAATGCCAAATTCTTCCAAAGCTTTAACCAAGGTGGCTTCTGAATAGCGTGGTGGTGGTTCGGTGAAATGTTGGACACCGTTGATGGCTTTGATTGACACCACGTCGCCTTTTTTCAGATTCGGCAGGTGTTTTTTGTCACCGCTGTCTTTTTTGACATCATCCATGCCTTCTTCATAGACAGCCAGGAAGCCTTTTTCCAAGATGGTGGAGCCTGAAGCCCGCAGGTTGTGGTCGTCACCGAAGGTGAAATCAGCAGAAACCGTGCCGATGGTGGCATTGATCATCTGACTGGCCAGGGTGCGTTTCCAAATCAAGTCATACAGGCGGTATTGGTCGTGATCTAAATGTTTTTTGATCTCAGCCGGAATCAACTGGGCTGAAACGGCACGGATGGCCTCATGCGCCTCTTGGGCGTTTTTAGATTTGCTTTTGTAGTGGTTGGGTTTTTTGGGAATCTGGGTTTTGCCATACTTGTCAGCAATCACTCCGCGTATTTCCTCAATGGCGTCGTTGGCCAAGTTCAATGAGTCGGTACGCATGTAAGTGATCAAACCCTGGGTTTGGCCATTGACTTCCATGCCCTCATACAATTGCTGGGCAATTTGCATGGTCTTGCGCGCCGTGTAGCCCAATTTACGCGCCGCCTCTTGTTGCAATGTAGAGGTGATAAACGGCGCCGCGGGTTTGCGTTTGCGCTCCCGTTGGGTCAACTCTGTGACGGTTAATTGGGTGCCGGCTTGTTGTCTCAGGATGGCCAATGCGTCATCGGCTTTTTCCTGGTTGTTGATATCAAACTTTTTCAGTTTTTTACCGGCATAAATGTTGAGGTTGGACTCAAAGGCTTCTTGGCCTTTGGCCATTTGACCATGAATGGTCCAGTACTCTTCTTTAATGAAGGCGTTGATTTCATCTTCGCGTTCAACAATCAGTCGCAGGGCAGGGGACTGAACCCGGCCAGCCGATAAGCCGCGGCGAACTTTTTTCCACAACAAAGGTGACAAATTAAATCCCACCAAATAATCCAGCGCTCGGCGGGCTTGTTGGGCATCCACCAATTCATGCGAAATTTCTCGGGGATTGGCTACGGCTTCTTGGATGGCAGACTTGGTGATTTCTGAAAACACCACCCGTTTGATGGTTTTATTCTTTAGCAGTTTGCGGTCTTTAAGAATCTCAACCACATGCCAAGAGATGGCTTCACCCTCGCGATCCAAATCGGTCGCCAGATAAATGGTGTTGGCTTTTTTGGCTTCTCGGACAATGGCATCGATGTGCTTTTTGTTTTTTTCAACATCGACGTACTTCAGTTCAAAGTCGTTTTCCGGTACCACGGCGCCGCTTTTGGCCAACAAATCTCGGACATGTCCGTAAGAGGCCAACACTTTGTGACCCTTGCCCAGGTATTTTTCGATGGTTTTTGCTTTAGCGGGTGATTCTACAATCAGTAAGTTTTCAGCCATGGTTTAATGTTCATGATCGACCGGTGGATCAAACATCAAACTTTCCATTGATGCAAAGGCTTGTTCCTCATCCGGTTGTGAAAATAAAATAATCAAAGCCAGCCATTGTAAATCATCAACATCGATGTTGTCAGCATTTAGATTCAGCAAACCATTGATCAACATTTCACGACTGGTGGGCGTTAAAATCCCACTTGACTCAAGGTATGAGATGAAGTCGATACAGGCTTCATCCAACAATTCCATTTCAGCCGCAGCATAGACGCGTATGGCATCCTCAGATTGGTGAATGGTTTGGTCGACCTCTTGATTGATGCTCAGAAGCCAGTCAAATGCGTGGTCGATGGTGGAGGGTTCAAAGCCGGCTTGTTCGAGGCCGGAATAAATGCTGTTTTTGGTGTATTGTTCGTTTAAGTTGGTTTGCTCAGATAAGTAGTTTTCAAACAAATAAACCAAGACGTCAATGATGTTTTCATTCATATTTTTTGATATTTTGCACCTGGTAATTTCTCAACCAAACCAGTCAATTCCAAGATGAGCAAGTCTGCGGCCACATCAGCACTGGTCATGTCTGTTTGTTCAACAATAGCATCAAACGACATGGGATTAAAGTCTAAATGATTTAATATGTGTTGTTGAGAGTCAGAAACATCGATATTGGGGGTGTCGTCTGGTTTTTCAAGCGTTGTGTCCCCGAGGTCAGTCAAGTTGTTTTGAAGTTGATCGGACAACATCTCTATATAAGGTGTCAACTCAGCCATGATGTCGGCAGCTGACTCCACCAATTGCGCGCCTTGTTTGATCAGTTGATGACAGCCTTTGGCCAATGGGTTGTGGATGCTGCCGGGAATGGCCATCACCGGTCGGTTGTTTTCCATTGCCAGTCGCGCAGTTATTAAGGTGCCACTTTTCTGTGCCGCCTCAATCACCAAGGTACCCAAAGACAAACCCGCGATGATGCGGTTGCGGCGAGGGAAATTGTGGGCATGAGGCGGGGTGTTGAAGGGCAATTCAGTCACCACAGCGCCTTGTTCAGTAATGGTTTTGGCCAACGATTGATTGCTTTTGGGGTATATGCTGTTGATGCCGGTGCCCATCACCGCGACTGTGGGCCGCTGCGCATCTAATGCACCTTGATGTGCCTGCGTATCAATCCCTGCTGCCAGACCGCTGGTGATTACTAAGCCTCGTCTGGCCAAGTCTTGACAGAATGAATGGGCATTGTTTAAGCCAGCCTGGCTGGCATGACGACTGCCGACCACCGCCAGTTGGGGTAACAGCAAGACCTGCGGATCTCCTTTGATAAACAACACAATCGGTGGGTCACTGATTTGTTTGAGTTGTGGCGGGTACAGCGGATCATCCCAGGTCAGGATGTGGTTGCCGGGCTTGTCAGCCCATTCCAGCTCGGTGCGGATGTCGTCGTCGCTGGCTTGTTTGAGGTAGTTGGCTGCTGTTTGGGGAACGCCCAGATCGGTTGGCCAGTGCTTGTGATCCAACAGGGTATTGGCATCTTCTAACTGGTCCAATAATTTCGCAATCCTTGCAAAGCCCAAACCTGGCGCATTGAGCAAATGCAGCCAGGTGGACGTGTTTGATTCAGGCATCAGTCAGGGCAATCTGACGTAGTCGTACATCTTGATGGGTTTTTTACTTTCGGTGATGATGGCGTAACTGATGTAATCAAAGGTTTTGAATACCATGACATGTCCGGAGTACTCCATCGGCAGGGTAACTTTTGCTTTGGATGGTTTGAACAGGGTTTTGAGGTCATTTTTGGGGTGCATGACTTCATCTCTGATCACTTGCTCTGGGCTGTGAACTGAGAACACATCGCCGACTGTGACACCGTGAACGCCACCGGTACTGATCGCCACAATTTGGCGCTTACCACTACCAAATAAAGCGTTGTTTAAAGCCACGATGCGGACGTTATCGCTATCCAGTGTACCTGCTTTAGGCATAAAGTAGGGGTTGAAATTAAAGCTGTCGATGGGCAGAATCAAGTCACCTTTCTTCACCTCGGTATCGACATCAATGATTTTCAGGGTATTGATGTCATCGGTACCTACGCGCACCACTTCGGCGACGCCGGTATCGGCCACTTCATAGCCCAGAATCTTGACGTTTTCCCAGTACGTACGATCTATGTATTTTTTCCAGAACCGGGTCATCACGGCCGTGGAAGTGTAATCTGATGATTTCTCCCAATCAATGGACTCGATTTCATGGGTGTCAGAAGTTTCCCAGGGATAATCAGTGGGTACTTCGCGGTAGATGACGGTGGGTCTGACAATGGCCATGCGATCACCTTGTCGGGCATTTTTCATGCCGCGCACATACAGTAAATCGCTGGTGGCTGAAACGTTTCGATCTTCTTCAGCGGCCACCACATACGGGGCCAGGTCGATGTCTTCTTTGTTGAGGATTCTTAATTTGCGCAAGAAAGGCTCAATGTCTTTCAAAGGAATGGTCTCAACCGCTGAGTTGTGATCAATGTCCCTGACTTGGGGTCCCAATTTAACGGTTGGGTGACCACGGCTGACAGTCAATGCTGGCTGACCATCCAGGTACACCAGGTTGATTTGGTCGCCAGGATAAATCAAATGGGGGTTTTCGATTTGTGGATTGGCATGCCAGATTTCCGGCCACAGCCAAGGTGATTGCAGAAACACCGCTGAAATGTCCCACAAAGTGTCTCCTTTTTGAACCACATAGGTGTCTGGATGAGCTGGATTTAACTCAACTTCCTGTGCTACTGCAGAGAAAATAAACCCAATCAGAAACGCTGTAATTAAATGTTGTTTTTTAAACATCATCGGCAAACCCTTGATTTTCCTAAAACTTTAGTTTAGCCATTTTAGTTAAAAAATTAAACAAAAATGTGAATCAAACTGCAAATTGCAGCAAAAAAGTGGTATTTTCGGCTTTCATCTGAGGGCGGCAGGATTCAATTTCGTTGATTCTGCGCCACAGAAATCAAAATCCGGGGCAATCGGTTGCCTTTTCACCGGTAATCTAGATAAGATGTGTGCCTCATTAAAGTAAGTAACGTCAGAATCAACACCCAATGAGTCAACTCGAGATATTAACACTGCCTGATGCCAGGCTAAAAACCGTCGCTCAACCCATTACCGCCATCACCGGTGAGATCAAACAATTGGCCCAAGACATGTTGGAAACCATGTACGCTGCTCCAGGCATTGGCTTGGCAGCCACGCAGGTGGATCGGCACATACAACTGGTGGTCATCGACGTATCAGAGCAGGGTGATCAACCGTTGGTGATGGTCAACCCCAGAATCATTGAACAAGATGGACACCAAGTTCATGAAGAAGGCTGTTTGTCGGTGCCAGGCATCTACGCCAAAGTCAAAAGAGCCAATGAAGTGGTGGTGAAGTACCAAGACCTGGAAGGCAACAACCAAGAGCTGTCTGCCGAGGGACTGCTGGCGGTGTGTATCCAACATGAATTGGACCACCTCAAAGGCATCGTGTTTCTCGATCACCTGTCGATGCTGAAAAAGAAATTGGCGATGAAAAAACTGGCCCGCTGACAGCCAAACCAAAACACATCACAAAAAAACCCGGTCAATGCCGGGTTTTTTTGTGTTCAAGACTTTAGGTGATTCACTGCATGGGATCTTCGAGCAAAATGTTTTCGCAGCGATCTGGTCCGGTGGAAATGATGTGCACCGGGGCTCCGGTAAAGTCTTCAATGTAGTCAATCAGTTTTTTAGCTGCCGCCGGCAAATCGGCCAATTCAGTCATGCCACGGGTCGATGACTGCCAACCATCAAATGACTCATAAATCGGCTTGACCGCGGCCCATTCATGGGCTGATTCAGGAAAACTCACGCCTTCACCGTAACTGGTACACATTTTGATGGTGGCAAAAGTGTCCAACACATCGAGTTTGGTGACACACAAGCCGGTCACCCCATTTACTTGCACAGCACGTTTCAATGCCACCAGGTCCAACCAGCCACAACGCCGTGCCCGACCGGTGGTGGCGCCAAATTCAACGCCCCTTTCGGCCAACTGTGCGCCGTCTTCATCAAACAACTCAGTAGGAAAGGGACCGCCGCCAACTCGCGTGGTGTAAGCTTTGGTGATACCCAGCACGTAATCAATGTGGGTGGCACCCAGGCCGGAGCCGGTCGCCGCACTGCCAGAAGTGGTGTTGGAGGAGGTAACAAATGGATAGGTGCCATGATCAATGTCCAACAAAGAACCCTGGGCTCCTTCCATCAATAATTTGTGTTCGTCAGCAATGTGCTGGTGCAAACGGCCGGTCACGTCCACACACATGTCGCGCATGAACTCAGCTTGTTCTAAAGCGTCTTGATAGACTTCATCAAAATTCAATGGTTCGGATTGGTGAAAATGTTCAATCACAAAGTTGTGGTAGTTCAGTACTTGAGCCAGCTTTTCTTTCAACAATTCAGCGTCCAGTAAATCGCCAATGCGAATGCCGCGCCTGGCCACTTTGTCTTCGTATGCTGGACCGATACCTCGACCGGTGGTGCCGATGGCTTTTTTGCCTTTCTTCAGTTCACGCAATTGATCCAATTTGATGTGGTAAGGCATGATCACCGGTGCGGCTTTGGAAATGTATAAACGAGATTGCACATCTACCCCGGAGGCTTCCAGGTCTTTGATTTCCTTGATCAGTGCGTGTGGCTCTATCACCACACCATTACCAATATAACATTTCACCCCGTCGCGCAAAATCCCAGATGGAATCAGGTGCAACACCGTTTTTTGATCATTGATGATCAGGGTATGCCCGGCATTGTGCCCGCCCTGGTAACGAACCACCGCATCGGCTCGCTCCGTTAATAAATCAACAATTTTGCCTTTGCCTTCATCACCCCACTGGGTGCCCAACACTACAACAGATTTTTTCATGACTGAATATAATTAAATGTAAGGGCGCCAGAAACCATCATGATGGCGCCAAAAATACGCAGGTGTTTGTCTTCCATCTGCGCCAACTGTAACAACAAGTTCTTCCATGCTTTGGGTGCGATGAATGGCATGATGCCTTCAAAAATCATCACCAAAGCAATGGCGGCAATGATGGGGTGTTCAATCAACGGGAGATTGGCTTTTAAAGTATTTAAAAAACTCTGAGTCCGGATCTAACACCATGACATTACCCGTGCCTGATTGAAAACTTTTCATGTACGACTCCAAGCTTCTAACAAACGCGTAGAACTCTGGGTTCTTGTTGAAGCTTTCGGCATAAATCTTGGCGGCTGTGGCATCGCCTTGACCACGAATCACGGCGGCTTGCTGCTCGGCATCGGCCAACATGATGCGAATTCTTTTGTCGGTATTGGCGCGAATATTGATAGATTCTTTGCGGCCGGTTGAACGGTGTTCCGCGGCTTCCACCAAGCGCTCAGAACGCATGCGGTTATAAACCGATTCATTCACCGACTGGTCCAGGTTGATTTGTTTGATTCTGACATCAACAATTTCGATACCGTAATCTTCCGAACGTTCTTTGGTTTGTTCCCTGAGGTTATCCATCAGTTCCACCCGTTGGGTAGAGATGGCTTGGTCCAGGGTGCGAATTGAAAACTCTTCCAACAACACGTTTTTAACCACGCCAGTTAAGTTGGCGTTGGCTTTGGCAATCAGGCCGCCATTGGAGGTGAAGAATTTTTTGACGTCGCGGATGCGCCATTTAACAAAGTAATCCACCATCAGGTATTCGTTGTCGGTGTTGAAAACCCGTTCAGGTGCATTGTCCAGTGTCTGGATGCGCTTATCAAATTTAACGATGTTGTTCACAATCGGCATTTTGTAGTGCAAGCCAGGTTCATAACCGGCCTGAACCACCTCACCAAAACGCAGTTTAACGGCGGTTTCTTTTTCATCGATGGTGAACAGGAAGAAGCTGGCCAGCAAGGCCAGTAACAACAAGCCTATGATCAGTGCAACGAGTTTATTCATGACGATCTCCCCCGACCACGACGCGTGGTTCTGGTGTTATTCTGTTGGGTTTCGTTGGGTGTGGTTTGGTTCGGCACCACGGTGGTGGTACCAAAATCTATCGGTGTATCTGGGTTGTATCTGGGTTGTTGTTTCATCAACTGATCCAGCGGCAGATACATCATGCTGTTACCGGCGTCTTGGTCCATGACCACTTTCGAGGTGTCTTGCATGACATTTTCCAGCGTTTCTAAGTACAGGCGTTGGCGTGTCACTTCAGGGGCCTGCTCATACTCCGCGCGTAGCAAGTCAAAGCGTTCGGCTTTACCGGCGGCTTCAGCGATGATAGACGCTTTGTAACCATCGGCTTCTTGCATGATTTTTAACACTTTACCTTCGGCTTCTGGAATCCTGGCATTTTCATATTCCTTGGCCTGGTTGATAAAGGTTTTTTGGTCTTCCCGCGCTTTGACGACGTCATCAAAGGCTTCTTTGACGTTGCGTGGCGGATGCACTTCGGTGATGTTCAGCTGAGTGATTTGAATCCCGGTTTTGTATTGGTTCAGCATCGACTGCACTTCTTCTCTGGCTTCCAGATTCACGGCTGTGCGGTTTTCATTGATGATGAAATCCAGGGTTCGGGTACCGGCCACTTGGCGCATCACACTTTCGGTCACGTGTTTAACCGTGACATCAGGGCTGGCCACGCTGAACAGGTAGTCATTGACGCGGTTTTCATCAATGCGGTATTGCAAGGAGTAGTCGATTTCAATCAGGTTCTTGTCTTCGGTCAACATTTGGCCGCTGTTGTCTTCCTGTCTGATGGTGTCAACATTCACCTTATAAACTTCTGCAAACGGGCGAGGCAGGGTGAAGCGTAAACCAGGCTGCATGGTGTGAGAGTATTCACCAAATACCAGCACCACGCCGCGTTCGGCTTGTTCGATCTGATAGGCTGAGCTGTACAGGGCCAAAGCCAACAGACCAATGATCAGCATCAACACCGGCCCCTGACTTTGGTTGTTGTTCTTGCCGCCTGAGCCGTTACCTAAGCCCAGTGTGCGTTTGATGGATTGCCACAATTCCCCCAAAATATCATCGACCCCAGGTGGTTTTTTGCCTCCGGGGCGGTTGTTTTGTGGGCCTTTGTCGCCTGAGTTTTGGTTGCCAGGTTCATTCCAAGGCATACAGTTCTCCAGTTAGTTGTTTTACCAGTCTTGTGAGTTTTCTTCAGTGGTGATGCCTTGCTCAGCCAATAACTGACTGATAAAGTCGGCATCCTGTCCAGATCCTTTGGCCAATTGTCGCCACTTTTCCAGCGGTAATTCTACCTCAAGATGCCAATGACCGGTATCATCTACGCGTTCATTTCTGATGGCATCAAGCTGGTAAAACCGGGCCCGCAGTTTTGCCAATCGCATGGGCAAAACGAATTCCAAGCTTAAATGGGTACGATGCAGCCGTTCTTCAATGGCTTCTAACAATAAATCGATGCCCATTTCTCGGTGCGCGGAAATCCAAACCTTGTCCGGGCTGGATTCGGTGCCGCGCTGCCACTTGGGTTGCGCGCCAGATTGGTCAATCTTGTTGTAAATCTCAATCACTGGAATGTCATCAATGGCCAACTCATTCAACACTTTGTTGACTTCGTTGATGTGGTCCCGGTGTTCTGGGTTGCTGTCATCAATCACATGCAACAGCACATCAGCATCCATGGCTTCTTGCAAGGTGGCCCGAAAAGCCGCCACCAGTTCATGTGGCAGGTCCCGGACAAAACCCACAGTGTCACTGATCACCGCTTGGCTGCCGCTGATGGCGGTGAACTGTCGGACCGTGGGGTCCAAAGTGGCAAACAGCTGATCTTGGGCATACACCTCAGCTGAGGTCAGTAAATTGAATAAGGTGGATTTACCGGCGTTGGTGTAACCCACCAAGGCCAGCATTTTGGTGCCAGATTTTTTGCGTTGTTTGCGGCCTTGCTCGCGTTGGCGCATGACCTTATCGAGTTTGGCGTTCAAGGATTTGACCCGGGCATTCAGCAAGCGGCGGTCAGTTTCCAGCTGGGTTTCACCGGGGCCCCGCATGCCGATACCACCTTTTTGTCTCTCTAAGTGAGTCCAGCCCCTGACCAAGCGGGTGGACATGTGTTTCAGTTGGGCCAATTCGACTTGCAACTGTCCCTCATAAGATCGGGCACGCTGCGCAAAAATATCCAGAATCAAGGTGCGGCGATCCAGCACCCTGGCTTTAACCAGTGCTTCCAGGTTACGTTCCTGAATGGGGCTCAGTGAGGCATCCACAATCACCACATCGGCCTCATGGACTTTAACCGCGTCGGCCAACTCTTGGGCTTTGCCGCTGCCCACATAATATTTGGAATCGATGGTTTGTCGGGCACTGGTGATGACTTCAAAAATTTCAGCACCAGCGGTACTGACCAATTCTCGAAACTCCATGATGCGGTCAGGCTGCTCGGCGCGTTGGTCGCGTTGCATCGGTGTGGGGCACAACAGTACGGCGCGATCGCCTCTTTCGGAACGTTCAAACATCGTTTGTGTCTCGCTTCCCTTCTTTCTCGCTGCGCTCGAAAACCGGCTGCGCAATGATTTTGAAATGAGGCTGACTCTGATCAGCTCCGCTGACCAACCGGCAGCCATTGGAGGTATCCTCCTTGCCTTCTTTCAGGCGTTGCCTGAAAACCGGCTGCCTTGAATGACTTAAATGAGTTGGGCTCTGATTCGCTTCGCTCACCAGCCGCCGCCCCATGGTTGGTCCTCGCTTCCCTTCTTTCTCGCTGCGCTCGAAGACCGACGGTATATTGTTGGTGATGGTTTGGCTGTCTTGGTGGGTCATTGCTGAAGGCTTATTGGGGTCCAATAAAAAAGCAGTTGCTGCGATCAGTAACTGCTTTTTGTGGTTGTGAGGACGAACGATGTTCAGTCTTCGCCTTCCTGTTGAATTTTGTAGGTGCTGACATTTTTGGCCGGCACGATGGTCGAGATGGCATGTTTATAGACCAATTGATTGGTGGTGTTGTTCAGCACAATAACAAACTGGTCAAAAGACTCTACCGTGCCTTGCAATTTGATGCCATTCATCAAAAAAACGGATACTGGGATGCGGTCTTTTCTCAATGCATTCAGAAAGGGGTCTTGTAGCGTTTGCGATTTGGACATAGTGGTTACCTTACTCATTATTATTATTTGTTTGGCATTTTAGCATAAGCTCACAATGTGGCACCTCATATTGGATTTAAAATATCATGAATTTAGATGGTATATTTTGAAATAAGGCCACAGCAGGCCTCAAAGCCTTGTTTGCAATGGAAAAGTTTAGGGTGAACTTTTGATAAAAAAATATACATCTTTGTGCCATGTTGCTAATATCGCTGATTTTATGGTCAGTATGAAGATTGGGTTACAATGAAAAAGGTGTTGTGGATTTGGTTGTGGCTGATGATGGCTTTGGTGATGCTAGCTATCAGCAACTACTTCTTGAATAAGTCTGTATACCCTGAATCTTTTACCAGGTTACAACTGCTGGTTGCCACTGTGGGGATGGTGGTGCTGTTCATGTGTCTGACTGGATGGGTCAAACAGCGCAACACAAAATGGTTGGGCCTGTTGATGGCCGGGTTGTTGTTTTTGGTGTTCTTCGTTGCCATGGCCGAATTGTTGATTTATAAGTATTCAGGGGTGGCTTATGAAGAACAAACATTCCTGCATTTTGAGTGGCACTCCCTGCTGGTGGGCTTCACCATCCAACCCTTTAAATACATCTCAGTGGTGTTGTCTTTGATGCTGATTGGTTTCATTTTGGCCCAAGCGGCTCCACGAATTAACCTCAACCGCCGGTCGGTTTCTGTGGCTTTGGTTGCCTTGTTGGCTTGGGGTTTTGGTATGTACTCAACCTCTGTAGGCCGGCTGCTGATCAACTACCATGATTTCAATGAATCGCAGCAGATCATCAGGATGTCGGCAGAAGCCATCGAACCATTACAAGATTTCAACATCAAACCGGTACCATTCAATAAAGATTTCCTGACTGCTGAATTCAAGGCTGAACCCCAAAACCTCATCGTGGTTTATCTGGAGTCATTCAGCCGGGGGTTTGTTTCGCCCCCTCAGTATCCTGAATTGACGCCACGAATTGAGCAATTGATAGCGACTCACGGTGAGTTTAAAAATTACCAGTCAACAGCCAAGTTCACCATGCAAGGATTGATGTCTTCAATGTGTGGCTTGGTGCCGAAACTGTCTGCTGGGAATAACATCAGTGTGGATCAAATGCCCTACCAAAAGCTGCCCTGCCTAACTGATGTTTTGCATCAGTTGGGCTATCAACAGGAGTTCATTGGCGGTGCTCGCAAAGCTTTTTCTAACAAAGAGTCTTTCTTGCGATCAAAACAATTTGATCAGGTGTACGGCTGGTTGGATTATGCCAAACCCAAATCGTACCAAACCAATGATTGGGGTCTTCAGGACAGTGATTTATTTGAGTTTGCCACCCAACGTATAGCTGAGCTGCATCAACAAGACCAACCGTTTCACGTCAGTATGCTGACGCTGGCCACTCACCTGAATGGTAATCCAGACCCGAGTTGCCCTGTTTATCCCGCAAGTGACGACAAGTTTATCCAAGGCATCCACTGTGCCGATTTCTTATTAGGTCAATTTATGGATGAACTTCAAGCCAAAGGGCTGTTGAATCAAACCACGGTTCTGATTACCTCAGATCACGGTGTGTTTCCGGTTAGTTTAATTAAACAGTTATTTGGGTCAGCGTTTGATCGCAATCGCTTGTTGGGAATTCTGGTTGATGACTATGCATTGGATCAAAGCCTGCCAATGGGCTTGTATGATGTACCACCCTTGTTATTGACCGCACTTGAAATAGATAGCAACGCCACTTTTATCAATGGCAAATATCCTGAAGAAATAAACCACAACCGCTATTTATTGCGAGAAAATGTACTCAATGATGATTGGCCGGATGTTGAAAATTGTAACCAAGAACAAACCATTGATCACCCTGTTGACCCCTGTGAAAACCAGCGATTGGTCGACAGTGTTTGGGGCTATGCTGCCACTTTTTCAACTGAGACAGAAGCGGTTGATTTACAACAACCACTGGTATTGAAATCGCAAACTGTAAAGCAGCACCAGTGGACGGAACTGTACTTGGCTGGCGAGGCACAATCTGAACAGTTTTTGGTGGAAGGCTATCCCATCACTGATGCAGAGAGAAAGGCGAGAAGTCACATCAAGGTTTTGGTTTATGATGTGGAAAAGGGCTTGGTTGAAAGTCGCAATGGTTTCAGGTTTATAGATGCCCATACTGACTATTTCCGTGAGTTAATGCACCACACCAAAGAGGGTGAAAAGCTGTACTTTATTTTCACTGAACACAATGATCCCAAAGCTGACTCTCAAGCCTGGCAAACCACATTGGCAACCATAGGTAGCGAGCAGTTTCATTTTCCAGAGCAGGCCTATTTTGGGGTTTTTCATCGCCACCATAACCGATGGCGAAAGGCCGAATGGACTTCAGCAAGTCAAACTGGTTTAAACCTGTCTTTCGAAGGCTTGCAAGATATCAACTTCAGTAAATGGTATGAAGTCCATTAAGTGACCTCACTTGGCCAGTTGGCGGTTGAATTCCCGGTAGGCTTCCAAGTGCCGGCCAGGTTGGCCGTTGGATTGGTAGAGGCCCAGTTTTTGGGTGAAACCATACAGTTTCAGCTCATCGATGGTGATGGCTGATTGGGGTTGCAGGCTGAATTCGGCGGCGGTGTTTTGTTGGAAGGGTTCGGCTGGAACCTGGGTGCAATTCCGTCCTGTTTCGATCTCCCAGGTTTTAACGGGCTGCTGGTTCATGAGCAATTGCAGTGTACCACTTTCCTGGCTTTGTAAACAGAACTCAAGGTGTGGGTATTGTCCCACCAACATAAACCGTTCTGGGCCAATGAACGACTGACTGATTTGGGCGCCTGTTGACATCGCCAATTGGTGGTCATCGCCAGTATCAACTACCTTGACCTCACCGTTCACCTGCCAACCGGCCAAGCCGATTTCAAACGAGGCATTGTACAGTCCATCATCGTTATAGTCGCGATAGGCCCAGACGCCGACGCCGGCACTGTATTTTTTCAATAAGGGCACCGCTCCCAGCAGAAAATCTGCCGTTTGGTCTGGGTCGATGTTGGCGTTGTTGGGAAAGTAGGGGGTGTTGTCATAGAAATTAAATTGTTCTATGACGTGGTTGGTGGCTTGACCGTCCTGGGTTATTTGTTTGAGGAAATATTCAAACACTTGCAAGGCCTTGTCGGCAGCCAACAGCTCGCCGCGATTGTCAGCGCCCCAAAACGGCGCCCAGTAAGTGCCGCGGTGGTGCGGTTCGTCCAGGTGTAAATTGTGGCTGACCCACACGGTACTTTGGCCATTGCTGATAGGCAGTTTATCGACCCGGATTTCCATGGCGGTGTTGTTGAACACCGACTTGGCCGGTGCCAGGATGTGTTGATTCAACGCGTCGTCGATGAATTCCAGATACAGCACATAGGACAATTCACCGGGTTGTGGCACTGGAATTTGGTCATAGCGCAAATCATCGATGCCCAACAACACCCGGTTGATGTTGGGGTTTCGTTGTTGTAACCATTGACCGTAACCCATTTGTTGACTCAAGCTCAGGCGCTGTTCGGCATCCAGTTGCGGAAACACAAAGTGAGGGCACCAAAAATCTTCCCAAGAAACCAAAGTGCCGGCATTGGCTGGCGAGTATTTGCTGGTGACTTGGTTGATTTTTTGCAGGTAGTCCAGCCACTGATCGCGGGTTTGCTGTTGGGTGAACAGGCCTTCACACAAGGCCAGCGAGGTGGTGCCTGTGTCGGCGGCGTAATCATGCGGAAAACCCAATCGCAACACAAACAGCAGGTCTTGCTCAGTGATGGCGTTCAACAAGAAGTCCAAGCGTTCATACATTACTTGGTGGCTGCTGGTTCGTTGGTGTTGAAAGCCGGTTTCGAAGCCTCGCCAGGGCACAGCCAGCACCACGGTGTTGAAGCCATCCTGTTTGATTTGTGCCAGTTCACCAGCGACTTTTCCGGTTTCAAAGGCTTGCCAAAAGGTTTTTGGCCAAGCGTCAGAAAAGTAATGTGCAGACAGGATGTAGGGCAGTGCTTTACTGGAATGGGTGGTGTCTGTTGAGGACTCGCTGTCAGATTGGCAGCCAGCGACCCACAGCGCCAACAACAAAATCAGCCAGTTTTTCATCGTTCTTTGGGCGGTTGGTATTCGTCAACCAGGTACAAGGGACGCTGTTTGCTTTCATTGAACATGCGTCCCAGGTATTCACCAATGATACCCAGTGCGGTCAGTTGAATGCCACCCAAAAACAGCATCACCACCATGATCGAAGGGTAGCCAGGCACATCACTGCCTAAAAACAGGGTTTTGGCGATGATAACGGCACCATAAATAAAGGCAAAAGCGGCTACAGTCATGCCAATCCAGGTGGCAAACCGCAATGGCATGTAGCTGAACGAGGTGATGCCATCAAGGGCAAATCGCCACAGCTTGTTGTAATTCCATTTGGTGTTACCGGCAGCACGTGGTTCCCGTTCAAAATACAACTGCTTTTGTTTGAATCCCACCCAAGCAAACAGGCCTTTCATAAAGCGGTTTTTTTCACGCAATTGATTCACAGCCAGGTAGCATTTCCTGGACATCAGGCGGTAATCACCGGTGTCTTTGGGGATGTCGATTTTGCTCATCGAATTGATGATGCGGTAAAACCAGTTGGCCGTGGCTTTTTTGAATGCCGATTCGCCATGACGGATTTTGCGGGTGGCATAAACCACATCAAAGCCTTCATGCCAGGCCGCAATCATTTCGGGTATCAGTTCTGGCGGATCCTGTAAGTCCACGTCAATGACCACCGCCGCATCGGCCGAAGCCTGATCCAGTCCGGCAGTTAAGGCATATTCTTTACCGAAATTCCGGCTTAAGGATAAATAGCCAAAACTGGGATCTTCGGCGTGAATGGACTTCATGATGGCCAATGAATCATCGGAGGAGCCATCATCAACAAAAATCACCCGCCATTCGACCGCGCAACTGTCCATCACTTCGTGGATGCGCTCCTGAAACAGGGGCAGCACCTCTTGCTCATTGAAAACTGGCACGATGATGTCGATGGATGGCATATGAACTGTCGCTTGAAAAAACAGCTATTTTAACCAATTCTCAGGTCCAGCGTGGATAGATTTTACCGACACATCCATTTTCTCACACGCAGATGTAAGCCAATAAACAGCCCAGCAGCCAGTACCACCCCGGTCACATTCATCAGTAAATCGAGGCCTTCAAAATAGCGATGAGAGGTCAAAGTTTGGGCGCTTTCCAAAGCCATCCCCAACCCCAGCAAGCCAATTACCACGAGGCCAGGTCGCAATGGGTAGGCATGCAGGAAAACATAAGTCAGCACCAGGTAGCTGAGCAGGTGCAGCCACTTGTCGCTGTTGGGCAAGTCGGTCGGAGGCGCGGGTATGGGCACCAGCGACAGCACCACCAAACCCAGCAACAACAGCCAAGCCAATGATCTGATAAGGAGAAACCGATTTTTCATCTGCTGTGTTCCATTGATAACAGCGCCTCCAGCTGCTGCTGATAGACCGGCAGCAACTGTGCAGCCATCCACTGGGGCTTAACGGTTTGTAGTTGACCAGAAATCAACAGCTCAAACAACGCCTGCGCCTCTGCTTCGGGTGTTGAGGGAGATGAGTCGTAGCGGTTGCAGGCCGGATACAGCTCGGGGTAAACCAGGCGGTCAGGCACCACTGGCAGACAACCACAGGCTGCCGCTTCAAGCACCGCGATGCCTTGAAAATCATGGTATGCCGTTGACACCACCACATCGGCTTGTTGCAAAATCTGTAGGTAGCTGGTGCGGTCAGCCACGTACCCCACAGTCAGGCAGGCATCACGGTGATGGTAAAGAATGGCCTGCAGGGCAGGGGGCTGCTGACGAAATTGTCGACCCAACAAATGAAAGCCTATGGGTTTGCCCTGAATGCGCTGCCCTTCACACAAACGCATCAACGCCAACAACACCTCAGGGCCTTTGTCGTGTTCCCAGCGGTGGTTCCAGACAATTTGGTGGTGACTGTGATTAATCGCCTGTGTAATTGGTTGGCAATCGTTCCTGATGGGAACCGGCAAGATGACTGAACGTTTATGCAACTGCTCAAACAAATCGTCGGGCACCCCGTCCGGCATTTTGTTGAGTAAGGCAGCAGCACCAGCCATGAAGGTGTTGCGGTTGTATTGACTGTTAAACCACAACTGATCAGCAGCAACGGCTGAAAGCACACTGCGCAACTGGATTTCCAGCAGGCCCTGTTGTTGTTGATTGGGCGGGTAGGCGAACTGGTTTTCGTGAAAATACAGCACATGGGGTACCCGTGCCAAGTGCGGGAAGAGGCCGCGCAAGGTCGCCAAGTCGGTCATTGAGGTGGCCAGCACCAAATCGTAGTGGTCTTGCAGTTGGGCATGGTGTGCGGCTTGAAAGTTCAGCGCATTGCCACCCATGCGCCAGGCAAAGTGACGGTCTTTGAGGGTCAGTACCGTCCACTCAAAGTTTTTGAGTTGGGTGCTGAGTTGTTGATGCCAGTAGCGATGTGATTCGGCATCATACGCAGACAACAATAAAATTTTTTTAGGCAGAATTTTTTTAGACAAAATCTTTTATTGGGCCACCAAATGGCGTTGTTGTCTGCTGGGGGTTTTTATCAGCGTTTGTTTTTCAGGTCTTGCTTCAGTCTGTCAACAAATTCCATCACCGCATCTTGAGCGGTTTCAGTGGCATTTAAGCTGGTGTAACTGAGCTCCGATCCATAACCAGGACCAATGGAATCGCCGGTGACCAAATCATAGCTGTCGACATCCAGCTGGGCTTTGATCAAAGTAGATTGGCGGCCGTAGTATTCCAGGTTTTGTTGACCCACGTGGTTGACGTTGGCTATGATCATCGCTTCGCCACCGTAAGCATCTAGTTTGGCTTTGATGGCGGCCATGTCTACGCCACCGGCCATGATTTGTGCCAAGCCGGGAACAAACTGTTCATTCAGGACTTTGATCTGACTGCTTTTTAATTCGGATTCGATGATTTTTTCAATCGGATTGGCCACTGCCGGATCGCCGAAAACCAACACCGCCACGCCTTTGTCTTTCTTCACAACTGGCTTTTTGGTCACCGGTTTGTTTTGTTGTTCAACAAACTTGTCCAGGGTCTCTTGCGGGTGTTCAACCGCTGCCAGTGTGGTGGCGTCAATGTTGGGTTGCTGATTGGTTGTTACCTGCTGGGTGGCTTGATCATTCGCTGCCGATGTCTTTGTTTGCATTTGGTTGGCAGCCAAAGCATGGTCGACATTGGTGTTGCCGACTGGCTCACTGGTCTGTTCGTTGCTGGTTTGTGTTGTCGCTGCCTCACTGCCTACCGCGGTTACGGCAGGGTCTGTCACGGAGGCGTTTTTATTTGCCACTGTGGTATCGTTGTTTTGAGCGGACAATTGTTGGTTTATGTCGTCACTGATTTGCGCCAACTCCTCCTTGGATTTCAGGTTGACGTCATTCAATGCCATGGGTTGGTCACTTTCCTGGCCCAACAAGGTCATGGCCTGGCTGGGTTCTGACTTGAACGGATTGGGAATGAAACCTTCATGCATGCCGACCGCGCCGACGCCCACCGCTACCGCCAACGTCAGTACCGCCCACACGGCTTTGTTGGATTTTTTTTGTTTGCTGGCAGGTATCACGGTTTGCGCCTGGGAATTGACTTTCGAGTTGGCCTGTAAAGTCACTTGTTGAGAGACCTTACCCGCCGGTTTCTTGGGTTGGGTGGTGATGGCTTGTTTTTTGATTTCTGCCAAATTCAGTTCACCTGCTGAAGGGCCCAATACTTTCATCACTTCCTGACAAGATTGGATGCGTTCTTCAGGGTTCTTGGCAATCATTTTTTCCAACAAAAAGCTGGTTTTCTTGTCGACCTTTTTGTTGATGGTGCGGATGTCAGGAATGTCGGCTTGGACCACTTCCAGCATCAGCCCCAAAGGACTGTCATTTTCGAACGGTACTTTGCCGGCCAGCATTTCATAAAACACAATGCCCAGGGCAAAAATGTCAGAGCGGGCATCGACTTCTTGTCCGGTACAAACTTCTGGTGACAAATAGCCCGGGGTGCCCACAAACTCACCGGTGTTGGTCAGTTTGTCGCCGTATTCACGGGTTTGGGCGATACCAAAATCGACCACTTTGACGGTACCGTCATCACAAATCATCAGGTTGGCGGGTTTGATGTCGCGATGCACCAAGTCACGGTCATGGGCCACGGCCAGTCCGGCGCAAGATTGACGCAAAATTTCTTTGGCATGAGAAACGGTCAAGACTTGGTTGCCACGCAGCAGGTCATCCAAAGAAACGCCCTCAATGAATTCCATGGCGAAGTAGGGTTGTTTGCCTTCTTTACCAATAAAGAACACTTGAATGACATTGGGGTGGTTGATGGCAGCCATGCTTTTGGCTTCACGGGTAAATCGTTCGATCAAACCCTCATCGCCGAGTAAATGTTCGCCCAATGCCTTGATCGCCACGTGGCGGTTAAGCGAAGGCTCCCAGGCTTTGTAAACCACACCCATGCCCCCTCTGCCCAATTCAGAGACGACTTCATAATGTCCAAAATTCTTTTTCATGTTCTTTCCCCGCACCAAAAAAATTGGTTTTTTGTTACTTTGAGCCTACCATTATAAGGATGGGGCTTGAATACCAGCTTAACGGAAAATCAGCGGAACTGTGAAGTTCGTCACCATTAATCGTTGCTGTGATTACATTTTACGCCTGATTGAGGTCAATTCTGAACAGTTTCCTTTGAAACTTAGCCATGAACGGCATAAGACCTATTTTTCAATGGGTTCTTGAGGTAAAATTGCCTGCTTTTTTCCATACTTTTCAAGGGTAAACGAACATGCGCAATGAGTTTTGTGGCCAAGTCACTGAAAAATACTTAGACCAACAAGTTGAAGTTTGTGGTTGGGTGGGTAACCGACGCGACCACGGTGGCGTCATATTTATCGACTTGCGGGACCACACTGGTTTGGTTCAGGTGGTGGTTGAGCCAGATAATGAAGCGGCCTTTAAAATTGCTGATGATGCCCGCTACGAGTATTGTTTGCGGGTCAGTGGCACGGTCAGAAAACGACCTGAAGGCCAGGCCAACAGCAAGCTGACAACCGGCCAAATAGAAGTGGTGGTGGATGAATACCATGTATTGAACCCATCAAAGCCTTTGCCGTTCATGTTGGATGAAAATCCAGGTGAAACCGTCCGCTTGCAACACCGCTATTTGGATTTGCGCCGCGAGAACATGCAACACAACATGCGTTTGCGCTCCAAATTAACCCATGCTTTGCGTGATCATTTGCATAAGCAGGACTTTTTGGACATTGAAACGCCGGTGCTGACCAAAGCCACGCCAGAAGGTGCGCGCGACTTTTTGGTGCCGTCGAGAATGAACCCAGGTCAGTTTTATGCCATGCCCCAATCACCACAATTGTTTAAGCAGTTGTTGATGATGTCAGGTATGGATCGCTATTACCAAATTGCCCGTTGTTTCCGCGATGAAGACCTGCGGGCCGATCGCCAGCCAGAGTTTACCCAGCTGGATATCGAGATGGCCTTTGTGGAACAGGAAGACGTGTTGCAAATGGCCGAAGAATTGATTCGCAAGACCTTTGCCAAAGTGATGGATGTTGAGTTGCCAAATCCATTTCCCCGCATGACCTATGCCGAAGCCATGCGTCGCTATGGTTCAGATAAACCTGATTTGCGCATTGATCTGGAACTGGTTGATGTGGCCGATGCAGTGAAAGACTCTGAGTTTAAAGTGTTCTCGGCACCAGCCAATGACCCCAAAGGTCGGGTGGCGGTGTTGAAAGTGCCTCAAGGCGGTGCCAATTTCACCCGCAAACAAATCGACGAATACGAACCTTATGCCCGCCGCTACGGGGCCCGCGGTTTAGCCTGGATTAAGGTCAACGACAAGGCCGCCGGTAAAGACGGCTTGCAATCGCCCATTGTGAAATTTCTGAGCGACGATGCCTTGAGTGGCATCCTGGCAGCCACCGACGCCGAGGACGGAGACTTGTTGTTCTTTGGTGCCGGCAAATTCAGTGATGTGAGCCAGTTCATGGGCGCCTTGCGCTTGAAAGTGGGTCAGGACATCGGCCGCGTCAGCGACACTTGGCAGCCGCTTTGGGTGGTTGACTTTCCGATGTTTGAGTTCAATGAAGATGAAAATCGCTGGGACGCTTTGCACCACCCATTCACTGCGCCAGTGGGCACCATTGAAGAACTTAAAAACAACCCGGGCGAAGCTTTGTCCAAAGGCTACGACATGGTCATGAATGGCGTTGAGTTGGGCGGTGGTTCTATTCGTATCCATGACCAACAAATGCAGTCATCGGTACTGGAATTACTGGGCATCAGTGAGCAACAAGCCGAAGAAAAATTTGGCTTCTTGCTGGAAGCCTTGCAGTTTGGTTGTCCGCCACACGGTGGCATAGCTTTCGGTGTTGATCGCATGGCCGCTTTGTTGTGTGGCGAAGAGTCGATTCGGGAAGTGATTGCCTTTCCAAAAACTTCCAGCGGTCATTGTCCGCTGACCCATGCACCTTCAGACATCGACGCCGAGCAATTGGCCGATGTGCATGTTCAGGTCATTGAACCTGAAACGGATGACTGAGCGAAAAAAACAAGCCATCGTTTTGGTCCATGGTTTATACATGAAGCCATGGACCTGGATTTCTTACCGCCGCTTCCTGAAACGCCAAGGTTATCGGGTTTACCGCTTTGGTTACCAAACCACCAACCAGCCGTTCGAACGCAGCCTGATGAAGTTGGTGGCTTTTGTCAACTCTCGACCAGAAGCAACCGTGCACTTGGTGGCGCATTCCATGGGTGGTATTTTAAGTATGCGGGCCATGCCGCAAATCCGCAAACCAGGAAAACTGGTGATGCTGGGCTCACCGGTGAAGGGTTCACAGGTGGCCAAAAAACTGCAAAAAATGGGTTGGCACAAAGGCTTGCTGAAACATGCCACAGAACCGCTGACTGCTGGTCTTTATGATGCGGTTAAGGAACGCGATACTTTGATGATTGCTGGTACTTCGCCCTATGGATTGGGCCGTTTCATAGAACCCAAGTTGGGCCCCAGTGATGGCACCGTGGCTTTGCACGAGACCGAAGCCGAGTGGATTGATCACCACCATGCCATTCACAGCAACCACTTTGGCTTGCTGCGCAACCGCGAAGCCCAACAACTGACCCTCGATTTCTTACAACAAGACTGAGACCTTGGCTTGCGCCGGTTTTTTACGGCATTCCCACAGGCGTTTGTTAAAATGAGCCATTATTTTTAACAGGAGTTTTAAAACATGGCTGAAGAATCTACCCAAGAAGCTGCCGCAACTGATGACGGCAACTTGCTGGAAAATATCAAAGACCAAATGACCGAATACATGTCTAACCCGGCGATGCTGATTGATGTGGCTCAGTCACTGGTGCTGGCATTGCTGATTTATTTCATTGGTAAGCGCTTGGCCAGACTGGTCAGTGACCTTTCTGGTAAGGGCATGACCCGTGCGGGTAACGAAACCATCTTGGTTAATTTCATCAAGAACATCATTTATTATGTGATTTTTGCTGCCGTTATCGTCATGGCTTTGGGGCAATTAGGCGTTCAAACCACCTCCCTGATCGCGGTGATGGGTGCCGCTGGTCTGGCCATTGGCCTGGCCCTTAAGGACTCATTGTCTAACCTGGCATCCGGGGTGATGCTGGTGTTGACTCGTCCTTTCAGCAAGGGGGATTTTGTCGAAGTGGCAGGCGCATCAGGCACCGTCACAGAAATCAAATTGTTCAGTACCTACATGTTATCGCCAGACAACAAAAAGCTGGTCATCCCCAATGGCCAAATCACCGCAGATGTGATCATCAATTACACCAGCGAAGGTCGCCGACGCATTGATCTGGTGATTGGTGTGGATTACAGCGATGACATCAAAGAAGCCAAGAGAATTCTGGACGAAACCGTCAACCAACATGAACTGGTGCTCAGTGATCCGGCGCCAGTGATTCAACTGGGCGAGTTAGGTGACTCCAGTGTTAACTTTAAGGTCAGACCTTGGGTTAAAACCGAAGATTACTGGAAAGTGCATGGTGAGTTGATGGAACAAATCAAAATTAACATCGAAGCGGGCGGGTGTTCATTCCCTTTCCCACAAACCGATGTGCATTTGCATCAGGCTCAGGAAGGCTGAACCCGTTAATTTCCGCAGACTATATAACCAGGCCATGCATTGATGGTCTGGTTATTTTTGTGCCACCAACACCAGCCGTTCGGCTTCCAGGTCGTATTCGTCTGCTGCCAATGAACCAAACACCTGAATGTGTCTGAAACCGGCTTGCTTGAGCATGTGAGTGAGCTCATTGGCTGAATAGACATAGTGTTGGTATTCCCAGCGGTGGGCCTGATCGCCGCGCACCAAAATCCATTCGTTCGAATACACATTCATGTTGTCAGTCAATAAGGGTCGCTCAAAGCGCAAATCGCCATTGTCGTATTCGGTGCAATGAACTGGCTCAATGGCATGGGCGGCCTGTTCCTTACCAAAGGTGTCGATGATTAAGTAACCCCCATCCTGCAACCAACCATGCGCGTTATCCAGTACCTTTTGGTTGTCTGCCGGCTCGGAGTAATAGCCAAAGGAAGTGAACAGGTTAGTGATCAGGTCAAAGCTGCGACTCGGTTGGTATTGCAACAGGTCGCTGTGAACCAGGTTGGCCGTGAGTTGTTGCTGATCAATCAGATTGGCGGCGCGATTAAGTAAGTAGCCGCTCAAATCGACACCGGTGATGTCTTTGCCAAGTCGCGCAAAGCCCAACACGTGGCGACCCGGACCACAAGCCAAATCCAGCACCGACTCAACTGGGCCCGGAACTAACTGCAGGATCTGTTGGCATTGTTGGTTGGCCAGGGCAAAACTGTCGTCATCGAACATACAGTCATAAAACCGTTCCCACATGTCATTGTTATCAAACCAGTGCATTTATTGTTCACCATAAAAAAAGGACACCGCCGTCTGGGTGCCCTTGGGTTCTGCCAAAGAATTGGCTCTATCTTTCATCTACCACAGTGGCAGAAGCGGCGTTCTTGGCCACAGAGGCCATGCCGTTTTTGCAACCACTGTCGGTTTTGTACATTTGTGATCGACCAATCTCTTGGCCGTTGTTGGCTTTCAACACAAAGTAGGTGCGCCCATCTTTGGCTTCACGACACTCAAACTTCGATTCGTCTTGAGCATTGCTCTTGACTGATTCGATACCATTTTCACACCCCGAAGCCGAGCTGTAACCTTGTGATTGTAAAATAACCTCTCCGTTACCCGCTTTCAGCACAAAATAATCTTTACCGTCTTTACCTTTGGTTATACAGAATTTACCTGCCACGATTATCGTCTCCCAATATTCAGCGCAGTCATCGTTCTGAAGATTCAGTCACCACGACCACAAAATCAAATAATAAATATCCACACAGGACATTTTCCCCTAACCATATTAAAATAGCCGATTCAGAATGTAAAACACATATTTAAAAAGTTTACCACTGGCTTGAGATTATCTTGAAGAATCCATTTTTAAAAACACTGTTTTGCGTTTTCTTTGTTGCCTTCTCTGACGTTGCTTGGACCCAGCTTGATGCTTGTCCTGCGGTTGACGTGAACCTGACGGCGGCGCAGGAGGCGTGTTTGTCGCAGGCATTTGAAGCTGACAAAATCAGTGTGTTTGCCACCAACTCCACCCGTTTGCAAGCGGGTGAGTTTCAGTTGGATGGCGACGTATGCATCATCCAAAATGACCTGCGCATGATGACTCCCAGGCTGTATTATCATCAAGGGACTGAAGCTTTCGACAGTGAAGGTGGGGTGATGTTGCAAACTGCAGACCAAAGGGTCAGTGCGCGCAAAGCCCACATCAACACCGCCGAGGAAATGGCCGAGTTAGAACAGGTGGACTACTTTCTGATGGATTCTGACCTCAATGGTCAGGCTAAGCGCATGCAGCTCAGCGAAAACACCGCCATCCTCAATCAATTGACCTTCTCAACTTGTGCGCCGACCCAACGCGACTGGGAATTGGTGGCCAGATCGGCAACGCTCGATCAAGAGGAGGGCGTGGGCACTTTTCGAGGTGTCAGTCTGCGGTTCAAAGATGTGCCGGTGTTGTACTTGCCCTGGGCCAAATTGCCTTTAAACAACGACCGCCGCAGTGGTTTGCTGATTCCGGCTTTTTCCTATTCAAATAACACCGGGTTGGATTTATCACTGCCTTATTACATCAACATCGCACCGCAAATGGATGCCACCCTGACACCACGGTTCCTGCAACAACATGGGTTGATGCTCGGTGCAGAATTCCGTTACCTGACGGAAGACAGCCGCGGTACTTTTGAGGGCAGCTTTTTGCCCAACGATGATTTGCGCGACCGCGACCGCAGCCTGATCGAATACCAGCACCGCACCCACTTGGGCAAGGGTTGGGTATTCAACAGTGATTTGAATCACGTGACTGATTCCCAATATTATGAAGACTTTTCCAGCAGCTCTTACATCACCTCCACGCCATACCTGAAAAGTGCGGTCAATGTGCGGGGACAAGGCAGTCAGTGGCGTTTTTTCGCGGGTATCAATGATTACCAGGTGTTGAGCCAAACCATCAGTGCGGCCAATGAACCCTATCAAACCTTGCCAGAAATCAACTTCAATTGGTTCGAATACAATTACCAACAACAATTTAGTTATGGTATCCAGTCTGAAGTGGTGAATTTTTACCGCGAAGATTCGGTGGGGGCGTGGCGTGCGGAAGTCATACCTTGGGTAGAGAAACAATGGTCCAACCCCTGGGGTTACATCAAACCCAAATTACAGTACCGCAGCACCCATTACCAATTTGATGACAACCGCCAAGACATCAGCCGTAACCTGCCCATCGTGTCCTTAGACATGGGTTTGAGTTTTGAAAAACAACTGCCTGGAGCGGGATTCAAAACCATTGAGCCGCGGTTATTTTATGTCTATGCGCCAGAACGGGACCAGAGTGACATCCCCATCTTTGACAGTCGTGAATTGACTTTTGGTTCGTCATTGTTGTTTCAAACCAATCGCTTTTCGGGCGCCGACCGCCAATCTGACATGGACCAAGTGGCCGCTGCAGTGACCCACCGCAGTTTCAATGCAGCGGGCAGAGAACGTTGGAACCTCACCGTTGGACAAATCAAATATTTTGATGACCAGATGGTACAAATCAACAATCAACCGGAAGATTTAACGAAATCTCCATTGGTGATTGAATACAATCACTTCCTGACTAAATACTGGAACACTGGCTTGAGTCTTCATTATGACCAAGCCAATGATCAGATTGAACGTGGCTTGTTCAGGGTTCAACGCAAATCGGCTGACCACATCATTAACTTGGCTTACCGCTTTCGGCGCAACCAGCTGGAACAGTTTGACACTTCTGTGGTCATACCCATCAGGGGTGAGCACCGCATCATCGCGCGGTGGAATTACTCCACTCGGTCTGATGAAACCATTGAGGCCTTGTTTGGCTACGAGAGAAAAAATTGCTGTTGGGCTTTTCGCCTGATGGCCAGACATTACCTGACCGATGAATTCGGCCAGACCAACAATGGCATTTATGCCGAAATACAATTGAATGGCTTGGGATCGATTGGACGCAATCCAAGAAGAATCCTCAAGCAAACTATAGCAGGATACCGAGAGGCTTTTTAGACATGAAAAAATTATTTGTGATGTTAATGATCACTGCATTACCTACCGTTGCAGAAGAGTTATTGGACGAAATTGTGGCTGTTGTCGATGACAACGTCATCATGCGCTCTGAGTTGGATCGCGCGGTACAATCCATCGCTCGCCAGATTGAAGCCAGCGGCAACCAATTACCACCAGATGACATACTCAATGCCCAGGTGTTGGAACGCATGATCATTCAAGAGATTCAAATCAGCCGGGCCGAAGTTGTGGGTATCCGCATATCCGATGCAGAAGTGGATGCGGCATTGGCCAACATTGCCAACCAGAATGGCATGACGGTACAGGAAATGCAGCAAGCCATTGAACGCGATGGTTTTGAGTTCGCTGACTTTCGTCGAGACATGAAGCGCGACATGCAGGCCGAACGGGTGCGTTATGCGTACGCCAACTCCAACGTCAAAATCAGTGAACATGAAATTGACCTGTTTCTGGCTGACAACGAATTGGATCAGGGTGAGGTGGAATTACAGCACATCTTGATTGCGACCAGCAGTGACAACGATGCTGCCGCCACCGAAGCCGCTCAGCAGGAAGCCAATGAAATTTATGAAAAAATCATGGCCGGAGAAAACTTTTCCGTCCTCGCCACCCAATTTTCTGATGGTCAGAAAGCCCTGGAAGGCGGTCGTTTGGGCTGGCGTCCAGTGAATCAATTGCCGCCGCTGTTTGCCGATCAAGTGGTCAGCATGTCTCCGGGTGAAGTCACTCACCCGATTCGTTCTCCCAGTGGTTTTCATATCCTTAAACTGGTCGACCAAAACAGTGAAACGGTGAAAACCGTAGACCAATACAACATCCAACACCTGATGATTGAAACCAATGAAATCATCAATGCCAGAGAAGGCATGAAAGTCATCAATGACCTGTATGAAAAACTGCAGGACGGTGAAGACTTTGCGACAGTGGCAGAAGAACACTCAGATGACTACAGTTCGGCGCCCTTGGGTGGTGACATGGGCTGGATTGAAATCAGTACATTTGGCCCGCGCATGGCTGATGTGATTGGCACCCTGGAGACCGGTGAAATGTCACAACCATTTCAAACGGAAGCCGGTTGGCACATCGTTAAATTGCTGGGTAAAAAAGAAGCTGACGTCACCGAAGAATACAAACGCCAGCAGGCTTCTATCGCCATTCGAGAGCGCAAAGTTCAGGAAATCATTGATGCCTGGATTCGTGAAATTCGTGGCGAAGCCTTTGTTGACATCAGAATTTAAAGCCCGCTGAGATGATAGCCATCACCCCTGGAGAGCCGGCCGGTATTGGACTGGAGTTGGTGGCGCAACTGGCTGATCAACGTGCCTTGTCAGACTGCGTTTTGGTGGGCGATGAGCAGTGGATTAAAGCCGGTTTACCAGATCATCAAAACCTGGCCATTCACCACATTCCCATGCCAGAACCCAGCCAGCCTGGGGTGTTGAATGCGGCCAATGCCGCCTATGTTTTGGAAACCATTAAAGCGGCCACCATGGGCTGCTTGTCTGGCGCTTATCAAGCCATGGTCACCGGCCCGATTCACAAAGGCATCATCAACGAAGCCGGTATTTCATTTTCGGGTCACACCGAATACCTGGCTGAATTGACCGCCACCGATCGCGTGGTGATGATGTTGTTGAATGAGGTGATGCGGGTGGCCCTGATCACCACCCACATCCCACTGAAAGCGGTGTCAGATCAGATTACCGGTCCGCTGATCCAGCAAGTGGCTCAAATTGTGGCGGCCGATATGACTGCCAAGTTTGGCATTGAACAACCGCGCTTGGCAGTTTGTGGCTTGAACCCCCATGCCGGCGAAGGCGGTCACTTAGGTACCGAAGAACTGGACACCATCATTCCAGCATTGGCGTCTTTGCGTGATAGTGGTATGGACGTGACCGGACCGATTCCGGCTGACACCTTATTCACTCCAGAACGGGTCAAAGCTTATGACGCCATCCTGGCCATGTACCACGACCAGGGACTGGCACCATTGAAGTACGCCGGCTTTGGTGAATCAGTGAACATCACTTTGGGGCTGCCCATCATCCGCACCAGTGTCGATCATGGCACCGCCTTGGACATCGCTGGCAAGGGTCAAGCCCGGCCCAGCAGTTTGATGCAGGCCATCAAACTGGCTAGGCTGTGTATCAGCCGCTCTCAGCGTTTGCAGGCCAAATCATGAAAGCCAAAAAATCACTGGGCCAAAACTTTCTGCAGGATGAAGCGGTGATCATTAACATCGTGCAAATCATCCACCCGCAACCCCATGATCAACTGATTGAAATTGGTCCTGGCCGTGGCGCCATCACCAGCCACTTGCAAGCCAGCGGCGCGGATTTGCAGCTGATTGAGCTGGATACCGATTTGATCCCGTTGTTACAGCAACAATTTGGTGGACATGACAACGTCACCATTCGCCACCTGGATGCCTTACAGCTGCAACTGGAAAACGGACCCTATAAAGTGGTGGGTAACTTGCCATACAACATCTCATCGCCGTTGTTGATCAACATGCTGTATCAGTCTGAACAGGTTGAACAAATGATTTTCATGTTGCAAAAAGAAGTGGTGCAGCGCATTTGCGCGGTGCCCGGCAACAAACTGTTTGGCCGTTTGTCGGTGATGCTACAACACCGTTTTGAATGCATAGGCCACCTCACCATACCGCCAGAGGCCTTCACCCCCAGACCCAAGGTGGATTCTCAAATCGTGCAATTGATTACCCGGCCAAATCCCACCCAGGTGCCGTTGCCGGTGTTGGAAAAGTTGGTCAAGCAGGCGTTCTCTATGCGCCGCAAAACCATCCGCAACAACCTCAAGAAAATGGTCTCGGATGAACAGTTAGAAGCTGCTGGGATTGATCCGGGGCAACGGGCCGAAACCATCGCCGTCAGTCAATTTGAACAATTGGCACTGAGTTTGGCAGCCAGCACAGCCGCATAAATGATGTTGGTTGAAGCTTACAGTCAGCTACCCAGCTGTTTTGTCACCGCCACCGATACCGATGCCGGTAAAACCTATGTGTCTTGTCAAATCCTCAAAGCCTGGCAGCAGGCCGGTCACACTGTTGGCGCCTTCAAACCCCTGGCATCCGGTGCCATCTGGCAGGATGGCCAGCTGGTCAGCGAAGACGCCTTGGCATTGGCCGCAGTCACTGGTCAGTCATTAAGTGAAATCAATCCCTACACATTCGAAGCCCCGGCCTCACCCCACATCGCCGATACCGAAGGCTTGTTCGATTTAGCTGCGACCACCCAAGCACTCAAATCGCTGCAACAAAAGTACGACCGTGTGCTGGTCGAAGGGGTGGGCGGTTGGTGTGTGCCATTGAATGACCAGCTGATGCTCAAAGACCTGGCCAATGCCTGTGCTTTACCGGTGGTGATGGTGGTCAGAATCAGCCTGGGTTGTATCAACCACAGCTTACTCACCATCGAACAAATCAGGCGCGATTGCGACCTGTATCATGGTTGGATTGCCAATCGCATCGATCCCGAATTCACCGATGCCGAGGCCAATATTCAGGCCATCATTGACCGCAGTTAATCCTCGCTGAACTTGGATTAAAAAGACTGGGTATACCGTGCATAAACGATGCGCCCAAAACCGTGGTAAAGATTCATATCATAATCTCGATTACTGATTGCTCCTTGACCCAATGGCGGCTCTTTTTTAGTCAAGTTTTGGGCACCAAATGTAAAAGCCCCGTCCCAAGGCGCATGGTAGATCAGCTGTATGTCATGGGTGACCCAAGAGCCAACGGCTGTTGAAAAACTGTCTCTGTGCTGTTTGTCGATGCCATGGATGTTGTAATTGATTTCAAAGTTTTGCCAGCGGTAGTGGTTATTTAATGTGGCGCGCATTTGCGGCAAACCAGGATCTCCAACCAGGTCGCGGTTTCCATCTAAACTGAATTCATGCACATAACCCAACTGTAACTGGTTTTGCATGGTGCCACCGAACAGGTCAAAATGGACTGACACATCCAATTCAGCACCACTTTGGTCGATGCGGCCTCGGTTCCCGTAACCAGAAAAGCAGCGGACGATGTCTCCATTGGGACGCCGTTCACAACCCAAGCCCACAGGAACTATTCCGCCATTCAACTCAATTATGACCAAATCATTGCTGGTAAAAGATCGGATTCGGTTGCTTATGCTCAAATCATAAACATTGAGTTGGATGTCTAGCCATTCTGCCAACGCAAATCCTGCACCCAGAAACCTATGTTCGGCTGTTTCTTCTTGCAGCCTGGGGTTGGCGTAAGAAATGTTTTGGATCGGTACAGAACAACCTGGGTCGTACCCTTGGGCAATGCATGATGAAGGGTCGCGTACAGTGAGAACTGAATAGGTGGGTTTTTGCGAGAGGATGTTCATCCCAGGTGGGTTGGTATTTTTACTGTAACCAAACTGCAAATTCAAATTGTTCAGGGGCTGATAATGCAGCGAAATTTGCGGACTGATGACATCCAGGTCGGAGGAAAAGTTATCGTACCTGGCAGCGGCTTTGATGGAAAATTGATTGAACAGTGGCACATAAGACTCGATAAATACCGAGGACACAGATCGGTTGGCGCCGGCGGAATTTCCTGCCGATCCTAAAATCTGGCCGGCTTCTGATTGTGGGTCGTATTGGTCGGCATATTTCTCTTTGCGATATTCATAACCCACAACGGTTGAAATAGAACCTCCTGGTAATTCAAGCCAGTTGAACTGAGCTGAACCATAGTATTCATCGATGTCAAATTTGCCCTCCCGATAGATGGTTGTTCTGATGGCATTCAATACGTTTTCAGGGGCGGCATAAGGGTTAGACAAATCATACATTCCTGATTCAATCATTTGTTCGGCCGCAGACCGCAACACATAATTTTTGCCCACGTCCGAACTGCGGTAATCCAAATGTCTTATCCCAAATTGCCAGTCGATACCCGCCCAGTCACCATCCAATTCAAGCTTGAAATCTTGTTGCTGGTTTTGAACCGTGGTTTCGCGGTTACCCAAAGCATCAAATCGATGCCACCAGTTGACTACTTGCGGGTTGAGTCCTGAGTTGGGGTCGTAAATGGGGCTGTTGGGATTGGTGGGGTTGTTGGGGCTGTTGATTGATAGGGGCGTACCTAACAAAGCACTGGTTCCAGGAGTCGGCGCAAATTGTCCATAGGACTCAGTTTGGCGGAAAGCAAAGCCTCCGGTCAGGCGCCAATCATCAGAAATTTGGTGCGCTGCGTTGGCAAAGAATGATTTGTTTTCGATGGAAGCCTCATCGGCCGCATGGAGGTTGTAGTTATAATAGCAAATGTCATTGTGTTGACTGAATGTATAGCCAGTTCCTGGGTAATTACAACCACCAGGAATGTCTCTTAAATCAAAATTATCATACCCGCTGTACATCGTGGTGTAATTGTTGCCATAAATTGAGAATTCTGGTCGAGTCCAGGGCAAATCCCTCCGTAAAATGATTTCTCTGTCATTCCAAGACACGCCGGCCAACAGGCTGGATCGCTCATTGTGGGTACCGAACACCACCGAACCTTCTTCACGTTCACCCCCTTCACTGGGCAGAGACACTTCAGCGCCACCTATCATCAGCTCAACTCCCTGGAATTCTGTTCGGGTGATGACATTAACAACACCGGCCAGGGCATCGGCACCATAAATGGCCGAAGCACCGTCACGTAACACCTCAATGCGTTCAATGGCACCCATGGGTAACACATTAAGGTCTTCAGTGTCTCCTATGGTAGGTGACATGCCCAATCGGCGGCCATCAATCAGCACCAGTGTCCTAATGGCACCAATGCCTTTTAAGCTGACCACTGAATTGCTTTGAGCTGAGTTACCAGACTGAGGCCGGAATGAGCCGAATGAGTTGAACGGCAAATTGCGAATAAAGTCAGCGGCATTGCTTTCGCCACTCCGCAAAATGTCTTCTCGGGTATAAATCGTGATGGGCAACAAATCTGTTGTATCTAGACCTATAAGGTGTGATCCGGTGGTGGCTGACTCTGCTGAACTGTTGTCTTCAACAGCCGGGGCAACACTGACATGCAAGCCAATGAACATGAAGCAAAGGGCTTTTAGTTTGAGTTTTGAAGTGTGTTTTGGCATGGCATCCTCCCTGTATACTTTTATGTTTTTTTAGGTGTGTTTGACTGCTGAACGTCGCAATTAACTTCAATTGGCACACCTACGAAGACATGTTAACATGTAGTGAGCCGAGGTGGAGGAAAATATGTAAGAAAATGTATCCTCGAAATGTTTACCTGAGCTAATCCAGAGCGATGAAGCAAATAACCCTTACCATAAAAGACAGGGCCTAAAAAGTCACAGAATCGTCACCCAATCATCACATCCACATCATTATTGTTGGTTACCATCGCTGATTTTAAATCTTCGGCAGCAGTCGAAAACTGAATCAGGAGAAACCATGACAAAGAAAATCCGTTTTACCTTAAAGATGGCTGCCTTGTTGGCTTGTTCATCCAGCACCCAAGCACAAGTCACCTTAGAAAAAATCAACCATTTAGCCACCGGTTTGGGTGAAGGTTCAGCCGAAATCATCAGTTATGACAGCGGCAGCCAAAAGTTGTTTGTGATCAACTCTGGCTTTGCCTCTTACAGTATTTTTAATTTTTCCGACCCGTTACAGGTCGGCGCCAGTACGCTCATTGACCTGTCTTCATTTGGTGCCGGCCCCAACAGCATAGCCAGCCATGATGGTGTGGTTGCTGTGGCGGTGGAAGCCAACACCGTAACCGATCCAGGTACGGTCGAGTTTTTTGACAGCTTGGGTACTCATTTGAAATCGGTTACGGTCGGTGCCTTGCCTGATATGTTGACCTTTACCCCCGATGGCAGCCAATTACTGGTCGCCAATGAAGGCGAACCCGATAACGGGGTGAATCCCTTGGGCAGTTTCAGCATCATTGACATGAGTAACGGCGTGGCCAACGCCACTGCCAACACCCTGGATTTCAGTGCTTTTAATGTGGGCCAACCCAGGCACGGTGAGTTGCCAGCTGAATTAATCATTGCGCCGGGTGAAGCGGTGGCCGATGATTTGGAACCTGAATACATTGCGGTCAGTGCAGACGGCAGCCAAGCTTTTGTGACCTTACAAGAAAACAATGCGGTGGCAGTGGTAGACCTGGCCACCCCAACAATCCTCAGTATTCAAGCATTGGGCTTCAAAGACCACAGCCTGGTCGGCAACGAGCTGGACCCCAGTGATCGCGATGGAGCCGGTGGAGCAGGAGCCATCAACATTCAAAACTGGCCGGTCAAAGGCATTTACATGCCAGATGCCATTGCTGCAGTGAACCTGAAGGGTACGGACTATTACCTGACCGCTAACGAAGGTGATGCGCGGGATGCCGATGACCGCATCGGTAACCTGTTATTGGATCCTACAGCATTTCCCAATGCGACTGACCTACAACTTGACGAACAATTGGGTCGTCTGGACGTACAAACCAACCTAGGTGCCGGCACCAATGGATACACCGAATTGTTTGCCTATGGTGCCCGGTCATTTTCGATATGGAATGGCAGCACCGGTACTCAAGTATTTGACTCAGGCAGTGAGTTTGCTTTCAAAATCGCTGAATTGGCGCCAACACTGTTCAATGCCAACAATGCCAGCCCGGCTGATTTCGATGAGCGCAGCGACAACAAAGGCGCCGAGCCAGAAGGTATCGTGACCGGCACCTTGGGTGATCGCACCATCGCTTTCATCGGTTTGGAACGGGTTGGTGGGGTGATGGTTTATGACATCAGTGAGCCGGCATTGGCCAGTTTTGAGAGCTTTCACCCAGCCACCGATGGTGATGTGGCCCCAGAGGGTTTGTTGTTTATTTCCGCAGCTGACAATGCCCTGGGATCTGATTTGCTGTTGGTCAGTTATGAAGACACCGGCACCATCGGGGTGTTCCGGGTTTTGGACATTATTTTCGACAATGGGTTTGAATGATTTAAGCTGAGGCCGCAAGCTGCTTCAATTGACTTGTCCCCCAATTGAAGCAGCGCCAAATGCTTGATTACAAGTCATAAAAACAGCTTAATCCGCTGTTAGATTTAGCCAAGTTTAAAACTCCAAACACTGCTCAAATATAACGGTTCTAATTCTTTTGCAGGGCCTGTATGGGGTCCAATTCAGCCGCTTGTTTGGCTGGGTAGTAGCCGAACAGGATGCCCGTCAGTAAGCACACGCCAACGGCCAGGATGATAGAAAAGATACTCCAGGCCACCGGCCAATTGGCAAACGATTGGATGATAAAAGAGAGCACAATGCCCATGATGATGCCCAGCACCGCACCGACCGCGGCGATGGTGGCACTCTCGATCAGAAACTGGTTTTTGATGTCGGCTTTGCGGGCACCCAGGGCACGCAACAAGCCGATTTCTTTGGTTCGCTCCAATACCGTGGCCAGCATGATGTTCATGATGCCGATACCACCCACCAATAAGGATATGCCAGCGATACTGGACATCACGATGGTGAAAATTTGCTGGGTTTGGTTCTGTTGATTCAACAGCGAAGCCGGCACCACGATCTGGTAGTCATCGATGTTGCCGTGGCGTCTTTTCAACAGCCGATCAATGGCCACAGAAGCCACCTGCGGTTTGATGGTTTCATCCAGACCCACGCGGATGGTGTCCAGTTGGCTTTCCAGCATTTCCAGTTTCAAGCGTTTGAATGCGGTTTCAACCGGGATAAATATCTGGTTGTGTTCGGCGCCTAACTTGATGCCTTGGATTTCGTTTTTGGTCAGCTCGTCTTTGCGCAAGATGCCCACCACTTCGACCCACAAATGATTGACCTTGATGCGTTTGCCCAAGGCGTTCTCTTCGGGGAACAATTGTGCTGCGACTTCCGAGCCAATCACTGCCACTTGGGCAAATTCGTTGTTGTCTTTTTCAGCAAACAAGCGGCCCTCAGAGACTTCCAGGTTGGCCATGTCAAAGCAACTGGGTGAGACCGCTTTGACGGCGCCGTCTGAATTGGCATTGACCGAAAACAAGCTCCAGGTTTTCAGGGTTTTTTCGCCACAGGTTTGTACCACGAACGGCAAGCTATCACGCAAGGCGCGGACATCGTTCATGGATAAACCGAGCGTGTCTTCGCGCACTTCTTTGAGGGTTTCTTGGTCGAAGGTTTTCTCTTCAATCACCAGGTTCCTTAAGCCCATTTTTTCAATCAAACGGGTGGCTTCAGCCTGCGCGCCTTCACCGATGCTGAGCATGGCTATCACCGCACCGACACCGAACACCATACCCAACAGGGTTAATAAGGTGCGTAATTTGTGGTGCATCATTTCGGAGATGGCGTGCCGTAAGTTGATGCCAATGGTATTCACAGGCTGGCCTCCGCAATCACACCGACTGGTTGGGTCAAGGCGATCACATCACCATCTGACAGTCCGGATTCAATGGTACACAAGCTGGAACTGCAGAACCCGGTAGTCACGGTCTGTTGGGCAAAGTCATTACCGCGTTGAATAAACACCCAACTGTGGTCCTGTTCACGGAACACCGTTTGGATGGGTACCACCAGACCCCGGTCTTGTTCCACCACCCGGATGCTGGCATCCAAGCGTTGACCGGGCATCAATACTTGGTTCAATTCAGATTCCAGCGACACCGTAACGGTAAAGTATTTAACCGGATTTTCGCGTTCTTTGGGTTGTGCGGTTTTGCTGATGGAGCTGACTTTGCCTTCATAGGTCTTGTCAGGATAGGCGTGCAATGAAACGGTCACGCCGACCCCTTCTTTGATGCCTATGGCTTCCACTTCGGGGACATAAACTTTGGCCTGCATTTCGCTCAAGTCAGGTAATTTAGCCAGTTTGGCACCTGGAAAAACTGATTTGCCGGGTTCCGGCAAAGTGCCATCCCAACTGGGTTCCAATACAAACAGACCATCATGCGGCGCCTTGATTTCCAGCGCGCTTAAGCTGGCATTGTTCATTTCCAGTTTGGCCACTTGTTTTTGTTTGGAGCTTTCCAAGACGGCTTTTTCTGAAGCGGACTTTTCCACAAAGTTGTCTTCAATTTTGTCAATGTGTTCGGCTTTGGCTTTGAGGAATTCTTCATTATCGCCGGCTTCAATCATCTCAATTTTGGTATACAAAAGCGGGTCATCGATGTTGAACTGCTTGGCCAGATCATATTCGTAATCAATGACCTGTGCTTCGGCATCAAAGCTGAATTGGGTGTTGTCGATTTCGCGGTCTTTGGCCAGCATCGAATACATGATTTTTTGGATTTCGAAGTTGGTTTCATCGACCTCGAGTTGGAAGTTGTTGCCATCAAACCGGGCCACCACTTCGCCGGCTTTGACTTCGGTGAATTGTGGCATGATCCAGGCCAGGGTTTGCGGTCTCCTGGAAGCAGAAGGTGAAGTGATCGGGGTGGATTTAACCGCTTCCAATTCGCCTTCGGCATGGATTTCAAACACCACCGCATCTTCGCTAACGGTAATCACGGGAGTGGATTGGGTTGCTTCCTCGCCACAGCCAGTCAGGCTCAAAATCATCAATCCTATGGTCACTGATCTGATCATATTCACTCCGCTAAAATGGTTGCTTTGATGCTCATGCCTGGGCGCATGATTTCAAGATTCAAATCATCGATGGACACCACCGCATCCAAAATTTTGGAGGGTTGGTTTTTCGATTTGGTGCGCACCACGGTGGACAGCGATTCGATGGTTCCGGTGAACTCCAAATCAGGGTAAGCGTCCAACACAAAATTCACTTTCTGGCCTTCGGCGACTCGTGACATGTCGTTTTCCTTGATTTCCAACTGCGCAATGATTTTTTCCAGATCGGCCACTTCTGTCACGCGGGCACCGCCCCAGACCGAATCACCCACGGCGTATTTGTTGTTGTTCCAATCGGTCTTGTGCATCACGATGCCTTTGCGTTTAGACATGATACGCATGCGCTGAATGGAATTTTTCAACTCCTCCACTTCGGCCGATAGTTTGGCGATGTTGGCTTTGAGGATATCAATCTCGGTGTCCAGCTTTTCTTCGGTCAATCGCCGATCATCTACGGCGTGCTGGTATTCTAATTTGGCCAATTCGTATTTCAGTTGGTTTTCTTTGTAGTCATTCACTGCAATCACACTTTGTGGCAGTTCGGCTTTGCGCCTGGCTTTGTCCAGCAGCATTTTTTTCTCTTCCACCGCCAAGTCTTTGTTCTCAATGGTTTCAACTTTGCCTACCTGGGTGTTGGTCAATTCTGATTGTTTGATGTTGAGTTCGCCTTGCTTGTCCATCAGTCGCTCGTTCAATTGGTCGGTCTTGAACATCAGCACCGGTTGACCTGGGTTAACCTGGCTGCCATCGGGTGCCATAAAGGCGATGGTGTATTGCCAGATTCGGCGCACCTTGGGTGGCGAATAATTGTCGGTTTCCAGGGCTTTGAGCTCGCCGTTGGCCTTGAATTCGTTGGCTTGAGCAGGTAAGTAGCTGCCCAACAAAAGAACCATCACTAACAGCTGTTTCATGTCACGCTTCCTCCAGTTCAATCAAAGCGCTCATGCCCGGTAACAGGTCAATGGCTTCGGCCCCATTGAGGCTGACTTCAATTTCATAATACAAACCATCGCCCCAGTCTTTTTTGTCACGACCACCGGATGACACCGAAGTGATTTCACCCCTAATCAAGGCATCGGGCAGGGCATCAAAAGACACTTTGACGGCATGGCCTTCAGCAATTTTGGGCACATCAATGGCATTCACCCAGGCTTTGACTTTCATGTTTTGTTTTTTCGACACTTTCATGATTTCCATGCCACTGTTGGCCTGGTCACCGACCTGAAACTTGCTGCCGGTGAAAGGATGTGCTCCATAAATAACATAGCCGGACTGGGTGGCTTTGATGCTCAGGGCATCGAGTTGATCCTGCCAATATGCCAGGTCATTTTGTTTCTGTTCTGTGCCCAGCTTAACTTCGAGCTGCTTTTCTCTTTTCTTTTGTTGAATGGCTTTCAGGCTGTTTTCGGATTCACTGAGAACCTTGATGGCTTTTTTGAGCGCCAACTGCCGTTCTTTGTATTCCAGTTCGCCAATGAAATTGACCGGTACATCGGCTTTCAGTTGTGCCACCTGGCGATCCACCTTGGCTTTTTCGAAGGCCAAATTGGCATTGTTTAGGTCAATTTCAATCTGAATCATGTCGCGTTTGGAACTGGCTTTGAAGACATCCAATTGTTCAACTTTGCTTTCAATCGCACTGTCCACTTCGCTGCCGTCGATGCGCACCAGAAAGTCGCCTTCTTCTACATAAGTGCCTTCTTCCACCATTTCGCTGATTTTGCCTTGCCATGACCTGACCTGCGGCATGTTGATGATTTGGGTTTGGCTGGATTCCACCACCCCAGTGAACAGGGTGGTATGGCCGAGGCCACTGACAAGGGTCAAGCAAAGTGCAATTGAGGCTTTCATGAGATGATCTTCCCGTCTAAGAAATGAATGGTGCGGCCTGCATTTTCAGCGATGTCAGGCTCATGGGTCACCATCACTATGGTTTGACCGGCCTGATTGAGGTCGCGCAACAAGTCGATGATTTGTTGAGAAATGGCACTGTCCAAATTTCCGGTGGGCTCATCGGCCAACAGCACCGCCGGTTGGTTAATCAGTGACCGGGCAATGGCCACCCGTTGAATCTGTCCACCGGACATTTCATTGGGCATGTGGTGCATGCGCTCACCCAGGCCAACTTGGTCCAATAATTTTTCAGCACGTTCAAGGCCACCTTGTTGTTTTTCAGGTGAAGCAAAACGCAACGGCACCATGACATTCTCCAGTGCACTCAAACGCGGCAGCAAATGAAAGCCCTGGAATACAAAGCCAATGTGGTCGTTACGGATTTTAGATAAAGCATCGTCGTCCAGCACACTGACGTCCTGTCCAGCCAGTTGGTATTGTCCTGAAGTGGGCTTGTCCATACAACCCAAGATGTTGAGCATGGTTGATTTGCCGGAACCCGACCGGCCCATGATGGCCACGAACTCGCCGTCAGCAATGCTCAAGTCCACTTGGTCCAAAGCGGTGATGGTTTCGCCTTGGGTTTGGTATATTTTTGAAATATTGGTCAGTTCCAGCATCTTGTGATCCTTTTCTATCGGCCATTATTATAGGGTTGAAAGGCCGCATGAAGCAGTGCCGTCAGTTGGCTTTTTAACATTATTTTAAACCACACCTAAGGCAAAAAGTTCAAACATAATCTATTTCTCGTGTGATTAAGGTCAATTCCACCTTTGATTAACTTAGATTCAATTTTTCCAGTCGATGTGGTTAGAATCAAATCCAAGCTTTGCCTTGTGCTAAAATCATCTGGCAAGTGCATTTGTCATGTACTTTTCAAAACCCTGAGATAGATTATCTAAAGATGAATATTTCCATACCCACAACCCTCAAAACATTGTCCACATCAGGCTCGGCAGCGAAGTCGATCACGGCCTGGTGGAAACGGGCCAAGGGTGATTCCAGGGCATTGATTGGAGAACTCAAAGACAACATGCTGTACCTCGATATGGTGGCGACAGGTGACGTTAAGCTGGAAGCAGTGGTCGACAAACTGTCCACCACCGAGTACAAACGTTTGTCCCGGGAAGGGTTTAATTTTAACCAATTGAAACGTTCTAAAATCAGCCACTATGAATCGCTGCGGCGCACCGACCTGGCCAGCTGGGGTGGTAAGGAAACCGCAGAATTGATTGATGCCATTTATGAAAAAATCAATGAAATCATCATCAAGTTTCCGCATGTGGGAAACCACAAAAATTACCGTTGGGGCGTCAGGGTGAACAACATCCGCAAGCGCTTGTGGCTGCTGTTAAAGCACGTCGGAAAATGAGCATGCTCATACCCACATCAACTGACCCGGAGAACAGTGCATGTTAGAAATCAGACCCAACTGCGAGTGTTGCGACCAAGACCTGCCACCTGAATCGACCGAAGCCATGATCTGCACTTATGAATGCACTTTCTGCGTCAACTGTGTGGAATCGGTGCTGGCCAATGTCTGTCCCAACTGCGGTGGCGGCTTCGCCCCCAGACCCATCCGACCGCAAGTGGCCCGGCGCGATGGCTTAAGCACCCAACACCAACCACCATCCACAAAACGGGTGCACACCCCCTATACCACCGCAGAACTCAAAGCCTTCGCCGCCCAACACCAACACATCAAACCAGCAGATCGCTAAAACCACAAATTGGACCGCGGGCGGCCCGCCCGCAAAGCGATAAACGACCTAATCTTCAACACCATTGGCAACAGAGTTGTGATTACAAAAGCACAAACTCCATTGTGGTATCATCATGATCATGAGGATCAGATAAAAAGTTATCAGGTGGCAATGCCACCACTTAAGATTGAATGACCGTTAGCTATGGCAGCACAAAAACAAGTGAATCAACTGGCCAAGCGCCTGAAAAATGTGGGTCCTAAATTGGCTGAAAAATTGCTGGCGGTAGGCATCGACAGCCCAGAAAAACTGAAAGCGGTTGGTGCCCTCAAGGCCTTCAACCTCATGTATCAATCAGGTGACAAGTACGGTGATTTCAATGCCGCCTATTTGTATGCGCTGGAAGGCGCCATTCGCGATTGTGATTGGCTGGATATTCCAGAGTCCATCAAAGCCGAATACAGGGCCTATGCCCAACAATTGCAAAAACAACGCAAGCAACAAAGCTGAGATACCGCAAACAGATTATAATCAATGACATGGCACTGAAAAAACGCACCCATAAGGCACACCCACACACCTCAAAAAATTCACCGAGGCTTGGCTGTTGAACGGCATCACCATTTCATCGGTTGATATCCTGACCCTGGCAATAACGCGTGGCATCATGTAAATGATGCTTGGTGGTTTGCTGCTGTACTTGGGCAGTCGCCACCTGAATGACAAGGAAGCCAAATGGTGGGCGCTGGGCTTTGTGGTCAATGGCCTGTCCTTATTTGTGTTTGCGATTAACACCCCAGACTCATGGGAGTTACCCAGAAACATGCTCAACCACCTGGCGCTGGGTGCATCCTCGGTGTTCTTTCTGATTGGCTTCTGGAAGTTTGGCCAACAGCCCATCAGGATCTGGTTGCTGGTGTTGTTGATGGCTTTTCCTGTGACCAGCATCATTGCTTGGGAAGTGTTGTGGCCCAATGCCCGCTTTCGTGTGCTGTGCACCGCCACTGGTTATGTGGTGTTTTTGCTTGCTTTGCAACAGGTGCTGACATCGCCGGTTCGAAGTGAGTATGCGCGCACCTACCAGCGGTTGCGTTGGGTGGTCATCATTTACCTGTTGGTGTATGTGTGGTCTTATGTGAGTATTGCGGAGATATTACCGACCTCAGCCCGCCAATCCCTAGATTATCACAGGGCCATTTTCAGCCTGTCTTCTTTGTTGTTTATGCTGACCTTAGCGGTGGGTTGTCTGGCGCTGAAGTTTGCCAGTTTGGCCGCGCGCAATTCTGACTTGGCGATGCGGGATTGGCTGACCGATTTGCTGAACCGGCGGGGCTATTTTGCTGCCGTCGAAAGTCAGCCAACATCTCATCGAGGCAGTCACAACTCAAGTTATTTACTGGCCATTGATATCGACCATTTCAAAAACATCAATGACGCCGAAGGACATGCCGCTGGCGATCAGGTGCTACAACAATTTGCTCAGTTGCTCAAAACCTTTGAGGGTGATAACCGCATCGTTTCGCGCATGGGCGGAGAAGAATTTTTGGTCACCCTGTTCCACACCAACGAAGCCGATGCTTTGCAGCTGGCCGAAGACATCCGCCAACAAGCCGAAAAAAATGAGGTGAGGCTGCCGCAACAAAAAACCATCCGCTTTACCATCAGCATTGGTGTTCACCAGGTCAGCCAACCAGAAAAAATTGAACAAGCCCTGGCCCAAGCCGACGAAGCGCTCTACACCGCCAAACGCAACGGCCGCAATCAGGTGGTGTTGCAGTAAATACGGTTCGGTTGATGCTGACTGGATTGGTGCGCTTGGAGGACAGTTGATGGTTTGAAAGTTCCACTTTCATCCGGAGCGAATACAGTGAGCCAGCAGTTTCCGCTCCAAGCTCGCACGGCACACTTCCGTCCATGTAGATAAGGGACTTCCTAATACAATCGATTTCCAAAAAGTACGGTCATTGCGAGACAGCGAAGCTGTCGCGGCAATCCCCATATGCTGGCGCAATTTGAGTATTCAATCACAATCCCAGCTTCAGAAGATCTTTCGGCTTCACTTCGTTATGCTCAAGACGACAGTTTATGGCACACACAACGCCAACACCGCACTGAGTTCGGTAAACCACACCGAATCGGTGGGCAGGCCGAGGTGGCTGAACCAGGGCGCGAGGGCGACCCACAGGCCCAGCAGGATGATTAGGCTGCCGGTCAGGGTGCGCAGGGTTTGGTTGGAACCGCTGTTCAGCCAGCGTTGCATCAGGGCTTGGGACAGCAGCAGAGGGATTAAGGTGCCGAGGCCGAAAAACAACATAAAACTGGCACCGCGCAGGACATCGGCGGTGGTGGCCGCAATGATCAACATGCCATAAAGCAGCCCACAGGGAATCAGGCCCCACAGCAGGCCTTTGGCGTAAGCCGCGGGCGCGGTGTTTGAATGGCTGAGTTTTTTTAAGGTGTTAGAGATCTGGTTCCAGAAAGGCAGGGGTTTTTGGATCAGCAGCCACTTGGCCCGGCTTTTGAACACCACCACCAGACCGCTGATGACCAAGGTCAAACCCATCAACAAACGCAGCATGCCGCCCCAATTACCGAGGTTCAAAGTCAAACTCGCACCCTGAATGACACCAGCAAACAACGCACCCAGAAGCGTGTAGGTGGTGACGCGGCCGAGGTTGGTGAGCAGGTTTTGGGCGTGGTTCTGGCGTTGACACATCACCGCACACAGGCCGCCACACATCATCACACAATGGAAGCCAGAGAAAAAGCCAATCAGTAAGGGTGTAATGGCTGAACTCATGAACGCCTGTCCTTTTCACTGGGTTCAACCGTGTGCTCGTTGTTGCCGTTAGTCTGCTGCGGTTCATCTTCTTCCAGGATGCTGTAGGCCGGTGAGTCCAAGTCGTCGAACTGGTTTTTGTTGATGGCCCAAATCAAGGCCCACACCGCTGCCCCGGCCAGGGTCAGGCTCAACAGCACCAACACATAAACCATGTTACCCATGCCCATGATCCTCCTTGGGTCCCGACAACAGCCGGCGGGAATTAAGCACCACCAGCAAGGAACTCAAAGACATGCCGATGGCGGCCATCCAGGGTTGTAAATAGCCCATCATCGCCAGCGGGGTGATGCTGAGGTTGTAAACCGCGGCCCATAACAGGTTTTGACGGATGATGCGTTGGGTCTGGCGACTGACTTTGAGGGCGCTGATGACGGGTTCCAGAGATTTACCCAGCACGATCATATCGGCAGCGGCGTGGGCCAGATGGGCGCCTTGTTTGAGGCTGATAGAGACATCGGCCTGGGCCAGCACAGGGGCGTCGTTGACCCCATCACCGACCATCACGCAGGGGTATTGGTCGGCTTGTTTCTCGGCAATGCGGGCAATTTTTTCCGAAGGTGACAACATTCCTTCGCCGTTTTCAATGCCCAAATGTTCGGCCCAATAACGCACCGTGCTGCTTTGATCACCACTGATGATGGCGGTGGTTTTGTGGGCGGCATTCAGGTAAGCAATCAAGTCTTCGGCACCGGCCCGCACCGGCAGATTCAGTTCATAAATGGCCACCAGTGTGGTTTCGCAAGCCAGGTAAACATGGGTCAGTTGGGCGTTGAGTTTTACATTTTGGTTGTCGCTGGGTGGTTCAATGCCCAGGGTTTCCATCCAGGCTTGGGAACCCATGTGCCACAGCTGCCCCTCAATCACGCCACTGACGCCCAGTCCGGTCACTTCCTTGGCATCGAGCACAGGCAGTTGCTGAAGGCTTTTGAACGCCGAAGCGATGGGGTGGTTACTGACTTGTTGTAAGCTGGCGGCGATGGGTAGCAGTTGTTCGTTACTGAAAACCACCTCGGTGTTCAGTGGATGTTCCTGTTCAATGGTCAGGTGGTCTTCAGATAGGGTGCCGGTTTTGTCAAAAAACCAATGGTCGATGGTGTGGATGTGGGTGATGGCATCGGTGTTGTTGATCAGCAAACCCTGGCGCAACAAACGGATACCACCGGCGGTCAGCGCCGTCGGCGTGGCCAGTGATAAGGCACAGGGGCAAGTGGCAATCAACACCGCCAGCAGGGCGGGCATCATGCCAGCCGGATCGAACCAGGCATACCACAGCGCGGTGCCAGACGCCAACAACAACACCACCGCAACAAAATACCCAGCCAAACGATCCACCAATTGCAGGCTGGCCGGTTTTTGGCTTTGGGCCCGTTCCATTAAGTTGGCCAGTTGGGCGATGAAGTTGTTCTTGTTGTCCACAGAAATGGTGACCACCAATTCGCCGTTGGTGAGCTTTGAGCCGGCATAAACAAAGTCGCCCTGGCGTTTGGAGATCCATTTCGATTCACCGGTCAGTTGGGCTTCATTGGCCTGGCCGCGGCCGCGGGTGACCTGACCATCGGCAGGGATGACTTGACCAGCCTTGACCAACAACAGGTCACCCTTGCTGAGTTGATTCAAAGGCACCGTTTCGGTGTGGTGTTCATCCAGGTATTTTTCAGCACTGACGGGCACCAGCGCAGTCAATGATTCGCGCACGTCCATGCCTTGGTGACGCACGCTTGATTCCACAAAGCGGCCCAGCAACAGGAAAAAAATAAACATCGCCATCGAGTCAAAATACACGTGGCCACCACCGGAGAAGCTCAAGTAAAGGCTGACGAAATAAGCCAAACTGATAGACAGGGCAATCGGCACATCCATACCCAAATGGCGGTTTTTTAAATCGCGCCAGGCGTTGAGCACAAAAGTCTGACCAGCATAGAAATAAACCAGGGTGGCGACCAGCAAACTGACCATCAAGAAAAATTGTTTGATTTGTGGTGCCACGGTCAGGTTTTCTGGTGAATACAGCGGTACAGCCAGGGTCATGATAAACATCATGCCAAAGCCTGCCACCGCCAATTGTTTCAATTGTTTTTTGCGGCTGGCATCACCGGCTCCCTGCTGGGCATCCTGTGGCATGGGCTGATAACCCAAGCGTTCGATTTGACTGAAAATTTCGCTCAGCTTGAGGTTGGTGGGGTTGAAATCAACCTGTACTTTTTGGGTCACGGTGTTGATGCGACAATCGCTGATGCCATCGTATTGACCCAACATTTTTTGAATCAACCAGGCACAAGCACTGCAATACATGCCATCCACTTTGATGGTCGCCTGGCGACTGCCATCGGGGTTGGCCACTGTGGTTTCCTGTAACACGGTTGCTTGATCCAGGTGGCTCCAATCGCTGTAGCTGTCAGTCATGGGCTGGTTGGGTAGCTCACCCTGACGGTAGAGGTAAAAGGCTTCTTGCTGGATACCGGTAATTAAAGTCGCTGCTGCCTGACAGCCAATGCAGCACATGGGGTGCTCAATGTCGTGGATGGAAGCGGTTAACTCAACCCCGTCGGGGACGGTTTCGCCGCAATGAAAGCAAGCGGTCATGCTCAATCGTTATCAAGCAGGAATCGATGCTGTTTGGTGATCACTTGCGGGGCGTGTTGTTGGGCCACATAGAGGGTGTACAGGCCAGCAATGACGGCTGAAGCCGGCAAGGAGATGACGAACCAAACCCAGGGGTATTTGTACCAAGGTAAATTTTTAATGGCGTTTTTGTCTGCTTGTTGTTTCATTTCTTGTAACCAAAATATTTGACTTGCTCGTTGTCAGACAGGTGTTTATCGTCGACAGTTGAGACCAGAATTTCGATGCTGTGGATGCGCTTGTTGGCATCGGCTTTGTTGGCTCGCACTGCGATAGGCAGTTCCAACAATTGACCAGATGGGACCAATAAGACATTGTCTTTAAGGCTGCTGATGATCTGCAGCCCGGGCAGGCCCTCGGCACTGATTTGATAGGTTGCAGGCTGTTGGCTTTTGTTCATGACTTTTAAAGTGTAGACGTTTTCAATGTGCTGTGCATCAACAATCCGATAAAAACTGTTGCGGTCATGAATCACATTGATATCGATGGTGCTGCGGTTGGCCAGGGACAGTCCAACGGCGCTGGTCAGACTCAGTAACAACACCATATATAAAATGATGCGGGGTCGCAGGATTTTGGTTTCTGCTCCGGCCAGGCCCTGTTCGGTGGTGTACCTGATCAGGCCTTTGGGCATGCCGCTTTTTTCCATCACCTCATCGCAGGCATCAATGCAGGCTGCACAGGCGATGCATTCGTACTGCAAGCCGTCGCGGATGTCGATGCCGGTGGGGCACACCTGGACGCACATCGTACAGTCGATACAGTCGCCTGGGTTTTCGGCTTCGCGGCGTTTCTTACCACGCATGCGGGGTTCGCCGCGGCCGCTGTCATAAGAGATGATGAGGGTGTTCTGATCGAACATGGCGCTTTGAAAGCGGGCATAAGGACACATGTACAAACAGACTTGCTCACGCAAGAAACCGGCGTTGCCATAAGTGGCCAGTGCATAGAAAAACAACCAGAAACCCTCCCAGGACCCCAGCTCCCAATGCCACACGTTATGGGCCAATTCGCGTATGGGGGTGAAAAAGCCCACGAAGGTGAAGCCGGTCCACAAAGCAAAAGTAATCCACAACAGCTGTTTGCTCGATTTGCGCCAAACTTTGTTGAAGGTCCAAGGGGCTTTGTCCAGTTTCATGCGCTTGTTGCGGTTGCCTTCGGTGAGCTGCTCCATCCAGATAAAGATTTCGGTCCACACCGTTTGTGGGCAGGCATAGCCACACCACAAGCGACCAGCCAGGGCAGTGAAAAAGAACAAGGAGAAGGCGGCAATGATTAACATCAGTGCCAAATAGATAAAATCTTGCGGCCACAAGGTCAGCCCAAAAACATGAAAACGGCGTTGGGGCAGGTCAAACAACACCGCCTGCTGGCCATCCCAAATGATCCAGGGCAGCACATAAAACAAACCCAACAACACCACCACGGCCAGTTTGCGTTTGAACTGAAAGCGGCCCTTGGTTTCTCGGGGGTAGACTTTTTCGTGGGCTTTGTAGAGACTCAACTCAACGGGCTTGCTGGTTGCATCCTGGTGGTTATTTGAGGTCATGATTGATTCAGCTGTGTGGTGGGCGTTTGGCCAGTTGGGTGCGGGGTAGTGCCATCACCAAACCGGCAAACAGGGCGGCCAAAAAAGTAAAGACCCAAAAAAAACCGAAGCCCAAAGCATAACCTTGCCACCGCGTCAGATCGACGGCCAGACTGGACAGTTGTCCCAGGTATTCTGGATCAAACAACGCAAAAAACACCATGGACTCCAGGCAGGCGCAAAAGAACGACACCCATACCACAATGCCCAGGCGGCGATAAAAAATGCGTTTGAGCTGCCGTTGGTTAAAAGTGGGGTTGGTCCGTTGTGGGTTCATGTTGTTCCGTCGCTTATTGGCTCAATGAATAGACGTAGGCAGCCACCAGTTTCACCCGGTTTTCGTCCAACAGGTCCAGCTGTGCCGGCATGTTGTTGTTGAAGCCTTCATACAAGGCGGTTTGAATCGCATCAGCCGATCCATGCAGCCAAATGTCATCGGTCAGGTTAGGTGCACCAAACATCTCTTGACCTTTGCCTTCGGGACCATGGCAAGCGGCACAAAACATACCGAACTTGGGTTGTCCGGCAGCCGCCAGTTCGGCATCATGGTCCAAGCCAGACAGGCTGCGCACATAGGCAGCGACCTCTTGGGTACCGTCTTCACCGAGGGCTGGAGCAAAAGCGGGCATCACCCCCACGCGCCCTTGTTTGATGGTGGTCAGGATGGTTTCAAAATCTCCGCCCCAATTCCAGTCATCATCGGTCAGGTTGGGAAATCCCATGGCACCTTTGGCGTCGGATGCATGGCATTGCGCGCAGTTGTTGGCAAACAGGCGCTGGCCTATCAACATGGCCTGCTGATCTGCTATCAGCGCGTCGATGGGTTTATCGATGAAGCCAGCAAAAGTTTGATTGCGGGCATCGGTAACCTCTTGGTAATGGGTTTCAAATTCATTGATTGAAGACCATTCCAAGCTGCCTTTCATGTTGCCCAAACCGGGATAGGCATATAAGTAGCCAATGGAAAAAACAATGGTGATGACAAACAACCACAGCCACCAGCGTGGCATGGGGTTGTCAAGCTCTCGCAAGTCATCATCCCAGACATGACCGGTGGTGTTGTCTTCGCGTTTATCGGTTTTTTTCTTGGCGGTGGCAAACAGTAGCCACAGGTAAGCCAGGATGTGGCCAATGACCACGATGATCACGGTCCAGTGCCAAAAATTACTCATGAGATTGCTCCTGATGCTGCTTTTGTATGGTTTCGTCGTCTTCTAAGGCCAGGTGCGACAACTGGTCAAAAGAGGATTTGTTTCGTGCGCTCCAGGCCCAGGCCACGACGCCCAAAAACACCAGTAAGGTGAAGGCTGTATAAAGACCGCTGATCATGGGTACCCCCTGGGCATGGCAGTGCCCAAATCTTGTAAATAAGCCACCAAGGCATCCAGCAAAGTTTTGTCTTTGAGGCTGTCGGCGGCATTGGCAATTTGTGCATCGGTATAAGGGTGGCCCAGCGACTGCAGCACTTTCATGCTGGCCACGGTTTTATCAATATCAACTGGCGTTTCGTCCAGCCAGGGATAACCTGGCATGTTAGAAGTGGGCACCACCGCTCGGGGATCTATCAGGTGAATTTCGTGCCACTCATCGGAGTAGCGACCACCGACCCGTGCCAGGTCTGGCCCGGTGCGTTTCGAGCCCCATTGGAATGGGCGATCATAAACTGATTCACCGGCCACAGAGTAATGACCGTAGCGCAGCGTTTCATCAACAAAAGGTCGCACTTGCTGTGAATGACAACCATAACAACCTTCGGCGACGTAGACATTTTGTCCAGCCAGCTCCAGCGGTTTTCGCGGTTCCAGTCCTGGCACCGGTTCAACCACACTGGCTTGTGACATCAGCGGTACAATTTCAATGATGCCGGCAAAGCTGATGACGATGGCCACCAGCACACCCATCAGCCCAATGTTCTTCTCTATTTTCTCGTGTTTGCTCATGCGTTTGCTCCTACCGTGGCTACCGGTTGGGTTGCGGTCGAATCTTCACCTTTGATGGTTTTCCAGGTGTTGTAAGCCTGGATCAGGATGCCGACAAAAAACAGCAAGCCGCCAATCACCCGGATAACATAATAAGGATAGGTGGCTTCAATGCTTTCCACATGGGTGTAGACCAGAGAACCGTTGGCATCGACCTCACGCCACATCAAACCTTGCATCACACCTGCTATCCACATCGACGCGATGTATAAAACGATACCGATGGTGGCAATCCAAAAGTGGACATTAATCAGTTGGGTGCTGTACATGGCAGATTTGCCCCACAACCTGGGAGTTAATGAATAGAGGGAGGCCATGGTCATCAGCGCCACCCAGCCCAAAGCCCCGGAATGCACGTGGCCTACGGTCCAATCGGTGTAATGGGACAGGGCGTTGACTGTTTTGATGGACATCATCGGTCCTTCGAAAGTACTCATGCCATAAAAGGACAGGGCCACAATCATCATTTTGATGATGGGGTCGGTGCGCAATTTGTGCCAGGCACCGGACAAGGTCATGATGCCGTTAATCATGCCGCCCCAGGAAGGTGCCAACAGAATCAATGAGAACACCATGCCCAAGGACTGCGCCCAATCAGGCAGAGAAGTGTATTGCAGATGGTGCGGCCCGGCCCACATGTAAGTTGATACCAGGGCCCAGAAATGCACAATCGAGAGGCGGTAAGAATAAACCGGGCGTTCGGCTTGTTTGGGCACAAAATAATACATCATGCCCAAGAAACCGGCGGTCAGGAAAAAGCCCACGGCATTGTGGCCATACCACCACTGGGTGAGGGCGTCCACGACGCCGGAATATATGGGGTATGACAAATGCCAGTTGACCGGAATGGCCAAGTTGTTTACGATATGCAACACCGCAATGGTGATGATGAAGGCGGCATAAAACCAATTGGCCACATAAATGTGCTTCACCGTGCGTTTGGCGATGGTGCCAAAGTAAACATAGGCGTAAATCACCCAAACCACCGTCAACAACACATCCAAAGGCCAAATCAATTCGGCATATTCTTTACTCTGGGTGTAGCCAAAAGGCAAAGTCAGCACAGCACCCACAATGACCAGTTGGTAGCCCCAGAATGACAGGCTGGCCAGAGAATTAGAAATCAGAGCCGCTTTACAGGTGCGTTGCACCACATAGTAGGAGGTCCCCAGCAAGGCATTACCACCAAAAGCAAAAATCACAGCATTGGTGTGCAACGGTCGCAGGCGACTGTAGGTCAGCCACGGCAGGTCAAAATTCAATTGTGGCCAGGCCAGTTGGGCGGCAATCAGGAGCCCGACCAGCATCCCCACGATGCCCCAGAAGATGGTTGCAATGGTGAATTGCTTGACCACTTTATCGTTAAATTCAATCATAATTTGACCACTTGGTGCCCATTAAAAGAATGATTTGGATTATAATTAGTGGTCTACTTGGGTGGTCTTGACGCAGGTCAAGATTAATCGCTTTTCATAAAAATAAATCTTAAGGTGTTATTCAGCGCATTCAAAAATCCGTTAAGTCCTGACAAAAATTGTGGCGAATGTATCTTGTGTCATCAACAACCAGAAGACACGTTCAACCAGTTGGGCGACACCTTGAAAACCCATCAGAAAAATCAGGTTTTGTTTGCTGCCGGATCACGGTTTGATTGTTTATACACGGTTAAATCAGGCATGTTCAAGTCGACTTATATGACCGCTGATGGCGATGAGCGCATTGTTGAAGTGTTTCTGCCAGGCCAGGTGATGGGTTTTGATGGTATCCATCAGGGTCATTATAAAACCACGGTCAAAGCCATAGGGTCAGCGACATACTGTGCCATTTCGTATGAAGCTTTGAAGCAGGTCGCCTGTGACCATCCGGACATCAACCTGCGTCTGATGCGCATGATGAGCGGAAAAATATTTAAGTTTGAAGCGGACCTCAATGACCAACCAGCCACGCAAAAAGTGGTGGAATTTATCATGCAAGTGTCTGACCATTTCCGCCGGCATGGCTTTTCCGCCCACCAGTTTCCATTTCCCATTTCCCAACGGGATTTGGCCAATTACCTGAACTTGGCTGAAGAAACCCTGAGTCGGGTTTTGAAACGATTGAAACAAGACAACACCCTGGTACTAAAAAACCAACAAATAAAAATCAATGACCTGAGTTTGTTGCGACAGGCGATGTCGTAAGTGGATTTGTGATTGAAATCAAACCCAGCGACCCCATATACGCAGCATTGAAAATTAACCCAACCTTGTGACCGAGGTTTTAAGGAGAAAAAAACATGAGTGATAACATTATCCAAGCCACCGATGCCACCTTTGACGAAATCACCAATTCTGACGTACCTGTGTTGGTCGATTACTGGGCTGAGTGGTGTGGACCTTGCCGCATGATTGCCCCCATCCTCGAAGAGGTTGCAGACGAATTAGATGGTCAAGTTAAAGTGGCCAAGTTGAACATTGAAGACAACAAAGAAACCGCCGTCAAAATGGCCATCCGTGGCATTCCCACGCTGATGGTATTCAAAAACGGTGAAGTCATCGATCAACACGTCGGTGCCGTATCTAAAGGCCAGCTGCTGGACTTTTTGAAAAAACACACCGCTTGATTCATAAAAAAACGCCTGATTTTCAGCCGAATCGGGCGTTTTTTTTCTTTCTGGCTGGACAGCCCTGAACTTACATGGTAGTTTATACACCATCAATTGCGACAAGCCTTTTGTCGAATTCACATTTCCTGAAAATTTGAATAATAAGCCATCACCCAAAAGCATGCGTGTGGCCAAAATAACTAGCAACTTTTAACTAATTTTAACAACACCACCTGACAGGCTTCCTGCCTCAAACACATCGATCATCATATAACTATCTATTTATGAACCTATCTGAACTAAAACAAATGTCGACCACCAGGTTGACTGAAATTGCCAAAGAAACCGGGGTTGAAACCCGCTCCAGGGTCCACAAACAACAAATGATTTTTTCGATTTTGAAAAAACATGCCAAAAAAGGGGAAGACATTTTTGGTGATGGCGTACTTGAAGTACTGCCTGATGGTTTTGGATTTTTGCGTGCACCGGAAGGCTCTTATCAGGCTGGTCCAGATGACATCTATGTATCACCCAGTCAGATCAGGCGCTTTGGTTTACAAACCGGTGACACCATCGTAGGGAAAATCAGACCACCGAAAGACTCAGAACGTTATTTTGCTTTGTTACAGGTCAGCACCATCAACTATGAGCCACCTGAAAACACCAAAGGCAAAATCATTTTTGAAAACCTCACGCCGCTGTTTGCTACCGAGCATTTGAAAATGGAGCGGGGCGATGGGTCCAGAGAAGATTTGACCACCCGCATCATTGATTTGGTGGCCCCCATAGGCAAAGGACAACGTGGCCTGATCGTGTCTCCGCCGAAAGCCGGTAAAACCATGATCCTGCAAAACATCGCCACTTCGATTGCTTTGAATAACCCAGAAGCCAAATTGTTCGTGTTGTTGATTGATGAACGTCCAGAAGAAGTTACCGACATGCAACGCACGGTCAAGGGCGAAGTGATTGCTTCCACCTTTGATGAGCCTGCCACCCGCCACGTGCAAGTGGCTGACATGGTGATTGAACGTGCCAAACGTTTGGTTGAGCACAAACAAGACGTGATTATTCTCTTGGATTCGATCACCCGTCTGGCCCGAGCCTACAACACCGTGACTCCGGCTTCAGGTAAAATCCTTACCGGTGGTGTTGATGCCAATGCCTTACACCGCCCGAAAAAATTCTTTGGTGCCGCCCGTAACGTCGAAGAAGGGGGCTCATTGACCATCATTGCCACCGGCCTGGTTGAAACCGGCTCGAAAATGGACGAAGTGATTTTTGAGGAGTTCAAAGGCACCGGTAACATGGAGGTTCACTTGGATCGTCGGGCTGCAGAAAAACGCATCTGGCCAGCCATGAACATCAACAAATCAGGTACCCGCCGAGAAGAGCTGATTGTCGAAAGCGATTTCTTACAAAAAGCCCATATCCTGCGCAAAATCCTGAATCCCATGGATGACCTACAAGCCATTGAGTTCTTGCTGGATAAACTCAAAGACACCAAAACCAACGAAGAATTCTTCACCTCGATGAAGCGTTAAAAAGAACCCCTTTGCATGACGGCATTGGTTAAAATAAACCGATGTCGTCTACCCGATTGCAAAATTACGCTGCCATAGATTTGGGCTCCAACTCCTTTCATTTGTTGGTCGCATCCTTCAAATCAGGACAAATCATTCCCATCGACTCAGTCAAGCACATGGTGCGCATGGCCGCTGGATTGGACAGTGATAAAAACATCGCGCCTGAATACCTGGAAAAAGCCTACGATTCGCTGCGCTCGATGTCTGAGCGCATCAAAAACATCCCTGCCAGTCGCGTCCGCATTGTCGGCACCAACACCTTGCGGGTGGCGAAAAATGCCGCCGAGTTCATTCGCGAAGCCGAACAAATCTTGGGTCATGAAATAGAAATCATTTCCGGTCGAGAGGAGGCCAGGTTGTTGTACTTGGGGGTGGCCGAATCGACCAAAGGAAATCCCAGCCGCAAATTGGTGATGGACATCGGTGGTGGCAGCACCGAGTTAATCATTGGTGATGGCATGCAGCCTAAACAAAGAGAGAGTCTGTACATGGGTTGTGTCAGTTACACCCGCCGGTTTTTCAAAGGCGGTGACATCAGTGAGCACAATTTCTACAAAGCCGTGCTGCATGCCATGCAGGAATTAAACCCACACATCCAGGAATACAAACAAACCGGTTGGCAACATGCGGTGGGTGCATCCGGCACCTTGCGCGCCACCGCGGGCATCCTCGAGGCCAACCAATGGGCCGCCAGCGGCATCACCCGCAGCGGTATGATGCAGCTCATCACCGCTTGTTTTGAGTTGGGCCACATCGACCATTTAAATCAATTGCCCGGATTGAGCGAAGACCGCCGACCGGTATTCATCGGTGGTTTGGCGATTGTCTATGCCTTGCTTGAAGCCTTTGACCTAGAGGAAATGGATGTTTCTAACGGGGCTTTGCGTGAAGGCATGATTTATGAAATGTCTGACGGCCCCAAAACGCGGTCAGTAACCCAGCGCAGTGTCAAAAAACTCAGCGATCAATTCACTGTTGATGTGGCCCATGTCGAACATGTGCTGCGCTACAGTGAAATGCTGTTAGAAAAACTGAACGTGGTGATTGAAAAGCGACTGGTAAATTTGCTCAAGGCAGCCATTCGTTTACATGAAATTGGACTGTCCATAGCCCACTCGCAATACCATAAAATCGGCGCCTTTGTGGTCAACAATGCCGACATGCCTGGATACTCTAACCAACAAAAGCTGGTGATGGCCACTTTGATTAGATTGCATCGACGCAAAATCAGCAGAAACGTGTTGGCCAAATTGACTGAGCGTCAACATGAAGTGGTGGTACAACTGCTGGTAATCATGCGCCTGGCAGTGGTGTTCGCCCGCAACCGCCATTTTGAACCCTTGCCACTACAGCGATTGCATTGGCGACGGCAACAGGTGTATTTAGACATTCAGCCAGAGTGGTTGGAAGCCCATCCCTTGATCAAAGCTGACCTCAAAGATGAGATTAAGCAGTGGCAGCACATGGGGCTTGAGTTGCTGATCAATCAGTCGCAAACAGTTGGCTGAAGTCTTTGAACCCCTTAAATTCTAAGGCGTTGCCAGAAGGGTCGAGGAAAAACATGGTGGCTTGTTCGCCGGGTAATCCTTTGAATCGGATGTAAGGTTCAATGACGAATTCGGTGCCAGCAGCGGTCAGCCGGTCAGCCAGTTGTTGCCAACTGGCCATGTCCAGCACCACCCCAAAATGAGGAATCGGAACACCATGGTCATCAACATCGTTGTTGATCAATCTGACTTGGCCATCAGGGCCCAGTGAGGGATCCAGATGACACACCAATTGGTGACCATACAGGTCCAAATCAATCCAATCCTCGGCGCGACGCCCTGGCTGACAGCCCAAAGTGTTGAGGTAGAACGCTTCGGCTTCTTTGACGTTTCTGACGGGGATGGCTAAATGAAAAGGCTTGACCATGTGACTTATTTGATAGAATGGATTCAGCCAACATCATAGCAGTAAGGATTCGTTTTTTGAAAGTCATTTTAAATGTCGATGCCATCACCCAGCCCATCACCGGCATTGGACAATACACCCTGAATTTGGGACAACGGTTACAACAGTTACCAACCATTGAGCAGCTGCGTTTGTTTGCTGCCGATCGCTGGGTTTCTGAGTTGAACCCAAATGCCCCTCACAGCCGCTGGTTGGGACGATTGCGGCGTTGGGTGCCGTTTAAATCATTGGCGCTTAATGCCTATGCCAAACGCCGCTCCAGCAAGTTCACGCAATTGGCCAGTGGCCTTGAGGACCATGTTTTGCACAGTCCCAATTTTGTGCTGATGCCATTTGATGGTCCCAGTGTCGCCACTTTTCATGACCTGTCATTCGTGCATTATCGCGACACTCAGCCGACATACCGTTTGCGATTTTTGGACCGTGAAATCCCCAAAACACTGGCCCAAGCCCAGGTATTGATCACGCCATCAGCGCACGTCAAACAAGAGGTTATTGATCATTACGGCTTTCCCGCCGATCGCATCCATGTCACACCATTGGGCGTATCTGACCAGTTCAAACCCTATGATCAACAGGCCACTGAAGTCACTTTAGCGCACGCAGGGCTGAAATATAAAAGCTATGTTTTGTCAGTTGCGACCACCGAACCGAGAAAAAACCTGGAACGATTGCTGACCGCTTATGCTCAGCTGCCGACGCCATTGCGCCAAAACTTTCCACTGGTGTTGGTGGGTTCCACCGGCTGGTTGAATCAACAACTCAATCAAACCATTCAGTCGCTGGTCAATAAAGGTGAAATCATGTCATTGGGTTATGTCGATGAAAAGGTATTACAACACCTGTATGCTGGCGCGCGGGTGGTGGCGTTGCCATCGCTGTATGAAGGATTTGGTTTGCCGGTGATTGAAGCCATGGCCTCAGGAACAGCGGTATTGACCAGTGCGGGATCTGCCATGCAGGAAGTGGCTGCAGGTCATGCCTGTTTGTGTGACCCTTTGGCTGTGGATGACATGGCTGCTGGTCTACAAAATTTGCTGGAAGATGACAAGCAAGCCGCCAGTCTGGCCTCGGCGGGCTTAGCACACAGCCAGTCATTCAGTTGGCAATGCTGTGCCGAATTGACTGCCGCGGCCTATGCGGCGGCCAGCGACTTGCCAATTAATTCAATATAACTCAGACAGTCTTAATCAGTAATTGCCAATCAAGCACTGAATCAACATATCGATGTCTTCGGTTTCTAAATCAGCATGCAAGGTCAGTCGCAGTCGACACTGGTTTTTGGGGACGGTGGGCGGCCTGATGGCGGTGGTGATGATGCCGCAGTCTTTCAGGTATTGGGATTTTTCCAGTGCCGCGGCTTCGGTTTTCAGCATGATGGGCTGAATCGCAGAATCAGTGAACCGGGCCACCTCATCCAGACCATATTGTTCACAGCCTTTGCGAAACTGGTGAATCAACTCCAGAATTTTTTCTCGGCGCCAGGGTTCACTGCGGATAATTTCCAACGCTTTCAGGGTGGCTGCCACCACCGGAACTGGTAAAGCGGTGTTGTATTTGTAGGTGCGGGCCTTTTGAATGATGGTTTCTACCAAGTCGTCTGAGGCTGCCACATACGCACCGGCGGTGCCAAAAGCTTTACCAAAAGTACCCGACAGAATCGGTATTTCGGTTTCACTCAGGCCCATGGTATCCAGTACCCCGCGGCCTTGTTCACCGGTCACGCCGACACCATGACAATCATCCACCCACAACAGGGCGTTGTAGGTGTGGGCACTCAGTGATGCTGAAAACAAGTCATGGCTGTCGCCGTCCATGCTGAAGATGCCCTCGGTGGCCCACAGTTTGAAGCGGTTGATGTTTTCCTTCAACAAGGCCTCGGCCTTGTCGTTGTTGAGGTGCGGATAGCGTTTCAGTTCAGCCTGAGTGACCAGGGCGGCATCAATCAAGGAGGCGTGGTTCAGGCGGTCCTGAATAAACCAGTCTCCCCGTTTGAGCAAGGCTTGAGCAACGCCCAAGTTGGCCAGGTAGCCAGAGGAAAACAACACCACGCGCGGATAGCCCAAAAACTCGGCCATGGCAAACTCTAACTCCTGGTGCATTGAAGTGTAACCTGACATCAGCGGTGAGCCAGTGGCACCAAAACCAAATTTACTGGCAGCGTCATGAGCTGCCAAGATAACCGCCGGATGCGAGGCCAAGCCCAGGTAATCGTTGCTGTTGAAATTCAGCATTTGCCGCCCTTCAATCGACACATAGCGACCCACTTGTGAGGTGCGGGTCAGGCGCTCCCGAAACAGGTTGTCTGCTTTCAGCTGTTCCAGTTGTTGGTCATAATTCATGGCGATGTGGAGTCCAGGCGGGCATATGGACAACCATTATAGCTAAATTTTTAAACGGTGTGCAGGCGCTGGTTGAGCTGTTGGTCTGCGCTGCTTACCTTATAAAATGTCATCCTGAGCGGAACGCAGTGCAGCCGAAGGACCTCCTTCAGCATTCGCAAAACTTGATGGTGATTATGTCGAAAGGCGCAGCCAAGTCTTTAGGAGGTCCCTCGACGATGCTCAGGATGACATTTAAAGGCTATTCAAAAACCTTTTAATGACGGGCTGGCATGGCCTCTATGCCCAGTTTTTTGAACAGTGCCATGTCTTTGTTTTCTTCCGGGTTGGCGGTGGTGAGTAATTTTTCACCGTAGAAGATGGAGTTGGCGCCGGCAAAGAAACACATGGCCTGAACTGCTTCGGACATGTCATTGCGGCCAGCCGATAAGCGCACCATGGATTTGGGCATCATGATGCGAGCCACCGCAATGGTGCGGACGAAATCTAATTCATCGATTTTATCGATACCATGCAACGGGGTGCCTTTGACTTGGACCAGGGCATTGATGGGGACGCTGCCTGGGTGTTGTTCGAGGTTGGCCAAAGCCATCAACATGCCACCGCGATCGCGCTGTGACTCTCCCATGCCCACGATGCCACCGGAGCAGACGTTGATGCCTGATTCCTGCACGTTTTTCAGGGTGTCCATGCGCATTTCGAATTTGCGGGTGGTGATGATCTTTTTGTAATACTCTTCTGAGGTATCGATGTTGTGGTTGTAATAATCCAAGCCAGCATCCGACAGCTTTTTAGATTGTTCGGGTGACAACATCCCCAGGGTCAAACAGGTTTCCATGCCCAGTGCTTTGACGCCTTTGACCATTTCAATGACCTGATCCAGATCACGGTCTTTGGGGCTGCGCCAGGCCGCACCCATACAGAATCGGGTAGCGCCTTGTTGTTTGGCCAAACCGGCTTGTTCCACCACGGTGTCCACTTTCATCAACGGTTCGGCTTCTACCTCAGTTTCATAGCGCACCGATTGTGGACAGTAATTACAATCTTCAGGACAAGCACCGGTTTTGATGCTCAGTAAGGTGCTGATTTGGACGTGGTTGGGGTTGAAGTATTCGCGATGAAGTTGGTGGGCTTTATACATCAGGTCATTGAAGGGCAGGGCGAATAATTGTTCAACTTCTTCAATGGTCCAATCGTGGCGAATTTCTGCTGAGTCGGTCATGTGGTATGGCAAAAAAATCAAAACATGAAGTATGCGATGTGAGCAACAATTAGTCAATGTTTGCGCAATGATTAAACACTTTGGCCACTGAAAAATTCAAACTGCAGCCTGGCCGAATCTGACATCGTGTCTTCATGTTAAAATCAGTTCGTTTAAACTTATCGTCACATCAACTCCAGAGGTACTATGCCAGTTCATGAAATCAAACACCCACTGATCCAACACAAGACGGGTTTGCTCCGTCAAAAAAACATCCGAGTACCTGAATTTCGTCAAATTGTTGGTGAGATAGGGGCGTTGTTGACCTATGAAGCCACCCGTGACCTGGAGACCAGCGAACACACCATTGATACCTGGGCGGGCCAAACTCAGGTTGAAAAGATGGCGCAGAAAAACATCACTGTGGTGCCGATATTGCGTGCCGGTTTGGGCATGTTAGATGGGGTGCTGAAGATGTTGCCGGGGGCCGGGGTGTCGGTGGTGGGCTTTGCCCGCAACGAAGCCACCCTGGAAGCGGAACAATATTATGCCAAGTTGGTAGATGGCATAGCCGACAAAACCGTGATTGTGATTGATCCGATGTTGGCCACCGGCGGCACTTTGGAAGCCACCCTGGAGTTGCTGAAGGAAGCAGGCTGCCGGAAAATCAAAGGCATTTTTTTGGTGGCAGCGCCTGAAGGCCTGTCACGCATCCAGCAACGGTTTCCGGAGGTAGATATTTATGTGGCTGCCATTGACGACCATTTGAACGACCAGGGTTACATTTTGCCAGGCCTCGGTGATGCGGGAGACAAGATTTTTGGTACTTTGTGAACAGCCACCACGAGGATAAAAAACTGACGCGGATGAAATGGTTGTTGGGCCCGGTGCTGTTGGTTCAGGGTTTTTGGGTCAGAATGAAAACCCCCAAACTACCAGAACCAGCCATGCAGCGCAGTGGTGTGGTGGGCAAGGGCCAAGCCTTGCGATTGTTGCTGTTGGGTGATTCTTCCGCTGCCGGAGTGGGGGCTGAAAAACCGGAGGAGGGCTTGTTGGGCCAATTGCTTGAACAATTGGAAAGTGAGTACACGGTGCACTTTGAAATGTTGGCCAAAACCGGTTACACCACAGCCGATGCCATTGAACAATTGCGGACCTCCGAAGCCAGACACGTGGATGTGGTGGTTACGGCTTTGGGGGTCAATGACGTCACCTCACAGTTGAATAGTCAGCAATGGCTGGCTCAACAAATTGAACTGATGGACCTGATTATCGAGCGCCACAAACCCTCACAAATTATCGTATCAGGGTTGCCGCCGGTGGCAGATTTTCTGGCCCTGCCTTGGCCGTTGAATCAATACCTGGGGCGGCGAGCAGACCTGTTTGATCAGGCGTTGCCAGCGGAATTGGCAGACCTCGAATCGGCTGAGTTTCTGTCCTTGCGCGGCTGGCCAAAATCGGCTTTGCCAGCTTCTGATGGTTTTCATCCTGGGCCCTCAGTCTACCGACTTTGGGCGCAGAAAATCAGCGAAAGAATCAGTCAAAAAAGGAAGAATGTACCCACCGGTGACTGACGTCGCATGCCTGCTTGGGTCAAGGCGATTGGTTGATCAATTGATAGGATTGAGGTTCACCCCAACCAGTTAATTCCAAACCGTTCACTTGACCTGCTGGGTCGCGCTGGAACTGGATTCGTGCTTTGATAAAGCCCAATTTGAAGGTGTCATCACCGATGTAAGTCATGGCTTGTTTGGGCTGTTTTTCTGCCGTAAAGTACAATCGATTATCCAACAATTTGATGGCCATGCTTTGGTTATTTTCTGGCCGAGCATAGGTGCCGGTGTAAGCTGTTAAGGCAGCAGTTTCAATGGCTACCGGAAAGCCATGGTCAGTCATCGGTCGCTCAGGTTTTAACAAGTGCAAAGCAATGTCTTCAATGCTTTCGGTGCCATTGGTGATGCCTGCCACCACGGTCTGTGTCTCTGGAGAAATCATCAAGATGGCATTAAAACCTGCCGTGGCCCCGTTGTGCCAAATGATGTCATCGCGGATAAACCAACCCAATCCCACTTGCACTTCACCTTGGTGTTGGGGTTGGGTGACCAAACGCAACGCCTGGGTTAGTTTGGGGTCAACTTTGGCCGCCTCCGGGTTAAGTATGTAACTGCCGTAAGTCAGCAAGTCGCGGATGTCAGAGCGCAGCCAGCCGGCACCGGCCAAGGCCTTGAATTGCCAAGCAGTAGTTGCTTTGTTGCCTCGGTAGCCGGTGGCCAACAAGGCCTCAGGAACCGCGTCCAGGTTTTGGTAAGTGTGTTGCAAAGCCAGCGGCTGCAACAATTTTTCGGCAACCAAGTGTTCAAATGACTGGCCGGCTTGTGCGGCCAGGGTCTCACCCAGTAAACCGAAACCGAAATTGGAGTAGGCCAAGTCTTTGCCAACGGCTTTGATTGTCGTCATTTTGACACCAGCCAACAACTGTTGTCGGTCGTATTCGGCATAGGGATCCTGATTAAAAACAGCCAGGTTTTTTGGCAGTCGTGGCAAGCCGGAAGTGTGGGTGGCTAAATGTTTTAATGTCACTGGCTGACCACTGTCATCTTGCAGTGCAAAGGGTTGTGGCCACCAGCGCTGTACCGTATCGTTGAGAGACACCTGTTCGTTGATTACCTGTTGAGCCAGCAGCAATGCAGTGAAAGTTTTGCTGATGGAGCCCATTTCATAAACGGTGGCGGTGGTGGCCGGCGTTTTGGACTCGAGGTTTTGCCAACCAGCCACATAAAAATCAGTTTCACCTTCAGTCAACATGCCAAAAGCGATGGAAGCATTCAGTTCATGTTTAACCCGCTGATCGATTTCAAACTTGACCTCATTGGGTATTTGGGCCTGGCTGGTGTGGAGAAAAATAATCAGCAATGCGGTGAATTTCTTCATGTTAAATCCTGTTTTTGAGGTCATTGTAACGCCATCATTGGAATCGACCAATGGGTTTAAAGTGATTGTTTGCCTTGGTTTAAACGTGACCAACAGCACTGTATTTCTGTTGCCAAGTGGGTACAATGTTTATTCTTTTAAATCTGATCGAGACTGAGGATACAACATGAAAAAACAATTATTAATGGCAGCAGGTTTGTTGGGTGTGGCTTTAACCGCCCAAGCTGAAATGACACTGGAAGGGGTGTTGGAAGAATACATTGAGGTCCGCGGTGGCATCGAACAGATTGAAAACACCAAAACCATGAAAGCCACAGGCAAAATGATGATGGGTACCATGGAAGCCCCTTTTGCCTTCACTTACAAAGCCCCCAATAAGGTTTACACCACATTCGAAATTCAAGGCATGAAAGGCATTCAGGCCTACGACGGTGAACAGGGTTGGCAGGTGATGCCATTTATGGGCAAACCCGAGGCCGTTTTGATGTCAGAAGATGAGTTGAAACAAGTCAAAGACCAAGGCGAAATTGAAGGGCCATTGGTGTTTGCTGAGAAAAAAGGCACGGTATTGGAATTGATTGGTGAAACCGAAGTGGAAGGCACACCTGTGATTGAAATCAAAGCCACCAAGAAAAATGGCGATGTGATTCATGTATTTCTGGACAAAGAATACAAGCTGGAAGTGATGACCCGCTCTAAAGTACAGATGATGGGCCAGGAAGTGGAAGCGGAAACGTACATGAGTGATTACAAAGAAGTGGGCGAGAACAACGTGCCTGTGGCCCATTCAATGGCGGTTAAAATCAATGGCATGGCTGCCCAAAACCTGAATTTTGAAAAAGTTGAATTCAATGTCGAAGTGGATGATGCTTTGTTTGAAATGCCAGCGGCCGCTGAAGCCACTGAGCCTACTGAAACCACAGAATAATCACAGGTGATTTCATGAAAAAAATAATTGGTTTACTGGCGGGCACTTTGTTGCCCGCTTTCAGTTCTGCCCAAGCCATTGAGGTAGATTCTTATACTTTTGGTGGTTTGAAAGCCCGGGCCATTGGTCCGGCCGTGATGAGTGGTCGCATCTCAGCCCTCGATGCCACCCACACCGATGTGCCGGTGATTTATGTAGGCACTGCCAGCGGTGGGGTGTGGAAATCCAAAGATGGTGGCATTGGTTTTGAGCCCATTTTTGATGACCACAACCAGTCCATTGGCGCGGTGACCATTGATCCCAACAACCCAGAAAATATTTGGGTGGGTACTGGCGAGTCCTGGGTGCGAAACACCGTGTCTGTCGGAGACGGCGTTTACCTGTCTAGCGATGGTGGAGATAAATGGCAGCACCTGGGCCTGGAGCAAACCGAGCGCATTGCGGCGATTGAAGTCAGCAGCCAATCCAGTGATGAGGTGTTTGTCTGTGCCACGGGTGCATTGTGGAATGACTCTGAAGAACGCGGTGTTTACCGCAGCAAAGACCAGGGTGAAACTTGGGAGCGGGTGCTGTACATCAACCAAGCAACCGGTTGTTCTGATTTGGTGATGGACCCCAACAACCCCAACATCTTGTTTGCTGGCATGTGGGAATTCCGCCGCTACCCTGACTACTTCACTTCCGGTGGTGAAGGCAGTGGTTTGTATCGATCAGTTGATGGTGGCGATACTTGGCAGGAATTGACTCAAGGCTTACCTGAAGATGAAAAGGGCCGCATTGCCTTGGCCATTGCGGCCTCGCAAAGCACCACCGTGTATGCCACGGTGGAAGCAGAAAGCACGGCTTTGTACCGCTCCGATGACATGGGCAAAAGCTGGCAGCGCAAATCTGATTCCGACATGGTGCAAATGCGTCCGTTCTATTTTGGTGAGTTGAAAGTGGATCCAGAAGATCCGGAACGGGTCTACAAACCGAGTTTCATCACCGTCACCAGTGTCGATGGCGGCGAAACCTTCAGTTCCATGTTTGGCGGCGGTTTTAATTTCCCCGTTCATCCAGATCACCACGCCTTGTGGATCAACAACAGCAACCCGAATCAACTGTTGCTGGGCACCGATGGTGGTGTTTACATCAGCTACAACAAAGGCGGTAACTGGCGTTTGGTCGGTGCTTTGCCGGTCAGTCAGTTCTATCATGTGTCGCACGATGACCAGTGGCCGTATCACGTCTATGGCGGATTGCAGGATAACGGTTCCTGGGAAGGTCCATCACGATCACCTGGCGGCATCAAACCCGGCGACTGGAACTCCATTGGTATGGGTGACGGTTTTTGGGCCTTTGTTGATAAACAAGATCACAACACCATTTATTCTGAATACCAGGGCGGTAAATTATTGCGCCTGAACAGACAGTTGGGAGAAATCAAAAACATTCCTCCCGTGGCCAGTGGTGATGAAGAAGCGTTGCGCTTTAACTGGAACACCCCGTTGTTGGTCAGTGAGGCCAATGTCGGAACCATTTACTACGGTTCACAGTACCTGCATAAATCTACCGACCGAGGTGAATCCTGGCAGACCATTTCGCCAGACCTGACCACCGATGATCCCAAGCGCCAGCGCCAAGACAGCACCGGTGGTATCACCATTGATAATTCAACCGCTGAAAACAATGCCACCATTTACAGCATCGCTGAGTCCCTGTTGGATCCGCAATTGTTGTGGGTGGGGTCAGATGATGGCTTGATTCACGTGTCTAAAAACGGCGGTGAAAGCTGGCAAAATGTCGGCAAAAACATCAAAGGCGTACCCAAGGGCACTTGGGTTTCTCGGGTCACCACCAGTCCTCATGAGGTGGGCACTGCCTTCGTCACATTTGATGGCCACCGCACCGGCGACATGAAAACCTATACCTACCGCACCGATGACTTTGGCCAAAGCTGGCAGTCTCTGGGTGCAGAAGGCTTGGGTTATGCCTGGGTGCTGAAGCAAGACACTGTTAACCCAGATTTGTTGTTCCTGGGTACCGAGTTTGGGCTATACCTCAGTTTGGATGCCGGTGAAAGCTGGGCCAGGTTCAAAGAAAACCTGCCCAAGGTTGCGGTCCATGATTTGGTCATTCATCCCACCGAACATGATGTGATTTTGGCCACCCATGGTCGCGGTGTTTACATCCTAGATGACATTTCACCGTTGCGGGCGCTGACTCAGGAGATGCTGGCTGAAGATGTGGTGATGTTGCCGTCCAGACCGTCGGTGATGGTTGAAGGTGGCGCGCTGCAAAGCTTCTCTGGAGGTGATGATTTTATTGGCGAAAACCCCTCTGAAGTGGCTGTGATCACGTATTACCTGAAAAAGCGCCACATGTTTGGCGACATGAAAATCAATATCCTTGATGACAATGATGAGGTGATCACTTCATTGGTGGCTGGTAAACGCCGCGGCATCAATCGGGTGGACTGGCCGATGCGACTGAAAGCACCCAAGTTCCCACCGTCAACTTCCTTGGTACCAGGATTTTTGGGGCCTCGGGTGGCCGAAGGGACTTATAAAGTGGAGCTGGTTAAAGGCAAGAAAAAGTATTACTCGACCGTTGAGCTGGTGGCCGATCCCAGGTCTGAGCACAGCGTTGAGGACCGCCAAGCCCAACAGCAATTGTCCATGCAGTTGTACAATGACATCAATGACCTGACCTTCCAACTCAGTCGCCTCAAAGACGTGGTGGATCAGCTGGATGCCGTTGAGGAAAAAAGTTCGTCGTTACAGAAACAAGCCGACCGCTTCGAGTCGTCATACAACGACATCAACGCCCGTTTCACTGCCACCAAAAAAGGCATGATCACGGGTGAATCCAAGTTGCGTGAACAGTTGGGTACTTTGTTTGGCAATGTGGTAGGTTTCAACGGTCGCCCCAGCCAAACGCAGTATCAGCAAGCCGAAAAATTGGCGGACGAAGTGGCCGAGGCCATTGCTGCCAGTGAGTCCCTACTGGAAGATCGCTTACCGGCTTTGAACAAGGCGTTGGGTGATGAAAAAGACATCCATTTACTTGAGCGTGAAACCTGGAATGAGAAAAATGGCATGGGCCTAGCCACGCCCACAGTTAACAAGGCTTGGTTGGTCAATGGTGCCCATATTTACCATTGATGAGCATGCTTTAAAAGCATTATAGGGGTCCGGTCGGGCCCCTTTTTTTTCCCGCCAATTAATTCAGACACAGCTTGCTATGAATTTTCAAAAAATTAACGTCATTGCTGCTTTTTAATTGTTTTGAGCGATTTTACTTAATTGAGAAAAATGCACGTTAAACCAGCAATATGCGTAAACAAAAGCACTTGTGCACCCCTATCCGCCCATATCCTGATAAAAAAGCAGTCAAAAATTTTCTTCAAACCGAAAAATCAATGACTTACAATAAATCCCTATAAATAAGCGTGCACAAAAAAACGCCCATATCACAATAGATGGCATAAAGGCACTATTAATAAATTGTTCGAGGCTTAAATTAAATAGGAATCGAAATGTTCAATATCTTTAAGGGTCGAGTGAAGAAATTCATAACCGAATCTCAACACAATCAAAACATTGAATCTCAACTCACAATGTCACCACAAACAGTAGAGCAGTTGAGAGAGTATGGAGTCAAAAAAGATACAAAGTTAAAACTTGAATATTTCTTCTATACTAATGATTCGGAGAAGGCCAAAAAACTATCAAATGAGTTATGCTCTATTGGCTATGAGTCAGAATACGGAACTTCGGCTGACGACAAAAAACTATACATTATTACGGGTTGGTCTTCTCCTATCTCAATGGCCACTCTAACAGTAATGGAATGGACTAAAAAAATGTGTAATTTAGGCTATTGTAATGACTGTGAATTTGATGGCTGGGGTACTAACCCTGAACAATAAACCCCTAACAAGTAGCACCAACGGACTCCGTAATATTCGCACCTTTTGCGCAAAGAAACGCACAAAAGTCGCCAATATCACTATGCCGTTGTGCTAGGCGTTAAGTCTCGGGCAACAAACCAGAAGCTCATGAGTAATTACGAAAAATCCATTAAATTATTTGGTGATTATTCTTTTGAGTCAAAATTTGACGAGGATGATGAAGATAACGATTTCTTGTATATGTACTTCTACTCAAAAAAATTCTCTATACTAATGGCTGAACTCTTTGGAGAAGAGAATTCTCCTTTTTGGGGCTACCTCCCAAGGAAGCTTAGGAAAGACCAGGAGGGTTGTTTGGCGTTTGCATCCCCGATGATCGAGGAAAGTAATACCGAAAGTGAGAAAGTGTTTATTAATGCGGGAGAAGAAATCGATACTGAACAGTACTTTAATATTGTTAGCTCTATCGATTCACCTGACAAGCTGTTCACACATTTGTTTAAGTTCGACAAAAATATGGTGGCGGTAATAGAGAGGTATTGGGTTTTTCTATATCTCTGCTGTGAGTCTGGTCTAACCGAAGCTTCGAAGATGTTAACTGAAGCAGAGATCCAGTATCGTAATCACTGGGGTACAGCGAAAAAACTTGATGAAGGGATAGTTAAGCAGTTTATTGAGGCATATGAAAAAACATAACAAGCCGCTCAACCATCAGCTGCTGAAGCAGCTTGGACCTCCGCCGCGTTTATTGGCGCCCGTGTGCTTAAACGTTAATAGAGATAGGTGAACCAATGTCTACAGCAACAACTTGGGTGATTGAACGCGATGTGTTTTCCAGCTCCGATGACGAGTTCGCCGCTGCAATCGAGTCTTGCGGTGGCCGAGTAGTTCTATGGGATGACGCGTGGTGGATGAATAGTGGTTGGCCCAAACTGAATGACGGTCCGGTTGTTTATAGAGGTTGCTTGGCCAATGCGGCTCGAGTGGCGGAAGAAGTTGATTGGAAGCCGGGCGCATTTTGCAATACTGCCGAGTTCAATTGTACGGCTTGGTATCCGGACGCGGCATCGTGGTTGCTTAACAAACAATGGGTGCGGGCGACAGTCGAGTCGCTGGTTGCCAGTCCCGATGAAGCGTTAAGGGAAATTGGTTCGCCCGGGAAGTTTTTCGTGCGACCGGACAGCCCCTTGAAGCCGTTCTCAGGGCGAGTTCTTGAGTCCAACAACTTGACCCTCAAAGCGCTGGATCACGGGTATTACTACGATGACGCGTCGATTCCCGTCATCGCCGCACCAGTAGTTACAGTCGACAAAGAGTGGCGGTATGTCGTTGTCAAAGGTGAGGTGGTTGCGGGTAGTGCGTATGAGGCAGATGGGCGGACCGCCAAATCCGACGATCCGTCAGGTGAGCCTTGGGCATATGCTCAATCGGTTGCCCAATCGTTGTCGGCACCCGAGCCGGTCTATGTTCTGGATGTTTGTATGTCAGGTGGGCAGCTACATTTGCTGGAGTTGAATCCGTTCAGTGGTGCGGACCTCTATGCCTGTGATCCCAAAGCTGTCATTGAGGCTGTCTCAAAGGTTGCACAAGATGGGTAGCATGTTGGCCAAATACAAGACTGATAACAAGTTGCTCAATACGGACCATGGGGCTGCGCCGCGCGGCCGGTTAGTTTAGCGCTATGCCGCCAAGACCTGATAATTACGTTGGGTAAAGTTCTGTGACTCCAATGATTGAACAACTGAGAAAAGCGACTGCGACAGTCCTCGATTTGAATCAACCGGCACATACCCTTCGGCCTGAAGTCATCGAAATAACGACAGTACTTGCCAGCTCACAGGCTGTTTGGGCCTCATCCCAGCAAGACATTTCAAGCGGTGAAACCCAAACGTCAAATGGCCTGGCCATTTCTCCCACCATGGCGGCCATGTGTGCCGAGGACTACGTGCGAACCATTGCCTTTATTCGTGGTTTACATGCTGCCATTGTTGATGTTCGGAATCAGTTACCCGAGCGGCCGGTACGGGTACTTTATGCCGGCTGTGGGCCTTATGCGACGCTGGCTGTTCCCCTGATGACCCTATTCTCCGCGGCTGAGCTGACCTTCACGCTGCTGGACATACATCCAGAATCAATCAAGTCTGCTGAATCTATTGCCGATACCCTTTGCCTCTCCGACTCTGTAGAGCGGTTTGAAACTGTGGATGCTGGTTCATACCGTGTCAATCCAGATCAGGCGCCAGATATCATCCTCGTTGAGGTTATGCAGGCCTGCCTGGAGGCGGAACCACAAGTGGCCATCACACGGCATTTGTTATCGCAGGCACCCAACGCCATCTTGATTCCGGAAGAAGTTCGTATCGAGGTCCAGCTGGTTGACCCAGCCAAAGAATTTGAATTGGATGGCTTGCCACCAGAAGGTAAACCCCTACAACGAGACCGCATAGCTGTTGGACCCGTATTCGTTGTAAACCGAGAGTCGGTGAATTTATGGAAGCCTATTTCTGGCAACCGCTTGCCTGGTTTAGCTGTTCAAATTCCTGAATCTGTAGGGCAGCAATACCAGCCGATGCTTTTCACCAAAATTTGCACCTATCAAAAGCACATACTTCAAGACTATGACTCTGGATTAACATGCCCAAAAACTTTATCAACGGAAAGAGCAATCAAGCCCGGTGATACCATTCAATTTCATTATGAACTGGGGGCGCATCCTCGTCTAAGAAGTCAGTAGGTTGGGCTGAGCGCAGAGAAGCCCAACAATAGGCTTGTCGGCCGGGTTAATTCAAATTATATGCGGTTCACAACAAGCGCCATGTAATGGTGGTGTGTATTCGTTAATTTGAGCTTTAAAGTTGGGCTTCGCAGGTTCAGCGCCAACCTACATTTGTCGCGGATTGCAAGGATGTCGGCCTAATGCAATTTGAATAATCAATACTCCAAGGCATCAAATTCCTGGATGTTTTTCAACAACAACAGGGTGTTTTTTTCCAGTTGGGCGCGGGTGTTGGCCACGGCCAAATGGCGCATGGAATCGGTGATGGCTATCCACCACCGCATGTGACCGGCGCTTAATTGAGCCGCCACTGGCACCAGGTCTCTGACCAACCCCAGCGAGTGAATGCAGGTGGTTTTCAGACACACCATGCTCTCCAGATCCAGTTCCTGGTTTTCTAATTGTTCGATAAAGCGGGTGATGATGGTGGGGTCCTTTTCCAGCGCTATTGAGGGCATGGGTTCGGCGTGTTGGTCTAGAAAGCCAATGTCCAGGTAAGACAGGAAGCTGCGCAATGACCCTCGCAGTGACAGCCACAATTCATTTTTACGTTGCATTTCTCTAGACTTTTGAAAGTAGGACAATAACCCGATCCAGAAAAACCCTTCCAGACAAAAACCAATCAATTCCGGGACCAAGTTATCGCGAAACGCATGCTCAGTATTTTGGGCCATGAAGTACTGAAACAAAAAGAAAGCCCCCAGGCCAAAAATAGCCAGAGGCGCATACATCAGGTATTTGTTGTTCATGGTTTGTCCCCGTTCTCTTTGACTTGGTCACTTTGTACATAGGCCTGGACCACTTGCACAATTTTGCGTGCCTCGCTGTCAGTCAGGTTCAGGGGCAGGCCTTGCAGGTAAACGATCAAGTCATCACGCAGCGGAATGGGGATGATGTCATCCTGGGTGCCGGCATGGTGCAAAGCAATGGCTTCCAAGGCGCGTTGCTCTTCTTGGTCACGTTGCTGCACTTTCTGAGTCGGGCTGTTGAGGTTGCTGTTGGCAGAAAACCCTTCCGGGTTTTCGATCCACATGAAGTAATCTTTCATGGCCGATTTCAACCGCGCATTGTACAAGTTCATGGCTTCTTCGCGGATTGAGGAATCTTCCAATTTGTGGATGCGAGAGCACAATTCATCGACATCCAGCTGGCGCAAATTGATGCGCTCTTCTGCAGTGACGTGATCCAATAGTTTTTCTGCTGCTGTTTTGCGTGAGCGGGCGACACCGGGGTTCATGATGCCGGTCACGGCGGCTTGCTTTAAGAAATCCAACAGGCCTTGTCTGCTGTAGTTTTGATCCGTCATCTTCATGTTCACAATTTAAAATTAGATTATAATCATTACGAACTGCTAACACAAAAGATACAAAAATCATGCTTAAATCATTACTGACCCTCGCCATCATGCTGTTGACCCAGAACCTTTCTTACGCTGCCGACCGTGTCACCGGCGCCGGTTTTGCTACCCGTTCTCCGGTATTGGCCACCGAAGCCATGGCCGCCACTTCACAGCCATTGGCCACTCAGGTGGCATTGGAAGTGATGCGCTCTGGTGGCAACGCCATTGATGCCGCCATTGCCGCCAACGCCATGTTGGGCCTGGTGGAACCCACTGGCAACGGTATCGGTGGTGATATATTTGCCATTGTTTGGGATGCCAAAAGCCAAAAGCTGTACGGCTTGAATGGATCGGGCCGTTCACCCAAGAGTTTGAGCCGCCAGTGGTTTATTGACAACGGTTACGACAAAATTCCATCCCATGGACCTTTACCGGTTTCCGTGCCTGGTACAGTGGATGGCTGGTTTATGTTGCATGATCGCTTTGGCAAGTTGCCGATGAAACAGTTGTTGCAGCCTACCATTGACTACGCTGAAAAAGGCTTTCCGGTGTCACAACTCATTGCCTATTACTGGAACCGTTCAGTGCCCATACTCAGTGAGTTTCCAGGTTTTGCTGAGCAGTTCACCATCGACGGCCGAGCACCCAAAGCAGGCGAAATCTGGCGCAACCCGAACTTGGCCAACACCCTGAAAGCCATCGCCAAAGGCGGTCGCGAAGCGTTCTATGAGGGCGAATTGGCACGCACCATGGCTGATTACATGCAAGCCAATGGTGGCTTTTTGAGCTATCAGGATTTGGCCAGTCACCAGGGCGAATGGGTCGATCCGGTCAGTACCAATTACCGGGGTTATGATGTCTGGGAGCTGCCGCCCAATGGCCAGGGCATTGCCGCCTTACAAATTCTCAATATCATGGAGCAGCATGACTTGTCGAACATGAGTCATGACTCGGCTGAGTACGTGCACTTGTTTACCGAAGCCAAAAAAGTGGTGTTTGAAGACCGCGCCAAATACTACGCTGATCCGGCCTTTAACCAATTACCCGTGGCTGAACTGATCAGCAAGGACTACGCTCGCAAACGGGCTCAATTGATCGACCTGGAGCGGGCGGGTAAACATTATCCCGCCGGTAACCCGGCATTGGAACAAGGCGACACCATCTACCTGACCACGGCCGACAAAGACGGCAACATGGTGTCTTTGATTCAAAGCAATTACCGCGGTATGGGTTCTGGCATGACCCCGCCAGGGATGGGTTTTATCTTTCAGGATCGCGGTGAAATGTTTTCCTTGGAAGCGGGGCATTTCAATGTCTTTGAAGGCGGTAAAAGGCCATTTCACACCATCATTCCTGCCTTTGTCACTCAAGATGGTAAACCCTGGATGAGCTTTGGTTTGATGGGCGGTGCCATGCAGCCCCAAGGCCATGCCCAAATCGTCATCAACATGATAGATTTTGGTATGGACGTCCAAGCTGCAGGTGATGCCCCCAGGATTCACCACACCGGTTCCTCTGAGCCTACCGGGGAGCAGATGCATGATGGCGGTGTGTTGAATTTAGAGACCGGTTTTCCCTATGCCACCATCCGCGCGCTGATGCGCAAAGGCCACAAGATTCAATTCGCCAATGGACCTTATGGCGGCTATCAGGCCATCAGACGGGCTGAAAACGGTGTGTATTGGGGTGCTTCAGAATCACGCAAGGACGGCCAGGCTGCCGGTTATTGAATGGAATCTGTGATCAACATCAGCTAAGTGGGTGTTTGGTGTAAATCAACCAGAAAAAAACAAAACCATATATATCAATAACTTATAAGATATACCTAAAATAATATTCAAAAAAATTAGTTAAACGCTTGCATTAAGACTATTCTGTATGTTATTGTTTTACATAGCAAATGTGCCCTAGAACCGATTTCTCAAACATTCGGTTTATACCTCTTAATCCCAAATTCAACCCTTTGGGATTTTTTTTGCTCGTTATTTATGTATCGAAGCGATAATTAAAGGCTTCCAGGTCTTTGGCAAACCACCTGGCCACGATATCACGGGTGGGCGCATCATAATAGCTGCGGTAATCCACCCGCCCAGAAGATTTCAGGTGTGGCAGTTTGGCATCGAGTTGAAATTTTTCACACAAGGCTTGGAAGTCTTCAGCCAGCGATTCAAAGTGATAAATTTGGTCAACCATGATTTGACCTGAGTCATCACACAGCCAATCCATTTGGGGCATAAACATCTTGGCTTGGTCGTGGTAATAAGGATCACGTTCCACAAAACATTTGTGCACCCATTCTTTGAAGTCGATGGGGTTTTGCCGTAACTGGGTTTGGTTGGTTTTAACCCGGAAGCGGTAGTGTGAACAGACCTTATCAAAAGGATTGCGCACCACCGCAAAAGTAAATTTTTCCTGCCATTTCTCAGCCCCCACCTCAGCCTTTTTCTCCTGTGCTGTGAGGTGTTCAAAAGGCAGATTCAAGGCTTTTTCTATGCTGCTGCCACCGGTTTTGTTGATGTGGATAAAGATGAAATCCGGTTCGTTGTACCACAGTGGCAAGGTGTGCCAACGCCGTTTCAACCAGCGGCGTTTGGTCTTGAATTGGCGTTTGAGGCTTTGAAAAGCACCCATCAACGCGTGCGATTAATCAGCTGTGCTTGAAAGATGGCGTTGATCAGCCACCGTTGGGTGCCATACCAATAGGCCCTGAAATTTGGATTGAAACCAAATTTGATTAAGCTGCCTTGGCCTGAACGCTCAGCCACCACCAACGGTGCCTGGCTTAATTTTTCAACCCAGTAATCTGAAACAAAGCCAGCGGCCCGCACTTGTTCAGTGATTTGTAAGGGCACATTGTAAATCGAGCCTTCATTGGCTTCCGGCATGTTCAAAACTGAGCGACCTTTCATCAACACGTATTGGGTGTCCAAATGGGTACCAAATGCCAAAGGGTGGGTGAGGTCGGCTGTGGCAGATACGATGGCACCACCCAACACCCGCTCGGCTGCATCGGTCTGGTAGTTGGCATAGGCTTTGCGTACTGGTTTCTCGTCTTCTTTGGCTTCTGCTTTTTTAGACTGATCTTTGGCTTTTTTGTCGTCGTCAGCTTTTGCCTGCAAGTTTTCCTCAACCCAATTGGCGGCTTGTTGGAGGGCGATCAGGTGGCCACCGGCTTTGACCCATTGTTGTAAAGACTGAGTCAGTGCTTCATCCAATGACTGTTGGTAGCGGCCGTTGGGCATGATGATGTGGGTGTAATCGGACAGTTTGACCTCATCCAGTTGTGAAACCCGAACTTTGGTCAAAGGCAAATACACCTGGGTGTCAAACAAGTGCCAGATGCTGCCGGCTTGGTAAGCATCAACTCCGGCTCCGACCAGCATCAGTACCCGTGGTTTTTGTAACAGCTCGACGTTAGGAGAACCCAGGTCGATGCCGCTATCGGCCAATCCTGTGGTCAGCGGATACCACTGAACCTGAAAGGCATCGGTGATGGTACTCAAGGTAGCAAACAACTGATCCTCTGAAGTGTTTTTGTCGACAGCGAGGATAAATGAGCCAGCGGGTACTTGGTGACCATCAATGTTCAACGGCTTGGCGCTCACGCTCACGGTATGTTGTTGTTGACTCAAATAGTTTAAGGCTGCTGGTGCGTTACCCGATTGCCAATCAAACACATAGGCCACGGCCTGTTTGTTGTAGCTGTTATTGGGCCGGGTGTTGAGGGTCGCATCGGCACTGCTGGTGGCGTTGCTAACGGCCGCCCAGGGTAAGCCCCAAGCCATTCCGAGGTGCCAGGCAGAAACGTCATAAAAAGTGTTGTCTTCGAAAGTGGTGTCGGTGTTAAACAGGGATTGAATCAACGTGGTTTGGCGCTGCCTCAATGGAATGTAAATGGCTTGGTTTTTTTGGTAGTTGTGACCATCCACGGTTTTGTCTGCCGTCAAGACACTGAATTGAATCTGGTGCAAACGCAGGAAGTCTTGCAGCTTGTTGGCCAGGTGGCTGCGGTTGGCCAAATCCAACACATAACCTTTGGTGGATAATTTGGCTGCTGCTTGCGTGGCATTTTCGAAAAAATCTTGTTGGTAATCAAGCAGGGCCTGGCGGTTTTGCTGTGCCCCTGCAAATGTCGAACGTGCTGTTAAAAACTGGTTTCTGATGCCGGCTGCCAAGCTGCGCTGACCGTTATCGGTATCAATCACTCCACCCATGGCGCGGGCCTGTTCGAACAAGATACCAATGCTGCCATGCAAGTCTGGATAGGTTGACCCCTTGCCCGGATAAAAGTCATCAAAACTTTCTCTCTGGTAGTAAGGTTGTCTGACCTCATCAAGGGCCTTGGCATGGAATTCTGCCAACGCTGCGGTCAGCTCCAAATTGGTTTTGGGAATCAGCGGATTGGTGCGGCTGGGAACGCCAGGTTGGAAAAAGAATGAAGCTGATGAGCCCATTTCATGGTGATCGGTCAGCACATGGGGATGCCATTGGTGGAACTGTTTGATTCTGGCTTTGGATTCGGTTTGGGTTAACAACAACCAATCACGATTCAAATCAAACCAATAATGGTTGGTGCGTCCACTGGGCCAGTGTTCTTGGTTGGCGATGTCGTTGGGGTCGGATACGGTGGTCATCGAACGCTTGTTGTTGACGTAGGTGGTGAACCTGGCCAGACCATCTGGGTTGATGCTGGGATCAATCAGCACCACTGTTTTGTCCATCGCGTTTTTGATGTCGCTGCGGTTGGTGGCCAACAGGTACCAGGCATACAACACCGAGGCATTGGCGCCACTGGACTCATTGCCATGGATACTGAAGCCATTCCAGATTTTCAACACATCTTTTTGTTCTTTAAGCTGCTCAAGGTTGCTGATGTTGTCGGCAGAACTGATGGCGAGTAACACCAATCGGCGGCCTTCATTGGTGCGACCGTAGTCGATTAATTTGGCTTCCGGTCGGGACGCCGCCAGTACACTCAGGTAACTGATGATCTGATCATGGCGTAAATGTCGGTCTCCCAATGGTTGTCCCAACACGGCTTCAGGTGAAGGGATACTGGCATCGTACATTTCACCTTCAGGCAAAAAATACTCAATGGGTTTGGCGGTCACTACAGAAGAGGTCATGATCCACATGACCAAGGCAGTCAAAAATTTCATAAAGTTCAGCTTAGTTGTTGTTTGCTAGATTGTATGGCAGCGATGCGCAATTGTCTAATTTGGCGGCCCAATTCCTCTCCCTCATAACCCTGTTCGAACAGCGGTTGTTTGTCGATGTTGCGGGCGGCTTTAAACAAGTGGCGGATTTGATCGGCTTGTGGATAAGTCTGGAATTCATCACCCCAGCGGCCAGTGGCATCAGCCTCGCAGGCCTGCACGAATTTTTCCAGTAACTTGGGCTGTCGGTAGGCATTCAGGCGGCTGAACAGCTTCTCAATGGTCTTCGGGTTCAGCTCCATGATGGTGTGGGCATGCAAGTGCCACTGACACACCAATAAGGCCAATTTTTTGTAGTGGTTGGGGACCTTCAATCGCTTACTGACGGCTTTCACCAATGGGACGCCGGCCATTTCATGGCCATAATGGGAGGGCAGGATGTCTGCTGGGGTGATGCCTTTGCCCAAATCATGCACCATCACCGCATAGGCCACATCATTCTCCAGGTTTTTGGCTTGGTCGATGGCCAGCATGGCATGGATGCCGGTGTCCACTTCGGGATGCCATTTTTTGGTTTGTGGAATGCCGAACAAGGCATCCAGTTCCGGCAACAAGACCTTTAAAGCGCCACAATCTCGCAAGGTCAAAAAGAAAGCCGATGGGGTCTCTTGATTGAGGCTGTTTTTGATTTCTTGCCACACCCGTTCAGCCACCAGTTCAGCCACTTCACCCTGCTGGACCAATTGTTGCATCAGCGCCAAGGTATCTGGATGGACGGTAAAACCCAGGTGTGCCAAACGGCTCATAAAGCGGGCCACCCTCAACACCCGAACCGGATCTTCAGCAAAAGCATCTGAAACATGCCGCAGGACCTTGTCTTTTAAGTCTTGCTGACCACCAAAGGGGTCAACCACCTGGCCGTCGGCATCCATGGCCATGGCATTGATGGTTAAATCTCGGCGTTCCAAATCCTGTTCCAAGGTGACATCTGGCGCTGTGTTGAAACTGAATCCATGGTAACCCCTGGCGGTTTTGCGTTCGGTGCGGGCCAGGGCATATTCGTCATGGGTTTTTGGGTGCAGAAACACCGGAAAGTCTTTGCCCACGGGTAGGTAGCCTTGGGCCACCAGTTCTTCTGGCTGGCTACCAACCACCACATAGTCTTTGTCTTTGACCGGCAAGCCCAATAACTGGTCTCGCACCGCGCCACCCACCAGGTACGTGTTCATGGTGTGCACAGGGTTTGTGTGGTTTGTGCCGATACTTTGCTGTTGGGCCAGGGTTTGACCGGCGCCTGGTCAATCGGCATGGTGGGCATCCAACTGCTGATGCGTCTTGGGGTTTGGTTAATCAGCCAGTCGTAAATGGTGACGTTGGACAAAATGCGGGTGACATAATCCCTGGTTTCGCGGTATGGAATGGTTTCCAGCCACACATCAGGAGACTTTGGAAAACCCTGACTCCAATCCATGGACTTGCCTTCACCGGCATTGTAAGCGGCGGCCACCAAGATCGGGTGGTTGAATTGTTGGAACAAATTCTTTTGGTATTGGATGCCCAGTTGGATGTTCAGCGGCGGTTGGTGCAAGTCATAGGGGCTGTTGAAATTGGCGCCAATCTGGCTGGCGATGCGACTGGCCGTGGAGGGCAACAATTGCATCAAGCCATGGGCATCGGCATGCGACACAGCGTCTTTGGCCCAGGCACTTTCTTGTTTGATGATTGCCATCACCCATTGGGGCATCGGTTGGCTGTTGTTGGCATGTTGTTTGATCAAGGTTTCGTGCGCCACGGGATAGCGCCATTGGTAGTTTTGCCACATCCCCAAATCGGCCATGATGCCAATGGCTTTGGCATACCAACGTTCATTGAGTACCCGCTCGGCGAGGGCAATTTTCTGGCTTTTGGACAGTGATTTGTATTGCGTGTTCCATTCCGAACGGGCCATGGTTAACAGCCCGGCGTGGTGTAACTCAATGGCGCGGTTGATGGCATCAGGTAACACCAGTGCTGTGTTGGCTTGTGGAATGGGAGACTGGCACAACTGGTAAGGCTGTCGCATGTGATCGGCGGCCAGAAAGCCGTAGTAGTTGGTTTTGCTGCGCAGCTGATTGAAAATCTTTTTGGCTTGTTCCGGATGACCTACTTTGGCATGGGCCCTGGCCAGCCAGTACTGCCAGCGGTCCTGCTCAAGTTGTCGCGCCGGCATTTGTTGCAGGGCGTCCAGGACACTGTGCCATTGTTCGTGGTACAGGTAGTAGCGCACGATCCAGGCCTTGATCTGATCATCGCGCATGGCCGCTGGTAATTGCTTCATGGCGTTGATTGAAAACGGCTCGTAATCGGTGGCAGCAAACAAGGCCATTTGGCGTTCAATTTGATCAATGCGACCAGGGCTCAAGGCATGGGATGCTTTGATGTTGGGCCACATTTGATAGAGGTTGGCTGGTCGTTTTTTGGCCAAACGCATGCTGGTTTTGTAAATCAACCAGGGCAGTTCGGCATGGCTTGGCCATTGCATCGAACGTTGCAGTGCGGCTTCTGGATGTTGCATCAGATCCAGTGCCTGAGCAATCCATTCGGGAGGCTTGGCCAGTTGGTTTTTCAGGTGCAGGGCCAAATTCAGTTCTTGGCTTTCAAATGCCAGTTTGAATCGGCGCTTGATCAGGTCTTCGGTCATGTGGCCTTGTTGTTGCCACCAGTTAAACACGGGATCACAGGCTTTAGACACCGACAGTCCTGACATCCACATGGTTTCAATTTTTGGCGCCAGGCCTTGTAACTGCTGGGTTTCAATGCGCGCCCTGAGGTACCAACACTGTCTTTTGCCGGAATCAAAACCGTTGTGGTATTGCAGGTATTCAGACCATTTTTGCTGCAAGCCCAGTTGATCCAATAACTGTTTGCGCAAGCGGCTGTTGAGCGGGCTGTCCGGGTGTTTGGCTTTGAAATCATCAATCGCCTGAATCGGTAACTGTGCCATCTGGCTGCGCAACAAGGCATAATCCAGGTAATGGGTGATGGGATAATTGTCTAAGGGTGTTCGGCGGGAGGTGACTTGTTGCTCATGGCCTTGCAAGGCCAGGCTATATAAGGTGCGAAACAGTTTTCTTTGGGCGTCGGTTTGTGCAGCAGCGCTGCTGACAAACACGGCCAAACACAACATCAATAAATATCTGCTTGGCTTGTGTTGCATCATAACTTAAGTGATTTCCTGTTCTAATTGGGTTAAAAATTTTTGCATAAATGCGTGTCTGTTTTCGGCCTCTTGTTGGGCTGCCTGGGTTTTGAAGGTGTCTTTCAGCGTCAACAATTTGGTGTAAAAATGGTCAATGATGGCCGCTTTGTCATCTGGCTTTCTATCATAACAAAAAGGGTCTTCATGAAATGTTAAAGGGTTGCCAAAACCGGCGCCGACCAACAACGTTCTGGCGATGCCAATGGCGCCGAGGGCATCCATGCGATCTGCATCCTGTACCACTTTGGCTTCCAGCGATTGACAGGGCACATTGGCAGAATAGCTGTGCGCGACAATGGCATGGTGGATGGCATCATGGTAGACCGCCGGGTATTGCCAGCCTTGCAGTAATTGCACCGCCTCATCGGCTGCTAACTGCGAAGCCTGGGACCGCAGAGGAGAATCTTTGGCCACTTGTACACAATCATGCAACCAAGCCGCCGGCAACACCACCCACAGGTCAGCTTGTTCCTGGGTGGCAAATTGTTTGGCTGCTTTGACCACCCGTTTGATGTGGTTAATGTCATGTCCCGGGTCGACGGCCTCGATGGCAGCCACGTGCTGGCTGAAGGTGTCTTCCCATTGTTCAAGTGTTGTTGGTGCCATGGTTTGGGTCATCAGGAATGTGAACCAAAGACGCCAAACAAGGCGGTTAACATGGCGCGCAGTTCTAAGCTGAATAGAGTGAAACGGCTGTCGAGCAACTGCCATTCTGATTCAATCGACTCATCATCCAATTGGTCCAGCACCAGGTCGGTGAACTTGATTTTTTTGATGCCCAAATCATGGCCTAACACCAAGTCAATGCGGTCATTGAACGCCAAACCCAGCTGAGTAACCAAATAGCCATTGTCAATGTGTTGTTTCATTTGGTCTTCCAAGTGTTCTATGTTGCGACCTCGCACCACCCCTTTGTTGTCATCCAGGGTTTCCAGCACAATTTCGGTATCAGGTTCAAAACCCTGGTCACCTTTGCCATGCAAAACCCATTGGGTCAATACCTGAGCCACTGAAGAGGCTGGGCCAAAGGCGGAGGCTTTGAAGGAGCCTAAAGTTTGTCGCAGCTGAGACACCAGGTCTTCGGCGGCATTTTGACTGGCGCTGTCGACCACCAACAGGTTGAGTTTCAAATCGATATAGGCATTAATCTGGCGGGGCTTAACAAAAGCCTGGGGCAACATTTCCAACATCAACTGTTGTTTCATGTCGGTTTGTTGCTTGCGCCCGGGTTTTTGCCCTTCGGTTTTCTGCAGGGTACTCAGTTGTTGTTGCAGCTGATGATTGACCACCGCTGCCGGTAACACTTTTTCTTCCATGCCCATGGTGAATAAGAGGGCGTCGCCGCTTTGCAACACAAACAGTTCACTGTCTTCACCAAAGGGTGAAACCCAACCTTTGGACATCGCCTCCATCGGCGCGCAGGCCTTCAGTGCATCTGTTTGTAATGCCGCTGAAAAAGCTTCGGCATCGAGCGTAAAATCTTCATTGAGCTGGAACAAACGGGCGTTTTTAAACCACATAAATCATCCTGATAAGAAAAGCCCTTATTTTAATATTTTCTGGACTTTGCTGCCGGTATTAATCCGGGTATTTTTGATTGTTTTGAGCAGTCACGCTGTCAATTAATCACAGGACCATTTCAACGATTGTTACTGCAAGCGAAGTAAAAATGTGATATTTTCAGAATAGAGCATGACTATTGTATTTGTGGAGAACGAATACACTGTTCAACTGGTCACCCTGGTTGGTGAGGCATATCCGGCCGTTATCGCTTCAAGCTATCGCGGCAGGCCTACATCCTTGTAGGCCAATCAGGAAGGTGACCTTGATGTGTATGTCATGACCGCCGTGGCCGCTTTCACTTTTGTCGGGAACAAAGGAGAAAAAAGTCCCAAAGGCATTCAAAGTTATTTACAATAATGAACAATGAAATTTGGTATCAATGATGTTTGGTTTTTTTAAAAAGAAAAAAAAGAAAGTAGAAAGGGTTGAAAAAAGAAAAAAACAACGCCGCGTTGGCGATCGGCCACGTCGCAGTGAAGTGCGTTGGGAGCCTGATAAAGAAGACCGTCGCAGTGGTGAGGATCGCAGGAAAGGTGGCAACACCTGGGATGAGCGTGACTGACAGGTAATCCAATCCTGAGCGGCTGTTTCCTTGAAATCGACTGGTTTTTACTGAAAACTGAATGCCTTTGTGGTATTTTTATTGGTGTGTGTGATTAAAATGACCACCCACCATAACCATAATTCAATCAGAAAAGGGCAATAAAATGTTTGAGACCAGCCCCAATGGGGAAAACGATAAAAATAAAAAGGTCAGGTACGAACCCATCGAAAGAAGGCGTCGCACCCGACGCAGTTCACAATCAGACCGACGCAGTGAAGAGCGCAGCGAAACTGATAACTCTGACCGCAGAAATAAAGCAGACCGGCGCAAGAAGTAAGCTGTTTTGGCTTTCTAGGTTGTGATCATATGACTTTGAAGGCCTAACGTTATTCGCTGAAGTTGATTACTTGGACAGGGTTGTGGGGTTGAGTTGGCGCTCAACGAGAGCAGGCTTTGCCTACCACCACCACGCCGTTAATCCGTCCATGCCTGTCATCAGCTTCGAAAAATCACTTTCCTAATCCATTATTAAACCCTGATCGGTTTGTCTTTTGCCTCAAGGGTGACTTCCTGTCGCCGACGGTAATACCCAGTCAATCTACCGCACGATCACCAAGCCGTTATGCTGAGGTTCAACCGCAACCACCTAGCAAGCCAATAAAAAACCAAAAAAAATTCAAAAAAATATAACCAATGTCTGATTGCTGACGTTTAAGCTGACATGATGAACGAAATCGATGACCAAACGGTACAACGAGCAACGCAAGGCAACAAGCAGGCTTTTCGGCTGATCGTGTTGCATTATGCTGAGGCAGTGAATCGCCTGGCATACCGTTACACGGCGGATGCCAGCTATGCCGAGGACATTGCCCAGGAAACTTTTATCAAAGCGTTCCAGGCGATTTCCAGGTACCAGCCACAGGCCAAGTTTTCTACTTGGTTGTTGCGCATCACGACCAACAGCGCCATCGATTATTTGCGTAAAACCAACCGCCAAATGGCGGTTTCCCTGGATCAGGATTACCACCAGGTTGAAGACACAACGCCGTCCTTGGGTACCGATGATCGACTGGACCTGAACCAACGTTTGAATCATGCCCTGGCCGATCTCAGTGATGTGGAGCGGTTGGCCATCACCATGAAACACCACCAAGGGTACTCCATCGATGAAACCGCCCAAGTGTTGAACCTCAAAAGCAACGCTTGCAAGCAAACCATCTTCAGGGCGGTACAAAAATTACGCAAACAACTGAGCACAGAGGTGAGCGCATGAAAAATGAAAATGATGAAAAACTGTTGATGATTTATTTCAACGAAGCATCACAAAAAGACATTGATGACTGTTTAAAGTCCAAAGCCCAATGTGAGCAACTTGACCAACTGGAGGCCGACATGAGTGCCATAGAACAAGCCCAAAACCAACACCAGCTGCCCGCTGATTATGGCCAGCAGTTGTGGCAAAAAATTGCCGATCAGTTGGAGCAACCGGCAGCAGCGGCAAGCCGTCGCCCTTGGTTGGCTTCACTGCGTGAGTGGTTTTTGGTTCCACAGTATTCAATCGCCAGTATGGCTTTGGTGCTGGGTTTAGTGTTAACGGCTTTTTGGGCCGGTCGCAACCAAACCGATGGCCTCATCAACGACACCTTGCAGTCGCAGCTGTTGGCCCAGAACATTCAGTTGCATTTGACCCAAAGTGAGATTTTTCTGACCCAAGTCAAACACGGCACTGGATCAATTGACCAGCAAGCCACAGCACAACGGTTGTTGTCATCAAACCGCATTTTCAAACAAGCCTTGGCCAACCAAGAAGGCCATTTTACCAACCAGTTGTTACAGGACTTAGAACCCATTTTAGTGGAGTATGCCAACGGTGCACCGGCTACCTCTGGGGATCAAAACCAACAACCCAAGGCCAATTGGGTCAGCGATCAAAACGCCCGCGACCTGATGTTTCAAATCAAAACCATGAAACGACAATTGGCACAAAAAAACGACATAATTTAGGAGCACAACCATGCGAAATACCATTTATCTATTCACAGCACTGCTGTTGATGTTGAACCAACCCCCAGCCCTTGGTCAAATACAGGACGCCAAGGAAGCCTATGAATTTGGCCACGCTGCCATGCAAAGTAAGGACTGGCGAGATGCCATCGAAGCTTTTGAAACGGCTGGCAAAGACCGCCAGTTGCGCGCCGCTGCCAACTATTGGCAAGCTTACGCCCATTATCAGGTGAAACAACGTGCCCAAGCCAGGCGCTTGCTGGAACGACTGATTGAGCGCTACCCCAACAGCGAATGGGTTGATGATGCCCAAGTGCTGTTATTTGAGCACGGTGATGGCAGTGAACCTGCCACCCATCAGGCGGCGCTGGATGAAGAATTGAAATTATTCACCTTGCAGCAAATCATGTTCAACAACCCTGAAAAAGCGTTGCCAAAAGTCTATGACTTGCTGGAAAACTCCGACTCAGAACGGGTGAAGCATAACGCCATTCAGTTGCTTGGATTAAGTGAAAGTGAAGCCGTGGCTGAATACCTGTTCAAGTTCATTAATCAGGAAAAAAACGTGGACTTACAGCACCAAGCCATTCAAATGTTGAGCTTACGCAGCAATGCAAATAGCCGCAAAAAATTGCAACAACTGTACCAAAAAAGCGACAACCGCGACATCAAGGCGGCCATCATTCAGGGCTTTGTGCATGATGACAACACCGACGAGTTGGAAGCGATGCTGCAACAAGAAACCGATCCTGAGCTGAGTATCTACATGATCCGCATGTTGGGTATGCAAGGCAATGCGGCGGTTTTGAAAGACCGTTACCAACAAGCCCAAGGTGATGAGCGTCGAGCCATTCTTGAGGCTTTGGCTTTGGCTGGTGATGCCAGTTACCTGTACGACATCATAGACCATGAATCTGATCAAGAAATTCGCAACCAAGCGATCCATTCATTGATCATGGTGGATGATGACAAGCTGGGTGATTACCTGACACGCTTGTATAAAAAAGCCACCGATGAATCGGAAAAAGACGTGATTGCTTCGGTCTTTGTGGCCACCGACGTGGCGCCAGAGGTCATTGTCAAGTTGCTGCAGCAGGAAAGCGACACCGAACGCAAGAAACAGCTGTTACAGACTTTGATGGTAATGGACCAAAAAGACGCTTTACAACAAATCTATGAACAAGAAACTGATCAGGAAATCAAAACCAGCATCATCCGTCTACTGGGAGTCATGGATGCCTCTGATGTGTTGATGGAAATGTATAAAAACGACCCCAGTCTGGCCGAAGAAGCGATATTTTACGAAGCTTTTGGCATGTCATCACAGGCTTTGGATGAAGACTTTCTCATGGCACGCTTCAAAGCAGGCAATGAGCAAGTCAAACAAGGCGTGTTGAATGCTTTCATGATGCAGGGTAATGCCGCACCATTGGTTAAATTGTTGAAGCAAGAAAGCAACCACGAAGTGAAAAAACAAATCATCCAGATGATCAGCATGATTGATCCGGACCTATTACTCGACGCCATCGAAGACTGATTAAACCCAATTCGTTATTAACCCAGTGCCGGTTCTGGCTAGACCCCAGAATCGGTGCCAACAGGAGCACTCATATGAAATTTATGAACAGCATCATCACCCTCATCGGCCTAAGCAGCAGTTTGGCTGTCGCTGGACCACAAGACACTTTCTCTACATTAAACATCCGTGAGGTAAAACAAAGCTTGGCGGATTACGCCAAACAGCAATCTGGCGATGGCTGGTTTGCTTACAGCGTCCCGGCTGCTCCAGAAACCCACTCCATGTGTTGTTTCAATCATGGCGAGCAAAGCCGCTGTGATTTGGGCGAACAAGGCACAGGTTATGGCTCATCGAGCGACGCTCCTTTTACCGACAACATCCATGTGTTTGCTGAGTACCAGGGTCAAGACATCAAACGCATCATGCCGGTGGGTGACCACTGTCAGGTCAGAGCCGAGGGTTTGACGGTTGAATGGTTGGCACATGTTGACAACCAACAAAGCATTGAATGGTTGGCAGCGCAAGCTCATGCTGACCAGGACAAACACCATCGGGGCAGCCTGTATACCCTGAGTTTACACGATGACCCATTGGCGGCAGAAACATTGTATGACATGGCCAGTGCACAAGCGGGCCAATTGGCAGAACAATCGGTGTTTTGGTTAGGCCAAAGAAAATCAGACGGTTTCCCATACATCCAACAACTGTTCAATGAGTTGCCGGTTGGGAAAATCCGCCGAAAAGTGAACTTTGCCTTGAGTCAAAATGAAAACCCCAAGGCCCTTGAGTTGTTGAAACAGATTGCCAGCCATGACCAAGACAAAGAACAACAAGCCGATGCCATCTTTTGGTTAAGCCAAGCCGATGATGTGGAAGACTTGCCTGCCTTCCTGCTGGACTTGTTGAATCACAGTGACGATCAGGGCATCAAAGAGAAGGCCATATTTTCACTCTCGCAAATCGACAGTGAAGCAGCCAATGAAGTGTTAACCCAATTGGTTGAAGAACATGACAGTGCCGATGTCCGCGAAAAAGCCTTGTTTTGGTTGGCACACAACCACCCTGAACAAGCTGCAGCCGTGGCGATGCAGTTGTTAGAAAATTCAGCCCAGCAAAATGAGCAGGAAAATGCCGTGTTTGTGCTGTCACAACTGCCCGGAAAACAAGGCACTCAAGCTTTGCTGGATATCGTCAAAGGACCCTATACCCGCAGCATCAAGAAAAAAGCCCTGTTTTGGTTGAGTCAATCGGATGATGAAGACACCATCAAAGCACTGGAACAGCTGTTATAAAGCGATTATAGGAATAACACGTGATATAGAAAGTCCGGTTGATTTGCAGCACTTAAGGGCGCTGTAAATCAACCGCAGCATCACAGATCAGCGGTGTTTTGACAGCTGCAACTAGGCGTGGTCAATAAGGTATCGACAATGATTTCAGCGGCTTTCTGACTGCCAGCCCGAGAGGGATGAAATCCATCAGAACTGTAGTAAGAGTAATCGCCAGTGGCATCGATGTGGTCTTTCCAGTGTTGGCCAACTGGAATCAGCACCGCCTGATTGGCCTCAGCACCTGCGGTGTAATTTCTGATCACACCATCAAATGAAAAATACCTGGGAATCGAAGGCCACACCATAAAATAGGCCAGTTGCGTGCCATTGGCTTCGCAAATTTGGGCGTAATGGGCACCGCCATTGACCAACATTTCATAACCATCCATTTGCGAAGAGGGTCCTTGTTGAATGATGACAAAATCAAAGCGGTTGTTGTTGATCAATCGTTGCACCCGGCCTTCAGCCCAATGATCAACGATGGCATAGCCACCTTTGACCACTTTTTGGGTGGTCACCGTGATGCCCAAACTGGCGGCCTGTTGTCTGACCAGCTTGGGTAAATCATTGGAACTGGTCAGGCTGTTGCCGACAAACAGCAAATTAAACTCAGTTTGTTCATCTCCAAGTGTATTCCCAAACAGCCAACACAAAACCAGGCAGCTTAAAGTTTTAAATTTCATCTGCATGTCCTCAGTCAAAAATAAGTAAATTACCCAATCTACTCATCAAAGACCTTCGGAAAAGTTCCTTTTGATGGTTTTGACAACCTTGACGGAGGATTCTGTTTGCTGACAACTGGGTTAAGATAGGAGCATGTATTTAGATAGTATGATGCTGATTGCAACCAAAGGTAAATGATATTAATGAAAGAACTTAAATATTTTTTGACCCTTTTTCTGTTCGCTGTGCTTTTAAATTCTTGTGCAAGCAACAAAGAAGGTCATTCTCATAAAAAAGAACATGAACCGTCCACTGACTTTTCGATTAGGAATCCATTGGCTCCGCAGATAGCCGTCAAAGTTGGTGGTATTTTTGATTTACCAGAAGCCGAGGTAGAGACAGAAACAGCCTTCAAAAAATACCACCAATGGACCAGTCAGCAATGGAGTCAATTTGAGGATTTGTATTTTGAGTTGGTGGCCAACAGGTTTATTCCTGGGCTTGAGTCCAATTCTCAATTTGGTATCAGTTTTGCCTGTTGTTCGCTACGCCACGGAACCAAAGAATTTTTTGCTGCAGCTGCTTTGGATGAAAATAACAAAGCAAAAAACATTCAAATCAATACAGTTACCACTGAAAGTGTCTACAGTCAGTTTTTAGCATTTGTAGAATCCAGCGAATCACTGGCAACAGCCAACAGTGATACTTTTGAGCCCCAGCTAAAATCGATTTCACTGAACAGAGATGAATGCTCATCAGCATTTCTGACGTTGGATCAATTTTTCAAAGACTCCCTGGACATTGAATCTCAAAAAGTCGGAAATATTTATGTTACCGCGCACGCGCCGCAATTGCTGACCTTCGTCAATCATGAGTTGTTAGTCAAAGTTCGAAAACTTGAAAAACGAAGGTTGTTTGATCAGTTTTTGACCGAGTTAGGGCAGTGCATTAAGTATGATTTGGATTATTTGGATGGCTACGGTGAATGGTGAGTTTCTAAGACCATCCAAAAGACGCTGGATTGCGGCCTGCGCCGCAATGACGACCCATAAGGTGTTGGCTAAATCAAGACTTGGTTTGGGTTAAAGTGGTCTCAGAATATGGAAAATGACATCCACTATAAGGACTTTATAAAGATTGCCTTAATCGAGAACCAAAATGGATCCACGGGTCACCAACCAACAGTAGGGCCCTTAAGGCAAGTAGGCGCTTTTAGGCGCGCCTGAGGATGACGAGAAGAAGCAAACACCTGATGTGACAAAAGGCAAGTTGAACATGCCTTTTGGAAACTCATTTAAAGTCTGAGGAGAGGTTTCGGTTTTCTTGAAGAAAGTGAAATCAAAGCTTTCATGTTGGAGTTTGAATATATAATTATGCTGCGCATGTTTGCTACGCAAACTGGATCCCCGGGTCAAGCCCGAGGATGACGTCATTATGAAACCCCCATGGCCGCAGTTGGGTCGCGCAGCGACTCAGCAGCGGATCTCATTTTAGCCTGCGAAGGGGGAACGGTTTTCAGCGGAGCTGAAAGAAGCGCCCCCTCAAAAAACTATTGAAGGCATACGAATGTATGCCAAGTTTGCGCAGCAAGCTGATATGTTTTTGGTTGGAGAGCGCAGCGAGCCAGAAAAAAACTCCTTAATCACTGCGCAGCAATTGCGGTTTTTCCCGAAGGGAAAAGAAGCGTTTGCGGAGCAAACACTTAATGGGCGTGGCTGTGCTCCATCTCTTCTTGGGTGGCTTCACGAACTTCTTCAACTTTGACTTTGAAGTGCAGTCGTTGGCCGGCCAATTCATGGTTGCCGTCTACGGTGACCACGTCATCAGTCACGTCAGTGATTTTAACGGGCACGGGACCTTGTTCGGTTTCGGCTTGAAAAGTCATGCCGACTTCAACATTGTCAACACCTTGAAAAGCTGACAATGGCACTTTTTGAATCATTTGTTCGTGACGAACGCCATAAGCTTCTTCTGGTTCGATGCTGACTTCAAAAGCATCGCCTGTTTGTTTGCCTTCCATGGCTTTTTCCAAACCAGGAATGATGTTGTGTGCGCCTTGCAGAAATTTCAAAGCATCGCGGCCTTCTGATGAGTCCAGTACTTCGCCTTGGTCGTTAGTCAGAGTGTAGTGCATCGCAACCACACAATCTTTTTTAATGAGCATGTTGTGTCCTGTTTTAATGTGGCCGCACATTCTAACATATTGACAAACAATCCACAGTCAGGGCTCAGTTTCTCATCGCATATTCGCCCAAAACAGTGCTTAAACGGTTCAACAGTTCATCGGCATGGGAGCGCCTGAAAGTCATCGGCGGTTTGAGTTTGATGACGTTGTGGTCTGGGCCATCGGTGCTGATCAGGATGCCCAACTCACGCATGCGGTTGGCCAAGTAGGCCGCCTGTTTTGGCAAGGGATTGAGGTAGTCATCGCACAACTCGAAACCCAGAAACAGGCCTTGGCCACGCACGTCTTTGATGATGGGGAATTGGCTTTGCAGGCGCTGTAAATGTTGTTTCAGGTAATGGCCGGTGTGCAGCGCGTTCTGTTGTAAGCCTTCGTCTTTGATCACCGACAGCACGGCATGGCCAATGGTGGCGGAGACTGGATTGCCGCCAAAGGTGTTGAAATATTCCATGCCATTGGCGAACCGCTCGGCAACCTCACGGGTGCAGGCCACCACCGCCAAAGGGTGGCCGTTGCCGATGGGTTTGCCAATGGTGAGGATATCTGGCACCACATCATGCGCTGCAAATGCCCAAAAGTGTGTGCCGATGCGTCCACACCCCACCTGGACTTCATCGGCAATGCAAAGGCCGCCGGCTTTTCTTACCATGGCATAAACCTGCTTGAGGTATCCTGCTGGCAATTCAATTTGACCGCCACAGGACACGATGCTTTCGGCAATGAAAGCCGATAAAGGCTGGTTTTTGGCCGCCAGCTCATCCACCGCATCTTGCACGTATTGGGCGTAAGCAGTGGCACAGTCTGCACCACCATTTGCGCCACCATGTGCGTCACGGTGCCGACCCCGAAAGGCATCAGGTATTGGCACGATGTGGGTGTGTGCTGGCGCACCGGCGCCACCGCGACCATCGAATTTATAAGAACTGATGTCAATACAGGCCGCGCTGTTGCCGTGGTATCCGGATTCCAGGGCTATGACGTTTTTGCTGCCGGTGTAAGCCTGGGCCATGCGCAATGCCAGTTCATTGGCTTCTGAACCAGAATTGACCAAATGTAACACCGATAATTCTTCAGGGAGGGTGGCCAACAGCGCTTCACTGAAGGTCTGCAGTGCTGGGTGCAGGTAGCGGGAGTTGGTGTTCAATACCGCCATCTGCGCCTGGCCGGCAGTGACCACCCGGGGGTGTTCATGACCCACATGGGCCACGTTGTTACAGGTGTCCAGGTACTTCTGGCCCCACTGGTCCAACAAATAAACATCATCACCCCGCAGTATTTGTAACGGTTCGTCATAGGACAGACTCAAAGACTTGCCCAAATGTTGTTGGCGAAATTCAATCAGTGGCTGGTTGGGGGCAGCGCTTTGTGATGGCAACTGACAGTCGGTGAACAAGCTGGCAGGATCTGGACACAAGGCATGCATCACCGGCCAGTCATTGGGTGTGCAGGCGCCAGGGAAATCATCTGTAAAGCCCAGTAAATTGTGCATCACTTGCAGATGTAAATGGGGGCTCCATCCGCCATTTTCGTGGGGTTCTCCGGTCCATCCTAACAGCTGTCCCACAGCGATGGCATCACCGACTTGGTGCTGTTGCAAAGTGGCTCGACTCAAGTGTCCATACAAGGTATAGAAATGCCCAGTGGCTTTGTCAGCACGCTGGTACTCGTGTTGCAGAATCAGGGTGGGGCCATAATCTCGTTGGCGGTCGTTGTCGTGCAAGACATAAACCACACCGGCCAGAGGTGCATGGATTGGGGTTTGGGCCGGTAACCAGACATCCAGACCCAAGTGCACGGTGCGGTAGGCTTTGCCGTCATTGCCTTCGATGCTGAAGGCATCGGCCGCATAAAACGACCTGGCCTCACCGTAGCCGCCGGCCAGCAGTTGTTTGGGGTGTTGAGCTTGCATTTGATGCATCTTGAACAGTTGCAAGGCATGCGCTTCATATTCAGCGGCATTGCCCAGCAGGGTACTGCTCACCCCAAGGTCAATGGCCTTCACTCCATCATCCAGGTCTTGTTCCGGCAACAGCGTACCCAGTGACACGGCCTGTTTTTTCAAATGGGCCTGTAAGGCAATCGCTTCGGGATGCGGGGTCATGTCACAGGCGGCGCGAAAGTGGCACAAAACCCATGCTGGATCTAATGGTTGCCACCGGTGTAAAGCCTCCCAAGCCGGTTGTTCACTGATGGTTTTGTAGTCATTGGTAGGTGCGTTGGCCCGTGCCAGCGACGCTTGGGTGACACTGACTGCCAAACGCATACCAATCAGCGGATACAACAACTGCAGTTCGGCAGCCTGCAGGGGCAAGATTTCATGAAAACCACGGACCACATCACAGGCGGCTTTCAACGGGTCTGGCTGGTGCATGATGGCATAGGCACACAAGATGGCCACTTCATTGATCAACTGGGTTTTGATGGCATCACCGAAATCAATGAAGCCACTGACTTTGGGGCAATAGACATCACGGGTGTCCACCACAATGTTGTTGTCATTAAGGTCATTGTGGATGACCTGAGTGCGCAATTGTTGGTAGCTGTTTTGATGCTGTTGGTACAGCCCAATGAAGTGTTGGAGGGTGGCTTGTTGTGCTTTGTCGAAGCGGCCGAGGTGGTCTTTGATCCACAAGGCTTGTGCCAAATCCCAGGCCAACTCAGGGGTTGATAAGGGGTGTTCGAAGTCTTGTAACAACACATCGAGTCGAGCGGCTTGCCGGCCCAAATGCTGCAGCAACGGCGAACGGTGCGGTTTGAATTCAGACCACAGCGCTCCTTCCACCCAGCTTAACAACCGCATCACCAACAAATCACCATCCAGTTCATCCACCAAGGTCAGCCAATTGCCCTGGTTATCCAATACCGGCATGGGCAAGTGCAGGGCTGAATCGGGCGTGGCCTGTTGTTGTAAGTGGGTAAGCAAGGCGGTTTCAAAATCAAAACCATCGGTGTTGATCACTCGGCTGATTTTAACGGTGTACGTTGAATGCTCAGCTTGGCATTTGAAATTGCAATCAACATCGCCGACCAAGGGGGTTAATTCGCCGTTGATTCGGTGGTGCGTTTTGAGCCATGCCTGGACTTGGGAGGTGTTGACCAGAAGGGTATTTTTCATGCAATCAATCCAACAAAACAGTTCAATTTTTGGTATTGTAGCTAAACTCACATAAGCTAGGTGTTATATATGAAATTATTCTCAGTGGTGTTGTGTTTGATAGGAGGAATGGCCATGGCCGCAGATAAAAACATCGCCATCGTGATTCACGGTGGTGCCGGTACCATCCAGCGAGATCAGCTATCAGCTGCACAAGAGCAGGGCATCAGACAAGACCTGCAAGCGGCTTTAGATGCTGGCTACGCGGTACTTGATCAAGGGGGCGATGCCACCCAAGGCGTGATAGCCGCCATCAAGGTGCTGGAAGATTCGCCTCATTTCAATGCCGGTAAAGGCGCGGTGTACACCAAACCGGGCAAACATGAACTGGATGCCTCCATCATGCGCGGTCAGGACCTGGAGGCCGGCGCCGTGGCTGGTGTCTCCTTCACCAAAAACCCCATTTTGGCTGCCGAGCAGGTGATGCTCAATTCACCCCATGTGATGCTGGCTGGCAGTGGCGCCGATACCTTTTCAAAATTCAAAGGCCTGGAGCAGGTTGAGAACAGTTATTTCGATACCGAAGCCAGACACAAGGCTTGGCAAGAAGTGGATGCCAAAACCAAAGCCAAAAACCAACCGCAGGCCAGTGCCGAAGATGTGTTGGATGCGGAATTCAAATTCGGCACTGTGGGTGCCGTGGCACTCGATCAACAAGGTAACTTGGCAGCCGGTACATCAACCGGTGGCATGACGTATAAAGCCTGGGGTCGCATCGGTGATTCGCCGGTGATTGGTGCAGGAACCTATGCCGATAACCGCAGTTGTGGCATCTCAGCCACTGGCCACGGTGAATTCTTTATCCGCTATGCAGTGGCTCATGACATTTGTGCCCGCGTGCGTTACCAAGAAATATCACTGCAACAGGCAGCCGATGAAGTGATCATGCAAGAGCTCAAAAATGTCGGCGGCTCCGGTGGCATCATTGGTATGGATCCAGCAGGTAACCCAGTGATGGTTTTCAACACACCTGGCATGTACCGCGGTTACAAAACCCAATCAGCCAGTCAGGTGGCCATTTACAACGACGAAGACTGAAACCCAAACAGTCAAAGAACACCACAAAAAAAGCTGTGGGTCCTTGGCAATCAGGACCGCACAGCTTTTTTGAGGTAAAACTGGGTGGTGTTTATTTCACCTTGTAAACCACCGTTTGCCAATCTTCTGATTCGGCACTGGAAGCATCAAAGGCCACATAATAAGATTTGTCGGCTTCGACATTGATCTTTAACGTGGTGTTCAAGTCTTTCAAACCCCGGCGCTCTTTCAAGCCCATGATTTGTTTGGTGTAGTTGCTGTTGATTTGGGTGCTGAATTTCAATTCATATTCACCTGGCTCTAACCACACCGCACCATCGCGGACAATGACATTTTCGCCGTTGACCATTTGTAATTTCACTGGGAACAATTGTTTGGCGTTGTTGGCATGGTTCATGATGATTTTGCCAGAAGGATCGCTGGGTGAAGCAAAGTGTCCAGCAACCGCCAAACCACTGACGACTAAGCTGGCGATGAGGCCAATGATTTTGATGTGGATTTTCATGTTATTCTCCTGTTCAAATGGTGTTTTGATTGCTATACATCATACACCTACGAAACTGAATCTAGGATGAATTTTACTGTGTTTAAGTTTTTTGCAGCACAGATACAAAATCTTGGTGTGTTGCTTTAAGATAAGGGATCTCATTTAAAAAAAGGATTTTATGAAAACAAAAATCACTTCTGGTCGCATGTTTGAGCTCACTTTCCAAACGTTTGGTCAGCATTTCAACTACATCATTTCACTGGCAGCCATCTTTATTGCCATCACTTTTTTCCTCGGCTTTTGGGCTGAATCATTCAATGAAACTGAGCCGGACATGGCTGGCGCTTTGTTGTTCATGGCCTTGTTAGTGGCTGTTTATGCCAAATTGGCGGTGATGATTCATCGCCTGGTGATACTGGGAGAAAAGGGCATCGGTTTGGTTTTCAGCTGGTCTTTGAAAGAATTGAAGTTTATCGGGTGGATTCTGATGTTTGTTGCCGCCGCCTACGCCGTGCTTTTTGTGTTGTTACAATTGCTTGCCAAAATGCTAATCAGTAGCAGTACAGGCATGATGACCCTGGTCACCTTACTCATTATTGTTGGTCTTGGAGCGCTTTTTTCGCGGGTGGCGCTGGTGTTTCCAGCTGCAGCTGCAGACCACCAGTCGTCGGTGAAACATGCTTGGGGCTTGTCTGCTAACAACAAACTCAGTCTGTTTTTTTTGGTGGTTGTGGTGCCGTATATCACCGGCAGAATCCTCGACAGGTTGCCTGATGACCAGTTGATCTGGGTGCTGCTGGGTGGGGTGATTTCGGTGTTTGTGTTGATTTTTGAGGTGGCTTTGCTTTCTCATTGTTACGAAGCGCTGATTGGAACTGATGATGCCGAAACCGAAGATGACCTAAATGTTGAAACCATTAAAGAGGAAATATGAGATGACATCATGATGCGGGCGGGCCGCCCGCGCTCCAGTGTTAGTGGGATTTTCTCAAACAGAACATCGATGTCAACATCCAGCTTCTGCTGAGGCTACGGTTTTCAGAGCAGCTGAAAGAAGAGTCTCCGAAGCAAGCCCTATGGACACAGTTGGCAAGCAAAGCGAGTCAGCAGTGGATCTCATCAAAGACTGCGCAGGGGTTACGGTTTTTTGCGCAGCTTTACATCGCTTACAGCATCCTCGGCAATTGCTCCTGCATTGCTCTAATACCTGCCATCCATGGCAGTATGCTTCCGCGATGGGCCTACGTGACCCACATGGATGTGGGAAATGCAGAGAATTGTCGGGAACAATTCCTGCCCTATAGTCACCTCTGCTGCCGGCATCCTGCCTCCGCTGAGGACCTACTTCCCTGTAAGCCAAGAAGTGACTCCGAAGCAAACTATTTGAACCAGGGAATTGGGTTGGTTGGGTCGGCAGACTTGCGAATTTCGAAGTAGACGCCGGTGGGGTCGATGTTGCCGGAATTGCCGGCAGTGGCGATTACTTGGCCGCCTTGGACCCAATCACCGACTTCAGCGAGGATCGATTCATTGTGACCATACAGGGTCATGTAATCATCCCCGTGGTCAATCACAATCAACAAGCCGTAGCCGCGCAACCAATCGGCAAAAGCCACCCGGCCATAAGCGGTGGCGACCACCTCCTTACCTGGTTCATTGCCAATCACGATGCCATCCCAGCGGCTGTAACCAGCCCGCAATGACCGGTACGATCGAATCACCTTGCCGGGTAGGGGTTTTTCGAGCGAGCCTTTGAGGCTGGCAAACGACAGGTTTTCACCCAAGTCTTCAGGCAAGTCATCGAGGTATTGGGTGATTTGTAACAACAGCTCATTGAGGCGCAAACTGTCTTGATTGAGCGCTTCATTTTCAGTTTGGTAAGTGGCGATGGTTTCGCGTAATGAGGTCAGCACCACGGCCCGTTGGCGCTTTTGTTCCACCATGGTTTGTTGCTCGGTTAACAGCGCCGCTTGTTGTTGTTCCAATTGTTGTTGCTGCTCGGCAATTTGTTGTTGGTAATTCTCCAGCTGCACGATTTGTTCGGCAATGGTTTTGATCAAGCTGAACAAGCGGTGTTGTAGGTACTTGATCTGGTGGCCGGTGATTTCAGCCTGCTGGGTGGCTGGGTTTAATAACAACATTTTCATCAGCCGGTCGTGGTTGATGTAGATGTGTAAGCGCAACAAATCGGCCATCTGTTCTTTTTGGCTGCTGATGCTGTCGCTTTTTTCGCTGATTTGTTGGCCAAGGACCCTGACTTGTTCGGCAGCGGTGTCTATTTTGGCTTTGAGCGCTCGAATCAGTTGGCCCTGTTGGTTAATTTTTTGATCTTGTGCTTCCAGTTCACGAATCAATTTGGCTTCTTCGCCCTGGGCTTGGTTGAGCTCATCTTTCAAGGCGGTTAAGCGCTGGCGAATGGATTCCAACTGCTGATTGATGGCTGTTTCATCAAGATCATCTTGCGCCAATGTGGGGCTGATCAGGGCGCACAAAAAGAAAGAAAAATACAGCAGTCGCATGCGTTGAAGGGTGGTTTCCATCATTGACAATAAGCCGTCATGTTATCAAACTCATTCAACAGAACAAACAGTTTTACTGGCCATTCTCTTTGAATGCGACCTATATCCCGTGTTTTTACTGCCAATCACTTGATTTTTCAGCCTTTTACCTTATATTGTCCTTTTTCAATTTTCAGGTAGGCAAGAGATGTCACAATTGGTCGAATTCGCAGGTAATCATCCATTTATGGTGATGTTGTTTTTGACGGTCCTGTTCCTTTACCTGAATGCGCTTTACAAAGAAAAAAGCACGGCTTACAAACAAGTCAATGTGGATCAGCTGACCCGTTTGGTCAATCAACAAAACGCCCAGTTGATCGATGTGAGACCCAAAGAAGCTTTTGCTGAGGGACACATTGTCAACGCCATCAACTTACCGCTGGAAGACATCAATGCCGGTAAAGTGAAACTGGACAAGCTCAAGAAAAAACCGGTCATCGTTTATTGTCAGGTGGGACGCAGTTCTGCGGCTGCCAGTAAAAAGCTGAATGAAGCCGGATTCGAACAGGTGTTCAACTTACAAGGTGGAATCAACGCCTGGTTGAATGACAAACTGCCTTTGAGTAAAGCATAATCTTGAGCAAAGCATAAATTTAATCATTAAGAGGATCGTCAGGTCCATCAATCAATCTTTAGGAATTAATCATGACAGAAGAAAATAACGTAGCAGCCAATGCTGAAAACCAGGGACCAACCATGTCTTTGCAAAAAATTTACACCAAAGACATCTCTTTTGAAGCCCCCAATGCGCCGCACATTTTCAACGAAAAAGGTCAGCCAGACATCAAGTTGAACATGAACCAAAAGGTCAACAAACTGGATGACAACACCTATGAAGTGGCTTTGACAGCAACCGTTACTTGTACTGTGAATGAAAAAACCACTTACTTGGTAGAGGTGTGTGTGGCTGGTGTCTTCACCATGCAAAACTTCCAAGACCAAGCGTTACACCAAACTTTGGGTGTGTACTGTCCAAACGTGTTGTTCCCATACGTCAGACAACAAGTCAGCGACATGGTCATGAATGGCGGCTTCCAACCTTTGATGCTGCAACCGGTTAATTTTGAGCAAATGTATGCACAACAAATGCAACAGGCGCAAGAACAAGCGGCTTCAAGCACCAAACAGTAATGACTGATCAGCGACCCGCTGAGGCGGCCGGTATCCCTGCAGACAATGAAGATCAACCGATGTTGAAATTCACGGTACTCGGTGCCGGTTCATGGGGCACGGCATTGGCCATGCAACTGGCACGCAACAACCCGACCGTCCTCTGGGGTCGCAACCAAGCTGGCATGGAAGCCATGCAACATAGCCGCAGCAACGAACAGTACCTGCCTGGCATCCGTTTTCCCGATAAGCTCATCATTGAACCTGACCTGGCTCAAGCCATTGCTTGGAGTGATGCGGTGTTGGTGGTCTGTCCTTCGCATGCGTTTGGAGACATCCTGCAACAGATCAAACCGCTGCTGGGCGACCGGCCACTGGCCTGGGCCAGCAAGGGCTTTGAACCCGGCACGGGTCGATTTTTGCATGAAGTGGCCATTGATGTGCTCGGTGATGAAGTGCCGATGGCCTTGGTAACCGGTCCTTCATTCGCCAAAGACGTGGCGATGAATAAGCCCACTTTGGTGGCCGTAGCCTCCAATCACAAAGCCTTTGCCAAACAAGTCAGTCTGGCGTTGCGCACCGATAACTTCAAAGCCTACCTGTCCGAAGACATCATCGGTGCAGAACTGGGTGGTGCGGTTAAAAACGTGTTGGCTTTGGCCACCGGTATCGCCGATGGCATGGAACTGGGTGACAACACCCGCGCAGCGTTGATGACTCGTGGTATGGCTGAAATGATGCGCTTGGGCGAAGCCCTGGGTTGCAAACCCGAAACCTTAATGGGTTTGTCCGGGCTGGGTGATCTGGTGTTGACTTCGACCGGTAACCTGTCAAGAAACCGGCGCATGGGCTTGGCTCTGGGTCGCGGTGAGTCGATTGAACAGGCCCAACAAGCCATTGGCCAAGTGGTTGAAGGCATTGGCACCACCGATGAAGTGATGCGTCTGGCTCAACAACACGATGTCGAAATGCCCATCACCGAACACGTCTGGAAAGTGGTGCATGGCGAAATGACCACCATCGAAGCCTTGTCGGCATTGATGGGCAGGGATTTACGACCCGAGTTCGACTAGGGATTCTTCCGTGGCCACTTGGCCTACAGGGACGTAGGTCTGCAGCGAGAGCATGGACGCGGTAGCTGCCTTTAAGCTGCGCTTAAAACCGTAACCTCTTCACAGAATAAAATGAGTCATCTGCTGAGTCGCTGCGCGACCCAACGGATGACATGGGCTGTTTGCTGCGCGACCCATAGCGGTCATGCTTATCGATAAGACAGGTCAGGATGGGTGGTGGTAACAGCAGACGTCCTTGTCTGCTGAGGTGTTATTTGATGGGTTGGTAGATGTGGGTGATGAAGTTTTCTTCGCCAACTGATTGCTGGTCATTGATGTAAACTTCCCAGGGCATGCCATTGCGTTCGAGGTCATGTTCTTCGATGTAAGCATCCAGCAAGGCATACGAGGCTTCGCTTTGGTCATAAGAACCCACTTGCACGTATTTCAGGGCTTTGCCGGCATAGGTTTGGCCCATCATCACGTTGCCAGTGTCGCCTTCTAGCACATCCACTTCCACCGGTATGGCGGCATCAAAAGCCCACTCACCGTCATCCCAGCTGCGGGTGATGGCCATCGGCTTGCCGCTGAATCCCAATTGGTTGTCATTCATCACCGCAGTGATTTCAGCATAGGCTTGAGCCAACACGGCACTGAGGTCTTGGTCAGTGCGGCCTGATGCCGGCACATACAGCACAGTTTGTGGCTCAACTTGCTCAACTGAAAATCCCGAAAAGTCGTAAACAGGCTTGGATTCAACCAGCGCTTTTAAATTGCTCAGGCCTTCCTCATAAGTGGGACCCAGCATGCGATCCATCATCATGCCAAAGTAGCGACCCAGGATGTTGCCATCGAAATCTGCTTCAAACACCCACGACACTTGGGTGCTTTCACCTTGGTCTTTAATTACCATGCTGGCCCAGGCTGGGTCATCACCTTGACCATCAAAATACAACTCCGATTTGACCAACTCATGGGGCACTGATTCGATGATGGTTTGGTTGCCACTGCCGACTTCTTCATTGCCTTGCCATGACATTTTAGAGCCGACACCATATTCAGGACCAGAAAACTGGTATTTGGCATTGGGGTCGGTTTTGGCCCATGGCGACCACGCATTGAAGTGGTGCATGGAGTTGACTGTTTTGAACACCATTTTAGCCGGCCGATCAATGGTGATGGTGCGCGACACTTGTACCTTGTCTTCCAGAAAAAAGAAACCATAGGCAAAGAACAACAGGATCAAAAACAACAGGGCAAAGAACAGGTACTTAAAAACTCTCATGGTGATAACGCTATGTTTTAACTGTCAGAAATGATAGCATATTCCTGCGACAATGAAGCCAAACAGTTGCATGTATTTGTGCTGGTTTTTTTCTGTGCTTTGTTGTCAATTGACACGGACTCAAGAGACCACCAATGACCACACGCAACCATGAATAACCTGTTAAACCTGGCCCAGAATCATTTGCTGGAAAGTCTGATCATCAGCCTGTTAATTGGGGTGCTGCTGACTGCTTTGGTGGCGTGGTTGTGGTGGCGTCAAGCCAAGGGTCAAGTCGAAGCCAGGGCCAATGCCGCACGCGAAGCCGACGCGCACTGGTACCAACAACAAGAAACCCGATTAAACCAGGAAAACCAGCAGCTCAAAGAAGAAATAGATGACCAGGAACAACAACTGCTGCACCTGAACAAGGAAACCGTGCGGCTATCAGAACAACACAAATACAGCCAGGAAAAAGCCCGTTTGCTGGATGCCAAAGAAGCGGCATTACAACAGGCAGAAAAACAACTGACGCAGCTCAAATCTGACCTCGAACACCAACAAACCCGCTTCCAGGAACAAACCGAATTCATCAAAAACTCGCAACAAACCCTGTCCGATCACTTCAATACCTTGGGACAAAAAATCCTGGAAGAAAAAACCGCCAAATTCACCGACCGCAACAAGGAGCAGATGAACCTGGTGGTCTCGCCGTTGCAAAAACAACTGCAAGAGTTTCAGGCTTTAATCAACCGCAATGCCACCGAAGGCCTGGCCCAGCAAAAATCAATGAAGTCAGAAATTGAGCGGATTTATTTGTTGAATCAGGAGCTGAGTAAAAAGGCCACCGATTTGACCAAGGCCTTGACCTCTGAGAGTAAAACCCAGGGCAACTGGGGTGAACTGATTTTACACCGTTTGTTGGAAGTGGCGGGACTGGAAAAGGGCCGTGAATTCGACACCGAAGTGTCCTTTACCAATGAAGACAACCAACGGTTTCGTCCCGATGTGTTGATTCACTTACCGCAACAAAAAAGCTTGATTGTTGATGCCAAAGTTTCATTGACTGCGTTTGAACGGTATGTGAATGCCGAAGACGATGCCGAGCGCCAGCAGCAATTGAAACAACACGTGCTGAGCATGAAAACCCACATAGATGGTTTAACCAAAAAGTCGTACCAAAACATCGAAGCGCTGAATTCATTGGATTTTGTGTTGATGTTTGTGCCGGTGGAATCAGCCTATCTGGAGGCCATCAACTCCTATCCTAAATTGTTGGAAGAAGCCTACAAAAAGAATGTGCTGATTGTCTCAGCCAGTAATTTACTGGCCACCTTAAGAACGGTGATGGTGCTGTGGCAGAATGAAAACCAAAACAAAAACGCTCAACTGATTGCTGACCGCGCCGGTAAGATGTACGACAAACTGGTGGGCTTTGTTGAAGACCTCAACGAGATCAAATCCCGCCTGGACCAGGCCGATAGTGCCTGGCACAACGCCGAAAACAAACTCAACTCAGGCCGCGGCAACCTGATCAGACAGGCCGACCAACTCAAACAACTCGGCGCCCGTAACAGCAAGCAGCTGCCGCAGGATTAAGCACCTCTATCAGATTACCCTGTTGCGACTGTCTTCAGACCGATGAATCACTGATGCTTTGCTCCGGACGTGACACTGGCGCGGTGGTTCCGCCCTTTCTTTGGTAGCCATCGGTGCGAATAAATCGGTATTTCAATTGTTCCAAAATGGCATACAGTGAAGGAATCAGTATCAACGTAATCACGGTAGCAAACAGGATGCCAAAAGCCAGCGACACCGCCATGGGGATGATGACTTTGGCTTGCAGTGACTGTTCAAACATGATCGGCAACAAGCCAAAAAAGGTGGTCAAAGAAGTCAACAAGATGGCCCGGAACCGTTTACTGCCCGCATGTTTCACTGCCTCAATGATGTTAACGCCTTGGCTGCGTTCCTTGTTGATGTAATCGACCATCACCAGCGAGTCGTTAACCACCACCCCAGTGAGGGCGATGACACCAAAAATCGACATCATGCTGAAGGTCATGCCGAGCAACAAATGTCCGACAATGGCACCGGTGATACCGAACGGAATCACCGTCATGATGATCAAAGGTTGGGCATAAGATTTCAATGGAATGGCCAACAACACAAAAATCAACAACATGGCAAAGCCCATTCCAACTTGCAGGTTTTCCAGCAAGTTAGTCATTTCTTTACTGGTGCCATCCAAATCAAAGGTGATTTCTGGGTATTCAGGTACGATGGGCTGCCCAGGGGTTTTGGGCATCAGTTGGGCCACAATGGCTTGCGGATCAGCAATGGCTTTATCCACCATGGCAGAGATGCGGGCCGCGCGTTTGCGGTTCACCCGTTCAATGGCGTTGGCGGCTTTGCCTAATTGAATCTCAGCGACCGTATTCAAGGGCACTTCATCGCCCTGGCTGGTGCGGATTCGCAAGTCATCCAAAGACTTCAACGACTCCCGCGTGGCCCGGTCATAGCGCAACATTACTTTCACCTCATCGTTGCCCCGTTGCAAGCGCTGTACTTCTTCGCCATAGTAAGCTTGCCTGATTTGTCTGCCCAAATCACTTTGGGTCAGGCCCAGGTTTTCACCCAGCGGTTTGATGGACATTTCAATTTCATCTTTGCCGGCTTCAATGGAATTCCTGACATCCGAAACACCGTCGTAGTCACGCAATTTGTCGGCGATGATTTCAGCGGCCAAGCGCAATTCCTCGGTGTCACTACCGACCAGCTTCAAACTGACGTCTGGACCCTGACCAGGACCTGTGAGTGACATGGTGCCGATGTGGGTGGCACCTGGCACTTCGCCAATGTATTCGGTCCAGCGCCGAAGCATTTCCTTACCATCAATCACAGCATCTTCATCTTTGACCAGCTCCACAATGACCTTGCCGGAAATTTGTGAATCCAAGAATGACAGCTGGTGGGTGAACACCGCGCCACTTTCTTTGCCAACTTCTTGGCTGACATCGGCATCCAAGCGAACCAACGCGTCTTCTACCCGTTTCAATACCTCTTCGGTGCGTTCCTGTGGCGTGCCTTGTGCCATGGCAAAATCAGCTTGCACAAAATCAGCCACAAAATCAGGCATCATCACAAACCTGACAATGCCATTGGCCATTAACCCAACACTTAACACCAACATGCCGGCGAACACAGTGAAGGTCACACCGGGTCGTTTGATGGCTTTGTCCATAACCGGTTTGTATTGGTGTTCGATGATGTATTCCAAGCCATGGTTGACTTTTCTTTGTAAGCGCAACAAAGGCCCTGGGTTTTTGGTGCCAATGTCATCCGAACGCATGTGGGCCAAATGGGCCGGCAGAATTAATTTAGACTCAACCAGTGAAAACAACAGACACAAAATCACCACCCACCCAATGGCTTCAAAAAACGAGCCAAACAGGGTGCCGACAAACAACATGGGCGCAAAAGCAGCAATGGTGGTCAAGACCCCGAAGGTGGCTGGTGTGGCGACCCGTTGGGCACCCACCACCACATTCTTTAACGAGTGACCATGGTGCTGGATTTCGTAATAGGAACTTTCGCCAATGACAATCGCATCATCAACCACGATACCCAAGACCATGATGAAGCCAAACATACTCAGCATGTTGATGCTGATACCGGTCAGTGGTAAAAACATGAAGGCACCCAGAAAGGCAACGGGTAAACCCAACATCACCCAGAATGCCACTTTCAGTCGCAAAAACAGGGTCAAAATAAGCAACACCAACACCGCACCTTGCAGCATGTTGCGTTCCATCATATCCAGGCGGCCACGCACATAGTGAGAGGTATCCGACCAAGTGGCCACCGACATGTTGGGCGGCATCTTATCGCGCATGCTGTCCACATAAGCTTTGACTTGATCTGAGATGATCAACACCGATTCATTTTCTACCGCGTTGACTTGAATGCTCATGGCGGGTTTGCCATCGAAGGTGCTTACGCCACCGGTTTCAACAAAACCATCTTTGATTTCGGCGATATCTGACAACAACAAACGTGAACCATCAGGATTGGTGCGAATCACGGTTTCGGCAAACTCCCGGCCGGTATAAGACTGTCCCACTGAACGCAATAGCACATCACCCCGGTCGGTTTTGATCGAGCCGCCAGGTAAGTCGATTGAAGCAGCACGCAAAGCAGCGGCGATCTCATCGAAAGTGATTTGATATTGGCGCAAGGTGTCTTCCTTGATTTCTATGGCAATCTCATAATCACGACCACTGACCAAGGAAGCCATGGACACATCTGGCAGGTCAATCAAATCATCCCTGACATCGCGGGTGGCTTGCAGTAAATCGTCTTCTGGCACGTTGCCATAAACAGACAGGAACAACACCGGTTGTTGGATGAGAATTTCACTGATGATCGGTTTTTCGGCTTCTTCGGGGAAGGAGTTGATGCCATCGATGCGGTTTTTGATTTCGGCCATGACATTTTTGACTTCATAGTCACTGCCAATTTCTATGTTAGCTCTGGCAAACCCTTCGTTGGCCACACAAGTGGTTTTGTCGATGCCTTCCAGTCCGGTCACGGCGTCTTCGACTTTGACACAAATGCCTTTTTCTACTTCATCGGGGGCCGCGCCCGGGTAGGCCATGCTGACCAACACTTGATTCACCGAAGTGGCTGGGAACATTTCTTTTTTCATGTTCCAGGCTGAATACACCCCGCCAATCAATAACACCATCATCAATAAATTGGCCGCCACAGAATTGTTGGCAAACCAATAAATGATGCCCCGATCCCATGGTTTTTTCATGACTGCACCTGTTGAGCGATGTCGGTTTGTTCTTCAGGGCTGGCGTTGCTTTGCCTGAGTTTCATGCCTTCAGCAGGTGCCTGAATGGGGGTGGTGATGATCTGGTCTTGTTGATCGATGCCTTCGTCCACATAAAAATAATCGTTGGTTTTGTACTTAACCTGGACTGTTTTGATGCTTAATTGGTCGCCTGGGGCATACACCGCCAATTGGTCATTGGGCATCATCCAGGCACTGGGAATGGCATAAACATCGTCGTAGGTGTTTCCGGTGATGTGGGCTTTCAGGAAACCATTGATCCGCAAACCCTGGGCAAAAGGCTGGTCGATTTCAGCCACGGCATAATTCATCAAGGTACGCGAATCCTTGGCGGCTTCCAAGCGGCGTATCAGACCCGTGGCCACCTGAACACCTGAATCATTTTCGAATTCAACAGCCAAGGGGTTGGTATTCAGCGGTCGGGACAACAGGTTCAGTTTGTTGACCTCTTCATTGCTCAAGGGCAAACGCACTTCGCCGGTGTCGGTGCCAGCGATGACACCCAAAGGCGCGGCCATGGGAACGTACTGTCCGAGGTCCACGGCTTTGCTGATCACGGTGCCATCAAACGGCGCTTTGATGGCGGTTTTCTCCAGATCGCGTTGCGCTTTGCGCCAATCGGCCTGGGCAGCTTTAAGGGCGGCTTTGGCGCCATCCAATTGCGGCTGGTTTAACAGCAAGGCGCTGGGCTTGCCTGGTTTACCAAAGGAGTCCCAATCTTTTTGGGCTTGTTCGGATTTGGCTTGTTCCAGGTCCAGACTGGCTTGGGCGCTGGCCAAATTGGCTTCAGCTCGAGCCACAGCCACCTCATAATCGGCCGGATCCAGTTGCACCAGCACCTCACCTTGTTGGAACATCCCTCCGGCAGTAAATGCTGGATTCATCGACAACACCCGGCCGGTGATTTCGCTGGTTAAGTTGATTTGTCGTTTCGGTTGTAATGTCCCTTGAGATGACACCTGGATGGTCACTGATGTCGGTTCAACTTGAGCTGTTTCAACCAAAAAACCACTGGGTTTTTCAGGCACCTTGGCGGGCTCTGTTTTCATCGCTGACATGATTTGAAGCAAGATAAAAACCGCTGCCAAAATAATGACGATGGGAATCAGGCGTTTAAGAAAACTCGGCTTGTCGGTGGTTTGGTGACTGATTTTTTCCATGGGGTGTGTTGCTCTATTGAATTCATGAATCATTATTCAACCGCTCACCTTTCAGGACAGCAGTTGCTGGTGTGTGTTTATTTTAATGGATTATCTGGGCATCGGATACAGGCCATTGGTTAGATTTTATCTGGGATAAAGTAACCCAGACGTGAATGGCATCGGATTGGTTGGGGTTAAATCAAAGATTTTATCACCCTAAGTAGCCAAGGGATACCCAAGGGGCAGACCCCCTCCCTACAGTTCAAGAAACCGTCATTCCCGACCCCGATCGGGAATCCAGGTGGGCGATGTTTCAGTCAATGAGGAATTGTCGATTGGATTAGAGTGTTATTCTGTGAATCATCAAATGCAGGAACATGGAAAGACTGATGGTATTGTCTGCCTGGGTCCCGGATCGGAGTCCGGGATGACGAATATTAAGATCACTGAGCCTGTCGAAGTGAGTTCATTCAATAAGCACGATTAAACAAATTAAGCAGAGTCCTCAATGACTCAGTTTAATAGTCACCTATACTGATTAATGGTGTTTTTCAGTTCAATGCAGGCTTGTTGGGCAGCTGCCTGGTAATTGTCAGCGCTGTCACCGGCATAAATGATGCCGCGGGAAGAGGAAATGATCAGTCCTTTGCCGTCTGCTCTTAAACCGGCTTGCAGGGTTTTTTCAACATCACCGCCTTGGGCACCAATGCCAGGAATCAACAGCGGCATGTCACCCACAGCCTGGCGGATTTGTGCCAGTTCATCTGGGTAGGTGGCACCGACCACCAGCAGCAGGTTGTGGTTCGAATTCCAATCATTGGCGGCTTTGTGTGCCACTTCCTGAAACAGCGTTTTGCCATTGGCCAATTCAAGGTTTTGCAGTTCCCCGGATCCGGGGTTGGAAGTTTTACACAACACCACCACGCCTTTGTCCTTAAACTTTGAGTAGGGTTCCAGCGTGTCGCCACCCATGTAAGGATTGACGGTCACGGCATCGGCTTGGTAGCGGGTGAAAGCCTCCAAGGCGTATTGGTCAGCTGTGCTGCCGATGTCGCCGCGTTTGGCATCCAGAATCACCGGCACTGTTGGATGGTGTTGGTGAATATAAGCAATGATTTCAGTCAATTCAGCTTCGGCTTGTAAAGCGGCAAAATAGGCAATCTGTGGCTTAAAAGCACAGACATGCGCTGCTGTGGCATCGACGATGCTTTTCAGCCAGGTCATCAAATCCACACCCAAAGCATCGATTTGTTGTGGGTTCGGATCGAGGCCGACACAGACCAGTGACTGGTTTTGCTGTTGGGCTTGTTCTAATTGCTTGATGAACATGGTCTTGAAAAATTTGGGTGTGCGACACATTTTATGAGAACCCGGTGTCGATGGGAACTTTATTTTAGCCAATGAATCTGTACTGCTTATGAAACAAATAAAAACACTCATTAAAATCAACAATCCTTATATAAAAAAATGGTTGGGTTGTTTAAAGTCTCTGGTTCCAGTAAGCAGAAATTTTCGAACTTCGTTCGAACCCGCTACGCTATGGATTACCCGGTCAAGCCGGGTAATGACGGGCGTGGTGTTCGTTTTATCTGCGTCAATATCAAATGCCACCTTGCCCGCAGCGGTTAATGGTCAGCCGGTGCCATCGCTGGCGCCCATCCTCGAACAAGTGACACCGGCGGTGGTGAACATCAACACCAAATCCGTACAGTACGTGCGCTCGCGTAACAGCGAATTTTACAGCTGGTTTTATGGTCTGCCCAACACCCCGCGGGAACGGGTGACCCAATCGCTGGGCTCGGGCGTGATTGTTGATGCCATTCAAGGTTTGATTCTGACCAATCACCACGTGGTCAGCGACGCCGATGACATTTCGGTGGTGTTACACGATGGCCGCACCTACAGCGCCACTTTGATTGGTTCTGATGATGGCACCGATGTGGCAGTGATTCAAATCGAAGCCGATAACTTAACGGCCTTGCCCTTGGCAGATTCCAGTGAGTTGAAAGTGGGCGATTTTGTGGTGGCGGTGGGCAATCCTTTTGGCCTCGGTCAGACCGTCACTTCAGGCATCGTCAGTGCCCTGGGTCGCACCAGCTTGAGTGGTCTGGGTTATCAAAACTTTATCCAAACCGACGCCTCCATCAACCCGGGTAACTCAGGTGGTGCTTTGATCGACTTGAAGGGGTCGCTGGTGGGCATCAACACCGCCATTTTTTCACCCTCTGGTGGCAATGTGGGCATTGGTTTTGCCATCCCTTCTTCACTGGCGGAGCGCATGATGCGGCAGTTGGTGGAATTTGGCACCGTGCGCCGTGGCTCCTTAGGCATGGGTGTGCAAAACCTCACCGAACGGTTGGCCCGGGCTTTCGATGTGGGACAACAACAAGGGGTGTTGGTGACCTCAGTAGATGAGGACTCACCTGCCGATCGCGCCGGCATCCAGGCCGGTGACATCATCACCCACTTGAACGGTGATCGCATCGCCAACCAAAAACAGTTTCAAAATTACGAAGGCTTGATTGAACTGGACCGCGAAGTCACCATCGACTATTTGCGCAACGACCGCAAACGCCAGGTGTTAACCCTGATCACCGAAGCTGACCGCAACGAAATCCAAGGCCAGGAATTACACGCACTGCTCAAAGGCACGGTGTTGACCAATTTACCCGTGCAGTACCGCGATCGTTTTCAAGGCGTGTTGCTGGAAGAAATCAGCCGCGGTTCGGTGGCCTGGGGATTGGGCTTGCGCGCCGGTGATTTAATCACCGCGGTGAACCAAGGCGAAATCAACAGCCTCAAGCAATTGACCCAAGCGGTTAAACGCTCAAGCAAAGCCCCGCTGCTGACCATTTACCGCAATGGCCGGAATTATTTGTTGCCGCTGGAGGATTGATCAGAGCTAAGCATACCGGCAAAAACACGCTATCGTAATCACTTCACAGTATCCAATCTATCCCTTAGAATGGCTTAACAGCGTGCACACCCATCCGAAAAATCAGAGGATATATGGAATAATGGCACGATTAATAAATTGTTAGGCGTATATCGAATGCAGTTCGAAGAATCTGAAATTATTGAAGTTGTAAATAGAGCGTGGAATTGGGTCATTCCAGGTGTCAAAAGGATATTGGCCGTAAATTCTATGGCCAATGTCCTACTGCTCGACCTTGATGGAAGATACTGGCGAATTTGTCCTGAAGAGTTATCGGCAGAAATAATTGCTAATAATAATAGTGAGATTCAGTCAGTATTCAATGATCCGGAATATAAAGCCGACTGGCAACTGCTCGGGTTGATCGATAAGGCAGAAGAACAGCTCGGAAAATTAAAAATTGGAGAATGCTACGCGCTAGTAAAACCAGCAGTTGTAGGTGGCGATTACTCAACAAGTAATATGAAAGTGTCATCAATTAACGACTATTTGGCTTTCTCCGGAGACGTTGCTTTTCAAACGAAGGACCTTAAAGAAGGCGATAAAGTAAAAATATGCATAACGGAGTAGAAACGCCTAACAAGCGCATGCAGTCGGACCGAACCACTCGCTACGCTCGCGTCTTGGCCGCTGATGCGAGGCGTTAATGACGGCCACCTCTCAAAATTTAATTAATCTGTTTCAGTCTGGTTGGTTATGTGTTTAAGATATCTGTCTCAGTAACATCCACTGATTAGTTATGTCCATGAAAGAAGACCTGAAAAAACAACTGAAAGAAAAACTTGATCCAGTCAGCTATGAAGTGATTGTCAATAAGGCCACCGAGCGTCCGCACACGGGTGAGTACAACTTGAACTTCAAGGACGGCCAATACCGCTGTAAAGCCTGCGGTGAAGTGTTGTTCGAAAGCGGCTCCAAATTCGATGCCGGTTGTGGCTGGCCGAGTTTTGATGAAGAGATTGAAGCCGGTAAAATCAAAGAAGTGTTTGATGACAGCCACGGCATGCGTCGCACTGAAATAGTCTGTGCCAATTGTGAGGGCCACTTGGGCCATGTGTTCAATGACGGTCCCACCGAAACCGGTTTGCGTTATTGTGTGAATTCGGCTTCATTGGATTTTGATGAAAGTGAAGACAAGTAACATGGTAATGGAGTCAATTATAGATGGGTAACAGAAAAGATAAACCCTGGTACTTTCGTTTACTGGGATCGGTGTCGGCATTCGTGTTGTTGGGCGCGGTGATTTACGTGGTTTTTGTGGGTTTCAATGTGTACTCAACGTCCATACTGCTGGCCGGCCTCACTGGTGTCGCGGTGCCTGGCGTGGTGCTAGGGGATACATTGTTAGAAATGGTCCTGGGAGCCTTTGAGACATTTTTTGATGGCATCATGGAAGTGCTGGGTGGTATTTTTGAAGCCATTTCATCGATATTTGGTTGAGTTGTAGGTCACTGTGCGGGTTGAGGTGATTTCAATATAGCAAAAGCTAGTACAAAGCCTGCGTTGGTTCAGGAAGACGCTGGATGTGTACTACTTGTTGTAAATCGCGGCAGCTTTGGGGAGGTTGCCGCGGTCGTTCCTCCCTCGCAATGACGTTCTGTTTTTAGACATTTCAAAGGGTTTATGAGGTTCCTCCACTCGCTTCGCTCGGTCGGAATGACAAAACAAAAGGTCACTGAGCTTGTCGAAGTGGTTTTTAATGGTCAGTTGCAGTGTTTAGGAGGTTCCTCGCCTACATGGAAGTAGGTGTGCCGTGCTAGCAGGGAGCGAAAACGGCCCACTCGCTTCGCTCGGTCGGAATGACAGGTAATTGGTTCACATCAAACCATAAAACCAGGACAGGATCAGGGTTAACAGCAGGCCCACGATGATGACCAGTGGGATGCCCACTTTCATGAAATCTTTGAATTGATAGCCGCCGGCGTTCATCACCAGCAAGTTGGTTTTGTAAGCTATCGGGGTGGCGAAGCTGAGGTTGGCGCCGAAAATGACGGCCAAAATAAACGGTTCAACGGGCATGCCCAGCCGCTGGGCGATACTGATGGCGATGGGTGTGCCAATCACCGCTGCGGCATTGTTGGATATGATGTTGGTGAACACACCCATGCTGAACAGCAGGCCGCCCAAAATAAAGGCCGGTGACATGCCGTCGGTGTAAGCCACGAATGTGTCAGCCAGAAAATCAGCGGCACCGGTGGCCATCAAGGCCGTACCCAAGGCCAAGGATGCCACGATAATCAGGATGACTTGGGTGCTGAGTGCCTGGGTGACGTCCTTCCATTGTAAACAACCGGTCACCAGCAGTAAGAAACAGCCCATCACCGAACTCAAGTAGATGGGGATCCAATCCAGCGCTGCCACCGCCACGATAGCAATCATGATCAACAGCGCCAGTGGGGCTTTTTTGGCATAGGGTAATTCTTCGCGGCCGTCGAGAACCAAGATGTCGCGACTGCTTTTGATTTGGTTAATGGATTCCACACTGCCTTTCACCAACAACACGTCACCGGATGCCAGCACCATGTCCAGCAGTTGGGTGCGTGAGCCTTTGCGTTCATGGCCGTGGGTGTAGACAGCCAATAAGTTGAGGTTGTATTTGCTGCTGAGTCGGGCATCGCCCAAGCGCACCCGTTCCAATGCCGAACCTGGCGTAATCACCAACTCAACCAACAGCTCTGAAGCGTCCTGGTTGATGGCTTCTTGTTGTTCGTTGCCGGCTTCTAGCACCACATCCAGTTCCGCTTCGTATTCACGCAAAGCAAAAGACGTGTCTTCGACCAACAATTTATCGTTGGCCCTGATTTTGACATCGGGCAGCGCGGTGATGGTTTTTTCATCGCGAATGATGCGTTGCACATGCAATTGGTCTTGGGTTTTGTTGCGCACTTCAGCCAGGGTCTTGCCATCAGCAAAGCCGTGTTTTCTGACTCGCAATTCGGCGGTGAATTGGCGCGATGACACGGTGCTGATGGGCGGCTGTCGATCGGGAATCATTTTGGGTGCCACCAACCACAGGTAAGTAATCGCCACCACACTGACCATCACCACCGGCAGCGCAAAATCAAACATACCAAATGGCGCCATGCCCAGTTCCTCGGCGACATTGATGACCAGTAAGTTGGTTGAAGTACCGATGGTGGTGGCCATGCCACCCAACAACGTTGCCAAGCCCATGGGCAATAAGGTGCCGGTACTGGACTGGCCCGTCCGGTAGGACACATTAATCAACACCGGCAGCAGCAGCACCACAATCGGGGTGTTGTTGACGAAGGCGCTTAAAAAGGCACCAATCACCAAGGTCAGCAACAACGACAATGCCGGGTAGGGCACCCACAGCTTGGCCAGCAGACGACCAATGGGTTCCATGGCGCCGGTCCGGACCATGGCTTGGCCAGCAATCATCAACGCACAAACGGCAATCAGGGCTTCGTTGGCAAACCCACTGAAAAATTGTTTGACCGGAAAAACGTGGCCATCGGGGTGGGTGTATGGAAACAAATGAAATATCGCCAGCAGTGCAACAATGACGAACAAACTGGAAGTTTGTAAGGGGATTTTTTCAATCGCAAACATCACCAATGCCACCAGGGTGAGGATCATCACGGCTATGGCATGGGGCTGAGCTGAAACTGTTAATATGGATTCATTCACCTCAAATCACTACATCCAAAAGTTTAAAATATTATATATCAGCCAGATTCAAAGCCGGGTCAAAATCGATTCAGAAAAAACCCACATTACATGGTTTGTTATTGGTTTTATAATAAAGTCATTGATACACCGGAGAATTGACATGTTGAAAGCCAAATTCATTGGGTTGTGCTGTTTTGTATTGGTCACCCAATGGGCGCAAGCCAATGACATCGAAGGGGTCAAAGAACACCCCATGATTGAACGATATCCCGGGCAAGTCATTGCCTGGCAACACATTGAGAATTATCAACCCTACCATGTCCCAGTGGGCCCGGTTACCGGTTATCGACGCATCGATGATTGGATTGAAACCGAAGGCCGGGTAACGCGAACATTTTATAAATACGAGGGTGAAGACCGGACATTTTCGGAAGTCTATAAAAATTATTTGGATGCCTTGCAAGCGGAAGGTTTTGAGGTTCTTGGTGCGGGGATGTCGGTTGATCGCAAAGGCAATGACATCGGTTCCAGCCAGTGGATGCAAGTCACTTTCATCAAAAACCCGGCGACCAAGCCAGGGGCAGTGGGTACGATGTTCTCAGGCACTGCCTCATCGGGTGGCGCTGGTGCCATCGTGGCCACCAAAGAACGTGCTGCCGGAACAGCCTATGTGGTTGTCTACGTGGAACAGCACTCAAAAAACTACATTGGCACCTTGATTGACATCGTAGAGGTTGAAGCTGCTGAAACCGGGTTGGTGGTGGTTGATGCTGAAGCCATGGGGTCTGATATGGAAGAATATGGTCGTGTGGTTTTGGATGGTCTGGTGTTTGATTTTGATCAAGCCACCCTGAAGCCTGAATCAGCTGCGGCATTGGCTGCCATAGCCACCTATTTGAAAGCCCAACCTGACAAAAAGTTTTATGTGGTCGGCCACACCGACTCCAAAGGCACGTTTGCTTACAACCGCAAATTGGCAGCAGATCGTGCCCATACCGTTGCAGCCACTTTGAAACAAGATTATGGCATTGACTCAGACCGACTGGAACCCCATGGAGTGGGCCCATTGGTTCCTGTATTCTCTAACCAATCTGATGCCGGTAGGGAGAAAAACCGCCGAGTCGAATTGGTAGAACGCTGAAGCCAATTCCTGGCTGATTTATGCACTGAAATAGGGTATCCTTGTTTAACAAACAATTGATTAGGAGACGATTACATGGGCAGTGACAACGCAACACGCTACGGCACAGTCAGCCGGTTTTTTCATTGGGGCATGGCTGTGTTATTGCTGTGGCAATTCTTAAGTGCCGCATCACATTACTTCTTCGAGGACACCGCCATCGAAGCTTTTTTCTGGCCCACCCACAAAGCCATGGGCGTGTTGTTGCTGACGCTGGTGGTGTTGCGTTTGTTGTGGGCATTGGTCAACCTGTCACGACGACCACCTGCCATCGATCTGCTGTCCAAACTGGGTCACATCGCCTTGTATTTGTTGGTTTTGACTGTGCCGATCCTGGCATTAATCAGGCAGTATGGATCAGGTCGGGCGTTTGAACCATTCGGGATTCCATTGTTTGCTGGTTTTGAGGGTGAAAAAATCCAATGGATGCTCGATCTTGGTAGTGACCTGCATGGCGAGCTGGGTTGGGTGTTGTTGCTGTTGATAGTTGGTCATATGTTGATGGCCTGGCGGCACCGCAACACCGACAAAGACGTGATGCCACGCATGTGGAAGTGAAGCTGATAAAAAATTGGGGGTGAATCAAACCCATGGGTTAATTCACCCTGTGTGTGAACTCAGTAAAATCAAAATACCTTCTTTTGTTCGGACCTGAGGCGCTGGAATTGAGTTTGTTGGGGTGTTTGATGTTGCGCCAGGCTGAGACTTTGTGATGGGCATTTAGGTGTGGGAAATCCAAATTCTCTGAGTTCGACTTCCCTAAAAAGTTCAGCAAAACCGAGAGGCCACCTGGTTGGCTGACATCCAGTGTCAAGCAATCCTTACGGCAGGCAAAATAAGCTGCCATCTGTTGTTGGTGCCGTTCGTAGCAGCGCATCAAATGTTCGTCGCTTAGTGGATCGGTTGCATGGTTTAACTCAAAAGTGTCCGTGAAACAGCGTTTGATGATGGGATTGAAGTGACCTGATGGTCCCAGGTTGGTGGCCATTTTTTGCAACAACCCTTGCATCGATGGTGTCCAGCTGGATGACGCCCGATCCAGGTACACAAAGCGGGAGTCAGGAAACAGTTGGTCCAGTTGCGGGTAGTCACAATAACAAGGGGTGTCGGCGAACACATCACCCAAATGAAACGTCTGTTGGCTGTAGGCCGTATGCGCCACCTTGAAGCCATGATCCAATAAAGCAGCACAAACGCTGGTGGTGCCGGTTCTGGGCAGCCCAATGATGAAAACTTTATTCACCGGCCAGGTTGGCTTCAGGTTGAGTGGCGAATTGGTTTTTTACATCTTCAATCAGCATATAAAAACAGGGCACCATGACCAAAATGATGGCACTGGCAAAAACAATACCAAAGCCCAAGGCAATGGCCATGGGTATCAATTGTGCCGCTTGCATGGAGCGTTCGAGAATGATGGGTGTGAGTCCACCAAAAGTGGTCAGGGTGGTCAGCATGATGGGCCGGAACCGCCGCACGCTGGCTTCACGGATGGCTTCCAGCGGGCTCAGCTGATCGCGGCGTTTGTTGGCGTGGTCAACCATGATCAAGGCACCATTGACCACCACCCCGGACAGCGCCACCGTGCCCATCAGACTCACCAGTGACAAATCATAGCCCAACATCAAGTGACCAAACACCACACCAATGACGCCAAAAGGAATGGCCATCATCACGATCAAGGGCTGGGAATAACTGCGAAACGCCACAGCCAACAAAGCATAAATCACAAACATCGCCATGGTGAAACCACTCCACAACACCTGGGTGGCTTCCCGCATCTGGGCATCGCTGCCTCGAAATGACCAGTTCAATCCTGGGATTTCAGCCCGCAGCTGAGGTAACACCTGTTCTTTCATGGCCGCCGATATCCGCGTCAAGGCATTCTGTGGCTCGACATCCATACCGACATTGATGACTCGCAGGCCATTGCGACGACTGAGCGAGCTGAACGCTTCACCGGCTTCCAGTTTAGCGACGTCTTTGAGCGGCACTTCAACCCCGTCTGGAGTACGCACTATCAGGTTTTCCAAGGTGTGGTGATCCTGTCGATCGTCCAGCGGTAATTTAACCCGCACTTCAATCTCATTGGTGCCCCGCAGTTGCCGCATGGCCACAGCACCATAAAAGGCATCGCGCACCTGACGCCCGACCAGTTCAGGGGTTAAACCCAATAACACGCCTTCTGGCAACAAGGTAAAATTGTATTGCTGTTTGCCGGTGTTGTAATTGTCATTGATGTTGCGGGTGGCGGCGAACTGTGCCATTTCGGCCTTGAAACGTTGACTGGCTTTGACCAATTGTTCAGGATCGTTGTGACTCAAATCGACACTGATGTCATCGCGCCAACCACCGGGTCCTCGTTCGGCCTCAAAAGTGATTTGGTCGATACCAGGCAGCTCGCCAATTTCTTGGTGCCACAATTCAATCACTTGAGCCGCGGTCATGTCGCGTTCGTCAGGCGGCAGCATAACAATTTCCACATCAATGAAATTTTTGCGTCGCACATTGGTTTTTACACCCTCGGCTACTTGGTACAAATCATGTTCCTCGAACATGCGTTGGGTAGAGTCAGTAATCTCTTGAGCCACTTTGGCAGCTTGTTCCAAAGTGGTGCCCACCGGCAACCTAACCCCGGCTTCGATTTCATCTGCAGCCACCCGTGGCATGGTGATGATGCCCATGTGACCACTGATGCCATAAGCGCCGGCCACCATTAAAAATGACAAAGCCGCTGTTATGGTGATGTAACGGTGACGCAAACAGCGGTCAATGAAAGGTCGGTAGCGGTTTTGAATCCAACGGTTCAGGGCGCCAGCCACTTTTTGTTGGCGTTGGTGAAGGGAGCGACCCAGGCGGCTGTTGTTTTTCGCTTGGTGGGCGAGGTGAGCCGGCAAAATAAACAAAGCTTCAAATAAAGACAGCAACAACACAATGATCACCACCACCGGAAACGGCCACCAAAATTTTCCGGTGGTGCCGGGAATAAACAGGATGGGGATAAAAGCCACGATGGTGGTGAGGATGGTGAAAGTGACTGGCGTGGCCACATCGCGGGCACCTTGAATGGCTGCCAGTAAATGATTGGGTTCTTTTTGTCGGTATTCGTGGATGTTTTCGCCCACCACAATGGCATCATCAACGACGATGCCCAGCACCACCAAAAAGGCGAACATGGAGATCATGTTGATGCTGACATCCATCACCGGCAGAAACAACATGCCGCCAACAAAAGAAATGGTCATGCCCATCATGATCCAAAATGCCAGTTTGTATTCCAAAAAAATGCCCAAAATGCCCAACACAATGATCACCGCCAAAGCGCCATTACTCAACAACAAGTCCAGGCGATCTTCGAAGTTTTCAGCATCGTTGCTGTCAATGCGGTATTGCACCCCTTCAGGTAGGGTGGTATCCAACTCATCCAACACCCGCTGCACCGCTGCGGCGACATCCAAAGGCGATTGATCACCCACCCGGTAAACACTGAGCTCTACCGATGGTTGGCGATTGAATTGGGAATGGAAACCGGCTTCTTCAAAGCCATCTTCGATGGTGGCCAGTTCCCCCAACGTGATGGTGGCACCGTTGGCGCCAGTGACTATGGGGATGGTGCTGAATTCATCGGCCCATTGTTTGCGTTCACTCAGGCGCAACAAGATTTCGCCACTGCTGGTTTCAATGGAACCAGCCGGTACATCGCGCCCTGAGGCTTCAATGAGGTTGGCCACCTGTGCCAGTGTTAAACCATAACGGCGCAGTTGCGCTTGGGGTATTTCTACGTGGGTGACGTAATCAGGCATGTTGCCCAGTTCGACCTGGGTGATTTCCGGTTCTGACAGCAAGCGATCGCGCAATTGTTCGATTAATTTTCGCAGCGACCACACATCGATGTCACCATACAGTCCCACATCCATGACTTCCTGTTGTTGCGCCTGGATGCTGACCTCAGGGTCTTCGGCGTCATCGGGGAAGGTGCGGATGCGGTTGACAGCCTGGTCAATTTCTTGAAACGCCTTCATGCGATCGGTACCAGCGACCAGTTCAACAGAGACTGACCCGGCACCTTCCCGCGCACTGGCGCTCAGTTCTTTGATGCCTTGAACCGAACGGACCGCATCTTCGATGGGCTGCAAGATGCCCTGTTCAACTTCAGCGGGCGAGGATCCGGGATAAGACACACTGATGTTAATGATGTCCATTTCATAGGCAGGAAAAACTTCCTTTTTGACTTCGTAGGTCATATAAACACCACCAGCCAACAGGATAAACATCAGCAAGTTGGCAGCGATGGGGTTGGCTGCCATCCAGGCGATGGGGCCGGTTGCTGTGGCCGTGTTTTTCATCATTCTGAAGCGGCCGCGCTGGCGCGCCTCAATGCCGCGCCCTCAGTGACCCGAGAGATGTCTGTGGTGACCACCTGTTCGCCAGCACTTAAGCCTTCTTTGACGTAGACATGTTGGGCATCGCGAAACAGGATTTTGAGCTTTTTGATGGCTAACTTTTGGTCCTTCATCAACCACAGGGTATCATTTTTGCGCACATGTTGGCGTTCAATTTTGGCCACATCATTCAGTGTCTTGATGGGCATTTGTACCGCCACAAAGGAGCCGACGGTCATCTTGGGCAAATTATCGTTTTCTCTGCCCAAAGGGTCATCATCCGATAACAACACCTGTGCCATGCGGGTGCTGTTATCCACCTGGCCCATGACACTGAGCACAGAACCCGTCCGACTTTGTTGGTCTGGCCAGGCCAACTGGTCTTGAATGGTCACGTCTTTGGGGCGGTCGCTTGATGGTCCATCTAACCAAGCCAGTTGGCTGACGGGCAGGGTGGCTTCCACCCAAAAGGTATCGGTGCCAACCAGCTGTGCCAACGCTTCACCACTGCTGATCTGTGAGCCCAGGTTCACCGCCAGTGACTGGATTTGGGCGTTGAATGGGGCCTTGATTTCGGTGCGTTGCAGATTCAATTGTGCTTGTTCAAGGGCCGCTTGCGCAGCAGCCACCTGCGCTTTGGCGGCATTCAACTGTGGTACCCGCAGCACCAGTGATTTTTGTGGTTCAGATAATTGTCGCCCCAAGCGTTGGTAATCGCGTTCGGCAGCCAATTGTTCGCCCGCTTCAATGGCCAGATTGGCCTGGGCCGCTTGTAGATCGCTTTGCGCTTGGGCCAGTGCAATTTCAAAATCAGCGATATCCAGCCTCAACAACCAGTCGCCTTGTTGGACCAGCTGGCCTGGGACAAAATGTTCTGACACCTCGATGATTTGACCACTGATTCTGGCCTGTAACTGAATGTCACGTGAGGGCACCACCGTGCCCATGACTTCAATGACTGGGGTGTGGTCGCCGATGGTGATTGGCATGGTGTCAACCAACATGGCTGTTTTGCGGGTGGCGCCTTCTTTTTGGGCAGTCGGCTCGGTACTGAAAATCAACCAAGAAATGGCCAGACCTGCCAGCAAAATGAGCAGGATGATGAGGGTGGTTTTTTTGACGGAATAGCCGCTTGTAGATTCATTATTCATGGTATCAATATCATATCAACAAAGTCATCGGTTATTGGTGAAAATCAAATGTCAAAAAATTCAGTTGCGTTGGCAGTGGGTTTTTACATTAAATGGTAGCATGATTGAAATCACCACAGCAACTCAGCAAACCAAACTGCGGCGGTTGGCACTGGCATCGCAGGGCTTGTTGACAGCAGCACCGTTTGGTCGTGGGGTTAAGGGCACTGCCCAAGCGATCGAGCACTTGGGATATATACAACTGGACAGCATTTCGGTGGTCGAACGGGCCCACCACCACGTGCTCAGCACTCGGGTGCCAGGCTATCAACCCAAGTGGTCAGAACAGCTGTTGCTGCGCGGCAAAGTTTTTGAATACTGGTCGCATGCTGCTGCCTTGTTGCCGATGACTGATTTCCGCTTTTCTCTGCCCTACAAAAACGCCATCAAGTCTGGTCAGAATCACTGGTTTAAAGACCCCGATGCCAAGCTCATGCAGGCGTTGTTGGAGCGCATCCGCAATGAGGGGCCTTTGCGTTCACGTGATGTGGAAACCCGCCGCCAAAACAACAGTGGTTGGTGGGACTGGAAACCAGCCAAAAAAGCCTTGGAGCAGCTGTACATGCAAGGTGATTTGATGGTCTGTGATCGCACGGGCTTTCAAAAGACTTATGATCTGACTGAGCGGGTGTTGCCAGATGGGGTAGACACCCGCGAGCCAGATACCGATGAATTCGCAGCACATCTGTTGCAACAACAGTTGCGTTGTCATGGTCTGGTGTCGCTTAAAGGTTTGACTTACCTGCGCCGCAATGCGCCTTTGCGCCAGGCCATGGCCGAACAAGTGAATTCCCGGTTTGCAGAACAACAATTAACCGCATTGCAACTACCAGGAGGCGAGATTTATTATGTCGAAACCAGCGTTTGGGAGCGGCCGATGCCGCGGCTCAGTGAGCGACTGGTCATCCTTTCACCTTTTGACAATGCCGCCATCCAACGCGACCGGCTCAGCCAGTTGTTTGGCTTTGATTATCAGTTGGAATGTTATGTGCCGGCGGCCAAACGACGGCATGGTTATTTCAGTTTGCCGCTGCTGTATCGCGATGTGTTTATTGGTCGCATGGATTGCAAAGCTCACCGCAAAACCCGGCATTTAGAAATCAAAAACCTGCACTTTGAAAGCCATGGCTTCAGTGATGCAGCGGTCATTGATGCCTTGGTTGATGCGCTGCAGGGATTTGTTCGTTTTCAGGATTGTGATACCGTAACGGTTCAAACCGTTGAACCCAGCCACACAAAACAGCCGCTGATACAGGCCCTTACAGACCATGACTTATCGCAATGACAGCCAATGACATGCAATCACCAGTTAAAAAGCCACCATCAGCCAGGAAAGTGATCGTATTTGGAAACTCCAGTGCTGGTAAGTCCACCTGGTCCAAAAAGTTAGCGTCTGCGGGTTTGGCGCACTTGGACTTGGACACCATCGCTTGGGACATGAATCCGAACCCTGTCAGGAAACCCCTGCAGGAATCTGCCGCGGCGATTGCGCAGTTTATCCAGCGCCATGAAAATTGGGTGATAGAAGGCTGTTATGCTGACTTGCTGTCAATCGCAGCCAAACAGGCCACGGAAGCCATTTTTTTGGACATACCGCTTGCACAGTGCCTAGAGCAAGCCAAGAACAGGCCCTGGGAACCGCACAAATACCCATCCAAGGCGGCGCAGGATAAGAATTTGAACATGTTGCTGGCATGGATTGCTGAGTATCCAATCAGGACGGATCACTTTTCTCGGTCAGCCCATCAACGGTTGTTTGAAGACTTTGAGGGCAAAAAAACCAGAATAACCCAGTGACTCCATCAATCCTCGACAAAATCTTTCAAAGCGGCTAACCGCTGATCCCATTGGGCTTCCAGGTGGGAAATAAAATCCCGCGCTTGGCGCAACTTTTCACTTTGTAACAGCACTTCCGTGGACCGGCCCTGGGGCCGCAATTCGACCAGTTCAGCATCCACCAGCACCTGTATTTGTTTTCTGGCACCTTGTCTTGAGATGCCCAGGTTTTTGGACAAATCACCAATGGAAAGCGGCTGGTTAGCAGCCAAACGGCTGATCAGGGTCAGTCGGATGGGGTCACCCATGGCTTTGTAAATATCGGCTGTCATCATGTTTTGGTTTCAACAATTTGAGTCAGGCGGTTGAGCATAAATTCCCAGCCGTTGGTGTTTTGTTTGAAAGCATCGGCCATCACCTCAGCCGGTAATTGACTGAAGCCAGACTCGGTAAGGGTTAATTCACACTCGCCCTCAGCCACGGCCTTGATGGTGAACTCAACCAGGGTGGTGGGCACGCTCAACACATCACCCTGGTAGTGGTTGGCACCTGGCACCCAACGGTAGGCAAAGTAATCATGCGGCCTGGCTTCGACCACATAAATGCGGCTTTTGCCGTGTTCACCAAAATGAAAGAATGGTTGGCTGCCGGGGGTGTAATCACCTTCCAGGCTGTTGGGGAACCACTGAACCACTTGCTTGGGGTCAGCGATGGCTGCGTAAACTTTTTCTGCATTGGCTTGAATTTTCAGCTGTTTCTGAATCACATCTTGCATGATGGGTCTCCGCTGTTTGGTTAATGACAACAACAATTAAATCACAGTTATTGGCTATATGCAACCAAATAGTTGCATAAAAGGATGAGCACTACAGTATGTCGCCCCGGGAACAACTTCACTACCGTCGTACCGGCGCAGAGCCTGCCCCTGTGAAAACAGGGGGCGGTACCCAGCGTCTTTGAGAAGGTGGACGAATAAGTTTTTGACATATAATGTAAGAGGAATCTAACCAAGCCATGTCAAAAAATAGGGTGCAATCAAAAATTCAAACATCGCGAACCTGGATACCGGCCTGCGCCGGTATGACGGCTTATATGGATTTAAGGATGGTATCGGGTACCCAACAGGGACAGTATACAAGGCTTTATTGACAACCAAAGAGGCTGAATGAGAATCTTAGTTTTTATCTTATTATTCACATCGACCAAGAGTTCGGCTGAACCCAGCCAATGCTTTGGGACCACAGCCAATGGTCGATTGGAAAACGGTGTGATGTTACCCGCTGAAGGTGTAAATTTTGAAGGCTACAGTACGGTAGGCAGGGTAACCGGGAGAACGTATGTCCATTCGGTGGTCAAAGACATCATTCTGGCTGCATATCGCGAACTGGAAACCATGCAACCGAATAAGGTTTACAAATATGCAGAAACGGGTATGTCGACTGGTGGCGAATTCAAACCGCACAAAACCCACCAAAATGGTTTGTCAGTCGACTTTATGACGCCAGTGATTGACTCATCAGGACATTCGGTTCACTTGCCAACCAACCCGTTTAATAAATTCGGATATGCCATAGAATTCAACAAACAAGGACAGTACAAAGATTTGAGAATCGATTATGAAGCGCTGGCTGCTCACATTGTCGCTCTTCACCAACAGGCTAAAAGTCAAGGTTATGATTTGTGGCGAGTCATTTTTGATCCACAGCTACAACCCAATCTCTACCAAACCCAATATGCCGATTACTTAAAAGAAAACATTGAGTTTTCAACAAAGCAATCCTGGGTCAGACACGATGAACACTATCATGTGGATTTTGATGTGCCTTGTGAATCGTGATTTGTTGAAAAGCCCCACTACCGTCGTACCGGCCTACGCCGGTAAGGCGAGTCTCCCGCAGATCTCCCTTGGTGTTAAGTAATACGACTGGTCTGGGAAAAACCTGCAAATTGAATAGGGTGGTTATGAATACCAGAATGGCCTCACAGCCATCGTTCTAAACCACATTCACAAGCCAATCGATTCCACATCCATTATTTAGACATGTATTCTTTTCTGAAGGCGTCGTGTCGTTGTTTTGCTTTATTGATTATTGCTTGATACCTGGGTTGGCTTTTGGCGAAGTCAAAAGCTGAATTGCTGACCAAACCTGGGTAATTGAAATAGCCGCTATCGACTGCCTGCTCAAGCCAATCCAAGGCCAACTCTTGTTGGTCCAACAAGGCATAAAATTCGGCAAAATAGAAGGTGTTTTCTGCATCAACAATATCTGTGTCTATCATCCTTTCCAGGGCGGCCAACCCCTTGGGCTGGTCTCCCTCCATAAATGCCAGGTAGATGGTGGCAATGAGTCCCCAAATGTCATCCGGATTGATGGCCAGCAGTTGTTCAAAATGTTTTCTGGCTTGGGGGAATTGTTGTTGTTCAAAGGCAATGATGCCACCATAGCCGATGCCATATTCACCGGTGTCTAAATAGAGTTTGGCTTGTGCTTGCTGGTATTGCTTGGCACTTAAATATGTGGCCACAATGGAACGAAACCTGGGGTTGTCGGGGCTGATTTCCAAGGCTTTTTCCATGGCAGCAATGGATTCATCCAACATGCCGGCATAGCGGTAAATATAACCCAGTGAAAAATACAGACTGGCATCTTGTGGATTGATTTTTAGCATCTTCTGGGTCAACTTGAAGGCTTGTTCGATGCGATTTGTTTCGGTATACACAACCGCTAAATTACTCATTGCAATGAGCTGATTTGGATTGAGTTCCAGGGCTTTGAGGTAATACCACTCTGCTTTTTTCAAGCCATGAGGAGTTTCCCTGCCGTGCTGTTCCAACAACCTCCTGTGACTTCCTAAGTAGGCATAGCTGGGGGCAAAGCCAGGATCCATTTCGATGGCTTTGAGCAGCATAGGAATGGCCAGCTTATGTCCTTCGTTGGTGTAAGGGTAAGCGATGGCTCGCAAGAACAACTCGTAGGCCAAAGCATGGGTTGGCCGATCGTTAGCTTGGTAAGTGATTTGATCGTTTTCTAAGTCAGCATGCAACCCCGCAATGACTTGGCGCACCACTTCATCCTGGAGATCAAAGGTGTTGGCATAATTGACCTGAAACGTTTTGGCCCAATCCAGTCGATGCTTCTTTAGGTCAATCATTTCAAGTTGCAACCGTATTTGCTTGTTCTCAACCAAATAACTGCCAGTCACCAAGTAATCAACACCCAGGGATTCGGCCACTTTGATTGGGTCTGGGTCTTGCTGGCTGTATTTGCGGACTGCGGTTGCTGGGGTGATCGAAAAACGCTCGAAATACCGCAGCTCAGCGATGACTTGACTTGATAAGGCCACACCAAGAAAGTCATGTTTGGGGTCGGGTTTGCTGTTCGTGAATGGCAATACCGCCAGCTGAATTTGAGTTTCAGATAAGGTAGGGTCTGCTGCCGATTGTCCTTGTTCTGGGTTTGCATAAAAACCAATGAAAACAGCGGCAAGCAGCAACACCATCAACCCGACTGCAGCTGTGATGAGTCGCAGTTGGCTTTGCTGTGAATGTGATTGTTTGCGGGTCAGGCATTTGACCGGAGCGATGAATTGGTACCCACGGGAGTGTATGGTCTTGATGACTTGTTGCTGGGTGCCATCATCTCCCAAAGCTTGTCTGGCTGATTTGATGTGGTTATTGATTGATGTGTCTGAAACCAGGCGACCATTCCAAACACATTGCTGAATGTGGTCACGTGTCACGATTTGATCACGATGGCTAATCAAATGCACCAACAAGTTAAATACTTTGGGTTCAATGGCGATGGGTTGGCCTTTGGTAGTTAAGCTGAACTGGTCGGTGTCGAGCTTGAATTGATTGATTTGGTAAATCACAACAGTCAGGGTTTTTCTGATGCAATGATTCTAAGTGCTGCTCAGTCAAAAGTCACCACATGTTAGAAGGAATGCTCTTGGGACTTCATTCACTTTTGTTCCCGACAAAAGTGAAAGCGGCCGCGTCGAGCATGACTAGCAACTTCGCGCTCTTCGTCTCTGATTCGTTTCACTCACCAACCGACTCGGCGGGTCAAGCTGCTCAGCAGCTTTCCCAAGCTGACTTTTATAACAGCAGCGAAACCAAAGGTGCAGGTGCATAAAAATGATAAAATTATGATGTAATTTTCATGTTTGCCGCCGCTTCAAAGCCCACAATTCAGCTGTTTTTAATTTAACTGTTGAGGAGGGCGTGATGCCGACACCACTTGAAATATTATTGGATCCCATATCATTGGGATTGATTGGCCTTTTTGTGATTTTGATTGTTTTGGAAACCCTGGCTCCTGGCAGACCATTACCCAAAGTAAAATACTGGAAGCTGAAATGTATGTTGGGCTTTGTGTTGTATTTTTATTTGGCGACCTATTTGCCCTTGCTGTGGGACCACTACCTGAAACCCATTCAATTGATGGATATGAGCGGGATGAACACATGGTTGTCATTGCTTATTGCCGTCCTTGTGTTTGAGTTTTTTATTTATGTTTGGCACCGTTCTATGCACAGGTATGATGGCTTGTGGTTGCGCTTCCATCAGTTGCACCACAGTGCTGAGCGAATTGATACGCTGGGCGCTTATTTTTTTAGCCCATTGGATATGGTCGGCTTTACCTTGGTTGGCAGCATCAGCCTGTCTTTGGTGGCGGGGTTAGACCCACAAACCATCACTTATTTTTTATTTATAACCACTTTTTTGGCATTGTTTCAACACACCAACATCAAAACACCGCAGTGGTTAGGCTACATCATCCAACGGCCTGAAAGTCACTCCGTGCATCACCAACGGGGCGTGCATGCGTTTAATTATTCTGATCTGCCGTTGTTTGATATGCTATTCGGAACATTCAAGAACCCAGCTGATTTCCAAGCCCACAATGGTTTTTATCCTGGATCATCTGACCACATCACTGAGATGCTATTGTTCAAAGATGTCAGCCGTCCCCCACAAGACCAGTGAAATGAAAACCTATCTCTATTATATTGTCAGGTATCGCGGCACCATTAAGCACCCAACATCGCGCACCTGGATACCGGTCCCTGTTTTCACAGGGACAGGCTCTACGCCGGTAAGACGAGCCTTTCAGAGATATTACTTAGCGATCAGAACTTAGACAGGCCTGGGATAAAACCCACTAACTCCAATAGGAGATTGAGCTATGCTGACATACTGTTATCCCGAGCGCAGGCGAGGGACCTCTCAACGGTGGTATTGATTTGTTAATCAACTTACTGTCATCCTCGGGCTTGACCCTCAGAACACTCCCACTACCGTCGTACCGGCGCAGGCCGGTATCCAGCGTCTTCCAGAAGGTGTTAGACTTTATGTTGTGTCCCTAATATAAAGGGAAACTTAATCATTAGGTAGTCAGGAAATACAACTCAATCAAGTACCAAACATCACGCACCTGGATACCGGCCTTCGCCGGTATGACGGGTCTTTGTGAGGCTTTAGAACTTATGTAATAACTTTAAATTTAAGGAGAACTTAACCATAGGATGGTCAGGGTATAAGACTCAATCAAGTACCAAACATAATGCACCTGGATACCGGACCCTATTTTCCCAGTGACAGGCTCCACACCGGTATGACGAACAGGAAGAGTTGTGTTATTCGTGATAGGTGGTTAATCAACCCAACCCCAACGCTTCTACCCATTGTTGGTAGATGGCGGGTTCGTCAAATTCAGGGCGGTAGCTGACTTGGGGTAAGGCCTGTTGCCAGGTTTGGATGGTTTGGGTGATTTGCGACAAGTCCTGGGCGTTGATGAGGGGATTATTTGGGTGCAGGATTTCGCGGGCAGCACCGATGTCGTGGGCGAGTACAGGGGTGCCCAGCGCGTTGGCCTCGGCATAAATCAGACCGAAGGTTTCGGCGAATGAGTCTTGCGGATAGAACACACAGAGGCTGGTGGCCAGGTGCTGTTTGATTTCATCGGCGGGCAGGGCACCGAGGTAATGGACATTGGTTAAGGATTCCGGTTGGTCTTCGCGGTATCCGGGATTGGCCACATACAACTGTAATTCAGGCAGCAATTGATTGAGCTGTTGAAAGGTTGTCAGCACTTGGGCCAGGCCTTTGTTGGGTGCCGACAGGAACAACAGTTTGTTGGGGTCGCGTGCTTGCGGTGGATGATCAGCCAGCGCTGCTGGTATCGGGTTGTAGCAGGTAGAGATGGGGATGCGTGGTTTGAACACATTGAACATTCTCCCCAACAAGCCTTGGTGCAACAAGCGATCACAATCGGCAGCGTGGGTGTGGGAGTTACCAATCAAGTGCCAAGGACGTGCCATTCGCACGCCGCGTTTCAGCACATATTCCCAATTTTTGTAGGTGTGAATCCACAGGTGGGTTTGGGCCTGAGGAAATTGTTGTTGAAAGACCCGAAGCTGCGGAAACTTGCGCAGCACAACCACGTGATCAGGTGCTTCCAGTGCGGCCAGTTGCGCCGGGCCAATGAAGTTGACGCCCTGTTGGTGCTGGTGGCGCTCACGGTGTTGTTGATAGATGCTGATGGTGTGCTTGTGCTTGCTCAGAATTTTGGCGGTGCGCAGCACGCTGGATTCAGTACCACCCATGGCGTGAGCCGCCAGGTCATCAAAACCATAGGCCTTTGGGTGAGACGTGTCAGCAAATAGGATGCGGCTCATACCAGCAAAACATCAGTTGGTTTTGCAGATCACTTCATTCTGACTGATGTCAGTATAAGTGTCTTTGAGGTCAGGTAAGCTGGCCAACTGGGACTCGGTGACGCTGAAGTCCAGCCAAAACTCAGGCCATTGTTCGATGCGAATTTCTTTGTTGACCTGAAAACCTTTCTTTGACAATTCGGCAATCCGGTTGTCGGCATTGAAGGGTTCACGGTACAGTCCCAAAGAGATCGAGTTTTCGTTGTCACCTGAAGTCACCACATAATAATCTTTAACAAAAGCTGCAGCCAACTCACGCCCTTTTTTCAAGGCTTCGGCGCGGCTGGATAAGGCTGGCAAATAGACCCAATAGCCGGCTTCCTGGGTGGTGGTGATTTGTCGAATGTTGGTTTTCAGCACCAATGGGTCAAGCGCTTCTTTGGCAGCATGCACGTTGGCTTCAACATCAAAAGGACCGGCAGAGAAACACAATTGCTGAACCCCGGCATTGAGGTTGGCACCGACTTCGGTTTGGTTGTATTCAGGCGCTTTTTCTGGGTTGACTTCCGCAATCAGGTCCAGTTTCTTGACCCCCTCATCGACCACTTTGAAGGTACTCACCGGCTGTGGTGACAACCGCTGGGTCCAGACAAAGAAGGCAATGTTGGCCAGTAACAAAACGATGAAGAAGTAACGCATCAATTCAAGTGCTGTTGAAAGGGTGGATTATAAAGCCCTCAGACTGACTTCGCCACTGGAGAAGTGTTTGATTCCCTGATTCGTTTGCAACAACAATTCACCGCGTGGGCTCAGGCCCTGACAGCTACCATGTACCTCACCTTGTGGGGTGGTTAACTTCACTGCTTGGTCCCGAAAAGCATCGTGTTGGTCCCATGTTCGTAACAGCGGTGCCAAACCTTGTTGCACAAACTGTTCATGGCACTGATTGATGTGCTGTATTAAGGTCACAATAAAAGCATCGCGGGCTGGCGGTTGTTCCAGTGGCACATTACAGACCGGCTGTTGCACCGAAGCCAACTGCGCTGTTGTCAGGCACCAGTTGATGCCAATGCCAACAATGACCTCCAGTGGATCCTGTTGGTTTTGACCGGGTTGCAGGTTAATCAGGATACCCGCAAATTTTTGCCCTTGGTGCAACAAATCATTGGGCCATTTCAGTGCCACTTCAAGATCGGCTTGGTGGTGTTGTAAGGCTTGTAGCGTGGCCACTGCCATCGCCACAGAATAACCCGCCATCTGTGCCATGGGTAAAGGTGTTGGGTAACGGTAAGATAGGCAGATCGAACGGCCGGCCGGTGTCAGCCACTGATTACCGCGTCGGCCAACCCCGGCGCTCTGGTGTTCGGTAACCAGCAGACTGTTGCTGCCGACCGCCGACTGGGTGGAGGGCAGTGAATCAACACAGCGGATGTTGAGGCCAGGCAAACCCGCTTGCAACACCGCCACCTTAAGGGGTGCATCGGGCTGGGTAGATTGGTGTGTTGTCACCGGTTCAATCGCAACGCGTTACAGCGAAAGCACAAAGCGCTTGATGTCTTCCAGTTCATCCATGGAGACGCCATGTTGTAGTGGATACTCATGCCAACTGACCTGATAGCCGGCAGCTTTCAGGGCCTGGTAAGATGATTGGCCCAGCTGGTAGGGCACCACGGGATCCTGGCTGCCATGACCCATAAAGATGGGGGTGCTGAGGTTTTTACCGGATTGTTCTTCGCTCAGCAACTCCTGCATGGGCAGGTAACAACTGAGGGCAATGACACCCGCCAATTGGTGTTGCATGCGGGTGCTGGTGTGCAGGGCGATGGCGCCACCTTGTGAAAAACCGGCCAACACGATTTGCGACGGTTGGTAGCCGGCTTTGATTTGGGCTTCAATCAATTCCAGAACTTTTTGTTCCGAATCACGAATGCCTTGTTCATCGGGCATTTTGCCAATGTCCATCATTTTGATGTCATACCATGAACGCATCCTCATGCCGCCATTGATGGTTACCGGTTGGACCGGGGCGTGGGGGAAAATAAAATGCAGGTCTTTTTCGGCATTTTTGAATTGTGGGACCACGGGTTCAAAATCGTGGCCATCGGCGCCCAATCCGTGTAACCAGATGATCAATAATTGGGGATTGTCACCGGTTTTGGTGCTAATGAAATCTAACATGGTGGTTGTGACTTGTCATCATTAAGAAAGCGTTCTATTATACCGATACTGTGTCGAAAACATGAAACCATGAAAAGCAAAATTCAAACCCCAGTCTTGATTCATCAACCAGTTCGCTTGGCGGCACTGCTGGTGCTGCTGTTGGGCCTGTCGGCATGTGGTAACAAAGGTGAGTTGTACCTGCCTGAAGAACAACCGCAACAACAAGAGTCAGTAACAGCAGACCATGGAGTTTGAAAAGCTACACGGCTTGGGCAATGACTTCATGCTGATTGATGGCAGGGATTCTGGGTTTTGTCCCAGCAAACAGCAAATTCAATTGTGGTCTAATCGCCGCACCGGCATTGGTTTTGATCAATTGTTGTTGTTACAACAGCAAGACCAGCAGTTAATCTATCGCTTTTTTAATGCCGATGGCAGTGAAGCCGAACAATGCGGAAACGGCCAACGGGCGTTGGCACATTATTTGCATCGCCAAGGCGTGACGGTCAAAGATTTGAAAATGCAGGGTTTGGGCGGTGATGTGGTATTGAATTACCAAGACGAAAACCACATTTCGGTGACCTTTAACCAAACGGTCAGTGTGGCAGAAAGTCAAATCGCTGGCGTGGATGGTTATTATGTGGAAATGGGTAATCCGCACTGGGTTTATCATGAGCCGGAACTGACCAGCAAAGACTTGATACCCTTCAGTCACATCTTGAGTCATCAGTACCCTGGCGGGGTTAATTTTGAAGCCATCAAGAAAATCGATGATCACCACATCCAATTGCGGGTCATTGAGCGCGGTGTCGGTGAGACCCAGGCTTGTGGCAGTGGAGCCTGTGCGGCGGCGATTGCCTCTGCCACCATGTTGGGTACCACCACACCCCTGACGGTATCCATGCTGGGTGGTGACTTGGTGGTCAGCCATGACTCGGCTTATGATAAAATCACCCTGACCGGACCCGCCAGATTGGTTTACCGCGGCTACTTAAATATTGACCCATTACACTGAACGGACCTGAACCTGGACACATCTCATGGCAAACAACAAAGACGATCAAAAAATTCAGCAAGCCATCCGCAAGTATTTGCAGAAGCATCCTGATTATTTTGTGCAAAACGCAGACCTGTTGACTGAATTAGAAGTGGCCTCTCCTCAGGGGGAATTGGCCAGCATCACCACCCACCAGCTCAAAGCTTTACAAAAAGAAAATCGCCAACTGAAAGGCCAAATGGCGGAACTGGTGAGCAATGCCCAACAAAGCGAGTCGGTGATGAACCGCCTGTTTGATTTGTTGAATACTTTATCGGTGGTCGATACCGATGCATACCTGACCACTTTTGTGGGTTATGTCACTGAACATTTTCCGACGGACTACTTTAAGCTGGTGGTGGCTGAAGGGTTGTTGCCAGCCAGTGAGGCGCCTGAGTTGGGTCTGATGAATGCCAGTCAGTTGAAACACTTCTCGGTATTTCAGGCCAAATCTGCACCGCTGTCTGGGCGCTTGCCCAAAGAAAAAATCCAATCTTTATTCACTGGCGTCGATGACATCGGTTCCGCCGTGGTGCTGCCCATTGGTGCTCAGGCCGAATATGGGCTGTTGGCCTTTGCCAGCCGCGATGAAGAAAAGTTCCACCCCCATTCAGCCAGTGACTTACTACAAAAACTGAGTCAAATACTGGTGGCACACTTTCAGCGCCTACAGCCCCAAGATGAAAATCAAGCCATGCCTTGAAGCCTATTTGTTGCACTTGAGTGAAGAGCGGCACCTTTCGCCATTGACGGTGTCAGCCAATCAGCGGGATTTATTGCATTTCATCAACACATTGCCTGATCAGTTACAAGCTGACATCGGCGCCATCCAGACCCAAGACATCCGTGCTTATTTAATGAGTCGTTCTGCCCAAGGGGCTGCGGCCAAGTCTTTGGCACGTTACCGCTCCCATTTGAAAAATTTCTTTGCCTACTTGCAAAAGCACCACCCAACGCAGTTGAGCCACAACCCGGTTGAGTTGGTGGGCACCCCAAAAATCAAGCGCACCTTGCCTGAGGTGTTGGATGTGGACACGGTATTTCGGTTGTTAGAAATTCCGCTGACCAGTGAAATTGCGGTTCGTGACAAGGCTTTGTTGGAGTTGTTTTATTCATCTGGGTTGCGTTTGGCAGAAATTGCCGAGCTGCACTGGCATGACCTGATGCTTGATGATGGCTTGGTGCGGGTGCTCGGCAAAGGGCGCAAAGAACGCTTGGTGCCGTTGGGTAAGATGGCCACGCAGGCGTTACAACAATGGCAGCCCTTGGCCAGATCCTGGGCCAATGCAGACAACAGCCATGTGTTTGTCACCAAACGCGGTGGCTCACTGAAGCGGCGCAGTATCCAGGCCCGGGTCAAATATTGGGCGCAGCAGCAGGGTCTGTGGGAGCGGGTCTACCCCCACTTGTTACGCCATTCCTTTGCTTCGCACATGCTGGAGTCCTCCGGTGATTTGCGGGCGGTTCAGGAGATGCTGGGGCATGCTGACCTGGCCACCACGCAAATCTACACCCACCTTAATTTTCAACATTTGGCTAAGGTCTATGACCAAGCCCACCCACGGGCCAAAAAGAAGAAATAACGGCCGTTGACGACGCTGTTGATGGCACCACCGGAAACTGCCCGAAAATTGGGCTAAAAACATTGCTTTGGTACTTTTAAACCATTATAATGCACCCGCTTTTAAGTGAGGCAATCTGAAATGACTGTGAAAACAGCTGCAAACAACGGAGCCTCCGAACCACAAATGACCGAACCAGTGACCTTGAAAGAGGTGAAAAAAACTGTCGTCAAAATACCCATATATCAAGTTCTGATTGGTGTTCTGATAGCCGCAGTTTTCTACTATGCTCAAGGACAAGACGCGGCGTTTTCAGCCGCCTCAGGCGCTTTGATCAGTGCCCTGGGTTCAGCAGTATTTGCGTTGATAGTGGCCTGGCCTTTAGGTGACGTTCAACGAATGGTTGGCAGAATGATAAAAGGCGAAATCATGAAATTTGCGGTTATTGGTGTGTTGTTCTTCGTAGCAATCACCAATTTCCAGTTCCAATTGATGCCTTTATTGATTGGATTTATCGCTACCCTATTGGCGTTTTGGGTGGCTTTGTTAACATCTTTTAAGTGAGAAAGTAACAATGGCAAGTGGCGAAGGCGGCGCTGGTGGATACATTGAACACCATCTGAAAAATCACACCACACAGTTGGTTGAAGACAGTACTTTTTGGACCATTAACACGGACAGTGTTTTCTATACCATTTTGTTAGCAGTTTTATACATTTGGTTCTTTCGACGCGTGGCCAAAAAAGCCTCGGCTGGTGTACCCAACAAAACCCAAAACCTGATTGAAATGGTCATTGGTTTTATTGATGCCCAGGTCAGGGACATTTTCCATGGCAACAGCAAACTGGTGGCCCCACTGGCGCTGAGTATTTTTGTCTGGGTATTCTTCATGAACTTCATGGATTTGATTCCTGTTGATTTCTTACCTTGGTTGGGTACCTTGGTTGGTATCGAGTACATGCGTGTGGTACCGTCAACCGATTTGAACATCACCTTTGGCTTGTCTTTCGGTGTGATGTTGTTGGTGTTCTACTACAGCTTCACCGTTAAGAAGCCTTTCGCGCTTGGCTACTTCAAAGAGTTTGCCACCCACCCATTTGAAAGTCCTAATTTGTTGGTGCAAAGCATTTTGGCCATTCCCAACATCTTCTTGAACATTGTTGAAACGGTGGCTAAGCCGGTTTCATTGGGCTTGCGACTGTTCGGCAACATGTATGCCGGCGAATTGATCTTTATTTTGATTGCGGTATTGACTTTGAATTATGGCTGGTCTGATGCCTTCAGTATCGGCGGCGGAATCATGTCAATCTCACAATTTGTGTTGGCGTTGGTCTGGGCTCTGTTCCATATCCTGATCATCACCTTACAAGCATACATCTTTATGATGTTGAGTATCGTGTACCTGAACATGGCGCACGAACAACATGATTCACACTAATTTTTTGTAATTTATTTTTTAATAAAATCTTAATCGGAGAAAACGATGGAAAATTTAGCATTAGTAGCTGATATTCAAGGCATGACAGCCATTGCAGTGGCATTGATCTTGGGCTTGAGTGCGATTGGTACTGGTATTGGTCTGGGTATCCTGGGTGGACGCTTGTTGGAAGCATCAGCTCGTCAACCTGAGTTGGCCCCCATGTTACAAGGTAAATACTTCCTGTTAATGGGTCTGGTCGATGCGGTAGCGATGATCGGTGTAGGTATCGCTCTGTTCTTCACCTTTGCCAACCCATTCTTGGCAGCAGTGACAGGTTAATCAGAAGCATCTATACCATTTTAGTCGGAGTACACACATGAATATTAACGCAACTTTAATTATCCAGATGGTCGTGTTCTTTGCTGTCATTTGGTTTACCATGAAGTACATCTGGCCGCAAATCTTGGGCGCTATGGAAGAGCGCGAGAAAAAGATTGCTGACGGTTTAGCCGCTGGTGATCGTGCTGAAAAAGAATTGAATCAAGCCAAAGCCAAAGTGGACACTTTGATTGTTGAAGCCAAAGAGCAAGCCAGTCAAATTAAAGACCAGGCCACGCAAATGGCAAGCAAGATCAAAGACCAGGCCAAATCAGATGCACTGGCAGAGAAAGAACGCCAGCTGAATGCGGCCAAGGCTGAAATTGAACAGGAAGCCAACCGTGCCAAAGAAGCCTTGCGCAAGCAAGTGTCTACCCTGGCCATTGCCGGTACTGAGCAACTGCTTTCCAAAGAAGTGGATGCCAGTAAACATGCCGACTTGTTGGATGACCTCATCAAAGAGATCTAAACATGAGTGAATTAATCACATTAGCAAGACCATATGCCAAAGCGGCATTTGAGTACGCCAAAGAAGAGTCAGCCATTGAACGATGGTCGACCCAACTGTTGGTGGCTGCTGGGTTAGCTCAAGATGACAAGATTCTCAACTATTTCAGTCGACCAGATGTTCAAGATGAAGATTTGGTGCAATTGGTCAGTGGTGAAGATGCCAGTGAGTCATACAAAAACTTTATCCGTTTGTTGGCTCAAAATGACCGTTTAAGCTTGTTGCCGGAAGTGGCAGAGCTCTTTCAATACTACCTGGAACAGGATTCTCAGTCTTTGACTGTTGATGTGTTCTCAGCCGTGGCATTGACTGACGAGCAAAAACAAGCCATGACTGCAGCACTCAGCAAGAGAACCGGCAAACAGATCAGCTTACAAACGCACATCGATGATGACATGATGGGCGGTGCCCGAATTCACTGTGGAGACTTGGTGATAGACGGCTCGCTGCGCGGTAAAGTAGATCGCTTGAAGACACAGCTTTTTAATTAATTTAAGTCAACAGACTTAAGAGAATACGAGGAAATGCAATGCAAACGACATTGAATCCATCAGAAATCAGTGAACTGATTAAAGATCGAATTAAGGACTTTAAAGTTCAGTCAGAGGCCCGCACTGAAGGTACTGTAGTCAGTACTTCAGACGGTATTGTACGTATCCACGGCTTGGCCGATGCGATGCAAGGTGAAATGATTGAATTACCTGGAGACACCTACGCTTTGGCGTTGAACCTGGAAAGGGATTCAGTCGGTGCGGTAATCCTGGGTGATTACGGCCACATTTCAGAAGGCGATAAAGCCAAATGTACCGGTCGTATTCTTGAAGTGCCTGTTGGACCTGAATTGATTGGTCGTGTGGTAGATTCTCTGGGTAACCCCATTGATGGTAACGGCCCGATTGACGCCAAACTCACTTCTCCGATTGAGAAAATTGCCCCGGGCGTGATTGACCGTAAATCGGTTGACCAACCGGTACAAACGGGTTTGAAATCCATTGATGCCATGGTTCCCATTGGACGTGGTCAGCGTGAGTTGATCATTGGTGACCGTCAGACGGGTAAAACCGCTGTGGCCATTGATGCCATCATCAACCAAAAAGGCACCGGCGTTATCTGTATCTACGTTGCCATCGGTCAAAAACGATCTTCAGTAGCCGCCATGGTGCGTAAACTGGAAGAGCACGATGCCATGGGTCACACCATCATTGTTGCTGCCACCGCTTCTGATTCAGCAGCGATGCAGTACATTGCACCTTACTCAGGTTGTGCGATGGGCGAATACTACCGTGACCGCGGTGAAGATGCACTGATCATTTATGATGACTTGACCAAACAAGCCTGGGCTTACCGTCAAGTATCGTTGTTGTTGAAACGTCCTCCAGGTCGTGAAGCCTATCCTGGTGACGTGTTCTACTTGCATTCACGCTTGCTGGAACGTGCCGCTCGTGTAAACGCAGACTATGTTGAGCGTTTCACCGACGGTAAAGTGAAAGGCAAAACCGGTTCTTTGACTGCCTTGCCTATTATTGAAACCCAAGCGGGTGACGTATCAGCATTCGTACCAACCAACGTGATTTCGATCACCGACGGTCAGATCTTCCTGGGTACTGACTTATTCAACTCAGGTATCCGTCCTGCGATTGATGCCGGTTTGTCGGTATCTCGTGTGGGTGGTGCAGCACAAACCAAAGCCATTAAGAAATTGGGCGGTGGTGTTCGTTTGGCACTGGCTCAATACCGTGAATTGGCTGCATTTGCTCAGTTCGCATCCGATTTGGATGACGCCACCCGTGCTCAGTTGGAGCGTGGTCAGCGAGTTACCGAGTTGATGAAACAAAAGCAGTACGCACCCATGAGTGTTGGTGAAATGGCAGTATCTTTGTATGCCATTGACCGCGGCTATATGGATGATGTTGCCATGGACAAGATTGGTGATTTTGAAAGCGCCTTGATTGATCACATGAACAACAACCAAGCCGATTTCATGAAGTCACTGAACGAAACAGGTGATTTCAACGATGAAATTGAAGCCCAATTGAAAGCGGGTGTAGAAGATTTCAAAAAAACAGGCAGCTGGTAAACAGTTATAAACGCATAACAGGTATTTAATATGGCAGTCGGTAGTGAAATTGTAACCAAAATCAAAAGCGTCAAGTCTACCCGTAAGGTGACCACCGCTTTGGAAATGGTTTCAGCGAGTAAGATCAAAAAGGCACAAGATCAAATGAATGCCTCGAGACCTTACACGCGGAAAATCAGGCAAATGATTGGTCACTTGGCCAAAGCAACTCCGGAGTACAAGCACCCATTCATGTATGATCAGCAAGCTGATCGCGTGGGTTACATCATCATTTCAACCGATCGTGGGTTGTGTGGTGGTTTGAACTCAGGGCTGTTTAAAAATGCAGTTGGTCACATGCGTGACTGGCAGGCCAAAGGCGCAGGTATTGACGTGGTTACCATTGGTAACAAAGCGGCCTCTACTTTCAAGAGCACCAACGTTAACTTGAAAGCCAACATCTCGGCCTTGGGCGATAAGCCTGAATTGGCCAAGTTGATTGGTGTGGTTAAAGTGATGTTGGATGCCTATGCCCAAGGTGAGTTAAGCCATGTGTATTTGGTGTTCAATGATTTCATCAACACCATGACTCAAAAGCCAACCATTGATCAGTTGTTGCCATTGCCGCCGGCAGAAAACGAAGTCATCTCAGATAACTGGGATTACCTGTATGAGCCGGAAGCCAAAGATGTGCTGGATCAGTTGATGAACCGCTACATTGAGTCTTTGGTATACCAAGGCGTATTAGAAAACCTGGCCTCCGAGCATGCGGCCAGAATGGTGGCCATGAAGTCAGCCTCTGACAACGCATCAGACCTGATTAAAGACTTGCAATTGGTTTACAACAAAGCCAGACAAGCAGCCATTACCCAAGAAATTTCAGAAATTGTCGGCGGCGCAGCCGCAGTATAGGAGAAGTCAGATATGAGTTCAGGAAACATAGTACAAATCATTGGCGCGGTTGTGGACGTTGAGTTCCCACGCGATTCAGTGCCTAAATTGTATGACGCATTAAAAATAGCCGAAACCAACACCACTTTGGAAGTTCAGCAACAGCTGGGTGACGGCGTGGTCAGAACCATTGCACTGGGTTCAACTGACGGTTTGAAACGTGGCTTGGAAGTGACCAACACTGGCGCCGCCATTTCAGTACCTGTTGGCAAGAAAACTTTGGGCCGCATCATGAACGTATTGGGTGAGCCCATTGATATGTGTGGTGATGTCGGTGCCGAAGAGCATTGGGAAATTCACCGCGAAGCACCTGCTTACGACCAACAAGCCGCTTCTGATGAAGTGTTGGAAACCGGTATCAAGGTAATCGATCTGGTTTGTCCATTTGCCAAGGGTGGTAAAATTGGTTTGTTCGGTGGTGCCGGTGTAGGTAAAACCGTTAACATGATGGAATTGATTAACAACATCGCCACCAAGCACTCCGGTTTGTCGGTATTTGCTGGTGTGGGTGAGCGTACCCGTGAAGGTAATGACTTCTACTACGAAATGCAGGAAGCAGGCGTGGTTAACGTTGACAATTTCGAAGATTCTAAAGTGGCCATGGTTTATGGTCAGATGAATGAGCCTCCTGGCAACAGATTGCGTGTGGCCCTGACTGGCTTGACCATTGCTGAGTACTTCCGTGACGAAGGTCGTGACGTGTTGTTGTTCATCGATAACATCTACCGTTACACTTTGGCAGGTACCGAGGTATCAGCACTGTTGGGTCGTATGCCATCAGCAGTAGGTTATCAGCCTACATTGGCTGAAGAAATGGGTAAATTGCAAGAGCGAATTACTTCTACCAAAACTGGTTCGATCACATCGATCCAAGCAGTATACGTACCAGCTGATGATTTGACCGATCCATCACCAGCCACCACCTTTGCTCACTTGGATGCGACCGTGGTACTGTCTCGTTCGATTGCTGAGTTGGGTATTTATCCTGCGGTTGATCCGCTGGATTCGACTTCACGTCAATTGGATCCATTGATGGTGGGTGAAGAGCATTACAACACCGCCCGTGCCGTACAAGGTACTTTGCAACGTTACAAAGAGTTGAAAGACATCATCGCGATTTTGGGTATGGACGAGTTGTCTGAGGAAGACCGCCAAGTGGTTTACCGCGCTCGTAAAGTTGAGAAATTCTTCTCACAACCTTTCTTTGTGGCCGAGGTGTTCACCGGTACCCCTGGTACCTACGTGTCATTGGCCGAAACCATCCGTGGTTTCAAAGGCATCATCGAAGGTGAATACGATCATATCCCAGAACAAGCTTTCTACATGGCTGGTACCATTGATGAAGTCCTGGAAAAAGCCAAAAAAATGGCTGAGAAAGAAGCAGCTTGAGGTAAATAATCATGTCAACCATTCATTGTGATATTGTCAGTGCAGAAAACGCCATCTACTCAGGTGACGTGACCATGGTCGTGGCCAGTGGTATCGCTGGTGAACTGGGTATTGCGCCCAGACACGCCCCGCTGATCACCCAGTTGAAACCCGGTCAAGTCCGCGTTCTACTGGAAGACGGCAGTGCAGAAGAGTTTTACGTTTCTGGTGGTATCCTTGAAGTTCAGCCGCACCTGGTTTCTGTTTTGGCAGACACCGCACTGCGCGCCGATGACATCGATGAAGCCGCCGCCATCAAAGCCAAGGAAGAAGCCGAAGCCTTGTTGAAAGACAACACCAAAAAACAAGACCTCGCCAAAGTCCAAGCCGAATTGGCCAAAGCCATGGCACAAATCCAAGCCGTCAGTCGTTTGAAGAAAAATTTGAAACGTTGATTGCAGGATTTATAGCAAGTATCAAAAAGCCGACCACTGGGTCGGCTTTTTTTTTGCCTTGAATACAAGGCGCGACAGATAAGCCGCAAATGTTTGGCACCGGGTAGTCTCCATTGATAAAATCAAGGTAACTACAAAGAGGTGTGATATGAAAAAATCAATAATTTTAAGCATCATGGGTGGCTGTTTGTTGGCTTCGGCCAATGCCCAAGTATTGAATGAAATCGTGGTTAATCCCAATGGTGGAGATGACAATTGTGAATACATCGAAATCAGGGGAGGTGCTGGACTGGCGTTAACCGACCATTATTTTGTGTCATTAGAGGGTGATGCCACTTCCAATGAAGGTTCAGCGGATTTTTTGGTGGATTTAACTGCCAGCCAATTGGGCAGCAATGGCTTGTTGGTCATTACAGCCACTGACACAATAGGTGTCTGTGGTAACCGCACTTACGGTACGCCAAACACGACCTTGCTCAGGGATGATGATTTGAACGGTGGACGTTTAGAGAATGGCAGCAATTCATTTGTTTTAATTCACAGCCCAACGCCTTTGGTCGAGGGCACTGATTACGATACCAATGATGACGGTATCTTAGAATTACCGGTGAATGCCACCATCGTTGATGCTGTGGCTTGGACGGATGGTGGCGGTGGAGACGTGTTTTATGGCAGTGTTCAGTTACCTGCGACGGCCGGTGGCACCAATGACATGGCGACCCGTTTCCTAGATGACTTAACGCCCAATGAAGCGACGGCTTGGTACCACGGTGATATGGATGGCACAGCCGATTCATTGATGTATGACCTGACTCAGGTCAGCGCAAATTTTCCAGAAGGTGGTATGTTGTCACCAGGTACCCACAACTTGCCCAACGATGACCTCATTTTTCGCAATGGCTTTGAGTGAGCGATTAACAGCCAGTTCAGTTTAACAGCAAGGTCGGTTGGGCTTGCCTTCGATCAGCCCAACCGACAAGTCAAAATCTAGAAAGGGGACGACGCGCTGCCCGCTGAATAAAACGCTGAGGCGTGAGTCATTGCGAGCGGAGCGAAGCAATCTCCAACCGCCTATCCAGATTCAGGAGTTAGCCGCGGTCGTTTCTCGGCAACTGCTCCTGCGTTGCTCAAACTACCTACATCCATGTAGGCGTCCCTCGCTATAATGGTGTACTTCTTAAAATCTCTACCGCATGATTCGAATCCATCGCCACAAGTTCAGCACATTGGCCAACGCGGCCGCAACGTAGGTGAGGGCGCAGGCTTTGAGGATTTGGCGGACTTTGGGTAATTGTTCATTGGTGATGTAGCCTTCTGACAGAATGGGCATGGCTTTATTGAAACTGGCGTCATATTCTTCAGGCAGGATGGCCACATACATCAGCACCGATACCGCCATGGTCAGGACACCAATGACTACCGTGAGCAGGGTCAGGTGGGGTAACCTGAACAACAAACCAATAACAGGTGAGGCCATCAGGAACATGGCACCAAATTTTTGGATGGCTTGGGCTTTGCTGAAGTATTTTTCCCTGAGTCTGCTGACCGGCTCTTGTTGACAGAACTGGATGGCATGGCCAATTTCGTGGGCCGCCACTGCGACCGCGGTCAGCGACTTACCATCATGCACTTCCGGACTGAGACTGACCACCTTATTTTGTGGATCGTAATGGTCTTCATGGGTTTTGCCTTTGACGACTTTGACGCCTTCCAGCTTGAACCTTTCAATTAAATGCCATGCCAATTCACTGCCGGTACCATCCAGAGATTCGATGTGTGTTTGGTGCTTGCGCAGCACGTATTTCACCCACCATTGTGGGCCGAAAACAATCAGCAGCAGGAAAAGGATGATCAATATGGGCATGGTATCAAGATTAAACAATGAGGGGCGGGCCTGGTCAAGTCATAAAGCCATAACATCGTGTCAATTTTAAAACTGTAGAGTAACTGAACTCAAACTGAAAACAGCCAGGCCTCAACGTTCGATTGGTTCTCAGTCATTTAAACTCAAATCCCACCATCAGTTTCAGTAAGGTAGAATAATGAATTTTTAAAAGAGGAATGTAACGTATGAAAGTTTGGGCAATCTTAATCACCTTGATGTTGGCTGGATGTGGAGACCAACAAAGTAACAATGCCGCTGTGTCTGACACCACGACAGCAGAGGCCAACACTGCTGTTGTCAAACCAACAGAAAGTGGACCAGTCACATTGAGCACCGCTTGTGAATCTTTGGAAACCGATAAAGTGGCTTCAATTATGGGATGGGATGCTGGTATAACTGTGGCAGAAGAGCAACTCAATATGCGAGACGGTCGCCTGACGGTGTGTTCTTTCAGCGAACAAGGTGGTGAAGTGTTTGTCCTGGTGCGGGTTTCTCATGAAAGCGACAAGGCACAAGAAAACCGGGTGTTGGAAAAGGGCTATCAAAGCATGTTAACCAATGTCGATGAAAAACTGACTTATGAAAAAATTCCAACCATCATTGGCACCGAATCTATCTTTGGTGAAGGCGAAGGTAATCACGGTTATCGGGTTTATATTTTAAGAAACCGTTTTGATAATGCCATTGACACCACCATTGAAACCTCAGTTAATCAAGGTGATGCAGCAACTTGGAAAAGCCAGCTCAAAGCCATAGCAGCAGCCATGAACTGAAGCCAAAGTCAGTAGGGGGAATTGAGCTGAGGGTGTTAAATCATCTTCGCTGGAGTGGTAATGCGTTTCAGGTGATAAGGGTTGTATAATGGCTATAACAAAACTTGGAAAGCCACATGAAAACCTTGTATCCCCACCTTGAGCCGAATCAATCGTTTCACCTGAGTGTCAGTGATGTCCACGAAATCTACGTCGAAACCTGTGGCAATCCGGATGGCATACCAGTGGTGTTCGTGCATGGTGGACCGGGCGCTGGTTGTGGTGAAGATGACCGCTGTTTTTTTAACCCGGAACAATACCACATCGTGTTGTTTGATCAGCGCGGTTGCGGTCGATCAAAACCACTGGGTGACCTCACCGACAACACCACCAGCCACTTGGTGTCTGACATCGAACAGATCAGGACACATTTAAATATAGACCAGTGGGTGGTTTTTGGCGGATCCTGGGGCTCGACTTTGAGTTTGGTGTACTCGCAGACACACAGAGATCGGGTTTTGGGTCTGATTGTGCGGGGTGTGTTTTTTGGCACGCCGGCAGAGAACCGTTGGTTGTGGCAAGAAGGTTTGAGTCGTTTTAACCCAGAGGCTTACGAACGCTACCGAGCGTTAGTACCCCATGATCAACAAGACCAGATTTTAAAATCGTATTATCAAATGATGACCAGTGGCGATGCCGATTTACGCAACCGCGCATCTTATGAAATGATGCGTTGGGAAGAGGCAGGTTTCACCATCCAGGACCATGAAGTGCCGGTGATGAATGAAGATTTCGCTTGGCATCAAGGCTTATTGGAAGCGCATTATTGTGTCCATAACTGTTTTATCGAAGACCGTCCCATAGCCGATCATTTGTCTGTGTTAAAAGGGATGCCGGTGTACATAGTCAATGGCCACTATGACCTACTGTGTCCACCGGCCAAAGCCTACCAATTGCACCAAGCCCTGCCTGAATCACACTTAGCGGTGGTCGATCGTGCTGGACATGCTTCCAAAGAACCGGCCATGGTCAATGCCCTGGTCAGTGCCACTGATGCCATGCTTGAACGGTTGTCATGACCCAGTCTGTGCATTCCAGTTTCAACGGTATCGTCAAGCAGCCACATTGGCTGGGACTGCTGTTGCTGTTGCTGGTGTCGACTGGCCATGCCCATGGTGGCATTTCTTCAATTGGTGGTTTGTTTTATATTTACCTGGCGGTCATGGTGTTGGGTGCAATCACGACCTTGTGGCTGGGTTTTTTCATTTGGTTGCTGTGTAACCAGGTATTGAGCGAATTGGCCATCAAATGGTTTCGTTGGCTGGTGTATGTGGTTTTGGCAGTGATGCTGGGTTTGTTGTTGTGGATGTCGCTTGATTTGGGTTGGGATGGCATGTTGGTGGCGATGGCATTGGGGGTTTCATTGGGTGTGGTCATCATCACAGAGCTGGAGATTTTGCTGGGTCGAAATTGGCGTCAGTGACTCCGGCTGTTTTGCCTCCAAGCAGGTATTGACGGTGGTTGTGCTATGATGTTTTCAAGTTGAAAGCACATTGCAACTTGCCAATCATACGCAGACGAGGCCACCATGAGCGAACCCAAAAGACCCTTCATCACCCCCATCAAAAATGGCCCACTGGTTATTGAAAACGCTCCGGGCATTCACACCCAAGATGGTGTCATGGACAATGCACCAAAGGTTTCCATCTGTCGCTGTGGCCAATCGAAAAATAAGCCTTTTTGTGATGGCAGCCATGTGGCTGCGGGGTTCAACAGTGATCGTGATGACAATGAGAACGATGAGCGCCTGGTGTTTCCTGGTGTTCCCATCACCATCTATGAAAATGTGGCGATCTGTTCTCATGCGGGTTTTTGTCCCAGCGGTAAGCCAGATAAATGGCGACCCAAAACAGCCCATGGCGGTTTCTCCGATGCTGAATTAATCAAGAAAATAAAACAATGTCCATCCGGCGCCCTCAGTTATGCCGATGGCGACACCGAGCACCGTGATCAAGACCGCCCAGTTAAACTGTCCTTAACCAAGGACGGGCCATTGGCTATCGAAGGTGGTATCGAATTACGCAACGTCACCTGGGGAGCAGGCGCCTCAAGGGAACATTACACCCTGTGCCGTTGCGGGGCTTCCAAAATGAAACCGTTCTGTGATGGTGCGCACGATGAAGTGTGGGCCAATGGTGAGGACGGCCACAAAATTAAAAATGAGGTTATAGAGGCCGAGCCCACAGAGCTGGAACCGCATGTGAAAACCATACACCAAATGGCGCGCAATCAATTTGGCGACAGCGATGGACCGATGACTGCCATGGGCGTTCCAAGAACCGAGCTGCCACTGTGGGATCAAATCCAAATCATGACCGCCCAATTAGACCCCAAACCCTTACAAGAGGATATTGAGGTCGGAACTGAGTTGGTGATTGGGCCCAAAGCCAAACGACCACTGCGATTAAACTTGCCTTTGTTCGTTTCGGATATGAGCTTTGGTGCGTTGTCGGAAGAGGTCAAGATTGCTTTGGCCAAAGGCGCTGAAATGGCAGGCACCGGCATATGTTCTGGGGAAGGGGGAATGCTGCCTGAAGAACAGGCCAATAACAGCCGTTATCTGTTTGAACTGGGCTCTGGAAAACATGGCTACCATGAGGATTTGTTGTCGAAAGTGCAGGCTTTTCATTTCAAATGTGGACAAGCTGCCAAAACCGGAACCGGTGGGCACTTACCAGCCGAAAAAGTGACTGAAAAAATTGCCGAAGTGCGCGGCATTGATGCCGGATCTGCTTCGGTTTCGCCGCCTACTTTCAAAGACCTGGACAGCGTCGATGATTTCAAACGTTTTGCCGATCACGTGCGAGCATTGTCTGACGGCATTCCAGTGGGTTTTAAATTATCGGCCAATCACATTGAAAAAACCCTAGATTTTGCTTTGGCAGCGGGTGCTGATTACATCATCCTCGATGGCCGCGGTGGCGGAACAGGTGCGGCGCCAGCCTTATTTCGAGACCACATCTCAGTTCCCACCATCCCTGCATTGGCCCGTGCCAGAAGGCACTTGGATGATCGCGGTGTCAGTGGCGATGTCACCCTGATCATCACCGGTGGCTTGCGAACCCCGGCCGACTTTGTTAAGGCTTTGGCGCTGGGTGCCGATGGCATCGCTTTGGCCAATGCTTCGATTCAAGCGGCGGGTTGTATTGGCGCACGCATTTGTCACACCAACCATTGCCCAACTGGAATCGCCACCCAAGACCCCAAGTTAAGGGCTTTAATTAATGTCGATCGAGCAGCCACACAAGTGGCTAACTTTTACCGCAACGCCGTGCACATGATGCAAGTGATGGCACGGGCCTGTGGCCACGACCACATCAACCAGTTCAATCTGGAAGACTTGTCTACCTGGCATAAGTCGATGGCTGAATTGAGCGGGGTCAGTTATTCAGGTATTCGTTAAGGTCATGTGCAATTGACAGTAATGAACCATAAGGACAGGTGGTTTTATCTTCTTGCCATATTGGTTAATCAGCTTGCATTGTTAAATGCCTTACATAGCTTTTTCAACAGCTCTCAACACGGGTTTTTCACTGGGTTTGATTACAATGATTGAACCCACACAGAAAAACCTCCATGACCAACCACACACCAGCTGACTGGATAGATGAACATCCACAAACACAGTTGTCGCCGGGATTTCCGGACAAGGTGATTTTATTGGATTGTGAGACTACCGGTGGGCGCGCCAGTTATCACCGCATCACTGAAATTGGGATGTTGGTGGTTGAGAACGGCCAAGTGGTTGAACAGTGGCAAACTTTAATTAACCCAGAACGAAGCATTCCCGCTGGCATCACACGATTAACCGGTATCACCCAAGACATGGTCAACCAAGCGCCTAACTTTGCTGAGGTGGCAGATGAATTGTATCAGGCCCTGCCTGAATCACAATTGGCGGTGGTCTATCTTGCTGGACATGCTTCCAAAGAACCGGCCATGGTCAATGCCATGGTCAGTGCTACCGATGATATGTTTTTGCAGCTGACAGGAAACAGATTTCAGGTTTGGATGAGCTGCCATAGAATGGCAGCTTATGATAGAATTTCAAATTTTATTTTGAAAGGACTCATCATGACCGTCAAACATTGCCTTACTTTGATTCTGATTGTTGTTCTGACGGCTTGTGCGCCGAAATACAACTACCTCAATCAGTCCACGCCCGAGCCTGCTTACGATCACATTTTGGTGATGGTTGATTACCTGCACCTGGTCGATGATGTGGGCAAGCTGTTAGATTACCCGGCTGACTTAAATCAGGCGCAGCTGGTCAAGCTCCAGAACTTCATCGAATCCACAGTGAGGGCCAAAGGGTTTTCAGGTCAGCTGGATTTTGCTGTGGTAAGCAGTGGCATTGGGATCAACCCGGATATGGCTTTTGAACATTATGTTGGTGGTAAAAAGCGTGAGGAACTGATCTACCCACCGATGCATCTGGAGGCCCCCTACCACGAAGCTTTAGAATATCAGTTGATTCAATCATTTGCCCATGCCCAACAGATTGCCTTGACTCAGGTGGCTAAACCCACGACCAGTTATTTTGCTGACTTGAAAATGCACACCATCAGGTTAACGGCACAAGCTGACTGGTCCTGGCCCGATATAGAGACCGATGATAAAGTGGCCATCATGCACGTCCGTGCTGTTTACCCTCGGGTGTCCTTTGTTAAAGCCATGGGTGTCAGCTTACTGTCGGCGGGGCTCAGTGCTGGGGCCACCGGAGGAGGCTATGTTGCGGTAAGCACACCCATGGGGGTGCCGCACTCAACGGCCTTGTTATTGGATAACCAAACTGGGCAAGTGGTTTGGAAGAATCACAGCACTGGGGACATGAGCCGATTCGGGCCGCAGTCTAAGAAAAAGTTTTTTAAAGATTTTCCAGCATTGAAATAAACTGGTCTTCGAGTCTGGTCTTCGAGTCTGGTATGTGAAGTGGGGTCCAGTTTTGTTTCAGTACCGTCTGAATTGCCCCACCAGCAAGCCTTGAATGGTCAACTGGTCAGGGTGGTATTCCATGGCTTCCATGGTGCTGTTTTCAGGAATCAACCGAGTGGTTTCTTCATCGATGTACTGGATGCGTTTGAGGGTGGTTTCCCAACCGTTGATCATCACCGCTACGATGTCATGGTTGCGGGCTTGGTTGGTGGCGCGAATCACCACCCAATCCTGGTCCATGATGCCCACATCTTGCATGGATTGTCCTTCAACCTTCAACACAAAATGGTCCTTGCCGGACAGCATGGCATTGATGTCGATGGATTCGTCATCACTGACCGCTTCTATAGGAACTCCGGCAGCGATGCGTCCCAGTACCGGCAACTCTCCACTGTCTAAGCTGATGGTCAACCCCAAGGGCTGTGGTTCATTGCGCTTGAGCAGGCGGATTCCACGATTGGCCCGAGTGCGTTGAATGTAACCTTTGGTTTCCAGTGATTTCAGTAAGCGTGAGATGTGTGCCACGGCTTTGATGTCCAGGCCGCCACCAATGTCAATCAGGCGGGGTGGTTTCTGGTGTGCTTGCAGGTAGCCTTCAATAAAGGTCAGCACGTCTTGTTCGCGTTCGGTTAACATGCTTTTATTATAGGGAAAAAACAGGGAAAAACAATACTTTTAAATTCTCTGCTGTTCTGTGAGAGAGTTAAAAAATTGCGGTAATATCAAGGCTTGATCAAAAAAGCATCGAGGTCTTTGTGGCTGACTGCATCCAGGTGTTGTTGCATCACTTGCAGGACTTGTTGGCGGTCGGACTTTACATCGGCTGTGGAAGAACTGGTGCGATGAGCACAAGATGATACCAAGCTACAAAAGAGCAACAAAATGAAACAACGGTTTTTCATGGTCCTCAGATTTCGGTTGGAATAAAGAACATGATACGTGTGATTTCAAATCAGGTGCAGACTGACCAAGGCCCTTGATCAAAATGGAAGTGGTTGTGGTGGGCGCTGTTGTAATCGGGACCGAGCACAGCGGTAAAGTATTGGCAGGCTGACTGGTGAATGGCGGCTAAAAATTCACCGGCTTTGTCATCCGTGCCCCAGTCTTTCAGTACCGAAATTTCAGTGCCGTCAGCCAACACAAAGCCAGCAATGTCGATGGCGTTGGCATAGGCATGTTGACTGCGACGACCGGTTGGGCGGTTGTTGACGTTGCGACAGGCGTAAGTGCCGAAGTGTTTGATGCGGACGATGGGTTGGTCGAAAAATTCATCAGCCAACGGCATCAGTGCCTTTTTTTCCCACATCGCCAATCCCACCAAAGCAGGGCAAGTCAGGGTTACGCCACCGCCGTAGGAGATGTTAGACTGGTGCAACAAGGCAGCATCATAAAGCCCACACGATTCGCCACGTTCCTGATCAGGCAAGCGTTCAAACTTCAGCTTGCTGTTTTTCAACACCGCAAAACACGCAGCCTCATCGGTTTTCAATTGCTTAATTTTGTGGCGGGTTACAAAGGTCACCTCATCATCCAGTGACAATTCTTCAAAAGGATTGTACGCATCGGGCAGGTAGTGGTTGATGGCATACCACAACACCAAGGTAATGACCATTGATGAGGCCAGCAACATAAGCCAGTGCCACCACCACCTGATGGGGTTATGGTGTCGGTCTTCAGGCTGATTGTGCGAATCATCAGGGTTCAGAAGCGGTGCTCCTTGATGGATTTAATTGGCGTTCAATCAAAGCTTGAAAGAACACATCGGTCTCTTCGGCCAAATTGATTTCATCAGCAAACCAGGGGTGCAGCTTCAAGACCATGGCGGCATGACCGATGTCATCATACACCACGGTTTCTACTGCCACGCCGTCTGCCATGAGTCGGTTTCTGAATGTTTCCAGGTTGAACAGCCCAACGGTTTTATCACCTGTGCTGTGTAATAACTTAATGGGTGGTTCAGAGCCATCCACATGGGTGTTGGCTTTCATCACTTCAAAGTTCTCCGTACCAAAGGTTTTAACATAAGTTTTGGCTTTGGGAGTGAAGTTATAAGGTCCGGCCAGCCCCACAAAACCCATCACATCGGCTTTGTTAAGCCCAACGGCCTGTAAGTAAGCGGGGTCAGTGACCAGCAGGGCACCAGTGTGTGCGCCAGCTGAATGCCCGGCCAACAAAACCTGATTGGGGTTGCCGCCCAACTTGTTGATGTTATTTTTGACCCAGGCGGTGGCCAGCGCGATGTCTTCAACAAAAGTGGGGAATCGACCATCAGGGTATTTGATGTAGTCGGGGATGACCACCACATAGCCTCGCCTGACCAAAGCATCGGCGACAAAATGATAGTGTTCTTTTTTTCCTTGGTGCCAACCGCCACCATAAATAAAGAGCACCACCGGAGCTGCTGCATCATCGGGCTGAGGATAGACGTTAAGTTGTTGCCAGGGTTCATCGCCATAGCTCAGGTTCTTTTCCACCGCAATGCGGTGAGTCAATTTAATGGCATTGTTTAACACGGTTAAGGCAGCCGCACTGCCTGATGCTTGAACACTGCTCAGGGTAAGAAAATTCATCATTATGGCAATAACCCAAAGGCTGTAGGGTGAAGTTATTTTGGACATCTGTTGCGTTGACTTAAAACCCTTAAACTAACACAAAGCGGTGAAAAACGAGGTGAATATGGGCTAAGACTCAAGTGGTAATGAGGTCTAACCAGGCCAACAGCTGTTCTGCCGCAGGCACTTTCAGCAACACCGCTGAGGTTAATATGACCCACCGCAGTTTGTGCTGATGTTGAAGCAGCAAGTTTTCTAGAGGGTTCATGGCGATCGTTTGAAAATCAATTGTTCTTCTTTGAGGCTTTGGTCCTTCATCCTCATTGCCAGGTAAGCGTGCATTTCGTCGTCGCTGATGCGGTAAAAACTCAGGCCGGAAAAGTGAATGGCGTCATCTTCTATGGCCACCAATTTGAAGTTGATGTGGTCTTCTTTGTTTTCCCAACTGACGAAATCTGCGGTGAAGTGCTTAACCAGCAGAGACAAGCTGCTCTCCTGTTCGACAATCAACATGATTTCATAAAAATCGACGCCTTTAACCGGATCAAATAACTTGAACAGTCCGACCATGGATCCAGCACTGGGCGGGTTCCAGACTTCTTCAAAGCGTTTGCCAAAGGCGGTGCCTTCCCATGAACCAGCCAACCAAGCCACTTGTTCCAATTGTGCTTCAGGTCGTTGAGTTGGGTCATTCAGCTTGTAAGTATGTTCGGTGTTTTTAGCTTGCGAAAAGGCCAAGCCGATAGGGGCCAACAACAACAGCAATACCAGAATTCTCATGTGACAGTCCTCAATGGGGTCTTATCAGCATACCAATGAATGCCTTGCTGTTGCCAACATTTTCAGCAAATTCAACAGGGATCAGTCCAGTGGCTTGCTATACTGTTATTTTCAACTGTAAGTTTACCATGCAAGGACAAACCATTTTCATCACCGGTGCCAGCCGGGGCATTGGTCGGGCCATTGCTTTGAACTGTGCCAAATTAGGCGCTAACGTCATCATCGCCGCCAAATCAGCCGAACCTCATCCCAAATTACCGGGCACCATTCACAGCGTGGCCAAAGAGGTGGAAGCGGCTGGAGGACAAGCGCTTGCCATTCAATTGGACGTGCGCGATGAAGTGGCTGTGGTCAAAGCCGTTGAACAAGCAGTCAATCACTTTGGTGGTTTGGATGCCATGATCAACAACGCCAGTGCCATTGCATTGACCAACCTGCAATCAACCGATGTCAAACGTTTTGATTTGATTCACAGCATCAACACGCGAGGCACGCTGGTATGCAGCCAAGCGGCCATTCCGTATTTAAAACAAAGTAAAAACCCACACATCATCACCTTATCGCCGCCTTTGAATCTGGCCAAACATTGGCTCAAACCCTTCATACCTTATACACTGTCTAAATATGGCATGACCTTATTGACCCTTGGAATGGCCGAAGAATTGCGGGAAGATGGCATTTCGGCTTGTACCTTGTGGCCACAAACCGCCATCGCCACCGCCGCGGTGCAATACGCTTTGGATGCCAAATTGATGAGTCAATCGCGAACGCCAGCAATCATGGCCGATGCCGCCCAAGTGATCTTAGAGGGAGAAAATTTGCGCTTCAGTGGCGAAAGTTGGGTCGATGAGGGCTTGTTGCGCTCCCAAGGTGTGACTGATTTCGAGGCCTATAAACATGATCCCAGTGCCAAAGAATTGGCCCGCGACTTGTATTTAGACCAATAAAAAGCCATTTTGGGGGTTATTTATGCCAATAAGGACAAATATTTAACATAATTGTCACCAACTTCCCCTATAATGAATCACATCAGGCGCAGTTAACCTAACGGCACGCTGCGGGTTGAGAATAAATGCACCAAGACATTCTGATAAACATGAAGTCGCTGGCTTCATCTGTTCTAAGCTACATTTCTTGAATTATATTCATATCATTTAAGTCCCTGATAATTTAGCAGTACTTGCATCGAAACGGTGAATGCGATAGCAAGATGATTTTTTAATTCACCAAAATTTTGAAGATATATATTATGAGTAAAGGTACAGTAAAGTGGTTCAACGCAGACAAAGGTTTCGGTTTTATCACTCCAGAAGATGGCGGTAAAGATTTGTTCGTTCATCATTCAGAAATCCAAAGTGGCGGCGGATACGCTACCCTGAACGACGGCCAAGCGGTTGAGTTCGAAGTAGGCGAAGGTCAAAAAGGTCCTTGCGCCAACAACGTAGTGCCACAATAAGGCAACACTACAATAAACAAAAAAGCCGGCATGATGCCGGCTTTTTTGTGCCTGGAAGGTTTATGTTGTTGCCGCAAAGAATGTGGAATCGGTATACTCATGGCAACAGAACCTGGATTGAACCATGAAACAAAAAATGGAATCACTGATGTTGGTATTGGTGGGTCTCATCAACTTGATACCAGTACTGGGGGTATTCTCCGCCAGCCAAATGGCACAAACCTATGCCATTGACATCGACACCACCGACTTGGAATTGCTGATGCGGCATCGGGCACTGTTGTTCGGCATCATCGGTGGCTTTGTGCTCGTTGCTGTTATTAAGCCAAGTTACAGACCACCTGCCATGATGATGGCGGGTGTTTCGATGTCGGGTTTTATGGTGTTAACTTTGATGTTGACAGGCATCAATGATGCCCTATATAAAATTTTCTGGGCAGATGTGCTTGGGCTGGGGTGTTTGTTGGTGGCGGTCATTTTGAGTTTATATAACAAAAACAGCAGACCATAAATTCAATGACTTTGTTTGATAGGAGCCCTTTTGCCATTAAGTAACCAGCCTATCGGGGTGTGTCGGACCAGCAGGGCGTAGCTGAGCAGGCCGAGGCCAAATGTAATCAGGGTGGTCAATGAAAACTCCACCCACAGGTTCCAATTGATATCCAGGAAGACATACTGCACCACAAACAACACCGGGATGTGGACCAGGTATATCCAATAAGAAGCATCGGCGATGTAGCGGGTGATTTTTTGGTGTTGGTCGAGCCAGCGCTGTCCTGCCAGCAGACAGGCCAGGGTCAGGTACCAAGCTGTGACGCTTTCTGATGCCGCCATCAGCCAGTTGCCTTCAGCTTCCGGCACCTGCATAACAAAATAAACGTGGCTGCCCAGACCAGCCAACAACAAACCATACAACCACGGCTGCAACTGCTGGATCAGCTGTTGGTGTTTGAACAACAACGCACCCATCAAGAAAAACACCCCGTAAAACAAGAAAGGCCACAGCAAGGGTTGTAATGTCTCAGGTGCCGGGTGCGGTGCCGGTAACAAATAAAATGCCGGCACCAACAACCAGGGCAGCACCCCAATCCAGACCCAGGGTTGCATCAACTTGTGCCAGATTTTCCATTGAAAAAATCGCAACAACCACAGCAAAGAGATCAGGACATAGAAAAAGCACAGGTAGTATAAAAACCACAAATGGCCGGTATTGATGGGCTGTGCATCGGCCATTTCTGCGGTCATCATGTGGGTGGCATAATACAGCGCGGGCGAGGGTTGATTGACGTATTCACCGGCCCACTGTATGCCAGCAACAATAGCCCACAACACCAATGGCAAAAACAACACCAAGGGCAGCAACACGCGCACCGTGCGGTTGATTAAAAACCCTTTCAGACCACGTTTTTCAATCAGAAAAATGGCAAAGAATCCAGCAATCAAAAAGAACAGCGGCATCCTGAACAAGTGGCTGAACCAGGCAAACACATCAATGGCCTCAGCGGCTTGGTTATCGGCCGGTAACCAGAAAAAATGCAGCATCGGTGAGTAAGCCAAACTGGCATGAAAGACCACCCCCAGCAACATCGCCAAGGCGCGCAGGTTGTCCATGTGGTGCAGGCGTTTGAGGGTGGTTGCTTGGGTCATATCAGGTTTACTCTGTTTTTAGATAAAGTCTTTTTTGCGTGACTGGACCAGGAAGGTGATAACCAGCAAGGCAACTATAACGGCGACTTCTGCAGTGATAAAAGTGATGGCCGTCTGGTTCCAAACCACTTGTTCGGTGTTCATGTGGCTCTTGATACCAGCAAAACTGGCAACCCAGAACATGAATACAGACAAGCCAATGTTGCTGATTGAAATCACCACAATGGTCCAGGATTGTGATTCTGAAATCAAACCAACCGCCAGCACCAAACAAAACACTGCCAGCATTTCCAACAACAAAATCACCCCATACACCACCAAACCATCTGGAATTTGGGGCTGGGTCAAGATGACGGTCATCAACCCCCCCAGTATGATTACCCAGAACGCCAGGAACACACCCAGGTTAGAGTAGACTTTGGCCAGGGTGTATTGTTTGAAGGTGAGTGGCAGACTCATGATGAACGGTAAAATTTGGTCATTGCGTTCACCGGTTACCGTGCCCATCACCATGTGAACACCGGCAACGATAATCACCGACAACATGATGGTTACACCAGCATAAAAAACCATCGGGACTTCAATTGTTAACATGCCCAGGCTGATCAGGCCAAGAGCCAGATACAGTACCATGGGCCACCGATTGAGGTGCAGGTCATTGCGCACCAAGGTTGGGATAATGGGATTCATGAGGGAGCTCCTTGTCGTTTGGCTTCTACTTCAGCAACAAAAATTTCTTCCAAGCTGAGGTAATCTAGGTTTTGTACAGTGGCACCTTGTTGTTGCCACTCGGTTAGCATGTGGTCAGTTAGGCCTTGAACAACCAATGTGGCGGACTGTCCGATGCGACGCACTTCTTTGATGTGGCGGTCTGGATTGAGCGTCAGGTTTTCCGGTGCTTGTAGTCTGACGCGGCGCCAATCATCGACAAAGCTTTCTTTGTCTTTGCAGCTGACCAATTCTCCGCGGTCAATGAAAGTGATCAGATCAGACAGCTGTTCAACGTCTTGGGTGTTGTGTGAGGAAAACAAAATGCTGCGTTCCTCGTCTTGCATCACTGCCATCAGCTCGTTCAGCACTTCTTTGCGTGCCACTGGATCCAGTCCAGTGGTAGGTTCATCCAGAATCAAAAATTTGGGGTGTCTGGCTAAGATCAGCAACAGGCCAGATTTAACCCTTTGCCCGTGTGACATGCCTTTGATTTTTTGGGTCGGAATCAAATCAAATGCTTGCAATAAGTGTTGGGCATATTGGTCATCCCATTGTGTTGGGAACACTTTTCTGATGAAATCCATGTGCCAATTCAAGCTGGCATTTTTATACAACCGCATGTCTTCTGAGGCATAACCAATCTGCTGTTTGGCAGCAATCTGGTGTGCGGGAATGTGTTTTCCCAACACTTTGACTTGTCCGTGATCGGCAGCAATCAGACCCATAAGGATTCTGATTAACGTGGATTTACCGGCACCGTTGGGGCCGATGAGGCCCATGATGCCGCCAGCAGGTAAGCTCAGTTCGATATTTTTTAGTTCAAAGTGCGGGTAGCGTCGGCTCACAGCACTCAGTTCAAAAGTTAAGTCACTCATCCTCATCTCCTGATGGAGCCTTTGACAGCGATTTCATTCGCGCCACCAATGACTCAACTGACATTCCATAGTTTTTGGCTTGCTGCAAAGCCTTTTGCAGCAGTTCGTCTATTTCTGATTGCATGATTTGGTCTCCTAAATCTTCATGACCTGCCACAAATGACCCGATGCCGTGCCGGGTAACGATGACCCCAGCGCGTTCCAGTTCCTGGTAGGCCCGTTTCACCGTGATGACACTGACTTGGGTGGCCACCGCCAACTCTCTGATGGAGGGTACTTTTTCGCCCGGGGGCCAGTCACCCTGAGCCACCAGGCGTTTGATTTGTTCCATGATTTGGGTATACATGGGTCGACCGTCTTTTTGTGAGAGTACCAGTTGGGCATCCATAGCGTACTTACTGTATATAATATGTATGCACAGTATATACACAGTCAAAATATTGTCAATCTTTTTTATAAAAACCAAATTCCGTTTGGTTCCTATCAGTGGCTAGGTTACTTGGCCAGCCTGGTAATAACTGGTCATGACCTGTTGAGCCAAATTAGATGTTTTACTCTAATTTTTTGTTTCATCATCATTAGCAATCATTACCCAAAGGAGCGAACATGAGAAACCTGAGTTTAACCCTGCTGTTCAGTTGTTTTCTGAGTGACTTGAATGCCCAGGAAATCTACGAGAACAGCCTATTTGGCGTACAGCAGGAAAGCCAACAGTTTGCCAGCCTGGATGAAATGGTGACCTATATCAAAGACCGCAAGCCCACCACTTTCGTCTACTACGATCGTTTGAGTCAGCCAGCCAAAAAGCAGGTGTTTCAATTACACCAACAACAGCCAGAAACTGACATCACTGAATTGATCCTCAAAGTCTACCGACAACGGGCTCGCAGATAAGCATTTGTCGTCGTTCAGAAGGCTGACCAACCTCGAATGACTTTGGCATCGGCCGCAGATGAATTATAATGACTGTTTTTTATCAAGGTTGATGCCATTGAGCTTGCAACAAACAACTTCAGCGACTGAGGTCATTGATACCGCACAACACAGGCAGCCGTCATGAGCCGAGCGTTACATGTGGTTATTCTGGCTGCTGGTGCCGGGACGCGCATGCGTTCACAAAAGCTCAAAGTCCTCCACCCAGTGGCAGGTCTGCCCATGGTGGATCACGTGTTGCGATTGGCACAATCTCTGCAACCGCAACAAATCACGGTAGTCTATGGGCACCAGGGCCAACAACTGATTGATCACCTGCAAGACCATGCGGTGAATTGGGCCGAACAAAAGCAACAACTGGGCACCGGTCATGCCGTGCAACAAGCCGCAAAATTTTTCAACAACGAAGAAGATGTCTTGGTCCTGTATGGCGATGCGCCGTTGGTGCAGGCCGCTGACCTGGACGGGTTAGCGGGTCAACAATTTGTGCTCACAGCTGAGTTGGATGATCCCACCGGTTATGGTCGCATCATTCGCCAGGGCGAGCACATCGAAGCCATTGTTGAACAAAAAGACGCCAATGCGGCAGAACTGGCGATAAGTGAAATCAATTCCGGTATCATCCAAGCCCCAGCCACCGACTTGCAAAACTGGTTGAGCCGACTGTCCAATGACAACCAACAAAGTGAATATTACCTGACTGATGTGATTGGTCTGGCCGCCGCCGACGGACAACCTTTCAAAGCCGTGCAGTTGGCCGATGTCAACGCTGTTAAAGGTGCCAATGACATGCTGCAACTGGCCGAACTGGAAGCCTTGATGCAACAACGTTCGCGTGAAGCATTGATGAGAAGCGGGGTACGGATGCCGGTACCCGACAGCGTTGACATCAGGGGCACACTGGAATGTGGCCAGGATGTGGTGATTGACAAAGGCGTGTTGCTTTCCGGTGACAACCACCTGGGAGACGGTGTCGAGATCGGTGCCCATGCGGTGATACATGATTGTCGATTGGCCGCCGGGACTGTGGTTGCGCCACTCAGTACCTTGGAAGGTGTGGTCACCACCGGTGCTTGTAGTATTGGACCTTTTGCCCGTTTGCGGCCTGGCACCGAATTATCGGCTGGGTGCAAAATCGGCAATTTCGTGGAAACCAAAAAAGCCAGGCTGGGTCAAAACAGCAAAGCCAGTCATTTGAGTTACCTGGGTGATGCTGAAATCGGACAAGATGTGAACATCGGTGCTGGTACCATCACCTGCAATTACGATGGTGTCAACAAATTCACCACCACCATCAAAGACGGCGCCTTTATCGGCTCAGATACACAATTGGTGGCTCCGGTGACGGTGGGTAAAAATGCCACCATTGGTGCCGGTTCAACCATCACCAAGAACACCCCGGATGGACAACTCACTTTGTCCAGAACCAGACAAAAAACTGTCGACAACTGGCAGCAACCCAAAAAGAATAGCGACTAAAATAACATGTGTGGAATCGTAGCAGTCAGTGCCAACAGAAACGTGGTTGATGTCATCATCAATGGCTTACAAACTTTGGAATACCGGGGTTATGATTCGGCCGGCATTGCCATCATTGAAGGCGATCAAATCGCCATCCGCAAGCAAGCCGGCAAACTGGCCAAACTCAAACAGGAGTTATTAGATCAACCGGTCGCCGGTCATGTTGGCATTGGTCACACCCGTTGGGCGACGCACGGAGAACCGACCTCAGCCAATGCCCACCCTCATGACTCCAACAACGCCATTGCGGTGGTGCACAATGGCATCATTGAAAATTACCGCCCACTGCGGGAACAGTTGGTGGCCGCTGGATATCAGTTCAAATCCGAAACCGACACCGAAACCCTGGTGCATTTGATCCACTACCACCAAGCCCAGGGCATGGACTTTTCAGCCGCCAGTCACCAAGCCATTGGTCAGTTGGAAGGTGCCTATGCGGTGGCCATCACCTGCATGTCAGACCCCAACCGCATCATTGCTGCCCGCAAAGGCAGTCCGCTGGTGGTGGGTTTGGGAGAAGGTGAAAATTTTGTGGCCTCAGATGTGCAGGCCCTGATCAATGAGACCAATCAGTTTTATTACCTGGAAGAGGGTGATGTGGTCGAAATCACCCAGCAGGAATGTCAGATTTTTGATGCCGAGGGAGCGTTGGTGGAACGGCCGTTGAAAACGGTGAACATGTCTTCTGAAGCCTTGACCAAAAATGGCTACCAGCATTACATGTTGAAAGAAATTCATGAACAACCCACGGCGGTGGCCAACACCATTGCCGATCGTTTATACAACGACAAAATTTCCAAATATTTTATCGACCAAGCCACCGCTGACATTTTGGCGCAAGTGGAAAACATCCATATCATTGCTTGTGGTACTTCTTACCACGCCGGTTTGGTGGCGCGGTATTGGCTGGAAGCCATCACCCAGATCCCAACGCAAGTCGAGATTGCCAGTGAATACCGTTACCGCAAACCTGTGGTTCCGAAAAACACCCTGTTTCTGACCATTTCGCAATCCGGTGAAACCGCAGATTCATTGGCCGCCTTGCGGTTTGCCAAAACCGCAGGCTACCTGTCCACATTTGCAGTCTGTAATGTCGCCAATTCGACCCTGGATCGCGAAACAGATGTTTGTCTGTTGACCCATGCCGGACCTGAAATTGGCGTGGCATCGACCAAAGCCCTGACCACCCAATTGGCGGTGTTGGCCTTATTGACCTTAAAATTTGCGGAACTGAAAAATGTCGACCAAAAGCTGCGCAAAGACCTGGCCAGACAGTTGCGCACTTTACCGGGCATCATCAACCAATCGCTGTTATTGAATGACCAAATCAAAACCATGGCCAATCAAATTGTGCGCCGCGACAATGCCTTGTTCTTGGGACGAGGGGTGCATTACCCGATTGCCTTGGAAGGTGCTTTGAAGCTGAAAGAAATTTCTTACATCCATGCCGAAGGTTATCCTGCCGGTGAACTGAAACACGGTCCCCTGGCACTGGTAGATGAAAAAATGCCAGTGATTGCGGTGTGTCCCAATGACGAGTTGCTAGAGAAATTGGAATCCAACATCGAAGAGGTTCGCGCGCGCGGCGGCGAACTGTATGTATTCGTTGACCACAAAAGCCAACATGGCTTGCAGGACCGGGTTAATCAGATGGTAGAAATGGAAGCCAGTGGCACCTTCACTTCACCCATTGTTTTTAACGTGCCGCTGCAATTGTTGTCATACCATGTGGCGGTGTTGCGCGGTACCGACGTTGACCAACCCAGAAACCTGGCCAAATCTGTTACGGTGGAATAACCCAAGTACAACACAAAGTAACAGGGGATCCAGCCCATACCAAACTGGGTATTCCACGTAATTTTCATGCCATTGGTTTATCATAATAACATGGACAACGGTATGAAAATCGGTATTCACGGTGTGCTGTGGCATTACAAAGCCATTCAGCGCATGGCCTGTGGTTTGTACCCATGAATCTACTGCAAGCCCTCCTAAAATTCTTTAAAGACGTGTTTTACGTTATCTTTGTGTTTTTACTGTGCTACGCGGTCTACGTGGTCATCGCTCGGACCCTGTTTCATGTCCCTAAAATTGAACACAAACCCAAAGTTAAGCTCACCACCAAAGACAGTTCATTGGGCGATCAAGTCAAACGCTTGACACAAAGCAATGAAGATTTGACGGGCATCAAAGCCATTGGTCGAGGTATTGATGCGTTTACCTTGCGCATGAAACTAATAGAAAGTGCCCAAAGCAGCATTGATGCCAAGTATTACCTTTGGAATAAGGACCTAACCGGCTTGATGCTGTTGTCTGCCATCAAAGATGCCGCTGACAGGGGAGTCAGGGTTCGCTTGTTGTTAGATGACAATGGCATCGAAGGCTTGGATCCCATCATTCATCAACTCAATCAACACGAGATGATTGATATCCGACTCTACAATCCGTTCGTGATCAGGTCATACAAGTTAATTAACTTTACCTTTGATTTTGGCAGGCTCAACCGGCGCATGCACAACAAAGCATTGATAGTGGATGGTGTGGTTGGCATCAGTGGTGGCAGAAACATTGGCAACGAATATTTTGGTTTGGACGAACAAGCTGATTTTGTTGACCTGGATGTGCTGACCGTAGGCGAAGTGATGCCGGCAATGATTGATTTATTTGAGTTGTACTTTGAAAGTGAATTGGCGGTTCCGGCCAAGGTGATGATACAACAAGCTGACGATGATCAAGACCAGCAGCCCTTGCAAGCGGCTTTGCAACAACACCAAGACAGCAAAGAGATTCAAGCTTACACACAAGCCACAGCAGAAAGTCAGTTCGATGAGCACATTGACTCGGGTGATTTGATAGATGAATGGACCGACGTGACCTTGGTATATGATGTCCCCAGCAAAACCTTAGACCAACATGATCAAAGCGAATTGATGATTACGCACCTGGTTAAATCCTTGCAGCAATCGGCTGAGGATGTGTATGTGGTTTCGCCTTATTTCATTCCTGGAAAATACATCGATGTGTTCCAAGATTTATCGAACAAAGACATCAGTGTCAACATCTTAACCAATTCCTATCAAGCCACAGATTCAGCAGCAGTGCACACAGCTTATATCGGTTGTCGTTTGCCCTTATTGAAAGCTGGAGTGGGCATGTTTGAGCTGAAAGCCGATCAACAAGACCAGCAAGACCAGACAAATCTTTCAGGGTCATCTGGATCATCAAGCGCATCTGACTCCAGTCTCCATGCCAAAACATTTTTGCTGGACAAGCAAACGGTTTTTATCGGTTCATTTAATTTTGATCCGAGGTCGATACGACTCAATACTGAAATGGGTTTGTTGATTTCCAGTCAGTCACTGGCCACAGAAATTCATGATTTTTTCAGTGGTTCGCATCGATTTGGCGCTTATGAGGTTAAGTTAAACCAGGCGGGTGAATTGGCCTGGCTTGAAAACCGGAAGGACAGCGCCAATGAAACCTTTGAGCACGAACCACACACCACTTTGCGGGAACGGTTGATGATACGATTGGTGGGCTATTTGCCCTTGGATTGGATGCTGTAGAGGGCTTTTTCAGCCTATCGAGAGACACGAGAATAAACCAAAGTTAATGTATCAGTTATGCACGTCCCATATGCACCTCCCACAAATCCTTGAGACCAAAAAAGCCAGGTGATCAGAAACCACCTGACTTGAGCAATTTAAACGATGTCAGTTTATAGTCGTCTAATTATTAGTCGTCTAATAAGTCAGCAAACCGCTCACCTTCCAATGCAGAAGCATATGCCCTGTTCAATAGCAAGGTGGTGTCGGCATGTAAGCCAGACTCATTGCGTTTTTCTCCGATGTATTCAGCCAGGTGTTCTTCGCCAGTATCCAAGGCGTCTACAGCGGCTTTTGTATCGTCTTTAAAGACACTCATGAATTGGGTAAAAGCCCGGTGTGCTGAGCCACCCACTGTGCCTGAATTTTCTACCTCACCACCCATTGCCGAGACTTTAGATTTAAACTCATTGACCAGCTGTTGTCTGGCTGATTCTCTTTGCTTGAATTGATTTTTAAGCACCAAATTATCTTCTGCAACATCCGCACACATGTTGTAGCCCTTACAGCTGTCAATCAGTTTAGCGGTTACATCGTTCAATATTTCAATGTTCTTATCGTTGTTCATCATAATCTCCATGTGGTTAATTAATAAAAGCTGACTGACAAGCATAAAGGTGCTTGTCAGTTTCATATTACTTTATCAAGCGCAGGTGAATTGGGCGTCAATATAAGTTGAAGACAGCGTGAGACAAAAAAAAGAGCACCCAAAGGTGCTCTTTGTAACCATGATGAGGAACAGATTACAATAATCCACCCACGACTGCAGCGGCAGCTGAAGCCAGTGCCGTAATCACCAACCACCAAGCGGCAGCAGAAGCGGTTTTTCTGGCGTGTTCAGCCTTAATGACGGCTTTGCGTTGCAAGATTTTGTATTGCTGAGCTGTCTTGGCTTCAATTTGTTCAATCTTGTCACGCACATACTGTTTGGCATCATCATAACTTTGAGCCACTTTATCCAGGTGCGCTTCATCGATGTATGGGTTGTTAGTAACCAGTGCTTTTACCGTTTTACCGTCCATTTGATCAACCCTGGCTTTGATAATTTCCAGGCTGTCCCTGGGGTTATCAAGCATCTGCACAAAATCATTTTTCAAACTGTCATAACGCAATTCAGGGCGGCCAGTGGTGTTGAAGAAGTTTTCAACGCTGGCTTCCATGCGTGCCACCAAACGGTCGTCATTTTCTTTGTCAAACTCGGCAGCAATTCTTTGCACGGCATTTTCAACTTTATCGGCATATTCATCAATTTTAGATTTATCGATGGATGTGTTTTCATTCAAGTAATTAACAATGGATTCCCGATTGATTTTTTGGAACTGATTGCTGGCCGCATCGACCAGTACCTTGGGGTCATTGATGACGGTGCTGATTTTTTCTTTGAGATCGGCTTTGTCAAAGTCTTCAGGTAACATCTGTGCTAACTGGCCTTTGAATGCTTCGATTTTTTTATCAATCTCTTGCTTATCGGCATCCGAAAACTGAGCAACCACATTTTTGATGCCATCGATGGCGTGATCACCTTGGCCATAAGCCGCTTTCATTTGTTGCAATACTTCCTTGGCTTGAGCGACTTTGTCTTTGGCGTCTTTAGATTCCAGTTGAGAATTTTTTTCAATGGCTTTACTGAGCACGGCTTCTATGGCCATCCATTTGGCCGGACTACTTTGGGTACCAGATGCACGTGCCTGATTTTCAAGGTCTTGTTTCAAGTCTTTGTAATCAGGAATTTTCTGATCAACTTTTTTGGCAAAATTACTGACGGTATCTTGAATCACCGTGGTGTCCATGCCATTGACTTCTTTACGAATTCTATCAACGGTAGTTTTAATGGCTTTGTCGAGTTGCTTTTGTTTGGATGGCGAAAAAAAGGATTTCACCGCAGCACCCGATGCTTTGAAGCCAGCCGTTGCGGTACTGATTAAACCGCCGAGCAAAGTACCAGCCACTCTGGTTTCAAAATAAAACAGGGTAATAAAAAACAAAGCCCAAATCACCAAGGAGTTGGCGATCACAGCATCGCGTGATACCACACCATTCAAGTTCAGTGCAACCAGGGTTGCCAGGAACAAGGCGATACAAGTGGTAAGCACGCTCCAAATCCCAAATCCAGTGGTAACTTTCACACCCAGTGGGGTGTCCACATCACTCAAGTGTTCAACGGTTTCATTGGATTCACCCGAGCGCGACAGGTTTTGGGTTGACTCGGCATATTTTTCTTTGAGGTTGCCAATTGAAGTCACCCCAACGGCAACAGAAAGTGCGGTCAGCACGAATTGAAAAGCCAGCGCCAGGATAACACCGGCAATGACGGTCGGGAAAAAGTTGGCATCAAAGAAATGTTCGTTGACCAAGACCTCTTGAGCCTGCGAACTGGCTGCAGTGGTCATCAAGGCGATGCCTGCTGTGTGTTTAAAGTTCATAACTACTCCTGTTGTTAGAAACCATATAGAATTAACCAAAGACCGTGATGGTTTCGTGAAATAAACCTTAAGACAGTCTGGTTGTGCGATGGAGAACACCCTGCACAAAAATAAAAAAACACCCACAGACTGACTTAAAGTTAAATCCCAGTGACCAAGCCATCTTGACAGCTGCTGTGGTGTGAGGGCATCATAACGAGACTGGCAGCAACGGCAGCCGAGCAAAGAGGGTAAAACAACATGGCATTACAATCACTGAAATTTCAAATCAGAACACCGCTGTACGATGAGACCGTAGCGTTTTACCAGCGGCTGTTTACTGCCGAGGTGGTCGATTCATGGCAAGGAGAACATGGCACGGGCACCATTTTAAAATTCCAGTCATTGGACACCAAAGCCTTGCTGGAAATATATCAGACCGATGACCCCGGCCATTACAAGGGCTTTAGCCTACAGTTCAAAGTTTCATCGATTCAGGATTTTTCTTTACAACTGCCAGTTGAGTACATGTCTACCCGGCCCGTGAGAAGGCCTTGGGGTGCAGCTTATTTGAACCTGAAAGACCCCAATGGCATCGATGTGATTGTCTACCAGTTGACTTAATCACTTGAAATTAGCGAGCAGGTTTGTTTTGTTTTATTTTAATTTTCTGAGTCAGTAATTGATAAAGGGGTTTTTCAATCAATCGATACAAAATGTAACTGATTAAAACAGTGATAATCATGAGGAACATGTAACCTAAAAGAGCTTGGTTGTGTTCAATGAGATAGGTTCTAAAGCCTGATTCAAAAAACATAAATAGCATCAAATAATGAAACAAGTACAACGTGTATGATGCATCACCAATGGGCTTGAAGAGTTTAATCAATGCAGGGTGAACCTTGCCTTCATGCTTGAGCGCCAAGACCACCACTGCCCATGCAAAAATACCAAAAGTCAGGGGTCGCCAGACCGTATTTATCAGTCCATAATAACTGGCAAAATAAAAACTACCCATGGCAATCACCAACCAAATAAAAGAGTGAATGCGGGTAAAAAACTCCCGGTGAATCCAAAGCATGTAACCCAGTACAAATTCAAAAATCATATGAGAAAAAATCAGATCAAGCGCGGCGCTCTGTCCAAAATCCAATAGGTTTAGTTTAATCAATATGGCACCGAGCAAAACGCCAAAGAATAAATACATGTTTTTGATGTTTAACAGTAAGGTTAAACCGATAAGCAAATAAAAGTAGAGTTCAAACGGTAATGACCAAGCAGCAGGGATAATGATTTCAAACATATTGCTGTTGGTTAACAAGACTGTGCCAGTGATGTCTTTGTTGTCCAATGTAGCGGGACTAAACTGCCACACGAATGCCACAGTCAAAAGTAAAATTGGCCAGAACCCCAAGTAAATTCTAAGGAACCGTTTTAGCAGGAATTGCTTGCCCGTTTGCCAATCATGGGGCAGTGACTCAGTGGTCTTTGCGATCACCAACCCGCTGATGACAAAAAAGACATCTACCCCGATGTAACCGAAACTGGCCACCCACTCTAAAGGAGCCCAAGAAAGGGACATGGCCTTAAATTGTCCCATGCTGTGGTGCAAAAACACCCACATGGCAGCCAGACCCCTGAGTATCTGAATATTAACTAACATGATTTTTTTTGTAGCGCAATGTCAGCTAGTATATCGCTAAAACTGCTTGAGTTTGAAATAAGTCTTGTGGCCACAGATCAGCCAGTGAATTTGGAGGTGGTCAATGGTGGCAATCAACTGTATCATTGTGGCAGTCGTTAGCCCAAACCCTTGGGCTAATGACTGATGTAAACTACCAATAACCTGACAGCCAGCAGCACCAATGGATTCAAATATAAGCAAAAACGATCATTATCCTCAAGTTTTCTGGCGACCGTACCTCTGGGTGGTGTTGTTCTATGCCGTGTTGGTGCTGATGTTTTGTTACCCGGTGCTGCAGGGTAAAATCATCACACAAACCGACTACCTGCATTTTATCAGTCCCTGGGATATTGACCGGCCGACTGCATTGGACGAGCCTTCAAACACTCACTTACAGGACCAAAGTCTGGAGTTTTTGCCGTTTTTTATGGCTGCCGAAGAACAGTTGGCAGCCGGTGAATTTCCCCTGTGGAACCCCTATATTTTTACCGGTACGCCGCTGTGGGCCAATACCCAATCGGCCTTGTTTTACCCGCTGAATTTATTTCATTATGTGCTGCCACCACCTTTGGGTTTCACCGTCAGCAGCTTGTTGAAACTGTTGATGGGCTGTGTGTTGATGCACTTGTTTCTCAGGCAATTGGGTCTGACGCATTGGGCAGCTTTGTTCGGTGGAGTGGGGTTCGGTTTTTGTGCTTTCACGGTATTTTGGTTGAACCACCCGCACAGCAATGTCACACCGTTGATTCCTTTGTGTTTTTTGGTCACCGAACGGCTGGTCAGGCAGCCAGGCTTGAAGCCGATGATGTGGTGTGCCTTGGTTGTGGCCCTGACTTTGTATGGTGGACACGTTGAAATTGCATTCATTGCTGCTTGTGCCTGTGGTTTGTATTTTCTGCTGCGACTGATTCAAACTCAGGCATTAAGTCTTCGTGCTTTGGCTCAGTTTTTGGGCGCCTATGTGTTTGCTCTGCTATTGGCTGCTGCCCTGGTGTTGCCATTTATCGAATTCCTGTTTCACACTGCCATTTGGGATGAACGTGGCAGCAGTGAGCCGTTCAGCATCCCCTCCGCGGGTTGGTTAAACCTGTTGATCCCTGATTTATTTATCCTCGATGGTTGGCAACAGAACACCGTCGGTTACCATGCATTCAGCCCTTATGTGGGTGCCTTGGTTTGGCCACTGGTGTTTATGGCCTGCAGACGCAACTGGCAACAAGCCTGGCCATTTTTACTGATTGGGTTGTTGTCCTTGGCCATTGCCTTCAGCATCAACCCCGTCCATTGGCTGGTCAGTCAGTTGCCCTTGTTCAGTCATTTGCCGCTGTTTTATTTTAATGTGATTGTTGCCTTTGCTACCTTGGTGCTGGCGGCCTTGGGCTTACAGGCCTGTATTGATCGCAAACCGACACGCAGTGAAGCACTGTGGATTTTTTCCGGTATTGCGTTGGCCCTGGGGGTCAGTTTGGGTTGGTACCCTGGCGGATTGGCGACGAATTTGGTCGATGTGGCAGCTTTTTTACAGTCTCTGCAAGCAAAAATATGGTTGCCGTTCTTGTGGTTGTTGGTGACAATATTGATTCTGCGTTGGATTCAGCGGCCCCAATGGGGTGCTGTTAGCCTGGCGTTGATGTTGTTTGCTGATTTGTGGCTGCAAGGACACCAATGGAACCCAACCGTTGACCCCGATCAAGCTTTACCGATGGACACCGAGCCCATCCAGTTTCTCACCGCTCAACCCGGGCCCTACCGAACCGTGGCGTATGACAGGATATTGAAACCCAGTTCCAACATGTTGGCTGGTTTACATGATGTGCGGGGCTATGATGTGCCGGTGATTGATCGATACCACCGCTTTTTTAATGAGGCACTGAAAGGCAAAGACGCGTTTTGGTATTATGATTTGCCCAAGTTTGATGCCAGCATTTTGCCCTATCTGAATATACTGAATGTGCAATACCTGTTGTCTAAAAAAGACCTCAGTGCCCAATTGCCTGAGCACATAGAGCCAGTTTATCAAGGCGAAATTGATATTTATCGGAACCACCAGGCCACAGGATTGGCGTATTTCCCAACCAAGTTGCAAGCAGTTGAAACAAAAGCTCAAGCACTGGCCGCCATTTTGTCCTGGAGTGCGTCTGATGCGCCTGCCACCGTGATAGAAGCATCCGATGACACCATCATTGAGCAAGGAAACGATGTCGCCGGCACCGTCAGCTACGATGACGTATCGGCTGCCAAGATTCGGCTCTCTGTGGATGTGGACAAACCTGCCTGGCTGGTCTTGGGTATCAGCCATTATCCTGGCTGGGTGGCGCAGGTGGGCGGGGAAGAAACTGAGATATTTGCTGCCAATTATGTTCAACAAGCCATTAAAATACCCGCAGGCACTCACCAGGTGGTGTTTCAGTACAAGCCTTGGAGTTTCACTTTGGGTTGGTTGTTATCTTTGTTCAGTTTAAGCGTTGCGATATGGGTCATCAGAAAAACAAAATAGTCATCATCATGCCGGCCTACAACGCCGAAAAAACCTTGCAAGCCACCTTGGATGCCATTCCCAAAGGCTGTTGTGATGAGATCATTCTGGTCGATGATTGTTCGGCCGATGGCACCGTGGCCTTGGCCCGATCCTTGGGCTTGAGCGTGTTTGAGCATGACAACAACAAAGGTTACGGTGGCAACCAAAAATTGTGCTACCGGGAAGCTTTGAATGCTGGTGCCGACATCATTGTGATGTTACACCCGGACAACCAATACGATGCTTCATTGATTCCATTCTTTACCGGTTTTATTGACCACGGCGTCTGTGACTTTATGTTGGGCGCTCGCATCCGCACCCGCCGCGAAGCCTTGCATGGTGGCATGCCCTTTTATAAATATTTTTCTAACCGCATGCTGACTTTGATGATGAACGTGATTCTCGGACAGAACCTCGCTGAGGGCCATTCCGGATTCCGCGTTTACCACCGCAAGGTGTTGGAAAAAATACCGTTTGAAAACAACTCAGATGATTTTTCCTTCGATGCCGAATTAATCACCCAGGCGGTCTATCATGGTTTCAAATTGGGTGACGCGCCCATGCCGGTGCGGTACTTCTCTGAAGCCTCCAGCATCAGCTTCAAAGACAGCAGCATTTATGGCCTCAAAATCCTCAAAACCCTGGGCAAATTCCTGCTGACCAAAAGCAGGATTAAAAAGTCGAAGCTGTTTGCTGAGCGCGAAGATTCCTAGACCCTATACCAAAAAGTAACGTCGACATCGCCATGGAAGGCGATGTTAGAATCGAGACTGGAGCAGAGATCAAGGGGACCACCCATGGCGTTATTATTTTATCCCTATGACGCGATGACTCATTGCTTGGTTTCTGCGCAAAGGTCAGTTTTGTCTGCCTGGATTTCGGCCTCGCTCATAGCAGCTTGTACAGTCATGCCTTTGCAAGTAGCAAAAACGACCCTGGTGATGATGTGACTTGTGACACTGTTTTTATTTACGGAGTAGATACATAATGATATCATAATGATATAACTGGAGAAAAAATCATGAACACAGAAAAAAAGATCACAGCCAAAAGCGGCATACCGATGCTAATCATCATGTTGTTGGCCTTGGTGGCTGATTTGGCCTTGTTGGTATTTGCCGGCAAGTCACAATTGGTGTTGTTGATGGTATTGGCCATTGTCTTTATCCCGGTTTGGATTGTGATGATGGTGGGTTTCTTTATGGTTAACCCCAACGAATCCAAAGTGTTGCAACTGTTCGGAAAGTATGTGGGTACCGTGAGTGATCCCGGTTTGCGCTGGGCCAATCCTTTTTATGCCAAAAAAGCCGTTTCCTTGCGCGTGCGCAATTTTGAAAGTGGCCAACTGAAAGTCAATGACAGTGCCGGTAATCCCATTGAAATTGCCACGGTGGTGGTGTGGAAAGTGGTGGACACGGCAGAGGCCATGTTTGAAGTTGATGATTATGAATCCTTCGTGCACATTCAAACCGAGGCGGCGTTGCGGAACTTGGCCACTGCCCACCCGTATGAATCTCACAATGATGAAAAAATGACGTTGCGTTCAGATCCCCAGGACATCGCCAACTTGCTGCAAAAAGAAGTTCAGGACCGATTGGAAAAAGCCGGAGTTGAAGTGCTGGATGCCCGCATCTCACATTTGGCCTACGCCCAGGAAATTGCCGCAGCGATGTTGAAAAGACAACAAGCACAGGCCATTGTGGCGGCCAGGACCCAGATAGTGGAAGGCGCGGTAGGCATGGTTGAGATTGCCTTGGCACAGCTCAGCGCCAAAAACATCCTGGATTTAGATGACGAACGCAAGGCGGCCATGGTCAGTAATTTGCTGGTGGTGTTGTGTGGGGAAGAAAATGCACAACCGGTGGTGAACTCAGGCAGTTTGTATTGAACGCATGAGTCAAAAAAAATCCTTTCCATTGCGCCTCAATGAGGAAATTTTGTCGGCAGTTCAGAAATGGGCTGCCGATGATTTGCGCAGTGTTAATGCCCAAATAGAATACTTGCTCAGAGAATCATTGCGCCAAGCCGGGCGCTTAAAAAAACCCAAGGACAACGACTGAATAATCCCCCTAACAACGGCCGATAGACTCAGATAATGAGGTTCATTGGTTTTCGGCCTGCACATCAACTTCAACTGTTTCATCGGCACCAACCGCAATGGTCAGGACAATGGGGCGGCAACAGACATAACAGTCTTCAACGTAGCTTTGTTCACTGACCGAACAATCCACCACCGTCTCAAAAGTTTCCCAGCAGTAAGGACACTGGACTTGGACTGTGCTCAGACCATGCACAGTAAGGCGCCTGTTATAATTATTGTTTTGCTGTATAAGTATGTCATCATTGAATCGGTAAATTTTGTAACTTTTTGATGCTGCTGTCGTTAACTGTAACAATCAAACAGTATACTGAGGGTAAAAACCATGAAAAAATTAACCACTTTGGGCGTTGTGGCGCTGTGTTCATTTCAAGTACTGGCCGGTAATGATTTGAAATTTGATCGCACGCTGGAATTATCAGCTGACCGCTTAAGCGCGGTTGAACTGGATGTTGGCGCTGGCTCTTTAGAGGTCATTGGTACCAGTGGCAATGAAATCAAAGTCTACGCCACCATTGAATCAGATGAATTCAGTGATATGGCAGACTTCCAGGAAGCTTTTGAAGACAAGATGGTATTCAGTCTTAAACGGGACAGTGGCTATGCCCTATTGAAAGCCAAATCGAACAAAACCATGAGCTGGGGCAACTCGAAGAACATCGCCATTCATCTGGAAGTGGAGGTGCCCAGGCACATGGACTTGGTGATAGATGATGGTTCTGGATCCATGACCATCAGTGACATTGATGGCACAGTGAAAATCGATGATGGTTCAGGTTCCATCACCATCCATAACATTGGCAACGATGTAGAGGTCGACGATGGCTCAGGTTCATTGAAAATCAGCGACGTCAACGGTGATGTTGAGGTGGATGATGGCTCGGGCTCTGTGACCTTAACCAACATCGCTGGCACGGTCGACATCGAAGACGGTTCAGGCAGCATTGATGCCAATGGTATTGCAGGTGACTTCAAAGTGGACGACGGCTCGGGTGATGTGGTGGTCAAAAACTTAGAAGGTGAGTTTAAATTGATTGACGATGGATCAGGTGGTATCAAGGTCAATGGTCAACGGTGGTCAAAAAGATAAGCCAATCAAGACAACCACAAAAAAAAGGCGTGACCCAATCACGCTTTTTTGGGTCAGCACAAACCGCCAGCTGATTGTGCTCAGGGTTTCCTTACCTCAATGTGTCTGATCAAGCCTTGGTTGATAACCAGCCGTTCAATCCCTTGAGTGGTCTGTTGTTCACCGCCAGCCGTGGTGCGTTGGAGGGTGAATTCAATTTCCACCATTTCATCGCTTAAGTTACGCAGTTGATTAATCTGCCAATGCAGAGACTGGTGGTTTTGAAAAAAAGCGGTCATCATGGCCATGATGTCATGCAAGCCAAAATACAATCCGGTGTGGTCAGAACTGTAAGTGGCTTCGACCTCAAACAGTTCTGCTATGTCGTTCAGCTTGGCGGCATTGGACAGTTCAAAATACCGCCGGCTGATGTCTTCGGCTGTATCCAAGGTTTAACCAAAAATGGCTTTGAGGATAAAGAAGAACACGATTGACAAGGCTGCACCGGCTGGGATGGTGATCACCCAGGAAGCAAAAATCTGCCGCACAACTTTTAAGTCAATGGCTGAAATACCACGAGCCATGCCAACACCCAACACCGCACCCACCAGGGTTTGGGTGGTCGAAATGGGCATGCCAGTACCCGAAGCCACCACGATGGTGGTCGATGCGGCCAGCTCAGCAGCAAAACCCCGCGAGGGTGTCAGGTGGGTGATTTTTTGTCCCACGGTGCGAATCACCCGCACGCCAAAGGTGGCCAAACCAATCACGATTCCGATGCCGCCGAGCAGCAGGATCCAGGTTTGAATGCCAGATTTGGCTGCCACAAGTCCAGTTTGGGCGGTTGATACAATCGCTGCCACTGGGCCCACCGCATTGGCTACATCATTGGAGCCATGAGCAAAAGCCAAGCCTGAGGCAGTGATCACCATCAACACCGCAAAAACCCGCTCCACGGTGTAGAAATGAAATTCTTTTTCTTTCTTTTTATCGCCTTTGATTTTAGAGATAAAGAAAGCACCAATCAGCGCCACAATCACACCGGCTAAGGCGGCATAAGAATAAGCTTCGGTGTCATTGAGGTCCAAGCCCACATGTTTCAAGCCTTTCTTGATGGTGACTAAGGTCAGTACAAAGGCCGTGATGAACATATAAAACGGCACATAACGTTTGGCTTTGGCCAAGGGATCTTCTTGCTTGAGAATCAAATGGTGGACGGTCTGGAAAATCATGAATGCGATGAAACCAGCGATGACCGGTGTGATCACCCAACTCATCACGATGTCACCGACTTTACTCCACTTGATGGCTTCCATACCAATACCGACGGCAGCAAAACCGACCACGGCACCCACGATAGAATGGGTGGTAGAAACCGGCCAGCCCTTGCGGGATGCCAGTAACAACCAACAACCGGCCGCCAGCAGGGATGCCAGCATACCAAACACCAACAATTCTGGGTTGCTTTCTACTGAGGAGGCATCAATGATGCCTTTGCGGATGGTCGATGTCACTTCGCCACCGGCCAGAACTGCACCAGCAAACTCAAAAATGGCAGCAATCAGGATGGCTTGTTTGATGGTGATGGCTTTGGAGCCCACCGAGGTGGCCATGGCATTGGCCACGTCATTGGCACCGATGCCCCAAGCCATAAAACCACCAAAGATGGCAGCCAAAATCACATAAGTTAACCCGTAAGTTAATTCAAATTCCATGTCTGTTCTCCTTATTTAGCCAGCAACAATTCTAGGCGTCGACCAATGCGCTCGGCTTGGTCTGCCACTGCACCCATCATGTCTATCATGCGGTACAAAAACATCACTTCGATGGGAGGTAACTCAGTTTCCATGTGGAAGAGCTTGGCGTGTAAATCGGCTTGCATGCCATCGGTTTCGGTTTCAATCTTGTCCAGTTTGGCGATCAGTTTTTCGACCACCTTGACTTCGGCACCACGAAAACCGGTTTCATACAACTCGTCCAATTCATTCACACTTTGTTTGGCTTTTTTAGCGGCATCCACACAACGCTCAACAAAGTCGATAAAGGTATCGAATAAAGAGGCGGGGATTTGCAGCTTGCGCAGCTTGACCAAACTGGCGATTTGTTTGCTCAGGTTAGCCACTTTATCCTGTACCAAAACCAGTTCCAGCAGGTCCTGACGGGGGACCGGCATAAATAAGCTTTTTGGTAAATTGGAGCGGATGTCATTTTTCATCACATCGGCTTCGTTCTCCAGGTGTTTGATTTCTTCACATAAACTCTCGACCTTGTCCCAGTCGTTGAGGTTGGCGGCTTTGAACAAATCTGGCAACAAGGTGGCTGCCTGATAAGCCGTTTTGATGTGATTTTGTAATGGATCTACCGGAGACCGCCCCAACATGTCTGATATAAAGCTGCCCATAACTAGTGCCTAGGAGATTGAAAGTGCCCATTATACCTGCTGAAAGTTTGGATGCCAGGGTGAATCAGGCTTGATGTCATCAATTGTTCACCAAATTGTCATAATCGCTCAGCAGGGCTTCGCTATGATGGCGGTATTTCCCGGTTTGCACACCATGTTGGATTTACAGAAAAGCATACAGAAACATTACCCTGAACTGGCACCCAAGCTCAGCAAATACAAAAAATTGTTCAGCTTACTGGACAAGCTGTTACACACCGAAGAAATCAACCAATTCATCAGCAACAACCAACACCTGAAAAACTTCCTGTTCCTGGATGCCATCCTCAAGGAGTTTGAGTTTGGTTACAAAATGGCCAACCACTGCGCGCAAAAAATCCCAGCCGAAGGTCGTTTGGTGATTGTGGCTAACCACCCCATTGGTTCATTGGATGGACTGGCCTTGTTGCGGATGATTTATGACATCCGGCCTGACGTGCGAATCGTCACCACCTCATTGTTATCTGAAATTGAGCCCATTAAGGAACTCTTTATTCCTGTGGACAACATCAGCAACCGTGCCAACCACAAAGCCGGTTTAAAACGCATTGGAAAGGCGCTGGATGAGGACATGGCAGTGATCATTTTTCCAGCCGGTGAGGTGTCGCGGATTACCCCTAAGGGAGTTCGTGACGGGGCATGGAAGTCTGGCTTTATCAAAATAGCTGAACGCCACCAGGCACCGATTTTACCGGTGTGGGTGGATTCCAGAAATTCCGCCGCATTTTATGCCGCTTCGATGATTTACAAGCCGCTCAGTACTTTGTTGTTGATCCATGAAATGTACAAACAAAAGCACAACACCATTGAATTCATCACCGGTGATTTGATCGAACCTGAAAATTGGCAGGGCTTGGGCTTGAAGCGCAAACAACTGGCCAAAAAATTTCGCAAGCACTTGTTTGGCTTGCCGAAGATGAAAAGCCAATTCAAAACCACCGCCTCAATTGCCCAACCCATTCGCTCCAGGCGATTGTTGGCAGAAATCAAACAACTCAAACCCTTGGGACAAACCCAGGACGGCATGCACATTTATTTATTGGATTACCAGCCAGATTCTTTGTTGATACAGGAAATTGGTCGCTTGCGTGAATTGTCATTCCGGATGGTGAAAGAAGGCACTGGCGGACAAGTGGATTTGGATACCTATGATCGTTATTACAAACACCTGGTGCTGTGGAACAATCAGGAGCTTGAGGTGGTGGGCGCCTACCGCTTGGGTTTTTGTGGTGAAATCATCCAACAACAAGGTGTGGCTGGTTTGTACTGTGCCAGCTTGTACGATTTTGATGATGAGCTGTTGCGGGTGGCTGAGCAGACCCTGGAATTGGGCCGCAGCTTTGTCCAACCCAAATACTGGGGCCTGCGTGGTCTGGAATATTTGTGGTATGGCATCGGTGCGGTACTGAAAGCCCACCCGGAAATTCGGTATTTATTTGGGGCAGTCACGGTCCCGGGTCATTATCCTGATGCGGTACTACAACAACTGGTTGATCATTATGCCTTCCACTTTCCACCACCGGCTTCAGCGCCCAAAGTCAGGCCCAAAAATGCTTATCTTGCACGGCCACTGGTGTCAACCGCATCAGTGAAGTCTTCAAGTAAGGCATTGCTGCAATCGATGAAACAGGCTGTGGTGAAATTACCGGTATTGTTCAAGCAATACACCGACCTGTGTGAAACCGGTGGCGTGGGATTTTTGAATTTTGCCAGGGACCCGCAGTTTCAGGATTGTGTTGATGGTTTGATTTGGTTGGAGCTTGACAAAATGAAACCGGCTAAACGCAACAAATACATTCACCACCACTTTACCCAAGACGGTGAACTGACTCAATCGGCTTGAACCATGATGGGTTGTTGTTGATTGTGTTTCACCTCTTCAACGACCATCACCGAGGCGGCGATAAAGAACAAACAAGAAAATGCCAGTGCCGCCATGCCCCAACGTTGTTTTCTTTCCTGTTTGGGCTTCACTTGTTTGGCTGGCAGCATATCAACCTGTAACTCGTGGTGCAACAAGTCCTCCAGCCGTTGAATTTGGTTGACCAGCAGCAATATTTTTCGGTGTGAATTGCGGGTCACCTGAGTTTTGGCTCGTTGCAAAGCTTGGTTGCGGTAATCAGAATCATTTAACAGGCGATGCCAGTTGTACCTTTGGTCAGATGCTTGATGAAACGCTTGCATCAGGTTAATCAGTTGCTGTTGATACATGGGTTGCTCCAGATTTGACTTAATGACAGGTGAGTTCGAATACATGTTTAAACCTTGACCGACAAAAGAGACTTATAAAACAATCGTCAATTCTAAACACAATTGAGCAATGAAGATGCCCATCAGTGCGCCCATCAAGGTGTCGGTGAGGTAGTGCACACCGAGCATGATGCGAGAAAATCCGATGCCAGTGGCCAGCAGCAGCAAAGGCAGCCACAACATTGGCCAGAATGCAGCGGTGACGGTAGTGAACAAAAATGCCGCAGAGGTGTGGCCCGATGGGAAGCTGAATTGATCGCCCGGGTTAATTTGATGTTGGATGTTCATGGCCCTGAATGGGCGGTCACGTTTCAACGTGTTTTTCAACAGGTAGTAAATCGGTCGCTCTATTGCGAAGGCCAACAACAGGGTCCAGAAATATGGGTGGTTGGTGCCACAAATAAACAATGCACTGAAGCCTACCGCGGCGTAAAACCAACCCGCTCCCAAGTGCGATAACAGGCGACAAGTGGGCAGGTATTGCGGGTAGCGTTTGTTGGCTAACAGGTGATGAATCAAAGAAACATCAAGGGCTTGAATCAGGTGCAAAGGCTTCATGATAAAACTCGCTGCTGGGTTAATAGCAACGAATTTTAAGGGTTTAATGTGGCAATCAAATCAACAGCAGATGAACTTTTGATGACAAGCATGAAGGCATGGCACTTGATTTAACGCAACCAATTGACCATTTGTGGCTGCCAGTACAGCAGCATCAACAACAGCAACTGCAAAGCAATGAATGGCATCACACCCCGATACAGGTCTTTGCTGCGCACATCACTGACGCCGCGCAGGTAGAACAATGCAAAACCAAACGGCGGGGTCAGGAACGAGGTTTGTAAGTTGATCGCTATCATGATGCCCAGCCACACTGGATCATAGCCCATCATCAGCAGGATGGGTCCGACGATGGGAATCACCACAAAGGTGATTTCAATGAAATCCAGAATGAAACCGAGCAGGAACAACACCAGCATCACCAACAACAAAGCCATGCCTTCGCCGCCAGGTAAATGGGTCAAAAAGTATTTAACCGCCTCATCACCTTCAAAGCCTTTGAAAACCAAGGAAAACAGCGCCGCACCGATCAAAATCATGAACACCATGGCAGTGACCTTAACCGTTTCCTTCAAGGCTTCCCGGGTCATGTTAATGGACAACTTGCCATGCAAGGCAGCCAGCAACAAGGCACCCACCGAACCCACCGAGGCGGCTTCTGTTGGGGTGGCGTAACCAGCAATGATGGAACCCAACACCGCCAGAATCAACAACAGCGGTGGCAACAATGATTTCAAGATGGCAGTTAAATCCGGTTGTTGATCAACCGCGATGGCCGGCATGGCTTCGGGCCGCCTGATGCGCACATACAATAAGTACAAAGCATAGAGCAAGACCAACAGCAGACCGGGTACCAATGCGCCCATAAACAAATCCTGCACCGACACGGTTTTGGGGTTGAAGACCTGCATTTCCAATTGCGCCTGTTGGTAGGCATTGGACAACACATCACCCAACAACACCAACACAATCGACGGTGGAATGATTTGTCCCAAGGTGCCAGCGGCACAAATGGTGCCTGCTGACACCGCCGGATCGTAACCGTTTTTTTGCATTACTGGCATCGCCAACAAACCCAGTGTTACCACCGTGGCGCCCACAATTCCGGTGCTGGCAGCCAACAACATACCCACGATTAACAAGGCAAAGCCGAGGCCACCTTTCTTTCCGCCCAGCAGTGCCGCCATGTTTTGTAACAGCGATTCTGCCAGTTTGGCTTTTTCCAACACTACGCCCATAAACACAAACACTGGCACCGCCATCAGGGTGGCGTTGCTTAATATGCCATTCAATCGATTGGGCAGCGCGGCAATGAAATCGGCATCAAACCAGCCGGTGACAAAACCAATCAGGGCAAACCACAAAGACACACCACCCAAGGTAAAAGCCACTGGAAAACCGGCCATTAATACCCCCGTCACGGTGACGAATAACAACAAGGCCCACCAGGCTTCCATCAATCAGCTGCCTCATGGTTGGTGTTGGAATTGAAGGATTGATAGATCACGTAGCCCAGCATGGAGAGGGGCATCAGCAGCAACAAGGATTTGAATAAAAACATCAGCGGCAAACCACCGGTTTCACCCGAGCCCTCCAACCGCACCCAAGCATCGATGACATACTGGTAACTGGACCAGATGATGAACCCCAGCATGGGGACCATCAACAGCCAGGTGCCCAATACATTCACTCGGCGTTTTTTGGCCACTGAGAAATTTTGGTAAAACACATCCACGCGCACGTGGCGATCATGGTGCCAAGCATAGACCATGCCCAGCATCAGTGCGGTGGCATGACAATAGATGGCCAACTCCTGCACCGGAATCCACACCACATTAAAAACGTTGCGCGTCACCACCGTCAAAAAACTGAGTAACACCATCGTCAAAGTCACCCAGCCCAAGAAGGCACCAAATTTTTCCATGCGATGGTGTTTGGGGTTATTCCTGTTCACAGGGGATTCCAATTCATCTCCGTATGCCAATCACACTAGCCAGTGAGAGCATCCGGCTGGTTCAGATTCTTTGTGCACCAGCCTCAAAACAGTTGCATCACTGCACCACCTAAGCCGCCAAGCAGCAGAATGATGGTGGCCAGAAAACCCAAGGAAAATCCCAGGCCTCTGGATTTGGGGTTGTTCATATAAGCTTTGAAATAAATCAGGCGGGCGAGGAAAAACACCAAGCCCAAAATCGCTGCAGCCAGGGCATGAACATAAGTGGCAAACAAGAACAAACTGGGAATAAACAGCACCAACTGTTCCATGGTGTTCATCTGGATGCGGTAGGCCCGCTCAAAATATTTGTTGCCGGTCACCGCTGGGGCACTGACGTTGTATTTACCACGGGCTGCTCCCACAACCATGGCAAAATAAGCGTATTCCAACAACACCAATGCCAACACAATTGCTACGTATTCCATCATTCACCTCTTTTTTTATGTAGCAATTATTCTAACTCAATTGCGCTGGGTGACTGGAAAATATTTTTCTGTCAAAGCGGTGAACTTTGGGCCACAAAATCCAATTGGGATAATTGTTGATAGCGCCGATTCAGGCTGGGGTAATCCAGCGAGTACTGTCCATACAACACCAAGTGGTCCCACAGGCTGACCAAGTGAAAACCATTGTAGGTGGGTTGTTCGGCCAGCAGTCCGGCATTGGACTCGAGCCACCCCATGCCTTGATTAACCACCTCACGGTGTTTATCAAAGCGTTTTACGCCCTGGGTATCAAGTCCAGTGCGTTCAGCCAAAATGACTTCCACTTCTGCTGCCATCACGCCATTCATCACTGCCCTTAAATTCAGTTGATGCGGGTCTGTGGTCAGTACTTGAAAGCGGTCCTCAGTATCAAAACGACGCACCAAGTATTGCGCGATGTGATCTGATTCAAATACCGCCACCTCGCCATCGGTCAAGGTGGGCACTTTCATCATCGGATTATCAGCAAACAACTGCGCAGATTGGCCAGTGACATCCTGTATATCAACCAACGCAACCGGTAAATCCAAGGCGTCAATCAGGATGCGAACTTTGCGCGCATAATGTGATTTGGGGGTGTAGTAGAGTTTCATGTTGGCCTCAATAGTTGGTGTCAGTATATCAAGTTGGGGAGTGAACGCGTTTAGAAACACCCTTTTCTTGTCATCCCGAGTGAGCTTGCGAGTCGAGGGACCTCCCACAGCACTTCATATTTTAAATTACCACTTGCCAGATTAAGGAGATTCCTCGGTTTCACTTCGTTCCACTCGGAACGACTGAATTGGGATTTCCCTCATGCCATCATCCTCGAACTTGATTCGGGGATCCATTGTAAGCAGCCTTAAAGGCGATAAGGAGCGATCAGCCTGCATGCAAATTAAAAAAACTAAGGTTCTTTGTTTGATGATCAAAAAATATTTTTAGATCAAATGTAAACAGCCATTTGAAAATGGATCCCCGAATCAAGTTCGAGGATGACGAAGCTGAATGATTTTGAAAACATGAAACTCCTGTATCTATCTAACTAATAACTCTTTAATGGGTACCTTGAATATCCAAAGCCTGCATATTGATGTAATTGCTGGCGGCTTGTTCAGCGGCTTGTCGGGCTTGGGCGCCGCTGGTGAAGTTTTGTTGGTAGTTATCCGATGAGTCGATCGAGCCACCATCGGTGGCATAAACGGCCCACCACCAGTGCAGTTCATCTTGTTGTTCGGCCCGCAGTTTGATGCCCTGCCATCGGGCGTGACAATCGCGGTTGACATCACCTTGCCAATTGAAAAACAGGGGTTGGTCCTGGTTGTCGTGGTGTTTCATGAATTGGCGGTACAACACCGGAATCATAAACAAGGTCAATAATGACGAAAAGGCCAGGCCAAAAACAATGGAAGAGGCCACTGGCCCCCACAGCAAGGACTTACCACCCAAGCCGGCGGCCAGTGAAAACAAGCCGGCGATGGTTGTGGTTGTGGTCATGATGATGGGCACCACCCGTCGGCGAGCGGCATAGACGGTAGCCAGCAAGGGGCGTTTGCCGTCATTGATGCGCTGGTTGGCGGCATCAATCAAGACGATGGCGCCATTGACCGCGATACCAGTCAGGGCGATGATGCCGTATAAGGTGTATAAGCTCAGCGGGTTGTTGGTGATGAACAAGCCAAACACCACGCCGGTGAACGCCATCGGCACGGTGACCATGATCAAAAAGGGTTGGAAGTAGCTGCGCATCTGGGTGGCCAGGATCAAATAAATCAAACCCAGACCCAACACAAACAGCGCACCCATGGCACCTAGGGATTCTTCCACGTCATCCAATTCACCAGAAAAGTCCAGGTCGGTATTGGGGTACTGGTTGCGGATTGACTCCCAGGCGGTGACGATGTCGGCATTGATTTTTTGGGTGTTGGTTAACTCCGGATTGATCTCGGCCTCGATGGTGATGGCGCGGCGCAGGTTGTAATGGCGGATGGTGCTGCGGCCTTTGCCAGTGGATTGCGTGAACAAATTCGAAAAGGTTGTTTGGCGACCATCAGGTAAAGCCACCGGGTCATCCATGATGGCATCAATGGCTTGCAAGTTGCGTTTTTGGGCGCGCACCCGCAGCTCGACTTTTTCACCTTCATCGCGCATCAGGGCAACGATTTCACCATCCAGATGCAATCGCAACAAACGCGATACAGTGCCCGGATCTAACCCCAGGTTGCGGATGTTTTGGTGGTTTAATTCCAACACCAGTTCGGACCGGCCCGGTACGTCGTTATCGACCACGTCCCGCGAGCCTTCGGTGTTTTCTACGATTTGTTTGACCGCATCAGCCGCGGCCCGCAACTCGACAAAATCATCGCTGCGAACTTTGACGCTGACGGGTTTGCCAGCCGGCGGACCACCAGAAATTTCAAGGAAAGAGATGATCGCATCACCGGGTGTGTTGACCAGGGTTTCGCGCATGGTTTCTACCAGCTCATGAACCGAGCGCATGTCCCCTTCTTTGGGCATCATCGACACCTGAATTTGTCCATACTGGTCACCAAACAAAATTTCCAACTCGGTGAACTTGATGCCAGCCAAGGAAGTGATGGCGCGAATCTCATGGTCTTCGACAAAGGTGCGTAATCGCTCTTCCACCACCTGGGTTTGTTCCAGGGTTTTTTCCAATGGAGTGTTGGACGGCATGTCGACATTGACGTAAAACAGGCGGAAAGGGTCAAAGGTAAAAAATTCGCTTTTGACTTTGCCGGTTTGCATGATGCCGATGGCGCCAACAAAACAACCGATACCAAACACGATGATCAGGTAGGGACGGCGCATCATAAAACACAGGACTTGGGTGTATTTGGTGCGCAGTTTGCGGGTCCAGTTAAAACGCCAGCGACTGGTGGTTACTTCGCCTTTGTGCAGTGCTTTTTTGATTGGCGCCAGCATTTTGGATGCGTACCGATTTGGGTTGTAGCGACTGCGGACCTTGGTCGGTTTCAAGCGTTCTTTTTTATCGGCACTGCCAATCACATGGGCTGGCAGGATCCAGAAAGCCTCAATCAAACTGATGGCCAGGCCCAGCGTCACCACAAAGGGAATCACAAACATGAATTTACCGAGGATGCCCGGCAGCAGCATCAATGGCAAAAAAGCCGCCATGGTGGTTAACACACCGGCAGTGACCGGGGTACCCACTTCGCGCAAGGCACCGAGGGCGGCATCCAGCGATTTCGCGCCCCGTTGCATGCGATAATACACTGCTTCAACCACCACCACCGCGTCATCCACCAACATCCCCAGTACAATGACAATGCCCAACAGCACCGACACGTTCAGGGTGTTGCCGGTCATGTTCAACACCCACAAGGTACCGGTGATTGAAAAAGCAATGCCCAGGGTTACGAAAAACGCAATTTTAAAACCCAGGAATACCCAGCACACCACCATCACCAAAATCAAACCCAGCGCGGCATTGGTTTGCATGATGCCCAGCGCATTGCGGGTTTGGATGGTTTGGTCATCGGCCAGCACCAACTGGATACCCATGTTGGCCACTTGCTGGTTCTTGTCATCGATGTATTGATTGATGCGATCCACCAAGTCCAGGGTGTTGACCATGGAAACTTTGGTGACAGCCATGGACACCGCTGGTTTGCCTTGGTATGCCGCCAGTTGTGCAGCATCTTCGCGACCACGGGAAATGGTGGCCACACTGTCCAGATCAACAGAAGTGTCACCCATGGCAGGTAGTTGTACCTGTGCCAGCACGCTCGGGTCATCGGTGGTACCAGCCACCCGAATCAACCATTCATTACCAGCAACTTGGGCACTGCCAGCAGAAACGTCACGAAAAGCGCTGCGCAAAGTGTCTGCCAATTGGGTGGCGTTTAAGCCATGGGCAGCCAGTAAATCGGGATCAAATTCCACGTGCATTTCCGGATCATGTAAGCCGGATGGGGTGACCTGATCAACGCCACGAATGCCCTCAAGGTCTTCTTTGATTTTGCGCGCCTGGGAGCGCAACACCTCATCATTGGCCTGGCCAGTTACCACCACCAAAGCGGTGGGAAAACCATTGGATGTGGTCAATTCAATGATCAAAGGGTCATCGGCATCATCCGGTAATTCGGCACTGGCTTTGTTTTGGATTTCGCGCCTGAGGTCATTGATGCGTTTATCGAAATTGCGGTCACCGATGTCACGAAAGCGCACCAAAATATTGGACACGGATTCGCGCGATGTGCTGTTGGTGAAGCTGATGTCCTGAACGTTCTTGATGGCATCTTCCAACGGCGATGTCACCAGTTTTTCCACGTCTTCAGCAGAAGCACCAGGCAGCACAGTATTGATGTTGACCCAATAGAAATTGATTTCTGGGTCTTGCTCTCTGGGCATGATGAAGTAGGACATCAGCCCCATGGCCAGAACCACGGTGAAGAAGATGTTAACCAGTGGGTGGTTGGTGAGCATTCTCGATATCATGGTGGGTTCCGTTTATTTGACCCGAATGGACTGGCCATCCTGTAAGCGTTCACGTCCGCCGATGATGACTTGCCAGTCCGGCGTGGTGGCCATGGGCACCGGTCGACCTTCTTGTGCTTCAGGCAAGACTTTGAATCGGGCCTGGCCATTTTCGGCCACAAAAACCCCCAGTTTACCGGCCCTTTTAAGCACCAGATCGGCTGATAACAACTGTCCCTCTAGGTACCAAATCACTTGCCCGGTCTGGCCAATGGGAGCTGCTGCTGAACTGCTGAAACGTGCGGTTCGGATGGCCGCCTGGTTATCCACCACGGCAGACAACTTGATCAGTTCAACAGGAATTTGTTGACCATCAAATTGAAACAGGGTGCGGTCAGCGGTGGCCAGTTGGTCAGCCAGTTGGGTGGGGATTTTGGCGTGGATCTGACGGCCGTCGGTTTGGGTCAGTTTGAGCACCGGTGAGCCAGGCAATAACAGCTGTCCCTGTTGTGCTTGACGCGCTGTCACCACCCCATCAAAAGGGGCCTTGATGGTGGTTTTGTTCAAGTTTCTTATGGCAGCGCGTTCAGCCACCTGCAGTCGCAACAAATCCGCTTTCAATACCGCCACATCGGTTTCTCGACTGAGCAGGTCATCGGCAGAAATGTATTGGCTTTGTTGTAATTCATTGGCACGTTTCAAGCGCAGTTCGGCTTGGGTTAACCGGGCTTGGGCGGCTTGGCTGTTGGCCCGGGCCTGATCCAATTGTAGGCGATAATCGGTTTCGTCCAACCGCAACAACACCTCTCCGGCCTGGACGGCATCGCCCAGTTCGGCGTTGATGGCTTCGACCACTGCCGTGACTTCTGAGGACAGCTGGGCATCATTGCGCGCCATGACCTGGGCATTGGCAGTCAGCCGCCGCTCAATCAGCACTTGATTTAAAGGTTTGGTGGTGACGGGTACCGTGGGTAGTGAATCAGTTTGGGCATGCAACACCAGGGCATGGGTGGCGATCAAGAGTAACAAGTATTTCCGCATTTTATGGGCTCCATTTTGAGCCAGACAGCCCATGGACGGTAATTGTTGCTGTCTGACGGACTGGTTATTTTATCGCATTCGCATGTACATTTTGTTATCAAATTGGGGTTTTATTGGCTTCCCTTAGCCGCAGGACAATCATTTTTAAGTGCCTTTGGTAACCAAACGATTGCGGCCACGCTTTTTGGCGGTATACAGCGCTTGGTCAGCGGTTTTGATGGTGGCCTCTGCATCGGGGTGATTGATGGAGTCAGTCAAACCCATGGAAACCGTTACTTGCACGGTTTTCGGTTTTTGATTTTGGCGGCGGTTGACCACAAAGGGGGTGTCAGCGATGGTTTCAATCACTGCCAGTAAATGCGGTTTGATTTCATCGGCGCTGTGGTTGTTGAAGACGATGGTGAACTCTTCACCGCCATAACGGTAGGCCTTGCCGCCGCCGGCCACTTGGTTGATTTTGGCGGCGATCATCCTCAGCACCTCATCACCAACATCGTGGCCGTACTGGTCATTGAATTTTTTAAAGTGGTCTACATCAACCATGGCCAGGGCATAAATACCCAATGAGCGTTGTAACCGTTCCTGTAAGGCTCGGCGACCGGGCAGCCCAGTCAGTTCATCGACATAGGCCAGTTGCCAAGCGTCTTGCAAGGCATGGATTAACAGCAACAAAAAAGCTGCACTGGCCAGCAAAGCAGTGACCAGTGGCAGCTGATGTAAGTGGTGCATCAACAGCACCACCATCGCCACCCACAAAGCATTGAGATGGGTTCTTTGTTGGGTGCGCACCCAAGACCAAGACAGGCCGATAACAAGCAACAACCCAAAGGACCATGCAGTAACACCCAAAGGACTCCAGTCCAGCCAGGTAGGTGGCAGCACAGCCGGGTTCAGCCAGTTGTTGATTGATTCAATGTTTCTGGCCATCAGGCCGATGGGCAGAGACACACAGACCATCATCATCAAATGGGTCAACCAGCCGGCCAGATTGAACAAGCCTTTTTCTGGCAACACCGCCAACACCAAAGTGGCCAGCAGACTGGCCAGAAAAACCACATCAGCAGCCCACAAAGGCACATCAGCCTGATGCAATAACCAGTAGCCATTCAAGGCCACAATGACCGCAAAATAGAATAAGCGACTGAGGTTATAAAAGCTGGCCAAGGCCACCACCAACACCAGTAACAGATAAGGTAACCAAGGCAACAGTTGTTGTAATTCAGGTGGCAGTTGCGCGGCGTAAACATACAAGGCTGCCATTCCAAAAGCAATCAACAAGCCAGGAATCAAGGCAGCTAAGGGGGCAGGGAACAGGCGCAACAACAAATTCAAAATATCCAAACAGGCCAAATAAATGTACTGGCATCTTACCATGCAGCGTTGGTTGATTCTGCGGCGGGAATCAAGAAAAGAGGTCCCAAGTGCATTGCTTGGCCAACATGATAAAATGAAACGGAACACAACAAATGAGTTCCAATGAACAGCAAAGATTTTGTACCCCTAGCAGGTGGTTGTACCTGTGGTCAGGTGCGCTACGAGGTGACGCGCTCGCCTTTGTTTGTGCATGGCTGCCACTGTACTTGGTGCCAACGGGAAACAGGCTCGGCGTTCGCCATCAATGCCATGATTGAGCGTTCTGAAGTGAAGTTAACCCGAGAGGAACCGCAGCTGATTGACATGCCATCGGCCAGTGGCCGGGGCCAAAAAGTGGCTCGTTGTCGTGCTTGTCAGGTGGCGCTTTGGGGCCACTATGGTGGCATGGGCGAATGGTTGGCTTTTATTAAAGTCGGCACGCTGGATGAGCCCAACCTGCTGCCTCCTGATGTCCATATCTACACCGAGTCAAAACAACACTGGGTCAGCTTGACTGACGGCAAGCCGGTGTTTGAACAATATTATGATGCCAAAGGACTGTGGCCTGCAGAGGCCATGACTCGCTTCCAGGCATTGAAGAAATTGAGAAAGCAACATGGCTGAAGAACGCATCACGGTCAGTAATGCCCTGTCTCGCTTGGTTGACCATGACCAACACTTTATCACTTTGTTCAGACACGGTTCCCTGGAAGTTGAGCTGTATCGCCCACAGCAGGTGGACTTACAGCAGCCCCACAGCCGCGATGAACTTTATGTGGTGGTGTCTGGTTCTGGTTGGTTTGTCAAAGGTAAGGACCGACAACCTTTTGTGGCTGGTGAGGTGTTACATGTGCCAGCTGGTGTGGTGCATCGGTTTGAAGACTTCACTGAGGACTTTCTCACCTGGGTGGTTTTTTATGGACCAGAGGGCGGAGAGGCCAACCTCAAAGATGAATGATGTTTATTCGAACTGCACAACCCACAGATCTGAACGCCTGGGTGGCCATGCGTTCTGACTTGTGGCCAGAGAGCAATGACAGTCATCGGTCGGAAATAGCGGCCTATTTTGCTGGTTCAGCCACCGATATCGTTACTTGCCTGGTGGCAGAGGACGGCCAATCTGGCGCACTGGTTGGCTTCATTGAATTGAACATCAGAAACTTTGCTGAAGGCAGTCGTCAGGCTGAAGTGCCATACGTTGAGGGTTGGTATGTGAGTCCCGCTTTTCGTGGCCAGCAGTTGGGGTTGGCGCTGATGCAAAAGGCCGAGCAATGGGCTCGGAATCTGGGTTATACTGAACTGGCCAGCGACACCGAAATTGATAACCACAAGAGCCTGGCATTGCATTTGAACATGGGCTTTGAGGAAACCGAACGGGTGGTTTGTTTGCTCAAAAAATTGAAATAGGAGAACTGTTTTAACAGTTCGACCCGCAATCCTGGCTGGGCAGAGAATGTAGACACTACGATTTTTCTTAGCAAAGAAGTCGTGACGAAATGAACGATTAGTCGTGAGGCTAGCCGGCCGCTATCGCTCCAAGCTATCGCGGCAGACCTACATCCTTGTAGGCCCATCAGAAGGATAAGAGCAGGCGATGAAGATACCCTGGTTTTTGCAAAGCAAAAGAAAGGGTTGATGAATGCCGTAGCTCGCGCGAAGTTATATGACATGCCTGCTGTGGCCGCTTTTACTTTTGTCACTGACAAAAGTAAAAAAAGTCCCAAAGGCATACTTAAAGAGGTAAAGAATGAAAAAAACGTTTTGGATATTAGTGATTTTGATGGTGCCATTTGTGGCCTGGTCCGAGGACATCAAAGCCTTAGTTGGTGGCACCTTGGTGGATGGTTTCAAAGACCACCCCATTCAAAATTCTGTGGTGATCATTCGCGGTGAAAAAATCGCTGCCGTGGGTGTAATGGGCCAGATCGATATACCAGCTGAGGCAGAAGTTATTTCCACCGAAGGCATGACCGTATTACCTGGGTTGTGGGACATGCATGTGCATTTACAAATCAATGGTCATGCCGATTACAAACATTGGCACAGCACCTATCCACCGCGCTTTGAAAAAGAAATCATGCCGGCATCGGCTCATCAGTTGTTGATGGCAGGTGTCACTTCAGCTCGTGACCTGGGCGCGCCGTTGGAAACCATCATCAATGTTCGTGATGCCATCAACCGCGGTGACATTCCGGGTCCAACCATGTATGTTTCTGGTCCTTTTATTCAGAAAAAGCCTTATCCAGGAACGGAATTGTATCGCTGGGGCGTTGACGGTGAGCGAGATGCTCGGGCCAAAGTCAAAAAATTGGCCGATGCCGGCGTCGATGTCATCAAGTTGATTGACCAAGATGAAATGACTGAAGCCGAATTGATGGCGGTGGTCGATGAAGCGCATAAGCATGATTTGCCGGTGGTGGCACATGCCCACCGGCCCAAAGAAATCCTGTTGGGTTTGCAAGCCGGGGTGGATAACTTTGAGCACACTGGTCTGTCCACAGCGCCAGAATATCCCCCAGAAGTGATTGCTGGCTTGCGTGAACGAGCGGCGCAAATGAACCTCGGTCCATTGTTTTGGACCCCAACAGTTGAAGGGCTGTTTAACTATGACTACGTCAAGAACAACACCGAAAAACTCGACAATGACAGCTGGCATTTGGACATGCCAGAAGACATCATTGCTGACATCAAATCATCCATTCAGCACCCAGATCAATTGCCGTATTATCAAATCACCAGCAAGCGCAAACCGACATTGAAACGCAAATTTCAACAGTTAATTGATGCCGGTGTGGTGTTGATGGTCGGTACCGACAGCGGCATTCCTTTGAAATTTCACAGTCAGTCAACCTGGAATGAAATGGACATTTGGGTTCGTGAAATGGGCGTGTCACCCATGGACACCATTCGCGGTGCCACTTACTGGCCATCGGTGATGATGAAAGTGTCTGATCAAGTAGGAACCATTACGCCAGGTAAATATGCCGACATCATAGCCGTTAAGGGTGACGTGTTGCGTTACATGAGCTTATTGCAACGGGTCGACATGGTGATAAAGCATGGCAAGCGGGTCAAATAAGGCAAGCCAAATTTAATCATTGGTAATTTATTAGAAGCGGTTTCCAACCGCTGCTTTGCGCTGCTGCAGCCTCATACCAGCAATGATCTGATCAGCTTGTGGATTTGATTAAACACCATAACACCACTCATCACCATTCATCAGCAATTACCTTAACAGTGGTCTGTTAAGCCAGTAACAGCCCGCTGTAGTTGATTTTCTGCGCTGCCAATTCTGTACTGCCAAACCAGCTGGGTCGAGTCAGTCGCGTGGCAGTCTTTCTGTGTCAGTCATGGTGTTCTCCGTGTCTGGCCCATCAGGCCTGATATCAAACAAAGTACCTTCAAACAAGACGGCCGAATAACCACTAATGAACACGCACATAAGACACATCCACAAAATAAATTTATGTCTATATGAACATAAATATTGCAATGATACGCCAATGGTGCCAGAATAACTTTTCACAGAATGAATTTGGTTTGTGTGTGGCCATTTCGATTTTTAACGGGAGCAAAAATTGAAATTAACAGTATCAAGTTCACTGGAAGGCAGAGATTTGGCGGTAATCAAATCACTGATTAACATACAAAATATCTTTGGTGAATTGCACCTGACCTTTTTGAATGATGTCGATGAAGGGATGGTGATGATAGCCAAAGACCAGTTCGGCTCAGACTCGGTCTACTTTGCATTGAACCGCATAACCGGTCACAAGCATTTGATTGAGCCGGATTTGAATCCGCAGTCGGTGAGGGCTTTGTTCGAGTCCTTGGCAACAGAAAAAATGCCCAGCGCCATTGACAAGCCAGCAACCGAAATCATCACCACCAGACAATTCATCTGGCAACAATCAAAAGCAGAATCGCAGCAAAACCTGTGGATCAGTCATGGCGATTTGCTGCTGGTCATGGATGCAGCCAGGCACAAGGTCTACGCCAACCAACCGCTGTCGTACGATTGCATCAAACAATTCAGCCAACTGTGCATTTCCGACATACATTTCAAGCATGGCGATAAAAACATTCCAGCTGATTTCAATCACTCAGTCAAGTTAGAAACCTTTAAATGGTTGATGGGCTACAGTTTGAACAACGCCTTAATTAATGAAAAACACCGCTCGCCTGAGTATGCCTTCAAACAGGTTTCTTGGCCTGATTATGGGTCTTATGCATTCAAAAAGGAATTCATCAGGCTCAGTTCATTGTTGGTCAAGCAGCCGGAAACTTGTGATGAGTTGATACGCAAAAGTGGCTTTGGCGAAGCCATTGTGCTGCAGTTTTTGAATGCCACATCAATGACCGGACATGTGGTGGTGACGGCCGCACCCAGCAGCCCAGCCAAACCAACGGAAGTGAAGGATTCAGGTTTTTTAAGCAGTTTAAAGAAGTTATTTTCGATATAAAAAAATGAATCAAATGGAGACTAAAATCACAGCAGTCAAGCCCACCTTTTCACCAAGAAAAACCTTTACTGTGCCGTACCTGGATGGAGTGTTTGATGCATAAGAAAGTGGCTTTTATCGGTTCGGTGGGCTCAGGCAAAACCACCATCGTAGAAAACTTAAGCAACACCAAAGCACTCAACACAGACGTTAAATCAACAGCAGCCATTGGTAAAGAGATGACCACGGTCGGTATAGATTATGGTCACATCGTGTTGGGAGATGACATCACTTTGGGACTGTATGGTGTTCCCGGACAACGCAAATTTTCAATGATATGGGACTTTGTGCAAAACGGTCTGTGGGCCATTGTGATTTTGGTAAAAAACAATGACCTTGAATCCATCAGTGAAATAAATTACCTCATTGAATACTTCAGCATCACTGCTGATTTTCCGTGCCTGATTGCCATTACCCATGCCGATGACGCCGAAACATTTGAAACACACGAACACATTTTAAAAATCACTCAAGAGGCAAACCTCGATATCCCTATTTACACCATTGATCCGAGAAGAAACTCATGCGCACAACTGATTATGCACACCTTAATCGCTTTGGAAGAGAGCCTATAAAAGAGCCCCACAACATGACACATGCCTTCACCCAAATTTTTAAAAACATGGAAGCCAAAATGCCTGGGCTCAAAGCCCTGAATGTCACCACAGTCGATGGCTTTTCCTTGTTCTCACACAGCCAAAAAGGGTTTGACTTGGAAGTGGATAAATTATCTGCAGTGACCAGTTCATTGACGGCTTTGAGTCAAGCGGCTTCCAAACAGGTCATTGGCGCGCAGTTTGAATCGACTTGTATTGAAACAGACCAAGGACTGATTTTTATGGTTCAAACCCGTTACCAGGATAAAGACTGTATCTTGAGTCTGATCAGTGGAGACAACCCCAATTTAGGTCAAATTCGCTATTTTGTGTTGCGATTGGCCAAGTATTTAATCACAGCAACCTTGTCAGCTGATAAATGACAAATAACAACAACAAGAGGAATAAATTATGGCAGATATAAAAACCAGCTTAGCAGAATTATTGAAAATTGACGGCGCTAAATGTGTCTCATTGGTGGACAGTTCGTCTGGCATGGTCTTGGGTGAAGACGGGACAGGTGTGGATATGGAGTTGGCCGCCGCCGGGAACTCAGAAGTGGTTAAGGCCAAGATGAAAACCATGAAAAGCCTGAACTTGAAAGGTGAGATTGAAGACATTCTGATTACCTTGGATGATCAATACCACATCATTCGCCCGATGGTGACTCAAAAAGGGCTGTTCCTGTATTTGGTGTTGATGAAAGACAAAGCCAACTTGGCATTGGCCAGAAGAAAAGTACAGAATGTTGAAGAAGAGATGAAAGTCTAAAGAAAGCCTTGTTTCGCCATACCCCCCATCAACTGTTCATTCACTGGAAATGTTCGGTTGATGGGGTTTGGCTTATTCAGCGGTGCTTGGGTTGTTGTGAGTTTTTCCAAACAAAGGCATTTTCTTCACCAGCACCAGCATCAGCAGCGGGGCGAGCACCATGCCCACCAGCACATTCAGCAGTGAGATCCAGCCATCCAAAGGTTCATTAACCGTTCTGCTTAACAAGGTTTCCCCCAAAGGCCCCTTGGAAAACACCGAATTGTGAATGCTGTTCCAGCCAAAATGCAGGGCCACAGGCAGTAAAATGGTTTGGCTTCTTACCATCGCCAAGGCCCAAGCCCAACCCATCAAACCCGTACCCACAAACACCACAACCATGGCGATCCATTGGCCCCAGATGCCATAGGAGAACCAATGATAAACCCCGAAAGCAAGGGCCGAAATGGCAATCGCTGGGCCAGCGCCCAACCAACGCACCAACAACCACAACAGCGCACCTCGAAACAACAATTCTTCAGTGACTACGGACTTAAAGTCCCACCACAGCGCCTCAAAAAAGGTGTTGAATTGCGCTTCTGAGTTAAGACCCCAAGGAGCCGCCATCAACCAGGACTCAAATAACAGTGCCGCAGCACACAGGGCACCGGCCAGCAACCAACCCACGCTGCATTGCAGCGCTCGTAACTTGAAATGATCAAAGCCCAAGACAGTGAGGTGTTGTTGACTGCTAACAAACAACAACACCCAGGAAACGAGCAGAATGGTAACAATGCCTAGCATATGATTGGGTCAGTTAAAAACAGCCATTGTATCGCCCGCACTTGGCTATTGAATCTGCCAATGGTCACTGGGTGGATAGGTGGAGAATGGAGGGTAAGTAACTTTATTGCTGCACAGCCGTTTATAGAATGACCTTTGGCCTTTTCAGTGCACAGAAACCCTAACGCTCTCCTCTTATTTCTGTGCGCTGATCAGGCCAAAGGCCATAACCTCTTTTGACTGACAACCTATCTTTATGGCTGTCTGATTTCGGCACTGCGCTGATGATACACCAATCCTTCAGCGGCGGCCAGTTTGGCTGAGATGTTGCCCAACACACCGCGACCGGTGTCATTGATTTTTTGGGTCGACAGCACTTTCAAAAACTGATGAACGCTTAAGCCGCCAGAAAAATGTGCAGCGCCGGCCGTTGGCAGGGTGTGGTTGGGGCCAGCACAATAATCACCAAAAGCCACCGCCGAATTTTCACCAATAAACAACGATCCATAATTTTTAAACAGTGCCGTCTTGATCGACTCATCACAGACCATCAGGTGTTCCGGGGCATAGTCATTGATGAAATCAACCGCTTGTTGTCGGTCCTCAGCGAGCAACAAAACAATGTTGTCATTGGCCAATAACTGTTGCCCGTGCTCATGTGCAACCAACAATTCGTGCAATTGTTCTAACAGCTTTGTTTGCTCACTGACCACCAAACTGATGGCGTTGGGATCATGCTCGGCTTGCGCCAGGGCGTCATACATCAACCATTCTGGGTTTTTGACTTGGTTGGCAAAAATCAACAATTCACTGGGCCCGGCCAGGGTGTCTATCTGGGTGCGGTGTTGGACTTGGGCCTTGGCCTGATTGACGTAAGCATTGCCCGGACCCACGATCAGATTAACCGCCGGGGTTTGATCAAAACCACAAGACAACGCGCCGATGGCTTGTGCGCCACCCAGTTGTAAAAATTGTGTAGCTCCAGCGAGGCTGGCAGCGCCGAGCAGGGCAGGGTGGTCTGAGGGTGAACAGGCGATGCGCTGCGGGCAGCCGGCCACCTGTGCAGGTATCAGGGTCATCAGCGCCGTAGAAATCAGCGGAAACTGACCGCCAGGAATATAAGCACCAATGCGTTCGATGGGTTGGTAAACATAGCCAAACTCACCCATTTCATCATTGAACTGGTCGTTTTTCAGGTCTTTCATCTGAAACTGACAAAACTTTTTGATTCTGCGGTGCGCACTTTTGATGGCATCTTTCAGTCCATTTTCCAGTGGGTAATCATCAAAGGGTTTAAGCTCAATATAGCGGGCAGCTTGGCCATCTATTTCCTGACTGATGGCTTGTACAGCAGCATCCCCTTGTTCGTTGATGCGTTGCAAAATGGCTGTCACTGTGCGGGTGATGTCAGCCTGGTCTTTGAAGGCCGGTCGTTGGTATTGACTGACCTGGGTGTATTTATCGCTCATCGTTGCGGCTCCTGAGATCATTGACAATTTCTTGGAAGCTGACGCCTTTGGCTTTGGCCATCACCAGGGTAAAGAACAACAAATCCGCGGCTTCCCAGCGCACGTGGTTGTGTTCGGTGGCTTCTATTAATTCATCACATTCTTCCTTTAACTTTTCTATTTGCAAGCTGTTATCGGTTAACAGTTGTTGTGAAAATGATTTTTGTGAACTGTTTGGCACTGTGGCCAGGCGTTGATCAAAAACTTCATCCAGGTAATCAAGCGAGTAGTTTTTGGTTTGGCTGGCAAAACAAGAATAGCGGTCAAAGTGACAGGCGTTGTTATTTTGTTCCACCAGGAATAACAGGGTGTCACCATCACAGTCGACATCGACCTGAATCAGTTTTTGGGTGTTGTTGCTGGTTTCACCCTTGGTCCACAGTTGTGCTCTTGACCGTGAATAATAAGTGCCGGTGCGGGTCGCTAAAGCATGTGCCAATGATTCAGCAGAAGAATAAGCCATCATCAGCACCTGTTTGGTTTTGATGTCTTGAACCACGGTTGGAATCAATGGCATTTTGTCAAAATCGACCAGCGACATGAAGGCCTGATTCAATGACATGTGGCCAGAATAAATGGCCATGCCGATTTGTGAATTGGCGCCGTGTTGGTTGATCCATTGCAGGTCTTCATAGCTGGTGATGCCACCTGCCACTGTGACCGGGATTTTTGAAGCCTTGATGACTTGTTCAATGCGGGGCTGGTCAATGCCTTGCATCATGCCTTCATTCTTCACTTGGGTGTATAAAAACTCACCGCAATGTTGGGACCAGTCGGCGATGATGTCCAGGACTTTGATGTCTTGGGTTTGTTGCCACCCGTGGGTGGTCAAGTAATCACCTTTGGCATCGATGGCAAAGATCAGTGACTGTCGTGGCAATTTTTTCACCCAGTCCTGACTGGCTGAAGTGCCCAGAATGATTTTGGTGGCTCCCGCTGCCAAATAATTTTTGGCGGTTTCCAAGTCCCTGATGCCGCCACCCACGCGACAAGGTCGGCGACGCAGCAGTTGTTCTATTAAAGCTTGATTGGAGCCTTTGCCCATGGCTGCATCCAGATCAATGATGGCCACTTCGCCGTACATGGAAAACTCTTCGAGCAGATCAAACACATCTTCGCGTTCGTATATTTTCTTGTCGCCTTCGCCTTGTTGGAGTTGGACGGCTTTGCCATTCATGAGGTCTATCGAGGGTATCAGCATACCTATTTCCTTATTTTGATGTTGTTTTTGATTAAAAATTCTTTGACTTGTCCCACCGTATATTCGCCGCGGTGAAACAAACCAGCGGCCAGTACCGCATCGGCTCCGGCTTCAATGGCAGCCAAGAAATCCTGGGGTCCTTTGGCACCACCTGACGCGATCACTTGGACTGGAAAATCAGCCCCGAATTGTGCCAGCAAATCGGTATCAAAACCACTGCCGGTGCCGTCTTTGTGCATCGCTGTCAGTAATATTTCACCGGCACCACGATCAACGATTTCATCGATCCACTCGGCATAGGGTGTGGCCACCCGTTTGGATCCGCCGTGGGTGTATATGGCCAGTTCGCCGTTATCTTCGATGTTGACATCCACGGCCACCACGATGCTTTGTGAACCGTATTGCGTTGAGATTTGATTGATTAAATCCGGTTGCTCAACGGCCATGGTATTCAAGGTCACTTTATCGGCGCCCGCATGAAAAAACCGGTGCACGTCAGCCAGTGTTTTGATGCCGCCACCGACCGCAAACGGAATGGATAAATGGGTGGCCACTTGATAAACCATGTCGAGGGCTGATTCCTGGCCATCAACCGAAGCCTTGATATCCAGAAATACCAGCTCGTCGGCACCCTGTTGCTCGTACAATTTGGCCAGTTCAACCGGGTCACCCATGTCGGTGAGTTGTTTGAAATTGGTGCCTTTGACCACGCGCCCATAAGCCACGTCCAAACACGGAATGATGCGGGCGGTCAGGTCTGACGTAGAATCTGCGTTATTGACATACATGTTTGATCAGCTCCCTACCAAAAAAACCGGATTTTTCCGGGTGAAATTGAAAACCATACAAGTTGCCGCGTTGAACTGCGGCACTGAAGGTCTGCCCGTAGTTGACTTTGGCGGTGGTGAAAGGACAGCCGGTGATGGTAAATGAATTGACAAAATAGGCAAACTGATCTTTCATGGTTAACTTATATGAGTCCAGTTTGGCCCAGCCCACCATCGGAGTTTTGGGGTGTTTCAAGCGTTCGCAGCGGCCTTCGAACAGTCCCAGACCGACGGCATCGGGATCTTCTTCGCTGCCTTCGAACAACACCTGCATGCCCACACAAATGCCCACCAGACGTTTGCCATTGCGGCACCAGTTCAATAAAAAGTCACGCCAGCCCAGTTGGTCTATTTGTGCCATCACATAGGCAAAGCGACCCTGGCCAGGCATCACCAACACGTCAATGTCTGTCAGTAAATCGGCATTGGGCTGTTGAATCACCACCAACTCACATCCGGCTTTTTCAATCGCGGTGTTGAGGCTCAATAGGTTGCCAGAATTCAGGTCAATCACACCCACCCGTTGTTTTCCTGTGTTCACAAGACCCCCTTGGTTGATCGTTCACCAGTGGCTGGCTGCAAAGCCTCTTTCAAGGCATAGGCCAGGGCTTTGAAGGCGCTTTCGACCAGGTGGTGGTTGTTGCGAAAATATTGGTTGTTCAAGTGTAAACAGATTTTGCTGTTAATCGCCAAGGTGTAAAAAAAGTGTTCCCACATTTCGGTGTTGATGCCACCCAACATGGGCTGGCTGAAGGGCAGATTAATCACGGCATAGGGGCGACCACACAGGTCGACAGCACAGGTAGTAAGGGCTTCATCCATGGGCAGCAGGCGCTGACCGTAGCGCTGGCAGGGTTGTTGTTTTTGCCACGCTTGGTACAAGGCATCGCCCAAACAAATGGCCACATCCTCGATGCCGTGGTGATCATCCACTTCCAGGTCGGCCTTCACTTGCAAATCCAAAAACCAGCCGGCGTGGGATGCCAGTTGATCCAACATGTGATCAAAAAAGGGCAGTCCGGTGTTGATGTTTTTCTGACTGGCATCACCAGCCACATCAAGTGACAATTCAATTTGGGTTTCTTTGGTTTTTCTGGATACCTTGATCATAATAATGACTCCAGTTGATTGATATTTTCAAGGACCACATCGGCCCCTGCTTGGGTTAAATTTTCACTGGCTGCCTCACTGGTGGCAATGCCGATACAGACACAACCCGCTGCGTTTCCAGCTTGCATGTCATCTACGGTGTCACCACAGAACCAGGTTCTGTTGCTGTTGGATTGTTTCATCACGGATTGTAACCCTTCAGGGTCAGGTTTTTGCTTATTTACGTCATCAGCACTGACCACATAATCTGGGTTGATGTTCAATTGGCTGACCCCTTGCAGCGCTTCCTGTCGTGGCCTACCGGTCACCACAGCAGAGGCAAGTTCGCCACCAAATACTTGTTGTTTCAGCGGTTGGCGCAATAAATTAACTTCGGCTTGAACCAGCCCGGGGTTGTTGGCATCGCCCAGGTACAGGCGCTGAAAAGTGTCCACCACCGTATCAAAATCTACGCTCACGTTTTGTTGGCTGACCAATTCGGCGGCCAGCACCCAATCGTTGTTGAAGCCGCCACGTGCCCGCGTGGCTTCGATGTCCGCCTGGGTGGGAGATTGATTGGTCAGGGTCGCGACGGTTTGGATGATGCATTGGTCATAACTTTTCGAGGTATCAATCAACACCCCATCCATGTCGAAAGCCAACAACTCTGGAGCCAGGATCAGCTGCAGCGCTTGTTCAATGGCACTCAGGTCTTCTGGGATGGTGATGCGCACTGCATTGGGCAGACCGCCCAGCTCGGTTTTGATCTGAATGTTTTGTTTGCGCATCACTCGTGCGAACAGGGTTTTTTGTGCAGGGTTGGTTTCAAACAACACAAAGTTACCGCGACTGGGAAACACGTTCAGGCCGTTGGCTTCCAATAAAGTCACCACCTGTTGGCGATTGTTGGCAATGGTTTGGCAATAGCCTTTGATTTCATCGCGTGCCTGCCAGGCCGCTGCGGCCAGTTGTAAATTGGCCCGGGAAACATTGAAGGGCATGGCCAGTTCGCGCCAGCGCTTGATTAATTGGGGTTGACCAAAGACATAACCGATGCGTGCGCCAGCCAGGCCATAGGCTTTAGAAAAAGTACGCAAGGTCACCAGGTTATCAAATGCTTGGTAATCAATGGGGTCCTCGTCATTGGCAAATTCCACATATGCTTCATCGAGAAACACATAGGCGTTTTGTGCCTGAGCCGCTGTAATCAAATCCAGCAATTCAGCAGCTGCCAGGTATTCCCCAGTGGGGTTATTGGGTCGGGTCAAAATCAGCCATTGCTTGGCTTTCAGCTGGGCCTTCAAAGCTGCCGTATCGATGGACAAATCAGCCCGTGCTGGGGTGAATGCCGTGTCGTTTTGCCACACTTGTTGGTTGTGGGTGTACTGGCTAAAACAGGGCTCTGGCACCAGCATGGATTGGTCATTGAGCTTACAGTTTTTGTACAACAACTCAATGCTTTCATCACCACCGTTGGTCAACAGCACCGAACCTGCTGTTAAACCCAAATCTGCTGCCATGCGATCTTCCAGTTCTCTGCGATCCGGGTAGCGCCACAAATCATCCAGATCCAATTGAAAGGACTTTAACCAAGCAGGCTGGGAATCGGCCCGTTCGTTAAAATCCAGTTTGAGGGGGTTTCCAGACATGACTTACACCACTTTACGAATCGGCAGTTCCAGAATATCAGTGGCACCGGCTTGTTTGAGTTTTGGAATCAGGTCCTTGACGGTATTTTTAAGTACCGCTGCCCGCACGGCATACGCCTCTGAATTGAACAACTTACCGACAGTTGGCGAACGCATGGCCGGTAACAGCGAAACGATTTTCTCAATGTCTTTGCTTTGGCAGTTCATTTCCAACAACACCCGTTGTCTGGCATTCAGCACGCCATTAATCAATAACAGCATGTCATCGATGACGGCTTTTTTCTCAGGGTCTTCAAGGGCGGCCTTGTTGGCAAAAAACTGGGTTGAACTTTCATACACCACATCACAAATTTTCAAGCGATTGGCTTTGATGGTGGTGCCGGTGCTGGTGTTATCAATCACCATGTCGGCATCTTCTGGTGGAAACACCTCGGTGGCGCCATAAGAGCGAATCAATTGCGCATCAAAACCATTGGCATCCAAAAATTGTTGCGCCAGGTTCATGTATTCGGTGGCGACAATGACCTTGCGTTGTTTTAAATCTTCGTAATTCCAATCTTCAGGAATACAGGCCACAATTTGTACCGGGTTGAAGCCCAAAGGTTTCAGAATTTCCACATCTGCACCTTGTTCAGCAATCCAATCAAGTCCGGAAAAGCCAATGTCGTGCTGGCCCAGTTCCACCAGGGAAGGGATGTTTTGTCCCTTGAGCAATTTGATTTCAAAGCGACTGTCTGAACAACCGGGTCGATAATTGCGCTCATCGCCCATGATTTTGATGCCGATATCAGACAGCAGTTTGACCAGTTCGATTTGTAATTTGCCTTTGGGTATGGCCATTTTGATTTTCATTGTTTTACCTTTCTATTTTGATGTTCAGTTAAGCCAAATAATGGCCAAAAAAAACCCCGTATTATCGACGGGGCTTGGTGAAATAAATGCGAATAGCAACAGCGCCGTCAGAATATGTCGGTGATGTGATGGTGGTTATGTGAGCCCTTTGTACAAAAAGTTCGCCCAGTAAAAAAGTCTGAAAATGCACCTCTCTGCGTTGGAAAGCTTACTGATGGCAGACCATCAGGTTGCGCTTCCCGCCTTGACAGGCACATTTGCAGTTCATTTTTACTTGTCCGAATTTTCATACAAAGGTCTCAGCTGTTGTTCTTTTAATGTAGTTGTTTTCGAATAATTTAAACCAAAAAAAAGCCCCGTTTTTGGTAACGGGGCTTTTCAAGAAATTTGGTTTTTCAATCTGGCACTAAGCCACCCCGTTGGCAATTAACGTATGGTGATGGGCATGTGCAAATTGGGTGTTCATGTTGCGCATGTTAGGGTGTCAAAAAATAAATGTCAACGAATTTTTAGTTATCCCAGGAAATAATCTTGGTCATGGTTCATTCTCGGTTAACGTGGTGATGTTACCATTGGGGTTATGAAGATATTAATGACTGGCTTGTTGGTGCTGTCTTTGCTGGCCTGTCAAAGCACCTCACCGCCGAAACAATCTGATGGGGTTTTGGCAGCATTGTACCAGCAACACAGCGAGTGGCGGGGCACGCCCTATCGCTTGGGTGGCTATGATCACTCGGGCATCGATTGTTCCGGCTTTGTGGCCCTGACCATGGCAGATTTGTTTGCTGTCAGCCTGCCCAGAACCACCTTGCAACAGTCCAAATTAACCCCCAAAGTTTCAGCCAGCCAACTGCAAACCGGCGACCTGGTGTTTTTTAAAATCCCCGGCCAAGGCAAAACCTATCACGTCGGCATTTACTTGGAACAAGGCCGCTTCTTACATGCATCGACCTCTCGCGGCGTGATGATTTCTGCACTGACCTTGGATTATTGGTCACGCAATTTCTGGCAAGCAGTGCGTGTACTCCCATAACCCACCAACTTCAACAGGTTTGCCTTGGGTGGATAGAACGACCGCTTAAGGTGATAAATTTTGACACAACACCATGCCAACGCCATGTCAACGTCATGCCAAGGTCATGGATGGATGAAATCCATTTAATTTCATGGTTTTTGTGAGACGGGTTGGGTCTTAAAGATTGAAAAGTGGTGGCTGATGGGCGAGAATTTGTCTTGAGTTCATCGAGAACATGAATCGATGGGAGTTGGGCCAAAAACAGCCACCATCAATTATTTCTGTTAAAAAGGGGAAATCATGCCAATCAAAAAACAGGCCATTGCCTTGGCCTTGCTGTTGTGCGCAAGCATCACTAACGCACAATCACAAAACAATTATTTTCAACAACTGTTGCAAGACATCATTGAAGTCATCAATGCCAGTGCAACCCAAGTTCCAACCATGCAAACCTATGCGCAACTGCCTCCGCCGTTGACTGATGAGGATTTTCATTTGTACAGTGAAGATAAAGTGCAACTGGGGAACCTGCTGTTTTATGACAAAATCCTCAGTGGTAACAGAAACACATCTTGTGCCACATGCCACCATGGCATGGCTGCCACCGGTGACGGATTGTCTTTGTCCATTGGCGAAGGTGGCACCGGTTTAGGCGTGTCCCGAGACACCGGATTTGAAAGTGATGCCGTGCATGAGCGTGTGCCCAGGAATGCACCGCATGTATTTAATGCCGGCGCCAAAGAAATGGTGGTGATGTTCCATGATGGGCGAGTCAGTGCCGATGACACCCAACCCAGTGGTTTCCAGTCTCCAGCCGGTGATGATTTGCCCATGGGGTTGGATAACACCTTGGCCGCTCAAGCGATGTTCCCAGTGACTTCAGCCACTGAAATGGCCGGACAGGCCGGTGAAAATGAAGTGGCCGATCAGGTTGCTGTTGACCAATTGGCTGGTCCTGGTGGGGTTTGGGATTTGTTGGCTCAACGGATTCAAAACATTCCAGAATACGTAGATTTATTTGTCACTGCGTTTGCAGACGTTAACCAGGCTTCAGACATCGAATTTGTGCACATTGCCAACGCTTTGGCAGCTTTTGAGGCCGTGATTTGGCGTGCTGATAATTCACCATTTGACCAGTTCCTGCGCGGCGACAAAGGGGCCATGAGTCCCAACCAAGTGGCTGGTATGAATTTATTTTACGGTGAAGCCGGTTGTGCCGATTGCCATTCTGGTCAATTGCTGGGGCCAGCTGATTCATTCAAATCCATTGGCATGATTCAATTGGGTCCAGGCAAGGGTGACAACCACCCCGGGTATGATGACGGTCATGATGACTTTGGTCGTGAACGGGTCACTGGTGACCCAGCTGACCGGTATAAATTCCGGGTGTTGTCAGCGCGCAACGTATTGTTGACCGGCCCGTGGGGCCATACCGGTGCCTATGACAATCTGGAAGATTTGATCAAACACCATTTGGATCCTTACACAGCCACCTTGAACTATGACCGCACCCAAGTCAAATTGCCGTACCGCCAAGACTTGGATGATCTGGACTTTTATGTGTTTGATGATGCGGTTCGCCGAGATGCCATTTTGCAGAGTTCAGAAATTGAGCCACACAGTTTGACTGATGAGCAAATTGCCCGCTTGATTGATTTCTTGGATGCCGCCACCGATCGCCGCAGCGTGAACCTCCGAAATGAAGTGCCGCGAATGGTACCCAGTGGCTTACCGGTGTTTGATTAATCTGCCACATTACCCATTTAACCAGGTTGCTCATTTAAATTGAGTCGCTTTGTGTAGTAACCACCCAACTGCGTTTGTGTGAAATTCAAGCAAGCGCAGTTGGGTGGATAATCCATGGGTCTGTTCTAGGCCAGAAGTCAGTATTTCATGCCCACATTGAACCAAGCGAACACCTATCGCTCTATGATAATGAGTTCAATACAAAGGTCATGTCATGAGTGATTTCCATTGGGATTATGAAGTTTTTTTGTTTATCGGTACCCTGGCAACGGCGCTGGCTTGGTTTGTCAGCCGTTTGCTGAAACGCCAGCATAAACCATCGAGCAAACCGTCGAGGACCAAGCAAACCTTGGTGGCAGTGGGTGGGTTTTTCCCCATCTTGTTTTTGGTGCTTTCGGTGCGCTCCTTTGCGTACGAACCGTATCGCATCCCATCGTCTTCCATGATGCCAACCTTATTAACCGGCGATTTTATCCTGGTTGATAAGTCAGCCTACGGCATCAAAATGCCGGTGTTCCACAACACCCTGCTTGCAACCGGTCACCCACAGCGTGGCGATGTGGTGGTATTCAGATCGGTTGAAGATCCATCCGTGGACGTCATCAAACGCGTGATTGGTGTGCCTGGTGATCACATTCGCTATGACGAGCACAGCAAGCAGGTTTTTGTTAACGGTGAGCCTCTGGTGGCAGAGGATTTAGGCCAATACACGGGCTTCAGCGATGACATCGATGCCCATGGTTTGCACGCCTATGCGTCCACCACCGGCGACCAAGCTCATCAAGTCTTGCATTCCAAGTGGGTGCATCACCGTTATCCATTAACCGAGTTGGTGGTACCGGAAGGGCATTATTTTGGCATGGGTGATAACCGTGATTTCAGTAAGGACAGCCGCATTTTTGGGCTGATACCTGAGCGCCATGTGGTGGGCCAAGCCAAGGTCATCTGGATGCATTGGCGACCGGATGATTTCATTGCCGGCCTCAAACGGGTGGGGCAGTTGTTGTGAAGCCGCTTATTTCAGCGCGCGTGCCACTCCAGTGACCACACCCCAAATCACCAGTTCGGTTTCACCGGTGATGGTGATGTCACTGTAATTGCTGTTTTCAGCTTGCAGGCGCAGGCCGCCGTGGGTCATCAGGCGCTTAACGGTGAATTCGTTGTTGACCAAGGCCACCACAATGTCGCGATGTGAAGCCGTGTGGGAACGATCAATCACCAGCACATCGTTCTGGAAAATCCCGGCACCAATCATTGAATCACCTTCGACACGGGCAAAAAACGTGCTTTCGCGGTTTTTGATTAACAGCTGATCCAGGCTCAAGGAGTCTTCTAAGTGCTCTTCGACTACCCCAGGAAATCCGGCAGAAATTTTGCCTGAATAAAAAGGGATGTCGCTGTATTGGCCTTTCGGTTTGAGGATGGTGACTTTACTCATGCTGGGATCACTGTTGGTTCATGGCCTATATTAGCACAATCAACCAGCCACAGAACACGCTGTTAACACAATCATGACCCGGCATTGACCTCAAATTGACTCCCTCCTTGTTACCTTGTTGTTTTGTATTTTAAGGAGAGCACCATGAAAGTATTGTTCGTATTGACATCACATGATGACCTGGGAGACACCGGCGAAAAGACTGGCTTCTGGCTGGAAGAGTTTGCCAGTCCGTATTACACCCTGTTGGATGCCGGTGCACAAGTCACTTTGGCTTCACCCGAAGGCGGTCAGCCACCAGTTGACCCCAACAGCAAACAATCTGAAGCCGAAACCGAGGCCACCAAGCGCTTCCACGGCGACACCACGGCGCAACAAGAACTGGCTCACACCATCCAATTGGCTGAGGTTAATGCCGATGAGTTCGATGCGGTCTTTTATCCCGGTGGACACGGACCCATGTGGGATTTACACAACAACCAAAAGTCCATTGAATTGATTGAAAACTTCATCGCTGCCGGTAAACCTGTGGCCAGTGTGTGCCATGCACCGGCGGTGTTGTTGAAAGCCAAAGACACCGAGGGCCAGCCCTTGGTCAAAGGCAAACAAGTCACTGGTTTCAGCAACAGCGAAGAGCAGGGAGTAGGACTCACGGATGTGGTGCCTTACTTATTGGAAGATGAACTGAAAGCCTGTGGCGGCCAGTACCAGAAAGGCGATGACGGTGAATCGTTTATTCAGACCGATGGTTTGTTGATCACCGGACAAAACCCGGCTTCATCGCAAGCTGTGGCCGAAGCCTTGATCAAAAAACTGGCATAAAACACCCCAACAGCAGCACCCAGACGCTTGATAAGCAACAATTGAAAGGCCAGTCATCCACAAGCGTTTGGGTGCTGTTTTTGTATTCTTTCCTGAAATTTTCTATACATTTTCTATTTAGGGTATCAATCCATGCGACCTTAATTGCTCCACATGAGCCCGGCACAGACGTTCGAACTAAGCACAGCCAATTTCAACTAAAATAAATACAGTTGATTGTGGAAATACCGATGAAAAATTTCGCTGCTTTTATTGTTGTCCTTATCGTTGTTTTGGTGGCTGCCGTCTGGTGGTGGGTTGGTCCCATTGCTCAGGACACCAATGACCACCTGTTTGCCGATGCCGTGTCCAAGTGGGGTATCAACAATTTTTGGAACGTGGTATCCAACGTGCCGTTTTTAGGGGTTGGTTTGATGGGGCTGTGGTCCTTGTACCGCAGAAAATTGCGGGTGGCGGCTGATTACCGGGTTTTTTACTGGGTGTTTTTCACCGGGGTATTGATGGTTGGGCTGGGATCATCCTGGTACCATTTGAATCCCAACAACCAAACCCTGGTCTGGGATCGCCTGCCGATGACCGTGGCCTTTATGGCTTTTTTCAGTGTCATCTTGGCCGAACACGTCAATGCAAAACTGGGCAAGCGCCTGTTGTGGCCACTGGTCCTGTTTGGCTTATTCAGCATCATCTATTGGCAATACACCGAATCCATTGGTGCTGGTGATTTGCGCTTGTATGGTCTGGTGCAATTTCTGCCGTTGCTACTGGTTCCTGTGATCTTTGTGGTCTACCCAAAAAAATTCACCCACAATCACTTGCTTTGGTGGTTTTTGGGCATGTATCTGGTAGCAAAATTGCTGGAATATTTTGATGAGCCCATTTTCACTGGTTTGGTGGTAATCAGTGGCCACAGCCTCAAACACCTGGCCGCGGCCTTGGGCCTTTATTTGTATTGGCGTTACCTGCGTTTGCGGGTTGGCATCCGTTGAATAGAACTCAGTCGGCACTTCTTTGGTGAATGCGTTTTTTGAATGCAGCCAGGTCTTCTTTGCGTTCTGAATAACGGTCGACCAAATGGTCTTTGATGTCCCGGGTCATCAATGTGAATTTCACCAATTCTTCCATCACATCCACAATGCGGTCATACAAAGATGAGGGCTTCATGCGATTGTCGTCATCGAATTCCAGCCAGGCTTTGGGAATGGATGATTGATTGGGAATGGTCAGCAAGCGCATCCAGCGACCCAGTACGCGCAATTGATTGACGGTGTTGAACGATTGCGAGCCACCACTGACTTGCATCACTGCCAGGGTTTTGCCTTGAGTCGGTCGCACGGCGCCGATTGACAGCGGAATCCAATCAATTTGTGACTTCATAATCCCCGTCATCGAACCGTGCCGCTCCGGCGAACACCACACCATGCCCTCAGACCAATTCACCAGCTCATGCAGCTCTTTGACTTTCGGGTGATTGCCATCGTCGGTGTCTGGTTGAGGCAATCCAGTCGGATCAAAAGTTTTGGTTTCGGCCCCGAAATACTGCAGCATGCGAGCAGCTTCTTCGGTCGCCAAACGACTGAAAGACCGTTCCCTCAGCGAACCATAAAGCAACAAAATCCGCGGCGCATGATCAGAAATCTGGTTATTGAACAAGGTGTCCTGATTAATGGGTTGGATGCTTTCAGCATCGATGTTGGGTAAGTCTTTAAGCATAATTGTTCTCACATTTTTCCGTCATTAGCCGGCTTGACCGGGTAACTCATAGGCCAGGTGGTGGACATATTGCGACTTGGCCGAAGCACAAGAAGCGATATAAGAATGCCGTTGGCCGTGCAGCGGGTTCGGGCAAAGCCCAAAAAAATTAATAGGCAGTAAACTCATTTATTCATTCAAATCAATGTCGCGTCCGATTGGCAAAGGCCACTTCAGTCCCAACCTCCCCTCTTGAGAGGGGAACGAGGGGTGTGTCAAATCATTCAGCCTACCCATAAAGTTTCAGCAAACTGAACACAGGTTTCATTTCTTTTGTAATCGGTTCATTCAAACCAATGCTGCGTCCGATTGGCAAAGGCTACCAACGACAACATCACCGGCACTTCCACCAACACCCCGACCACAGTGGCCAAGGCCGCCCCCGAATTCAAACCGAACAACGAAATGGCCACCGCCACCGCCAGTTCAAAGAAATTGGATGTACCAATCATGCACGCCGGTGCCGCAATGTCATGACTTAACCGCATGCGTTTGGCGATGAAATAAGCGATGAAAAAGATGCCATAGGTCTGAATCAACAAAGGAATGGCAATCAACCCAATGGCAGTCGGGTTACCAATGATCTTTTCAGCCTGAAAACCAAACAACAAAACCACCGTGGCCAACAAGCCGATGATTGACCAGGGCTTTAAGGTGCGCAGTAAGCCATCGATCCGGTTGTGCATGATTTTGCGGGTCAACGCGCCAGCCACCAACGGCAACAACACATACAGCACCACCGACAACAGCAATGTTTCCCAGGGAATGGTGATGTCATTGATGCCCAATAAGAAAGCCGCAATTGGCGCAAAAGCAAAAATCATGATCACGTCATTGACCGATACTTGCACCAGGGTGTAATTGGGGTTGCCTTTGGTCAGCTGACTCCAGACGAACACCATCGCCGTACACGGGGCCACGCCCAAGAGAATCATCCCAGCGATATACTCATTGGCGGTTTGTGGGTCCACCCAGCCAGCAAAAAACACTTTGAAAAACAAATAACCCAGTGCTGCCATGGTGAATGGTTTGATCAACCAATTAATCACCAACGTCAGAATCAAACCCCGTGGATTTTTCCCTGAATCTTTCACCGCGGAAAAATCCACCTGCACCATCATTGGATAAATCATCACCCAAATCAGCACCGCCACAACCAAATTCACATGGGCATATTCCAACGCCGCAATCTGCTGAAAAACCCCTGGAAAGTAATTCCCCAACAACACGCCGGCCACAATACACAAACCAACCCAAACCGATAAATACCTTTCAAATAATCCCATAATATTCCTTAAAACCTAATGTCATTCCGACCGAGCAAAGCGAGTGGGCCGTTATCGCTCCGTGCTTGCACGGCACACCTACTTCCATGTAGGCGAAGAACCTCCAAACACCACGAAACCGTAAATTAAATAAACCCAATGCCCCCATGATCTAAACCTCCCCTCTTGAGAGGGGATAGAGGGGTGTGTCAAATCATTCAGTCTAACCATAAAATTCAGCAAACTGCGTACAAGTTTCATTTCCTCTGTAAACGATTTACTCAAACCAATGCCGCTTCCCATTCGCCAGTGAACATCGTTCTTTGCCTCACCTCTTGCGCCGTACAGAGTAAGCGGGGGCAGCTAACCGCGTCCATGCTGACGCTGCATAAACACATCCATGTGTAAAACCGAGGGGTGTGTTAAACCTCTCAGCAGATACGAAATCATCCAGAAACTTACGCATCCTTAAAAATTTCATCAATTCCCAACACAAATTCCCGAATCTCATCGCGCACCCGGCGGTAACAATCCAACTGCGCTGTTTCCTCCCCTCTCGAGAGGGGGCAGCTAACCGCGTCCATGCTGACGCTGCATAAACACATCCATGTGTAAAACAGAGGGGTGTGTTAAACCTCTCAGCAGATACGAAATCATCCAGAAACTTACGCATCCTTAAAAGCTTCATCAATCCCCAACACAAATTCCCGAATCTCATTGCGCACCCGGCGGTAACAATCCAATTGCGCTGTTTCCTTCCCTCTCGAGAGGGGACCGAGGGGTGTGTTAAACCTCTCAGCAGATACGAAATCATCCAGAAATTTACGCATCCTTAAAAATTTCATCAATCCCCAACACAAATTCCCGAATCTCATCCCGCACCCGGCGGTAACAATCCAATTGCGCTTCCTCATCATCCAACCCAGCAGTCAACTTTGGCGGGTCATCAAAACCCACATGGATAACCTGTGTATCGCCAGGAAAAAACGGACAACTTTCATTGGCATGGCCACAAACAGTGATCACATAGTCCAAGGCCACATCATCAAATTCAGATAACAATTGTGAGCGGTGATTGCTGATGTCAACGCCAGCCTCAGCCATCACTTTGACCGCATTCGGATTCAAACCATGGGTTTCAATCCCCGCCGAAAACACCTCAAACTGGTCACCTTTCAAATGCCGCAACCAACCCTCCGCCATCTGCGAACGACAAGAGTTACCCGTACATAAAAATAAAATCTTTTTCTTCATGATGTTCCACCTCCCCTCTAGAGAGGGGACAGAGGGGTGTGTAAAAACCCGTCAGTTGAATATAATCCTTAAGTCAATTGAATACACTTTCAGTTGCCGTCTACTCATCCTCAACAACACCCTTTTTCCTGATAAACCTTCAGCCGCTTTAAATCATTGTCAAACGGCTGCTGCCCGCGCAAGTGATTCATGTTCTGCTTCAACATGTCCCGCCACTGCGAAGTCAATTCCGGATTGATTTGATAATGTACCCATTGGTCTTTGCGTTCATCCAACACCAAACCGGCATCACGCAAGTATTTGAAATGCCGTGAAATCCGTGATTGTGGGGCTTCCAGAATTTCCATAAAGTCACAAACACACAGGCTTTCACACTGCGATAACAAAAACAAACAACGCAACCGCGTGGCATCACTCAGGGTTTTAAAAAAGTCAGTCACAGTCAACATAATCGCAATTGTATATCTGTATATGCGAATAAGCAATAAAAATAGCCATTATGATTTCAGGTAACCAAACAGTCTTGCGCCTGCTTGGCCAGATGGCATAGATAAACCCATCAAGATCAGACAAAACCCTGGACCGCGGGCGGCTCGCCCGCATAGCTAAGCCATTGAACTGTGAGCGGCTCGCCCGTAAAAAAGGATCCGACCTCAAACCTGGGTCTACCGTTAGAACAGCCTCAGAATAAATTGAAATAAATAAACCCCCAAGCAGGCGCTGAACTTCATAACCTGGACCGCGGGCGGCTCGCCCGCATATGGTTTTCAATCTCAAACCTGTGTCTACCGTTTGAAAAGGTTCAGAATGAATTGAATTAGATAAACTCCCAAGCAGGCGCTGAACTTCATTACCCTGGACCGCGGGCGGCTCGCCCGCATATAGTTTTCAATCTCCAACCTGGGTCTAGCGTTAGAACAGCCTCAGAATAAATTGAATTAGATAAACGCTCAAGCTGGCGTTGGACTACATTACCCTGGATGGCGGCATGTCGCCAAGGTTAAGTTATTTGAGATAGTGGCCTCAAATAATTGAAGTAAATTGATATGATTAAATAGATAAAAAGTGTCAGATTAAGGATTTGTTTTTCTCAACAGATTCACAGCACCCATCAGCAGCACACAAACCAATAAAAACGCTGTTAAATTTAATGGCACAGGCATGGCTTGTCCTCTGAAAACATACGCATTTTCATCGAATACTATGCCATTTGGAGTCCATTCAGTGAAACGCCAAACCGTCTCCATAATTCCTGGCTCTGTAAAACTGATGTCAAAGCCACAGGTGAATGAATCACCGACTTCTATGTCTGCAGTCATCAATAAATAATGCTGATAGTAGATGTCATTAACCGGTGGTCGTGGATCTAAGTGCGGAAAAATGATCTCACAATTGGGGTCATTGCTGACACCCGTCGTAATTTGAGCAAAAACCTGGTAGTCATGTGTGAGGTTGTGACCAATCCAGATTTGTAGTGCGCCAGTGTGGTCATTGGGGCCGTCGTTAGTCAGTTGAAAGTTTAATGTACCACTTTCACCAGGAGCAATGCCATCAGCAAACGCTTCAGAGGTGATTGTTAAGGTAAATTGTGTGCCCTGATTGGTTTGTGCCATCACTGGACACCCCAACAGAGCCATTAAACAAAACACCCAAATAAATTGATTATTAGAACTGAGCATATACATTCCATCCTACCATACCAATCAGTTATTTTTAAGCCCTGCAAACCGCAGAGCCATTTAGGCAAAACAAGCAGAATCAGAATGAACATTTTGATTGTTTGCGCAGCCACCCAGCCGTTTCAGTGGTATCATAAATAGAAGACCACATACCCTTAAACCATGACTGATCCATTCCAACCCCGCATCGGCGCCGTAATGAGTGCCGATGTGGCTGTCCCACAACATGAAGCTGTGGTGAGCTTTTATGCCAAGGTGTTGACCACCGGAAAGCAGCCTTTGTGGCAAGCCGATTTGATGAACAGTCGGGGCATGCCAATCATTGGGCTGGGTGCGCAAAGTCCAGAATATGCCGACCTGCCTATGCAATGGATGCCACACATCCAAGTGGCCGATGTTGGTCACGGTGTGTCTCAGGCCCTGGCTTTGGGTGGACGTGAATTGATGCATGGCAAGGACGATGAAGGCAACAGCCAATGGGCAGTGTTGTTGGATCCCAATGGCGCAGCCTTTGGTTTAATTCCCGTGGTCACAGCCGATCAACTGCCTAAACCCCAAGACACAAGTATCCCAAATCAATTAACGAATACAGGCCATATCGCCTGGCTGGACCTGACCTGTATCGAAGCAGCCCAAACCCGAGATTTTTATCAGGAAGTGACCGGTTGGAAAGCGGAGGCCGTGCTGATGAAAGATACCGATGGCAGCTATGAAGACTTCAATATGCTGGGTGGTGATGGCGAACCCGTCGCCGGCATTTGCCACGCCCGCGGGGTCAACAACAACCTGCCCCCAGTGTGGATGCTTTACCTACCGGTGGGTGACTTATCGGCCAGTTTAAAACAGCTCAAAGACACAGAAGGCCAGATCATACACCAATCAAAAAACCAAACCAACGAAGTCACCCAAGCCGTGATCCAAGACCCCGTCGGTCTGTATTTAACTTTGGTACAAGGATAAATTGACATGATGAAGCCCTGAACCGCTACTAATTCAAAAGTAAACTGAATCAAAACAACCGTTGTCATCTCGAGCGAGTAAAACGAGTCGAGGGACCTCCCAAAGCTATCGCAATCTTAGTTTCCATAAACAGAACATGATCCCCCTAATTATGCCTCTCTCTTAAAGGTACTACACACAATTTAGCACCAAAAAGAATTCAACAATTTATGTTAACATCATGGTTTTTTTAGTGCATTTGTAACAGGCAAAGCAGATGATAAAGCGTATTAATGCATTTATAATAAATTGTTGGACCGCATGAACATGAATCGAGAGGACGTGGAGATTTGCATTGATCTTAATGCTGGCAGAGGAAACGGCTATTCCGTGGAAATCCGCGGCACCGTCGAGGATCTTCGGAATCTAGGATTGAGCCTAGATCAAGCCGTTGGACTGCGCTTCACATTCAATGGCGGCGGGGACACGAACGAAGCAGGGGAGCCCGCGGATATCATGTTCAAAGGCACGGTAGTGAAAGACGAGATATGGGGCTACTTGGCGATCCCGGATAAAAACGGCATCTATTGGAGGCCGATGTGAGAAATCTAGGCTCTCAAAAAAGCGCCTAACAAATCGTTCAAGTGGACTCCCAGGGAGTTCATCACGATGAGCGAAATTTTTTGTGCGGTAGCCATTAAGCTTGGCGTTTAATATAAAGGAGAATCATGAGAAATTTACTTTCTATATTAATAATTATTTCGCTAGCCGGATGCGCTGCTAATCAGAAGAAAAGCGATGATTGTGAAATCCCAGAATTGAGCAGAAAAAGCTGTGTAGAACCGGATTATGAAAGGATATCTAAGCATCCTTTTGGAACGTCTGGATACAATCCTGTTCGGGTTGATGGCCCCAGAGGGCAAAGAGATTACCTGGCACGACTGATATGTCCAGACGGCCGTGTGGTAACTAGCTTTTCAAGAGTAGGGAGTGTGGGCATCAGTCCATATGGCTTTATGATGGATTTATACAACGTTGAGTGTCGAGATAAGACTTACTCCGTATATATGGATATGTATCATTCAGACTATATAGAAAACAAGCCTGTAGATGGCTTTGCTATTAAACATTAAAGGTGACAATCACAGGCAGTCGGACAGGCTAACGCATTGCTGCTGTGGGCGTTAGTTAGTAATAATTAAAATGATTATCAAAAGCCGGAAAGATTCAACCGAATTAGAAATAACAAATATTGGTTATAGACATAGTGACCTGTATTTAAAAGCAGAAATTAGAAAATCTAAATTTTCAGGTTCTGTTGAAGCATCTACATATCATGTAGGTTGTCCAATAGAGTTGTTTGGAAAAATTGCAGATAATTGGAAAGGATGGGACGGTGAGTATTTTTGGTGTGATCTTGATTCTATTATTTCTTTAACCGCAACATCAGACAAAATAGGACATGTTAATTTAGTAGTTCATATGTATGATCAAGAAGATGAACTGATAGTAAATTTAACTTTAGAATCAGAACAATTAGATAAAATATATACAGAAATCAAAAACGAATTTAGCTAACCATTAGACCCACCTGATACTCTCGCACCTCGAGCACAAGTGATCTAGGACGTTAAGTGGCACAAAAATATGCAACGAGAAGAAACAATAAATTTAGAGCAAGTCGGAGAGATCATAGATGCAGTCTTTGTTGACGAACCTGAAATATTTGAAGCTGACTCTGCGCCAGACGAAGAACTAAAGTCATTCTCTGATAAGTCAGTTTTGATGGACTACATCTCTAATGAACAAGCTAAAGGCTATAAATTCATAAGCTTTGGGATTTATTACCCCGATGCTGGCGGTATTACTGAAAAAAAAGTAGTGAATCTAAACCCGGATAAATGTAATGGTGCAACTAAAAGATATTCGTTTTCAGGTTGGGGAGTTGTCTTTTTACAGATGACTTATAAAGAAGATGGACTAGTAAGCTGTAGGTTTACTGTAAACTCACAAAAACGTGCTACCGCTTGGGAGTCAACATATCCGGAACTTAAATCCGCTGATATGTGGGATTGGAAGCTAGTTGAAAAACATGCCCGAAGGCTTATTCGAGTATTGGAAAAATGCACTTAACCATACGCGGTTATCGAAAATTTACACTGCGTTTCAATTTCGAAAACGCTGAGCGTTATGCAACCAAGGAGAGACTGTGGAAGAATTAGTAGAGGCAAATAAATTTCTGAGTAAGCCAGAAACCGAAGCCAAAGAATTTGTCGATTATTTTAATCTTGAGTTTGGTTTATACCAATTTGAAGAAAACGCAGAGCCTATTGAAGGCGCTTTCAAAGAAGAAGATTTTAAATTTATCGGTTTCTTTATTAGCAAGTCGGGTCAAGAGCGCATGTACTTTTCAGTAAGTGGTAAAGATAATCTGTTTGCTATTGTGGTGCCATTAACCAACGGTCAATCAATGCTTTCTATGACCGATGAATCATATGTAGGCCTGCAAGAGTTGTCGTTTAATGTGTAAATTACATTCGCATAACAAGTTGCTCAATAGGACGTGCCATTGGAGCGCCTATTAGCAAGGCGTTATGCACTTTTTGAGTATGCAAAGAGAATCGAATGGTCTACTTAAACTTATCAGTTGAGAGTATCGAACTCTCAAAAGAATTTTACGCAGATAAGCTAAATTTCTTTCGTCGAGAGGCTGGAAGGCTAGTGTGTAAAATGGGAGTGGATCTCATCTTAGACTTAGTAGAAATTGGTTCTGAACAGCATATGAAATGTTTTGGCCAAAACTCCCATGTGCCTAGCGACTTTTGGATTCATGCCGGAGGCGATGATGGTGAGGAAATTTTTGAAGTATTAGACCATCTAAATGAACAAGGTGTTAATTTCGAAAATATTGGAAACTTAGGTGGTAACTTTTTAAAGTTTATCGATCCAACAGGTAACAAATTCACATTTCACACCCATTTAGGCGCTACGAAATAAAATGCATAACAAAGCCAGCCACAAACGCCAGCAAGCTGGCTGGACCTCCGCTGCATTGCTTGGTTTGTGCTTTCACGCTACGCTAGCACAAACAAATCAATACAGCTCCGGCCTGTGCTGGCGGCGTTAACTGTAAGTATGTATTTGAGTAGGTATGTAATAAGTAAGAAAAGTTTAATCTTGGAGATAGATCCAAGTGACGGATCCATATTGCGTGAATTTATACAACCCAAAGATTGGGAATGGGATCCTGAGAGAAATAAGGCTAACTGGGAAGAGTATGACAGGAAGAAATTTCTCTTCTACAAGTATCTTGATCAAATGATTTTTCAAATCGATGATAAGAGATTTGAACTAGATGAGAGTTTCTCATCAAAAATGAAAAGAAAGGGATCTAAATGGATCATCTTCAGGCTTTTTCGTAACAAGGAGCTTGTATTTGAGTTCAAATATCAAGATCCACAAACACGAAAGAAAAGCCTACTTATGGCTTTGACTTTTGATGATGATTGGTGGGATTGGGACACGCCATTTGAAGATGTTCACAAATATTTGGGAGCAAACAGTTAACAAAAAGGTCAAAATGACACCTGGCGGCGCATTATACCTAAGCGTTAGGTTTTGAAAAAATGAAATATTTACTGTTATTTGTATTTCTCTTTCCTTACTCTGTCTTTGGTTGTAGCTGCGTTGAAATATCTCTATTAGAGAAAATAGAAAAGTCTGATTATATATATGTGGGAAAGGTTGTGGATTCAAGTTTAAAGAGTAACGGTGAAGTGCTAAATAATGTTGAGATATCCAAGGTTTACAAAGGAAATCCAGAAACAATGCAGATTTTATCTTTCGTCCCGAATGGTGGTACCTGTGATATGGTGGCAGCTGTAGGTATTGAATATTTGATCTTTGGTGTTAAAGGTAGCGTTCCTACGTTAGCTGCATGTAGCCCTACGCAAAGTTTGTATTTAACTGAAAATCGAAAAATTCAGGAACTCGAATCGCTTTTTCAGAAAAAAATCGAAGATCACAAACCTAACAAACCGCTTAAAGGCGAAGCCGCGAGCGGCTCGCTTTAGCGGAGCGTTATGTGTCTTTGAGACCTAGAAATGAATCCTGAGAATCGAAAAAGGGCCACTGAAACCATTCTTAAAGAGAACGGTATACCGTTTATTGATTGGTTGCCTTTGACTGAATCGGAAGATGATGTCGTTCCCAGGGAAATAATTGAAATTGGAAAGCGAATAATCTGTCTTTTCTGCTTAACTGGTACGGCCTTCGAGGAAGGTGAGACAGGTTTTATCGACTATCTAAAAAAGCACAATCTATGGGATAGCCTTTCCAGAGAAGAGAAAACGTATTTGTCGAATCCAACTTATGGAAACCAGGCACAGATAAATGCGACCTGGAGAATTGAGGCACTTTTCTTTCTGTTGTGGGCTGTGGGAATTATTTCGGAATTACCTTTCCCACCGCAAGAAGCAAACGTCAGTGAATTCATAGATTCCTTGCCGAGTTCTGGTGAGAACCCGTATATATTCATTAAATCGCTAGAGTTAAGACCTATTCCAGAAATAATGGATGCTTCCGATTTAATCTACAGATTACATTGGGCATCCAAACAGCAAGATTGCCCTTCAAGCATAGATGGAGGCGTGGTCCGTGAATGGCATCACGCCGTAAACTGGCTAACCAACTACGATGGCGAAAAATGGGATTGGGTTGCGACAGACACATAACAAGGGCATGCAGACGGACATTTTCACTCGTTACGCTCGCGAAAATGCCGCTGATGCCGGGCGTTATGTGTAAATGAGCATGGACTGGACTCAAATAGAATTATTCAAAGGTATTGATCTTAATGATTCGTTCGTTCTGAGTTGGGCGCACGAAGATGACCTACTTCACTTTGAGCTAGAAGCAAGTATTTGGCCTGAATCAGAACATTATTCTAAACCCGAGAATGGTGAATACACTTGTTATCGCAAAGCAACACTAAAGTTTACAAATGTGCAAAGTATAAATGGCTTAATACCTATTGAATCAGCGCCTTCTACCACAGACCCTGATGGTTCAACGGATTACGGCAATATAGATACACTCCGCCAAACAGAAAATGGGTTTAAATTATCAGGTGATTTTGGTTCGGTAGATATAATGGGTGGGGAGCTCCGCTTTGAAGTTCGCACATAACAAGCACGTCAAAAGTCGCCCACAAAAAGCATGGGCTGGCCTCGCTACCGCTCGCCTTTTATGTGGGCGTTATGTAGATTAAATAATGATTAGAAGTTGTCCTGAATGTAATAATAAATCTGTAGAAGTTGGTTTGTACCTATGGTCATCAAGCCAGGTTCAATGTAATTCTTGTGGCGCAAATTTCGAATTAAAATGCACTTTATTTAACAGAGTGGTTTTTTGGATTGTGACAATTATTATTTCCACTCCGCTTTTATTTATCATTATTTTTGCTTACTGGAAACTTCTGGTATTATTTATTCTGTTGGGGGGCTTTCTCTTTCCATTGTATGAGGCAAGATTTGGTCAGTTGCAACTTAGTGGTGTTAGAGCTATGTTGAAGAAAAAAGGAGTACACATTGACTCAGAAAAAGCTATCAATGTTCGAAAACGTCGCACATAACAAACACATGCAGTCGGACGCAGCAAAGCTGGGTCGGTTATTGAGGCGTTATATGGCAAAAGTATGAAACGAATCTGCCCAAGCTGTAAGGAAAGGACAGTAAGCTTATTGAGACTAATCCTTGGTACAACCCGGTGTTCTGAGTGTAAATCTCTAGTTGGACTTCACTGGCTCATTGGCCTAATTGTTTTCTTTATAGCTTTCTTCATTTGTATGATGGGTACTCTTGCTTTAATTAACATCGACATTGGAATTTTAATGACTATTCTAGTGTTTTTACTTTGGGGTGTAGTTGCTGTATTGAGAGCAGTAATTGTCCCACTTGAAATTAAACAAACGCGATTCTTAGATTGAGTGAATTGCATATAACAAGTGCCAGGTTTTGAAGGCAAAAACAAAAACCAACTCAAAAGAGGCAAGCGTTAATGCCATGAAAACATCTCGTCTTATATTAATCTTCTCGACATTGCTAAGTCATGTTGCAATCGGTTGTGGTGACAATAGAGAAAGTTTCGAATCGTATGCAAAAAGTGCAGATCACATAGTTTTGGGAGGGGTTGTTTCAATGCGTCAGGATGATTATGGCGACTTTATTTCCAAATCCGCGGAAAACTATGACTTAACAAAAGGATTGCCAATAGACATTTCGAGGTACCCGGTCGAATTTGAGATAAATGTTCTTTACAAGTACAAAGGGAGTGGCCAAACTCCAATTAAATATTACCTAGAGCCGTGCTATGGTAATGTAGACCTAGGTGGGCTATATGTGATTTTTTCTAGTAAAACTGAATTTGGATTTGAAGCGGTGACCTACAATGCGTATTCTTGGCCGGAGATTATCAAATATTTAAACAGTAGTATTAACAAGAAATTGGTGGTTGACCTAAAAGAATCTCAACACAATTAAATGTTTGCAGAAGAAAATGAAAGAACTCCGCATCACCAAATACAACCCTGAGAATCGAGATTCGTCGGGAGCATATTTGGATCACAAGGAATGGACATCTTTCTCCGAAGTCGGATTGAATGTCTCAAAAAAAGAATACGAAACAGTAGAATCAAACTACATCGAGTCTGCGAAAGACCTCGTTTCAGATTTAAAAAGAATAGAATTCACCATTTGTGGTCTCGAAGATCAATCTGGGCAGTCAGGTCTGATCGAAGGGTCGAAGATTGAAGGAAAAGAAATTGAGAGAACTCTTCGAGGAATGCTCCGGGAAGAATATTGGTGTCGTCTCGAATCAGAAGAAGCCTTCATCCACATCGGCTGGGATTACTACATGTATGTTGGAATCCCCGGAATTACAGAAGAAGCAAAAGAACGAATTTTAAATCGAGGTCTTTATGTCGAAAATTTCATCTCACCCTATCACCTCGAAAAATGCGAACAAGGCCGTGGTGGCAACGGCTAACACCGCTCCATACTTTGACGTTAAAGCTATGATCAAATACCTACCATTACTCCTATTAATATTCCCAAGTTATTCATTTGCATGTAGTTGCAGATATGAGCGCTCAATAGAAGAAGTAGCTAAGAGCTCCGATACTATTTTCTATGGTGAGGTCATAGGAATAGAAATGGTTGGTGAGTTTGTTGAGTCTGGAAAGGAGCAGGAGTATGAGGTTACGCTAAGGCCACAGAAAGCATTAAAAGGAAAACCAAAGGAGAAATACACAATTCAAGCTTTCGAAATTTATAATGATGAAGATTCGGATAAAATCACAGTTGGAGGCTGCGGCTTGGACTTAATGCTGGGAGCTAAATATATTCTATTAATTGAAAAAAAATATAAGCCAAGTTGGTCTTGGTGTTCAGAGCATATTCTTCCCAAGGGCACCAAGAAATATGAGTATTTCACTAATGAAATTGAAAGTAAGCTTTAACAAGACCATTAAATTCGCTTCTTTTAGTCGCCCGACGATCGTACCTCACGCTCTTTATCCGGACGTTAGGCATTAAGTAGTCATATGAGATACATATTTACATTGATAATCGCTTTTAGTGTTGGAGCTGTAGAAGGAAAAAATAAATCAATGACTGAAGATATTGGGTATATGCAAGTTCAACTAAAGCTCTTTAGAAATGATCAGCTTTATGATGAATTTGCTTTTAATGCGTATGATGGTAAATATCAAACTGTTACAGATCTCATTAAGTCTGAGTTTGAGATAATTGATGATCCTGCTGGTCAGGTAGACAAACTTGTGACTCTCCTGATCAAAGTAGCGGAAGATAACTATACAATCGCTATGTTGATTCCTGTTCATCAATCTGATGTTTGGGAAGTAAGTGAAATTTCAGATGTTTATAGGGTAGAATTCTATTGCATTGAGGGTAGTAGCTAAAGTGCCTAACAAAGCTATCGTGCAGACCAGCAGGTCAATGCTTGTCTTATGTGAGTTGCTTTCGTTTTAGCAGTTTTCGTATTTTTAATTTGTCTCGGTTAACTGCGGCCGGCACATAGCGTCGTTAGTTGTCCCGAATTATGAAAGCCACATTTATAAAAACAGCAGGTGAATATCTTCAGGCAGAGTTAGAGATAGCTGGTGTGAAGATTTACGCCATGGATGTATTTGGAGGAGACCAATGCAAGCCTGGCGAAGAAATCGAAGTGGAGTTAGCTGCTGGCTTACATTATGAAGAGGAGACATGGGAATCGATGTTTTCTGGAAACCCTAAAGGGAAGAAAAAATTGGAGCATAAAGGTGGCTGGAGCTATCGTGTTTTTGGTGAAGTAAAGACTATCAATCCTGAAGTAATGGTTGATGTCGGGTTTACAGAATTCGAGGCGCCGATTGATACTAGTGACGAAAGAGTCATTGGTGAAAATATCGCGTTTACTATTACAAGGATGGACGCATATGGCGACTAACCAGTTACGGCATTCGACAAAAAACAGCGCTACGCAAATTTTCGAATGCTTACGTCGTTAACTGTATGAGCATGAAACAATTAAATCGCAATTTTCCTTGGTGTGATGAACACGAAAATGATTCATTCACTGGTATTTTAAATGAAAAGTGCGCATGGTCTGATGAAGAGTACTCCAAATTAGAGGATGAACTTTATGACTTAGCGGCTAAGTATAATGATGCCGATCAACTTCCCAGAGTAATGGTCTGGCGGCTTATGCGTATATTCAGCTATGTAATGATGACGATAGGCTGTCACTTTAATCCAAATGATGGATATAAGATCGAAAACCTCGATGATGAACAGCTTTTCGATAGAAGAGAAAGGTTTCAGCTAGTATTTGAGGGCTTCTTTAAAGGTGAAATGCCAATAACAAAGTGCTTTGAATATGGCCGTACTAATCGAGAATAAACATCCAACCAGCAAAGCCAGCATCGTCCTACGAGCTGGATGACATTCTGGTAGGGCGCAAGTGACCGCCCCGGCGTTTGGAATACGATCGGGAAAGGAAGTTAAATCTAAACGAGCCATCAATTGAGACAGAACCAATTTTCAAGAATCATAAAAATCACGACATTAGTCGCATGTATTTCGATCTTTTGGGGGTGTAGCTTTTCCCCTTTAGCGGATCGGAGTCCAAATGTTAATCAGCCGCCGTTGCATTACATTGAACGAGGAACAGGCGAGCCTGTTATCCTGGTCCACGGGTTTTCACAGACTCACGAGATGTGGCTGGATACGCCTGTTTTCCAACGCCTTAATCGCGAGTACCGAGTGATAGCCGTCGATCTACTTGGGCATGGCAACAGCAACAAGCCGCACGAGCCAAGTGCCTATGGAAGAAATTTAGAAAGCACCCTTATCGATTTGCTGGACTACCTTGAGATTGAACGTGCTCACTTCGTGGGCTTTTCCATGGGGGCATCCGTCATTGGTGGTCTATTGGAATCTAGCCCGGAACGCGTGATGACGGCGACGATGGGGTCCGGATTCTTTGCTACTTGGGACGAAGTTGAGGAGGAGTTCGCACGTTGGACGCTGGCGCGCGGGCAATCGGACGAACGGTATCCTTGGGAACCTGAGAACCAGGACTTCAGCGCGCTTGCTGCGGTGATACGTGGTGTGCGCGATGCTGTCATTACCGACTCAGAAATTTCGGAAATTCAGACGCCGACATTAATCGTATTCGGTAGTGTCGAGTTGTCCCACATGGCCGAATCAGAGAAACAGCGATTGAATCATTTGCCTGAAAAGATACAGACACTGATTATTGAAGGTGCGGACCACGACAGCACGAAAGCAGCTGTTTTGAGCGATGAATTTTCGCAGGCGGTCGGGCAGCTGATTGCTGAGAATCCGATGAAATAAATTTCATGGTTTACAATGAATTTTTGCAATAAAAGTGAAAGCAATGCCTCCCAGAGATGATGGGGCATGGACACACTGTTAATTAATGACCCGGATACACCATGGTAGAACTGCGTACAGTCAAAGAGTCTGACTTCCCAAAAATTCTGGATCTCAATGATGTTGAAGTTCAGCAAACAAGTCCGATGGATATTGAGAAGCTCGAGTCGTTGGTAGGTATGTCGGCATATTGCAAAGTGGCCACGGTGGAAGGACAAGTCGCCGCTTTTTTGATTGCGATTAGAGAAGGGGCAACCTATGAGAGCGACAATTACCAATGGTTCAGTTCACGCCTACCCAATTTTCTTTATGTCGATCGTGTGGTCGTCAGCGTTGAATTCAAAGGTCGCAGCATCGGCAGCCAGTTGTATAAAGACCTGTTTGAACACGCTCGCGCTGAGGGGATAAATAAGATCACATGTGAGTACAACATTGAGCCTCCGAATCCAGCATCACGCGCATTTCATGATAAATTCGGCTTCAAAGAACTTGGAACACAATGGGTCGCAGGTGGCACAAAACAAGTTTCGCTGCAAGCGGCGGAGGCCTGACAGTTTATTGAGTCGAAGGACCAGGTCCGGTGAGTGTGTATTAAACCAGAGTACAAGGAGAAATTGACGTGATGAATCCCTGAACCGCACTAATCCAAATGGCTCTACAAATAACACCACTGTCATCTTTGTTTCGATCAAAAGCAACTGATCACTTTTGTCAAAAAAGCATGCAACAACTTATGTTAATATCACGGCTTTTTTAGTGTACTTAGATTAAGGATATCAGGTGACAAAGAGCAGAAATAAACGCTCAATAATAAGTCATCGATATCATCATGGAGTATTGATATGAATAAATTTTTACTTTGTTTTGGTTTGTTGTTTTCTTGCTGGGTAAGCGCAGAAGAAGATTTCGTAGGGTCTAGCAATTTTACGCTTCCGGGTGGCGTTGGTAGGGTTGAAAAAGAAATATCTGTTTACGTTCATGTGCCAAAAAACTGGAAGGAAGATTCACCGGTTGTACTTGTTATCCCCGGTGCTGGGAGGAATGCTTGGTCTTATCGAGATGCTTGGGTAGCAGAGTCAGAGAAAAAAGGCGTTATCGTTGTTTCACCAAGTTATTCAGAAGAGTTTTACCCTCGGTTTTGGAATTACAACATAGCGCGGATGATTGGTGATGTAAAAATCAATGAAGCCAAAACGGATTTTGAAAGTTTTTCGATTAATGAAAATCCCGATGAGTGGATATTTAGTGACTTCGACAGGATTTTTGAAGTTGTAAAAAACAAGTTTGGGCTCGCTGCTGAAAAATATGATATTTTTGGCCATTCAGCCGGCGGCCAAATACTCCATAGGTTTGCATTATTCTTTGATTCAAACAAAGTGAACAGAATTCTGGCTTCGAACTCTGGTTGGTACACTGTGCCAAGCTACGATGCCAAGTTTCCTACGGGTTTATTCGACGCGCCATTTGCTGAAGAAGAATTGAAACATGCTTTTGCCAAAAAATTGGTGGTTTTCTTGGGTGAATTAGACAATGAAAACGAGACCAGGGGACATTTGGTCAAAAACCCAAGAATGAATGTGCAGGGGTTGCACAGGCTAGAAAGAGGCCATTATTTCTACTCAACTGCCAAGCAGGAAGCCAAGTCTCGAGGTTTAAAGTTTAATTGGGAAAAAGTCGTTGTTCCTGATGTTGGCCACGATTACAGAAAAATGAGCGTGGCAGCTTCTGAATATTTGTATGGGCAGTAAACCAACAGTTATGAAAAAAATTTGATGTTCATTGTGACCCAGTCTGGAGGGCATACAGATGATTCTGTGTTGCGTTCTGTAATGATGCTGATACATTAAGTTTCGCAAATCATAAAAAAGACAGCGATTTAGATTGCGCAACACAGCTTGGTCTGTTTTATACTGTTAGTGATGCATTCAGATAAACCACCAGGAATAGACTCATGACTTCTCAAACAGTTATCGCCTTACTCGGATTCATGGCTTGGACTTTGTTCTTGCTTGTGCTGATGGAATCAATCAGATCCAAATTGGTCATCACAAAAGAGGTGGCGCCTAACGGGTTTAATCCGGAGAATTCGAACTTATCCCCGTTTATGCAAAGACTGGCCAGAGCCCATGCAAACTGTATTGAAGGTTTGCCTGTATTTGGTGGCATCATGTTGGTGGCTATCGTTACCTCCAATGCGGCGATCACAGATCAGCTGGCGTATGTGTTTTTAGGTGCCAGAATCATCCAGTCGCTGATTCACATATCATCGTTAAGCCCATTGGCCGTAACCCTCAGATTCAGTGCCTTTGCTGTGCAAATGGTTATCGGCGTGTATTGGTGCTATCAGTTATTCGCAACCTTGATTTGATCAAAATAACAGGAGTCACAGAATGAAAATAGCCAGTCAAATCATCGTCATCTTGCTGGCACTCTTGGCTCTGGCTTCGGGCGTGGCTAAAATCCTGTTGATGCCCCAAGATGTTGAGTTTTTTGCTGCCTATGGCTTGGGGTCAACGGCGTTGATGGTGTTTGGGGCCGCACAGCTGCTCGGTGCTGTGTTGATGGTTATTGGCCGGACTCGATTGGTTGGCGCTATGTTGGTTGCTGTCACATTCTTGGTATCCGGTGTGTTGTTATTGCATGCCGGTCAGCTGCCCATGGGCCTGGTTACTTTGGCGGTGACGGGGCTGTTGTGCGTCGTGGCTTTCAAAGCCTCTCGCACCAGTCATTCAAGCTTCAGCTAAGTCACTTCATAACCCCTATCAGGTCCGGGCATGTCCTCAGCCATTCAAGGATGTCCTGAACGCAGCGCACAGCGGACCTAACCAAGCTGTCGTAATCTGAGTATCCATTAACAGCCACACAAACCTGATCTTCGTTTCATAGCCTTCGTTTTATAGCCTTCTTTTCACGGCCAAAGACACCTCATACACATTCCTACCAAGAAAGAGCGCAACAACGTGTGCTAAAATCTTTAACTTCAGATGCCGGTTTATTCAGACTTGGGCTGATGGTATGCAAGCTTGCAGCTAAATTTAATGGTTAGGTAGGAACAATGTACAGACCAAAGCACTTTGATGAAGCCAATATCGATGTGCTGCATGAGTTCATTAGGTGCAATCCCTTTGCGGTTTTAGTTACTGAGACAGAATCCGGCCTGAATGCGGATCACCTTCCTGTTTATTTGAATACTGAACATGCGGCGCGTGTTTGTATTCAAGGACACATTGCCAAGTCAAACCCACTTTGGAAAAACACGATTAAGCCGCAAGAAACGCTGCTTATCTTCCAGGGGGGCGATGCTTACATCACACCCAGTTGGCTGCCATCTAAAAAATCCGATGGCAAGGTGGTTCCCACATGGAATTACTCGGCTGTGCATGTAACAGGGAGTATAGAATTTATCCATGATTCTGCTTGGAAAATAAACCTGTTGAACACGCTGACTTCACAACATGAAGCCCAAATGCAAAATCCTTGGCAAGTTTCAGACGCTCCTACCGAATACATTGAAAAACTACTTCCTGCCATAGTGGGTTTTGAAATTGAGGTCAAAGAAATGGTGGGTAAATTTAAACTCAGCCAGAACCAGTCACAAGAAAACAGAGCGGGTATAGCTCAAGGTTTAGCAGGGCAAGGGCATGAAATGGCCAAACACATTCCCAAAGCGTAATTGCAAGACCGCCAGTTGCCATGCTATGCGGTAAGATGATTAAATAACCCAAAACAGGTGATACACAGCCATGCCAAATTCAATAATCCCAACACTCAAATACGAAAATGCCGCTGAAATGATTGCGTGGCTTGGTGATGCGTTCGGCTTTGAAAAACATGTGGTGGTTACTGGTGATAATGGCCGGATAGATCACGCTCAACTGCTTCTCAATGGCGATATGATTATGTTGAGTTCCTCTGGAGATTCTGATTTCGACCAACATCAAAAAACGCCCCAATCGGTCGGTGGAGTTGGCACACAAAGCCCTTATGTATTGATTGATGATGTGGATGCCCATTGTGCCAGAGCGACTGCAGCAGGTGCCGAAATGGTCATGGAACCAGCAGATCAGCCTTATGGCGGTCGCCTGTACTCATGCAAGGACCCTGAAGGTCACCTGTGGAGTTTTGGTTCCTATGATCCCTGGCAGGAGCACCAAGCTGATTGAATTTGCGCCACAAAATTGCAGCAGCACATAATGTCCTATTGGCTTATGAGGGAAAACCAAGCCATATTGATCGCTGGCATGATATCGCCATTAACCGCTGGGGTGGGTTACGGCCTGGCATTCTATTTAAGACATCCTGACCTGTTTTATGAATTGCTTGAAAGCCAAGGTTTATATCATTTAACAGGGCCAGATGTTTTTGTTACCGGCTTTGCCTATGGCTTAACCTTGGCCCTTGGGTTACCCGGTTATCTGTTGTTGAGAAAGTGGAACCTCGACAAGAGCTATCTGGTGGTGGGCTGGGCGGTTGTTATTGGCGGACTGTTTTCTTTAGTGATTCGCAACAGCACAGATGAATAGGCCTGGGAATATGGTGTGCTTCCTGCCATTGCAGTATCATTAACGTCGATGCTGATATTGAGCATGTTAACCATGTGGCCCCAAAAAAATAACAAGCACAGAAAATCGGACGCGGCGCCGCGCCGCTGATGCGAGGCGTTTGGTATTTGAGAAGGTAGATACATGATTGACGAAGAAGAAAGAAGAAAAGCTATAACAGTCGTTTCTGAGTTGACGCAGGAGGAAGAATTCTGGACGTATCTTGCTCACCCAGACGGATTTATAAGAGGTTTTACCATTGAACATTTATCGGCTGTTGCCACAGAGAAATCCATATCCTATTTGAGCTTACTGTTGAATGATAATTTTGATTTTGTTGTGAAAGAAGCAACTGAGTTGCTGCAAAAAATTGGTACTGAATGGTGTATTGAAATTTTATACCGAGCACTTCGTTCTTCCCAAATCGAAAGACCGACATTTTTTGCTAATGCATTAGCGCACCTTGGCGCCCCTGGGTTCGACGCGTTAATGGATTGCTTAAAGTCAAAAAACCCCAGTGTGCGATACTATGCAGCAAGGGGGTTAGGCTCTTCAAAAAACATAGCCGCCAAGCAAGTGCTAGAAGGCCTTATTGAAAGCGATCATGAAAAAACAAGTTTCGGTGGTATGGTATCTACAGCGGCGAAAAAAGGTCTAAAGATTTTGATGAGAGAGAAAAATGCCTAACAATTTGGTCGAGTTCGGACTCACTATGGGTGGCTCCTTGCTAGCGCTTGTCATTGTAGTCGCGTGCTTGACATGGACCGCTCACAAAGATCGTTTATCCCTGAAATCATTTTGAAAGAGTTTGTTATGATAAAACAACCAATAGCAAGCAAACCAGCATTGATCGCTCTGGCGATCATGGCATGGACTGGCGTACTGCTTCAGTATGTCCTCTCTATTGATTTGGCGCTGGACAACGGCAAAACTGTCATCGATGGCACGGTGGTGTTCTTGGGCTATTTCACTGTCTTAACCAATATATTTGTTGCTTTGACCGCCACCATGCCCATCTTGGCAGGCTCTCGTCGACTCGGCCAGTGGTTTGCAAGTCCCATGGTTGTTGGCAGTGCGACCACTGCCATACTGCTCGTGGGTATCGCTTACCACTTCCTTTTGCGTCAAGTCTGGCAGCCACAAGGGTTACAATTGCAAGCGGACATCGTGTTGCACTACGTGGTTCCGATCCTGACTTTTGCCTATTGGCTGGTCTTTCCCCCTCAAGCCAAGCTCACCATTTTTGCACCTCTGCTGTGGTGTCTTTATCCGCTGGCTTATGTTGTTTATGCCTTTGTCCGTGGAGAACTGTTGGGCATTTATCCTTATTACTTTATCGATGTCTCCAGCCTGGGGTATGGCAAAGCCTTCCTCAATGCATTGGGACTGCTGATTGCCTTTGTTGTTTTGGGATTTGTTGTGCGTGCCCTCGCCACACTCAGAAAGCATGTTGGCGCCACGGAAAAACCTGTCGGGGACGAATAATGTTTGTCAGCCGCCGCCCAACAGCGGTTCTTTTCGGCAATAACTGATGAAAACCCCTTTCTGGAACAAAACACATCATCGTGGGTCTTATCCATTGACAGTGATCGGCTTGCTGATTCTTTTGGGTTTTTAATTTTTCATCGCAATCACAGGATTTTGAATTTATGAAAGTAGCGATTCTAGGCGGCGGCGTGGCCGGCATCAGTACTGCCATCGCACTGAAACAGCGGGGTTTTGATGTTGTTGTTTATGAACGACACCAAGGCCCATCGAACATGGGTGCGGGTATTGTGGTTTGGCCCAATGCCGCTTTTGTGTTGGACCAACTGGGGGTGTTGGGTGAGGTGGTGGCGGTCTCAGGATACCCCACGAAAATGCAAAGGTTTTCGAAACAAGGCGAAAATTTGGGTGCCATTGACATTGATGCCATCAACCAACAAATGGGATATGCCAGTGTGTCGGTGCTGAGAAAAGATTTCCAGGACATCTTGCTTGATCAGTTGGCTTCCTTGGGCGTGGCGGTGCATTATGGGCACACGGTCAGCCACATCGAAACAGCTGCATCCGGTGATGCAGTGGCGGTCTTTCAAGATGGAACGCCAATCTGTGCTGATGTGATTGTTGGCGCAGATGGACGCATGGCTTCTGCGGCGCGTTTGTATGTGCACGGTGATAATGCGCCCGTCTATCAAGGTTTTATCAACTGGGTCGGTGTTTATGAGTCCGAAGAACCCACTTTTGAGGCCATCGCGGTTGAGGATTATTGGGGCGTGGGTGAACGTTTTGGGATTGTTCCCATCACCAACAACAAGGCCTACTGGGCAGCAGGTGTTGCTTGTGCTGAGTTGGGTCCAAACAATCCAGCAGCATACCAAGCAGAGCTGCATGACCTTTTCGGAGACTGGCCAGAACCGGTTCAACAAATGATTGAGCGCACCCCAGTTGATCGAATCAATAAGATTTACGTGCATGACCATGATCCGATCCCAAGCTGGCATAAAAATAACCTGATTGTGATAGGCGATGCCGCGCATGCGCCATTGCCTACATCTGGTCAAGGGGCCTGTCAGGCGCTGGAAGATGCTTGGCACTTGGCCAATATCCTGGGTGACAAGCCACAGGATTTACACCAGGCTTGGGTCAAATTCACTGAGTTGCGGGTAGCCAAAACCAGCGGAATCACTATGGCAGCGCGCGGTTTTGCTTCATCGTTGTTCAACCCGGATGAAAACTTCTGTGCTGCCAGAAATGAAAACAGCAAGAACACCGATTTTGCCCAAGTGGCTGCAGCCATGGCCCGTGGCTGGAGTCAGCACTTACCGCTTAAACATGCCAATCACTGACAAGGCTAGGTGTTCAAATAGGCTTTGACAGGGGAGCTTGACTGCACATCAGTGTTAACCACAAATCAGGGTGTAATAATTACAATTTGTAACTGAAAACAGGCCGAAATTGGTAAGTGCTGGGTGCCAGGGGTGGTATAAAATAACTCAAAACACAGCATAAAGCGTGGAGGCAAGATGGGAACTTATATCGATGGATTTGTTTTTCCGGTGAAAACCGACAGCCTGAAGGCATACCAAAAGGTGGCTATGGCCGTAGCGGAAATTTGGCAAGAACATGGGGCCTTGGCGTACCAAGAATTTGCAGCGGATGACCAGCATTTATCAGGAACACTGGCATTCCATCAAGCGCTGGCAGCCAAAGAAAATGAAACCGTTGTCTTCGGTTGGGTGGTATTTGCTTCGCGTGAGGCCCGTGATCTGGCCAATGCCAAAGTGGCAGAAGACCCTCGAATGGCTGAATTGGTTGGCCCATTGGCAAAAGGGCGAGACCCAACTTTTGATGCCAGTAGAATGGCCTATGGTGGTTTCAAGTCATTGGTTCAGTCGCCGGCTTAATGAGCGGCTGTCAAGGATCCGCTGCCAATCAAGCGGGTTTGGTTTTATTCTCCAACAACACAGCACCTGATTGATCTGCTCCCAATTCATCATCAGGATTGTAGAGCGGACAGGCCTTGAGTGACAAACAACCGCAGCCGATGCAACTGGTGAGGTTATCGCGCAGGGCGGTTAGGCTCTGGATTTTTTGTTCCAGGTGGGCATGCCATTGGCGTGAAAGTTTTTGCCAATCTTTTTTCACGGGTGCGCGGCTGACCGGCAGAAAGTCCATGGCTTGTTGGATGTCTTTGAGGCTGATGCCAACTTTCTGAGCGGCTTTGATCACCGCGATGCGGCGCAACACATCGCGGTGGTAGCGGCGTTGGTTACCGGCATTTCTGACCGAATGGATCAGGTTCTTGGTTTCATAAAAATGTAAGGTGGAGACGTTGACTCCAGACCTATGGGCCACCTCGCCAACGGTTAAGTTGGCAGGCCTGATTTTTTTGTTCATGGTGCTTGACCTCAAGTTAACTTGAGGAATTATCATACGCTTCATTAATTCATAAATCCACTTTGGAGTAACACATGATACGCATTGAACACATCAATATTGTTTGTAAAAACATTGATCGCAGTTTGGCCTTTTATCGCGCCGCTTTTCCGCATTGGTCCATTCGCACCGAAGGTGAAGGTGAGTGGTATGGTAAGCCGCGCCGCTGGGTACATTTTGGTGACGATTACCAGTACCTGGCCATCAGCGACCACGGCGAAGGCGACAACCGCAACCTGGAGGGCCATCAGGTCGGTTTGGCCCATTTTGCTTTCGCGGTCGATAACCTGGAAGCCCTGATTCAACGCCTGAATAAGGCGGGATTTCCGGTGTTCAAACCGGGATCGGACTCTCCTTACAGAGACAATATCTATTTTGAAGATCCGGATGGCTTCGAGGTGGAGTTCACCCAATACCTGACTGACATTCCAGCTGAACGCAATGCCTAGGAGGTGAACATGAATCTCAATCAAATCACCATTCACGTCACCGATGTCCTGCGGTCCATGGCCTTTTACCAAAAATTGGGACTGCGGTTGATCGTTGATGCCAGTCCGCGCTACGTGCGTTTTGAGTGTCCGGCCGGTGACAGCACTTTTTCCATCAGCCGCAGCGAACAGCAGGGTAATCAAGTGGGTAAACCGGTGAGCGACCAGATGAGCGGAGACTCACATGTGATCTATTTTGAAGTGGCTGATGTGGACCGGGTATTCCAACAATTACAACAAGCGGGTATCCAAAACCTATCAGCACCCAAGGATCAACGGTGGTTGTGGCGTGAAGTCAATTTGGCCGACCCCGATGGTTACCCGTTGAAGATTTATTCAGCCGGAAACAACCGCAAACATCCGCCTTGGCGGGTCAAGGCACCACGGTGGTATGCTACTTTGCTGGAAAGCCCGCATAATTTGATGAAATGATTCGGCACAAAAAAAGGGGCTCACGAGGAGCCCCTTCACACTCAGTAATTTACTCAATCTTACTGAATGTAATACTTATTGATGTTGGCTCTCCAACGTGGGTTCGCCATGTCTGGCCAGTTGTCTTTGTCAAAACCTTCGGCAGACTTCAATCGTTCTTTACTTTGGTCTAATTTGTAGCACTCGTCTTTGGTGTCTAAGTGCAAGACCTCCATAGGCACAGCAAAATACTTGTTACCCATGTTCATAAAACCGCCAAAATCCAATACGGCATATTCGACTTGACCGCTGGCAGAATCGATCATGAAGTCTTTGATGCTACCCAGATTTTCACCTTGGTAGTTTTGCACATCGTTGCCAATCAATGAATCTGTCGATAGTATTGTTGTCATAGTCATGTCGTTTACTCCTGTAATGATTAATGAAAAATGTTCTGACCTCGTCTGAGGTTGCTGACCATTAAAACAAAACCACCATGAAGATGGCGTGAATGAAATGTTATTTAAATCAATGACATAGCATTCTGAGTCATTCTGTGGTTTGCGCCGGTGTTTTTCACGTTGTTTATGAAAAGGGGTGCGAATGAACCCTCTCTCAACCGATAAAAATTCAGAACGGGTCGGTTGGTTTTCGGTACAATGACTGCATTTGAAGTGCCCCTGGTTAATCTGTTTTTGAATCTAACCCTGGGTGATGTCAGCTAACCACAACAGCAAGCAGCATGAAACCAAGCAACCCCAATTACCGCCCTGATATCGATGGCCTGCGTGCTGTTTCCGTGCTGGCCATCCTGTTTTTCCACGGCGGGTTCGAATGGGCTGGCGGTGGTTTTGTCGGGGTGGATGTGTTTTTTGTTATATCCGGTTTTCTGATCACAGGCATCATCGTCAAGGATTTGGGTGCCGGTACGTTCAGCTTTGCGAACTTTTACCGTCGCCGCATCAAACGCCTGTTTCCGGCCTTGGTGTTCACTTTGTTGCTGGTGTTGGTCGCTGGCTACCTGTTGTTTTCACCAACTGATTTACAACGCCTGGGGCAGTCAACGCAGTACGCGGTGGTGTCCTTATCCAATTTCTTTTTCTGGCAGGAAGCCGGATATTTTAATGACGCCTCAGAATTCAAGCCATTGTTACACACCTGGTCGCTGGCCATCGAAGAACAGTATTATTTGTTGTGGCCTGCTTTTTTGTTTGCCATCGCCAAGGTTAACAAGAAAGGCACATTGACCGTGGTTTTGCTGGTGGCCATGGCAGTATCTTTGTGGCTGAACCAACGTTATCTTGGGGATTTTCCCAGCACCGCATTTTTCTTGTTGCCGTTTCGGGTGTTTGAGTTTGCCTTGGGCGGCTTGTGTCTGGTGTTGTGCCAGCACCTGAAGCTTAATCGCGGCGGCAGTGAGTTGGCTGTGTTGGCAGGCTTGGCTATGATCATCTGGTCGGTCGTCAGCTACGACGCCGATACCCACTTTCCCGGGTGGGCTGCTTTGCTGCCCTGTGTAGGCGCGGCTTTGGTTATAGTTGCTGGCCAGTCAACCGCGGGTCATTGGTTATTGAGTAACCGCATGATGGTTACCGTGGGTTTGATTTCCTATTCGGTGTACCTGATTCATTGGCCGTTGTTGGTGTTTTATAAGTATTGGCATTTCAGTCCCATCACACTCACTGCCACACTGGTCTTGCTGGGACTTTCATTGTTGGTGGGATACATGATGTGGCGCTGGGTGGAACAACCGTTCAGGCTGGTGAAACCCGGTTCCAGCCAACCCCGTTTTTGGATGACCTTCGTGCTGGTGGTGGCTGGCGTCTGGGTGCTGGGTATGTTGACCCAAAAAAATCAGGGGTGGCCGCACCGCTACCCGGATGAGTACTTTATGACTGCCCAAGAAATCGATGACAACCGCAAGCGCTATTGGGAGTTTTTCAGTGAAGAGGTGAATCAAAAAGAACCGAATCCTGATCACCGCCAGGTCATCGTGATGGGTAATTCGCATGCCGTTGATTTGGTTTATGCGATGATGGAAAACGATGCACAACTGGACGTGACTTACTTCAATTCCTGGCACCGGTGTTACCATTTTGGTTCACCAATGACCCCCAAAGATGAAAAAAGTTGTGGCAACAAACTGCGGCGCCATTTGAAAAATCCAGCTTGGAAAACCGCAGACGCCGTTTACCTGCACGACCATTGGCCCCAGCTTGATTTACCTGACTTGAAAAAGCGGCTGGCTGAAATCCGTGCCATCACCAACGCCCCGATTGTGGTGTTTGGGCCGAAAATGACCTACAAAAAGCGGGTGCCTGACATCATCTTGTCGCACCTGCGGATGTCTTCGATGAATGTTTTTGCCCAGCAGTTTTCAGACCGGTATTTTCTGAAGAACCTCAATGCCAAAGTCAAAGACATGTTGGCTGACATTGAGGTCCCTGACGTGAGCTATGTTGATGTCCTGGCGGTGCAATGTGGTCCCGAAACGGATCAATGCGAAATCGTATCGAAAGACAACCAGGCATTTTTGTATTTCGACTACAGTCACTTCACCTTGCAAGGTGCGCGCGAATTTGGCGCCAAATTAAAAGACGCGCATCCGGAATTGTTTTAGTTTTATCAACTGTCATTTCGAGCGAGTGAAACGAGTCGAGAAACCTCCGTCAGGTTTCGCAATGCGACACGACATCAAAACCAAGCCAGTGTTGGGAGGTCCCTCGACTGCGCTCGGGATGACCATGAAAATGGTACGGTACCACATACTGCCACTTTGGGTTTGGCTGAATGGATTTGAGCGGTAGTTGCGCCATGGCAGGGGTTCCGATGATAAACTGATAAACATTCAATAAATTTACACGTTAATGTCAGCACAATCACAATTTCAACTGCTGGGCCAAAAGCGATTTTTGCCCTTTTTTATGACCCAGTTTTTTGGCGCGTTCAATGACAATGTGTTCAAGAATGCTTTGGTCATCATGATTGCATTTAAGGTAGCAGATGACCAAGTCGACATCTTGACCAACCTGGCTTTTGGTTTATTTATTCTGCCATTTTTCTTATTTTCTGCTTTTGCTGGCCAAGTGGCTGATAAGTTTGAAAAGTCGGTGCTGATCAGGCGCGTTAAAATGGTTGAGATCTGTATCATGCTGTTGGCGTCGCTGGGTTTTTACCTGAACAGCGTTCCGTTGTTGATTTTTGTGTTGTTTTTGATGGGGTCGCAATCCAGTTTGTTTGGGCCAGTAAAGTATGGTTATTTGCCAGAAAACCTGAGCAACCACGAGTTGATGGGTGGTAATGGTCTGGTCGAAGCCAGCACCTTTATCTCCATTTTGTTGGGTACCATCCTCGGTGGTGTGTTGATTGCCATAGATTCTTTTGTGCCAATCTCGGCTGCGGTATTGACCTTTGCGGTTTTGGGTTACATTGCTTCTCGCGGCATTCCCTTGTGCGAAGCCGCTGAGCCAGGCATCAAGCTGGACTGGAATTTGTGGCGGGCCACCCTAAACAACCTGCGCATCTTACCGGCCAAAAGGGTGGTCTTTTTATCGGTTTTGGGGATTTCCTGGTTTTGGTTTTTCGGCTCGGTGTTTCTGGCCCAAATGCCTAACTTCAGCCGCACCGTGCTTGGCGGCAACGAACATGTGGTGACCTTGTTGTTGACCATGTTTTCCATTGGCATCGGTCTGGGTTCATTGTTGTGTGAAAAGTTGTCTGGCCGTCGGGTAGAAATTGGGCTGGTGCCGGTGGGTGCTTTGGGCTTGGCGTGGTTTGGCTTTGACTTGTACTGGGTCAGTTCGCAATGGTCAGTTTTCCCACTTATGAGCCAAAGTATATCGGCAGCTTTACAAATCCCTGCTTATCTGGGGTTTGACCTAGGCTGGATGATGCAACAAGATTTCATTAAAGAACTTTTGTATGACGGCATTACAGAAGTCACAAATAAAGTAGGTGCCTACCGAATCTTATTTGATTTGGCCATGATTGGTGTTTTTGGTGGACTCTACATCGTGCCCTTGTATGCCTTGGTGCAAGAGCGTGCCGATGCCAATCAAGTTTCCCGCATCATTGCTGGTAACAACATCATCAACGCCATTTTTATGGTCATCGCTGCGGTGTTGGGCATGGTGGTGCTGGGTGTACTGGACATGAGTATCCCGCAATTGTTTTTGATCACTACAGTGTTACACATCGTCGTGTGCCTGTATATTTTTACCATTGTGCCGGAATTTTTGTTGCGACTGCTGGCCTGGCTGATGGTGTCGCTGGTTTACCGGGTGAAATACAAAGGCTTGGACAACATTCCCATAGAAGGACCGGTGGTGCTGGTTTGTAATCACATTGCTTTTGTGGATCCAGCCATCATCATGGGACGGGTGCGTCGACCCAGTAAGTTTGTGATGCACCACAAGATATTTAACAAGTTTGGCATGAAGTTTTTGTTCAAAGCAGCCAAAACCATCCCCATCGCCAGCGCCAAAGTTGATCCGGAGATGATGGAGGCGGCTTTTGAGTCGGTCAAAGCGGCCCTTGCCGATGGTGATGTGGTGTGTATTTTTCCGGAAGGTCGACTGACACCGGATGGTCAAATTGGGCCTTTCAAAAAAGGCATTGAGCGGATCATCAAAGAAACACCCGTGCCAGTGGTGCCGATGGCGCTGAATAACCTGTGGGGCAGCATGTTTTCTCGTTATCACAAGAACGTGCTTAAGCGCTTACCCAGGAAGTTCTTAGCCAAAGTGGAGCTGATTGTGGGTGAGCCGGTACCACCGGAACAAGTCAGTGCTGAATATTTACAGCAATTGGTCACTGAGCTCAAAGGTCAGGCCGAAATTGCCAACCCCCTGGAAGTGCCACAGCCGGTGGATGAAAACACCGATTCGAAAGCCTGATCCAGATCCGCCAGGATGTCGTCGATGTGTTCCAGACCTATGGACAGTCGTATCAGATTGGGGCTGATTAAGTGCGCCAGTAACTCTTCTTCGGTGTAGGTGGAGTGGGTCATCGACGCAGGATGTTGAATCAGGGTTTCGGCATCACCCAAACTGACGGCACATAAAATCATCTTCAAGGCGTTAACAAATTGAGCCGATTGTTCACGGCTGGCTTCCAATTCGAAGGCAATCATGCCACCCGCTTGGCGCATTTGCCGCTCAGCCAATGGTTTCTGTGGAAAATCATCCAAGCCGGGATAATGCGTGCGCTTCACGTATTTGGATGCTTGCAGGTATCTCGCCACTTGGTGGGCGTTTTCCACGTGTCGGTCCATGCGCACATGCAGGGTTTTGATGCCACGCAAGAGTAAAGCCACATCAAAACCAGAAATCACTGCACCGGTCATGTCTTTGATACCAAACAGGCGGATGTGATCAATGTCTTCTTGTGTTCCGGCCACGCAACCAGCGATCAAGTCGCCATGGCCGCCCAGGTATTTGGTTGCCGAATGGACCACCAAATCAGCGCCCAGCACCAAGGGATTTTGTAAGTAGGGCGTGCAGTAGGTGTTGTCAATCATCAATTTACAGTCGTATGGTTCAGTTATCTTGGCCAGGGCCTGGATGTCCACCAAGCGCATGTTGGGGTTGCTGGGCGTTTCCGAATAGACCACGCGGGTGCGTTCACTGATGTTGGCGGCTAAATTTTCGGGGTCGGATAAATTCAGGTAGGTGATTTCGATGCCGAATGACTTCAACCCATGTTCAAGAAAGCTGAACGTACATCCGTACAAACTCAGGTCGGCAATGATTTCGTCGCCAGGTTTGACCAATGACCACAAAGAGGCGGTGATGGCGCCCATGCCCGATGCCGTAACCAGCGCTGCTTCGGCTTGCTCTAGGGTTGCCAGTCGCTGTTCCAGCAATTGTTGAGAAGGTGAACCCAGGCGGGCATAAATAAAGCGGTCGTTGTCACCCTGAAAGGCTGCGCCGCCTTGCTCGACCGAATCAAAGGCATAAGTGGAGCTGATGTGGATCGGTGGGGTCAATGCGCCCTGGTTGTTTTTGGGGTGGTAGGCCGCGTGGATGGCTTGGGTGGCGAAGTGCTTCATATCACGTTTTTTCATGGGCTTAGATTCAACCAGTATGAGTAAAGCTTTATTTTAAGTTGTGACCCATGAGCAACCAAGTTAGAATACGTAACATTTTCATTACAATGGAATTGTGAAAACACATAAACCATTGATATAACTAATTAAATACATTGTACGGAATTTCTTACATTCATGAAGTTGGCGATCACAACCGAAAATAAACTGGGCATCACCGATGATGTGCTGTCGCTGCTGCGACAACACCAAGCTGACCTGATCAAAGTCGAAGTCGAAGACGGTAAGATTTACTTACACACCCAGGAATTGGATAAATCCACCCAAGGCACCATTGCCAGTCTGTTGATGAAAATTCCAGGCATCAAATGGGTCAATCAGATTGATGTCCTGCCGGGAGTGGCGACCCAAAACATGCTGGCTTCGTTGATGCAGGTGATGCCAGATCCGGTGTTGGGAATCGACAACAAAGGCCAAATCATCTATGCCAATGACAAAGCCCTGGGCTTATTCAAACCCCACCTGCCCGAACAAAAAATGGCCACCCGCATGCAGCATATTTTCGCCAGCGAAGGCTGGCAAGAAAGGGTCAATGCCGCAGCTTCAGCGACCATACCAGTTAACATCAAAACCATTGCCGGTAATTTGTTGTTAGAGGTCCAGGGCATCAAAGACGCTGACAATCAAATGACCGGTGCCATGTTGTTGTTCAGAGACCATGAGAAAATCAGGGCCTCCAGCTACGTGATGCAGGGTGAGGCCATTGATGGCCTGGAAAACCTGGTGTACCAGTCTGATGCCTTTGATATGGTGCTACAAAAAGCCAAAACCATGGCCGGGGTAGACGCACCGTTGAACATTGTGGGTGAAACGGGTACCGGTAAGACTTTACTGGCGCATGCCTGTCACAGCTTGAGTGCGCGCAGTCATGAGTTGTTCACGGTGGTGGATTGTCAGGCCATGAAAAGTGATGCCATGGACACCTTGTTGTTTGGTGACACCATCAAACCGGGTATCCTTGAACTCAATCAAAAAGGCACGCTGTTTTTATCACACCTGGAATTCATGGCTGTACACATACAAAAGAAACTGCTAGAACAGCTCAAAGCATCATCCGGGGTGCGCATCATGGCCTCCTCAGCGCAAAAACTCTACAGCCACCAACAAGCCGGCAAATTGATTCCCGAACTGGTGGTGATGCTGGATGTGCTGCGTCTGGACGTGCCACCACTGCGTGAGCGCACGGAAGACATCGAGCCATTGATGCAATACTTTTTGCAGCATTTCAACGAACAACTGGGCAAAAACATGGCCATATCGTTGGATGCGACCGTTAAAATGAAACGTTATTATTGGCCTGGCAATGCCAGTCAATTGCGCCATGCGATTTACAAAGCCATGATGTTGGCCAAAGACAATGTGATTCAATCCAGTGACCTTGACCTTGAAGGCGCCATCAGTCTGGAGGCCGACCTGGAGGGCATGTCGCTGAATGAAGCGGTCAGTGAATTTGAAAAACACTTCCTGCAGCATTGGTATCAGAAATACCCGTCGACCCGTAAACTGGCTCGACAATTGGGTGTTTCGCACACCACCATTGCGCAAAAAATTAATAAGTACGACTTAAACCAGAACAAAAAACCTAACCAATGACAGAGAATTTTATGAAAATCATCGATGCCCACGGCGGCGAACTCATCAACCTGATCCCTGATCAGGAAGAACAAGCAGCGCGCCAACAGCTGGCCAATGAACAGCCCGATTGGGATCTGACAGACCGCCAAATTTGCGACATTGAATTGTTGCTCAATGGCGCGTTTTCGCCGCTGAAAGGCTTTATGAATCAAGCCGATTACGACTCGGTATTAAAGGACATGCGATTGGCTGATGGCACTTTGTGGCCCATGCCCATCACCTTAGATGTCGATGAAAAAACCAAACAAGCCGCGACCGCAGCCGGTCACCTGACTTTGCGTGACAAAGAAGGTGTGGTGTTGGCGGTGCTGAAAGTGAGCGATGCTTGGCAAGTAGACAAAGCCGCTGAAGCCCAAGCCGTTTATGGCAGCACCGATGAAAAACACCCAGCGGTTAACTACCTGATGCACCAGGCTGGCGATTACTACCTCGGTGGTGAGTTACTGGGTTTGCAATTACCCACCCATTATGACTACAAACAGCACCGCCACACGCCACAAGAAATTCGCAACAAATTCAAGAAGTTAGGTTGGTCCAGGGTGGTGGCATTCCAAACCAGAAACCCCATGCACCGGGCGCACCAAGAGTTGACGTTCCGTGCTGCGCAACGGGTAGAGGCCAACTTGTTGATACATCCAGTGGTGGGCTTAACCAAGCCAGGTGACATCGATCACTTCACCCGCGTGCGTTGTTATGAAAAGGTGATGGATCGTTATCCAGAAAGAACCACTGCTTTGTCGTTGCTGCCATTGGCCATGCGCATGGGCGGTCCACGTGAAGCTTTGTGGCATGCCATCATCCGCAAAAATTATGGTTGTACTCACCTCATTGTCGGTCGTGACCATGCGGGTCCAGGCGATGACAGCCATGGCCAACCGTTCTACGACCCTTATGCGGCGCAAGAATTGTTGCAACAACACCAAGATGAGCTCGGCATTGCCATGGTTGAGTTTGAAATGATGGTTTATTCGCAAGACAAAGCACAATACATCCCGGTATCTGAAATCGGCGAGAAAGAAAACATCCTCAACATTTCCGGTACCGAATTGCGTCGCCGACTGCAGCTGGGCCTCGATATTCCAGAATGGTTTTCTTACCCGGAAGTGGTGGCAGAGTTACGTAAAAGTTATCCGCCTCGCAACAAACAAGGCTTTACGGTGTTCTTTACCGGTCTATCAGGCTCTGGTAAATCCACCATCGCCAACGCCTTGCGGGTTAAATTGATGGAAATGATTAACCGTCCTGTGACTTTGTTGGATGGTGATGTGGTGCGCAAACACTTATCCAGTGAGCTGGGCTTCTCCAAAGAACACCGCAACATCAACGTCCAACGCATTGGCTATGTGGCCAGCGAAATCACCAAGAATGGCGGGGTGGCGATTTGTGCGCCGATTGCGCCGTATGAAAAAATGCGCGAGCAAGTGCGGAGCATGATTGAGCCCTTGGGTGGTTTCATTGAGATCCATGTGTCGACACCGCTGGAAGAATGTGAGAAACGTGACCGCAAAGGCTTGTATGCCTTGGCCAGAAAAGGTGTCATCAAAGAATTCACTGGCATCAGTGATCCTTATGAAGTCCCGGAAAATCCAGAAATGGACATCAATACCCTGAATTTCACCCCAGATCAAGCCACGCAGCGCATTGTGCTGAAGTTGGAAGCCATGGGTCTGATCGCCTGATGGGGGATGCCGATCAACAAAAACCGACGGTATTCTTGATTGATTCGTCGGTTTTTGTGTTCCGCAGTTATTATTCCATGTCGACCGATTTGGTCGATGCAAACGGTGACAGCAACCATGCCGTCTATGGCTTTGCCCGGTTTTTGTGCCGTTTCATCAAACAAACCCAACCGCAATACATCGCCACCGCTTTTGATGAATCCTTGAGCACCTCCTTTCGCAACGAAATCTACCCACCTTACAAAGCCAATCGCGATCCGGCTCCAGAAGACCTGAAAAAACAGTTTGTACACTGCAGAAAACTGGCTGAATTGATGGGCATTTCGGTGTTTGCCGATACCAGTTACGAAGCCGATGATTTGATTGGTACTTTGCACCAAACCTATGCCGACCGGGGCCACAAAGTCTGTGTGGTCAGCGCCGATAAAGACTTGGCGCAACTGGTGCGACCAAACGACTGGTGGTGGGATTATGGCAAAAGCAAACCGTTGGATTTTGATGCTTTGACCGAGAAATTTGGCGTCAGACCCGATCAAGTCTGCGATTTTTTGGCCTTGGCTGGCGATGCGGTGGATAACATCCCTGGGGTCAAAGGCGTGGGTACCAAAACCGCGCAAATCCTGTTAAAACATTTCAATGACCTGGATACCTTGTTGGCCAGGCACCATGAAATCGGCCATTTGCGCTTCCGTGGTGCCAAATCCTGCCAACTCAAAATCAAGCAACAGCAGGAGCAGGCTCGCTTATCTAAATTATTGTCGAAAATTGTACTTGATGCACCGCTGGATAATGATGATATAATAAAATCAAAGGTAAGCCATGAGCCACTGATAGCGTTCATTGAGTCGATGAATTTTGGACCGATGTTACGCAGAGAACTATTGGAAGCAGCAACTGTATGACAACTGAACAAAAGAAAATTCTGGTGGTGGATGACGAACCGGATATTTTGCAACTGTTAGAAATTTCCCTGACCCGCATGGGTTTCAAAGTCTATAAGGCTGAAAACATTGGTTCGGCCAAATACCAATTGTCGAAGACCAGTTTTCATTTGTGTCTGACCGACTTTAAATTACCGGACGGTAACGGCAGTGAGCTGGTTGAACACGTGAATGAAAACTATGCGTCTACTCCCATCGCTGTTATCACTGCTTTTGGCACCATCAATCATGCCGTTGAAACCCTGAAAAAGGGTGCCTATGATTTCATCACCAAACCCATCAGTTTGGAAACCCTGAGACAATTGGTGATCACCGGCTTACAACAAAATGAGCAAGCGGATGACAACGCCGCATCGGTGGGTTTGAACATTGATACCGGCTATTTTCATGAAATAGATCAGTTGGTTAATAAATATGCCAGCAGCCGGGTACCGGTCATCATCTACGGTGATCGTGGCAGTTGGAAAGAAAAAATTGCCATTTTGATTCATGAAAACAGTGCCCTGCGTAACCTCGATATCACTCACATTGATTGTGTGGAAGACGAGGTCGACCTCACCCCTGAGTTGCAAGGCACATTGGTTTATAAGCACGTTGAAAAACTGAAACCAGAACAACAAACCGAACTGATTCAATTTGTCAAAAACTTGAATGAGCAACAACGCATCATCGTCACCTCCGGCTGGAGTGAAGAAGAATTCAAACATTCGTTGGGCGTGAAAAAATCTTTGGTTCGAGTGCTTTGTGTCGGTGAAGTGCAAACCAAAACACTGACCGAAATGAAAGATGACCTCAGTGACATTTGTAAAGCGCGTTTGGAACAACTGGCCGAATCCTGGAACAAACTGCCTTGTAAAATGCATCCGGCAGCGATGGCCAAATTGAAAGCCTATGAATTTCCCGGCAACATGAAAGAACTGGATTTGATACTTTCAAAAGCCGCGGTAAATTGCCAAAACCAATTGATCCGTGAAGACGACATTCAATTGGAAAACACTGGCTTCCAGCCGCAACTCAACAAAGAGATGAACCTGGAAAAGTACATCGAAGAAATCGAAATCCGCGAAATCACCAACGCCCTGGCCAAAACCAATAACAACAAAACCAAAGCCGCCGACCTACTCGGCATCAGCTTCCGCGCCCTGCGCTACAAAATCAAGAAATTGGGGATTGATTAGAGGTTCCTCTGGGTTCAATGCACGCTGTCCTTGCGAACTCAGTAACCTCAAAACCCATCGCCGTCATTGCGAGTATCGCGAAGCATTTTCGAAACCCAACGCCGTCATTGCGAGCAACGCGAAGCAATCTCGAATAGGCTGTCCAAATCTTTATTAAAATAAATTCTGGCCATGAGGAGATTGCCGCGCTGCGCTCGCAATGACTGCTTGTTTGGGAGATTGATTAAAGGCTCCTGCATCGCCTAAAGCGCTTACTTTTGGTGCGCTAATAACTGACCTCCTGTCAGCATGTCGTTTGATGCCGCGCCACTTCGTGACTCGCAAAGACTGGTGTGTTTTAAGAAGTTAATACTCTTTTGAATTTATATCTCAATTTTGATACCCTGTTCATTCATTGAAAAGGATATCAATTATCATGAAGAATGGATACGTTTACATCATCACCAACCAAAACAACACCGTACTTTACACGGGTGTCACCAGCGATTTAATTCAACGAATTTTTCAACACAAAGAAAAATTGGTGGATGGATTTGCCAAAAAATACAATTGTAACAAGCTGGTTTATTTTGAATGTGGGGACGATATTTACAGTTGTATTTTCAGAGAAAAACAGATCAAAGCAGGTTCCAGGAAAAAGAAAATTTCTTTAATTGAAAGTATTAATCCCGAATGGAAAGATTTGTATTTTGATTTGATTTAACTACCGTTATTGCGAATTCAGCGAAGTAATCTTAAAACTCATCGCCGTCATTGCGAACTCAGTAATGACAATACCCAACGCCGTCATTGCGAGCAACGCGAAGCAATCTCGAATAGGCTGTCCAAATCTTTATTAAAATAAATTCTGGCCATGAGGAGATTGCCACGCTGCGCTCGCAATGACGGGTTTGTTTGGGAGATTGCCTCGCTGCGCTCGCAATGACTGCTTGTTTGGGAGGTTGATTAAAGGCTCCTGCCTTTAACCCTGCGGGTCGCTTCGCGTGGTAAAACGGCTTTCCTGCCGTTTGATGCCGCGCCACTTCGTGACTCGCAATGACGCTTACTTTTTTATAGCCCTTCCGTTAAAACACCAACGCTTATCGGGCTATTGGCTGATAGAGCAGCCATCCCTTGGTTTTGCACAGGCTCTACTCAGCCGTGCAGGGTCTTCCGAAATGGTGACTTTTTGGGGAAGTGATTCATCAAAAAGTTCATTTGGTCGGCGATGATGTTTTTGTTTTGCAAAAAGATGTATTCCGCGTAATTCGGTGCAAAGGGAATGGCCAGCAGGCGCATGTTGGCTTGCAACGGTGTGCGGTCGGCTTTGTGGTTGTTACATCTTTTACAAGAAGTCACGACATTGGTCCAAGTGTCTTTACCGCCTTGAGATACCGGGGTGACATGATCACGGGATAACTCATAGCGGCCAAAGACTTGGCCACAATACAGGCACAGGTTCTGATCCCGTTTGAACAAAGTTTGGTTATTCAAAGGGGGCACGTATCGAGCCAGTTGTTTGTGCAGGTGGTTGTTGTAGCCTTTGGTGCCGATGATGGCAGGGATGTCGCAGTGACTTTGTTTGCCGGAGAGGGCATTGATACCGCCGTGGAGGCGGATAAGGGTTGGGCCAAATTGGTATTGCACCATATCCAGGGCAATGAGTTTGGCTACTTGTTCACAATTAAGCCATTCTAATGGCATACCCGATGCATCAGTTCTGAGGGTTTGATGCGACCCAAGGTGGTGACGATTAATCAACTTTCTCCTCAAGTGGTTTATATAATTACAAACCACCTTGGAATAAATTGCAAGCGTTTCAAAGGCCTGTCATACAAAAATCATGGGCATTTCACATTATTTTAATAAAACCGCGGATGTTTATTCATCAAAACAAAGACGGATGTCGGTTGCTGTTGAGCCAGTCGACCAACTGTAGGCGCTTTTAGGCGGGCCCAACAACACAGCTAAAAAACGTGTTGGGCTTCACTGGCGTTTAGCCCAACCTGCCTCAGATTTGCAGGGTTGAATATACCTTACCCCACCAACATCCCAGCCATGGTGGCAGAGAATAAGGAGGCCAGGGTGCCGCCAAGCAGCGCGACCATGCCGAATTTAGACAGGGTTTTGCGTTGTCCGGGCGCCAATGAGCCGATGCCGCCGACCTGGATGCCGATGGAGGCAAAATTAGCAAAGCCACAGAGCATGTAGGTGGCCATCAGGATGGATTTGTCGTACATCAGGTGAACCTGGTTGCTGGTGTCTTTCAAGGTGGCCAGGTTTTCATAGCCGACAAATTCACTGGCAATGATTTTCACGCCCAGCAATTGACCGAGCATGGTGATGTCTTCGGTGGCTACACCAATCAGCCACATCAAAGGTGCGAACAAATAGCCCAACAAAAATTCCAGCGACAAAGCTTGGTAATCGGTATTGGCAGCGATCACTTCATTCAAACCCACCCAGCTGCCAATCGCACCCAGGCCGTAATTGATCATCGCCAGGAAGGCAAAGAACACCAGTAACATGGCGCCAACATTGAGGGCCAGTTTCAAACCTTCGGTGGTGCCATTGGTCAAGGCATCGAGTACATTGGAGCCGACTGAGTCGTGACTGATTTCAATGTTGGAGTTGATTTCATCGGTTTGTGGGTACAGCATTTTGGCCACCACGATGGCGCCGGGAGCAGCCATTACCGAAGCGGCTAACAGGTGTTTGGCGTAGAACTGGCGCATGACTTCGTCCTCACCACCCAAAAAGCCCACATAAGCTGCCAGTACTCCGCCAGCCACGGTGGCCATGCCACCAATCATCACCAACAGGATTTCAGATTTGTTCATGGCTTCAAGGTATTTCTTGATCATCAACGGTGATTCGGTTTGGCCGAGGAAAATGTTACCAGCCACGGACAAGGATTCGGCACCGGATATTTTCAGCGCTTTGGTGAGTAGCCAGGCCAGGCCTTTGACGATTTTTTGGATGATACCCAAGTAAAACAGCACTGAGGTCAAAGCCGAGAAGAACACGATGGTGGGCAGGATCATCACCGCAAAGTTGACCAGTGGCGATTCAATTTCGCCGCTGCCAAATGAACGGAATAAGAAGTTTGTGCCTTCCTTGGTGAAGTCCATGATCAGGATAAAGAACTTGCCAATGGCATCGAAGATACCGCCAACAAAGGGCACATAAAGTACACCAATGGCCAGAATCAGCTGCATGCCCAAGCCAACGCCGACCACTTTCCAGCTGATGGCTTTGCGGTTGGCACTGAAGGCGTAAGCAATGGCGACCAAAGTCATCATACCGATGGCCCCGCGTATCAATGACTCAAGAGAAAACCCCGCTGAAGGAATGATGTCCATGTTCTACCCACTTTTTGATTATCAAACCCGTTGATTATAGTTGAATGGCCTTGGGACTTCATTCACTTTTATCAATGACAAAACTGAAAGCGGCCACGGCGGCCATGAATATGAATGAGTCTCCCTCTGATCAGCTTTCGCTGACCAGCCAGGAGACATGCGGCAGGAATGGCCTTGGGACTTCATTCATTAAATTGAGATGTCATTGCAACGACTGCATGGATGCAAGAGGTAGAGTCGATACAGGATCAGAGACCGAGCAACGTGAAGCATACTCAAAACCTATCGCCGTCATTGCGAGCAGCGCGAAGCAATCTCAAACAGATTGTCCAAATCTTTATTAAAATATGTTCGCCATGAGGAGGTTGCCGCGCCACTTCGTGACTCGCACTGATGGGTTTCTATGGGAGATTGCCACGCTTCGCTCGCAATGACGGGTTTGTTTGGGAGGTTGATTAAAGGCTCCTGCCTTTAACCCAGCGGGTCGCTTCGCGTGGTAAAACGGCTGTCCTCGGCAATTGCTCCTGCATCGCCTAAAGCGCCTAATGTTGGTGCACTAATAACTGACTTCCTGTCAGGATGCCGTTTGATGCCGCGCCACTTCGTGACTCGCCATGACTGTTGGTTTGGGAGGTTCCTCCACTCATTTAATGCGGTCGGAATGACCCATTTTTGATTGGGTTTACTGGTAGATTTTAAGTACAGGATTAGCGCCTTGCCAATAAACCAAATCAGCCACTTCGGTGGTGTTCCACAACACCGCTTCGGCGGTTTTGCCGACTTCCAGGCTGCCTTTTTGATCATCGAGCCCCAATGCCTTGGCGGCGTTGATGGTCACGCCACGGATGGCTTCTTCAACGGTTAAGCCGAATTGGGTGCAAGCCATGTGCAGGCATTGCAGCAGGTTGGTGGTGGGGGCGGTTCCGGGATTGCAATCGGTGGCGATGGCCATGTCGACACCGTGTTTGCGGAACGCTTCAATCGGCGGTTTTTGGGTTTCTTGTAGCGCGTAATAGGCATAAGGCAACAAAGTAGCCACGGTGTCACTTTCGCCCATGGCCCGGATGCTGTTTGTGGACGTGTACTCAACATGATCAGCAGACAAGCCACCAAATTCAGCCACCAAGCCGGCACCGCCCAGATCACTGAGTTGGTCAGCGTGCAGTTTAACCGGTAAGTCCCAGCGGGCCGCAGCTGCAAAAATTTCACGGGTTTCATCGGCACTGAAACCGATGCCTTCGCAAAAAGCGTCAACGGCATCGGCCAGTTGTTCTTTGGCCACTTGTGGAATCAAGGTTTGGCAAATCAAATCCACGTAACCTTGTCGGTCATCCTGGTATTCAGGTGGTATGGCATGAGCAGCCAGCAGTGTGGTGATCACTAGCATGCCGGTTTGGGTGCCGGCAGCCCGAGCCGCGGCCAGCATTTTCAGCTCATTGTCGATATCAAGCCCATAACCGGATTTGATTTCCACAGTCAGCACGCCCTGTGATTTGAGGTGTTCCAATCGACCAACACAAGATGCCGTTAAGTCTGCTAAAGAAGCTTCGCGGGTGGCTTTAACCGTGGACAAAATGCCACCACCGGCTTGGGCAATCTCGGTGTAACTGGCACCTGCCAAGCGCATCGCGAATTCATTGGCGCGTGAGCCAGCAAACACCAAGTGGGTGTGACAATCAATCAGCCCCGGCGTGACCAATTGCCCCTGGGCATCGATGGTGTTTTGGCTGTCATACAAATCAAGCAAGCTGGCCTGACCCACCGCTTCAATGCGCCCTTGATTACCCACCAGGACCCCGTTTTCAACCAGACCATAGGGATGGCCATTGTCTGCACAGGTCACCAATTGGGCACCATGAATCAACAAATCGCAGTTTTTTTTCATTGAGTTCCCGCTCGCTTTGGCCTACAGTTTGAGAGTCAGTCATTATCGTAAATTCAACGGACAATGAACAGTTATTTTTTAAAATCGGCCTTGTTGCCCAGTGGTTGGCAGGCCGATGTCAGGGTCACCACCGACCAGGGTTTTTTCACCGAAATCACCACTGATAGCTCGGTACAACCGGGCGATGAGGTGTTGGATGTGGTGATACCGGCGCTGCCGAACATCCATTCGCATGTGTTTCAGCGGGCCATGGCCGGCTGCACCGAATACAAATCGGCTGGTCAGGACAGCTTCTGGTCGTGGCGGGAATTGATGTACCAACTGGCCAACGACCTCGATGCCGAGGATTTGTATCGCATTGCTAAAGATTGCTACGCTGAAATGCAAGCGGCTGGCTATGCATCGGTCTGTGAGTTTCACTACGTCCACCGCGATTTAAAAGACCCTGATAATTATTACCGCCATGCTGAAGTGTTGTTGCAGGCAGCCGCTGAGGTGGGTTTACCGATAACCCTGATGCCGGTGTTGTATGCGTTTTCAGCGGTTGGTGAGCAGCCATTGCATGCCGAACAAAAACGCTTCGAGTTGAGCGTCGATGAGTATTTGGACTTGTGGCAGCACCTACAAAAGAAATTACAGCCAGCGCAAACCTTGGGTCTGTGTTTTCATTCGATCCGAGCGGTGAGCCAACAGCAAATGCAGCAGCTGATTGAGGCGGTACCTCAAGACACCCCCATTCATATTCACATTGCTGAACAACAAGCCGAGGTGCAACAGGCACTGGACCATTATGGTTTGCGGCCGGTGCAATGGTTATTCAAACATTTTGAGGTCAATGAACGTTGGTGTTTGGTGCATGCCACACATCTGGATGATGATGAAGTCAAACAACTGGCAGCCAGCGGTGCTGTGGCTGGTCTTTGTCCATTGACGGAAGCCAACCTGGGTGATGGTATTTTTCCCATGCCAGCGTATCAACAAGCGGGGGGCCATTGGGCCATCGGCTCTGACAGTCACATTGAAATCAATCCGGCCAGTGAGTTGAAAATGTTGGAATACAGTCAACGCTTACACCACCAGCAACGCAACGTATGCTGTGATGCAGCCCAACCCCATGTGGGCACGTGGATGTGGTTACAAGCCGTGGCTGCAGGTAACCAGATCAGTGGTATGCCAGTGGCGGGATTGGCGGTCGGTCAACCGGCAGCAGTCATCAATTTAACAGCTGAATCTAATGACCTGCAGGCGCCTCAGGTGCTGGATGGCTGGGTCTTTTCTGACCGCACTGAATACAACAGCCGGAGGTTGTGATGCGGGTTCGGTGCAATGAATTAATGGCAGTTGCACTGAGATGCCATGATAGAATGCCTCACCATGAGCTCGGCAAACAACATCCCTGAAAACATAGTGCTGGTTGGTCCCATGGGTGCCGGTAAAACCACCGTCGGTAAACAAATGGCCAAACGTCTGGGCAAGGATTTTGTGGATGTCGATCAGGAACTAGAAAAACGCACTGGTGTGTCGATTAACCTGATTTTTGAAATCGAACAGGAGGCGGGATTCAGGGCCAGAGAAACCTTGATGCTCAAAGAACTACTCGAACGAAAAAATTGTGTGATTGCCACCGGCGGTGGCATCATCATGAGTGATGAGAACCGCGCGCTGTTACAACAGACCCAAGGCCTGGTGGTGTACCTTAAAACCGAAGTCAAACACCAACTCAAGCGCCTGGCGAGAGACAAACAACGGCCCTTATTACAAGGTGGTGGTCGTCGCGAACGGTTGTTAAACCTGGCGCGCACGCGCAATCCACTGTACGATTCGGTGGCCGATGTGGCCTTTTCCAGCGGCCGCACCAGCTCCTATGGCATGGCCCAAAAAATTGTTTCACACCTGCTCAACCTCAGCCCCAAAAAAGCCAAACATCATGACCCAAAGCACCCAAATTGACATACAACTGCCAGGCAGATCCTACCCCATCGTTATTCACCCCTCGCAATTCGATTTGTCGGCCATTAAGGACCTGGTAAGTGGTCGCAAAATCATGGTGGTGACCAATGAAACGGTGGCACCTTTGTATGCGGCCCAAGTGATGGCTTTGTTTGACGGACAGCCGGTATTTCAATGCGTGTTACCAGATGGTGAACAACACAAAACCGTGGCCAACTGGCAAACCATTCTGGATGCCCTGGCTGCCCACCAATTCAACCGCACCGACCTGTTGGTGTCATTGGGTGGTGGGGTGATTTGTGACATGACCGGCTACGCGGCGGCCAGCTGGATGCGTGGCATGGATTTCATTCAAATACCAACCACATTGTTGTCGCAAATCGATGCTTCGGTGGGCGGTAAAACAGGCATCAACCACCCCCAAGGCAAAAACATGATTGGGGCTTTTCACCAGCCTCGGGCCGTGATCATCAACGTCAGTACCCTGGCGACATTACCCGATCGCGAGTTCAATGCCGGAATCGGTGAAGCCATCAAATACGGTGGTATCAATCAGCCGGCGTTTTTTCAATGGCTGGCTGATCAGGCTGCAGCCATCAACAGCCACCAACCCGATGCCTTACAGTCGCTGATTGCGCAATGTTGTCAGTTCAAAGCCGACATCGTTGAACAAGATGAAACCGAGCAGGGGGTGCGGGCTTTGTTAAACCTAGGACACACCTTTGGGCATGCCATCGAGACCGCGACCCATTACCGTTATTTACACGGTGAAGCCGTGGCCATTGGTATGGTCATGGCAGCCACCTTGTCGGCGCAATTGGGACACTGTTCAATGGATATACGAAAAAGGCTCGAAAACTTGTTGCAAGCCTTTGATTTGCCCATTAAGCTGAATCAAGAAACGTCTGCACAAACGCTATTGGAATTGATGAAATCAGATAAAAAAGTGATCAATGACCAACACCGACTCATCCTGATGAAAGGCATGGGTCAGGCCTTCATAGCTGAAGGTGTGAGTGATGCTGAAATCTTACATGCCATCAACACGGTACTCAACAGCTGAATGATCCCCATGCACCACAACAAGCTTACCCCAACCCACCTGTTGCTGTTCATTCTGCTTGGTGTGTGTGGTGCATTGATGGCTTCTGCTCAAGACCAGGAAGACCCGCCTGCGGCCAACGAAATCATTTGTTTTGCAGCCCAACAAAAGTGGGTGTGCGCGCCGGCCGATCAAAAACAACAGGCCCATGACAAAGCCATGCGCCTGGCACGTGAACAGTCCACAGAAAAAATTGATTCAAATGAATCAAGAGACCCGGCAGAGGTGCAAGCCATGCCAGCCAGTCCTGATTTTGAGTCAGTGGTGCAGGAACAACCTGCCAACAGCAATCAGCCCATGACCTTAGCAGATGCGGTCAAAGATTTTATGCCGCGAGAAGATGTGGCCACCGACACCGATGTGGCTGCTGTTGATACAGCCGAAGAAGTCGTCCCTGAAGCAATTAATGAACCAGCGATTGAAACGACGCCAGCAACTGATTCTCCAGCTGTTAGTGATCAATCGCCAATGACTCAGTCAGCAACTACCCAGCCCGCTCAAGCTGATGCGAATACAACCTCTGAAGTTCCAGTATTTCAAACCGCCCCCAATGATTTTGATCATTGGCAATTGTCCTATGCTGATCAATGGACTTTTCAGGTGGTGGGTACCTCCAATCGCCATCAGCTGGATGCTTTTGTCATCCAACATGGTTTACAGGATCGCAATTACACCATTGCCAAAACACAGGCCAATGGCGCGGATTGGTGGATTGTTTTAACCGGACTGTATGACAGCCGGGAAGCAGCTTTGAGTCAACGTGATCAATTGCCAGCTGCACTGGCTGATGGCGCCTGGGTGCGCCAAGTTAAAACCATAGTCGGCCAGGCCGATCGTTGAGTAGGTGTTATATGAGTAATCGCTTTACCACCACTGACAGCTGCCTCTTGGTGATCGATGTACAAGGTCGGTTGGCTGAATTGATGCATCAAAAGCAGGCGCTCTATCATCACCTTTCGATCATGATTCAAGCGGCCCAAGTACTCAAACTGCCGATTCACTGGTTTGAGCAGTATCCCAAGGGCCTGGGTTCTACCCAGCCAGGCATCAAATCCTTGTTGGAAGGTGCCCAAGCCAGCTACCACGAAAAAATGACATTCAGTGCTTGTGGCACCGATGGTTTTCAAGCATTCTTAGATCGATCCAATCGCAGGCAGTTCATCGTTACTGGCATTGAAGCACATGTTTGCGTCTACCAATCGGTGCTGGATTTGCTGGCCATGGGACACCCGGTCAAGGTCAATCAACAAGCGGTTTCATCGCGCCTCAAAAGCAACAAAAAACTGGGTCTGCACAACATGCAACAAGCCGGAGCTGAACTGACCAGCACCGAAATGGTTTTGTTTGAACTGATGCAAACCGCAGAACACCCAAACTTCAAAACCATATCAAAACTACTGAAGTAATCCTGCTTAGGTATGTCAGTATTGAGTGGCACCCAAATGGTGTAATGGCTGGTCGTCACCCTGCAAAAGTTGCGTGTCAAACAGTTTTTTCACTTAACTTATGGTCCGGCTAATTTATGAGGAATGGTTCACAAATTAAAAATAAAACATTCACTGTGGGTTCAGCTTTCACTGTTTCATCACTGCCTCATTTCTACCATGGATATCCACTTAACAACGAGATTACCCATGAACTTATCCAACACCAAAAAATTGAAACTCAAAGCCCTTTCTGTGGGTTTGATGACCATTCTGTCAACCTCCGTGGCCTGGTCCTCAAGTCACCGAGAGGCCCCATACATCACCAACTTTCCCAAGCTGGATGGCACCGACTTTTATGTCTTTAACAGTTACGAGCCTGGCAAAGAAGACTACGTCACTTTGTTGGCCAATTACCAACCAGTACAAGCGGCCTATGGTGGACCCAACTACTTTACCCTGGATTCAAATGCCTTGTACGAAATTCACATTGACAACGACGGTGATGCCGTAGAAGACATCAGCTTCCAATTCACCTTTTTCAATGAAGTTCCAGAATCCGGTGTATTGAGCCTTCCCATCGGATCGGGTGAAAACCAGAAAGAAGTCTCTGCCGTTTTACGTAATGTCGGTGGCATCTCTACCGATGGTGCGCCAGGGTTGAATTACGTGGAAAGTTATGTGGTTAGGCAAGCGGTGAATGGCCGCAATTCCGGTCAAGGCGGATTTTTGTCCAACACTGATGATGGTACTGAACGATTTGGTAAACCTTTTGACTACAGTGGTACCAAAACATTTGGAGGCCAAGGCAATTATGAAACCTATGCCAACAGTTTTATCCACGAAGTGAATATTCCGGGTTGTAATCAAACTGGTCAGGTCTTTGTGGGACAACGTTTGGAAGGCTTTAAAATTGCTTTGGGAGAAATTTTTGACTTGGTCAATTTTGTCCCAGTTGAAGGTGACAGCAGTCCGGGTGCTGGAGACGGTGATGGATTTCCAGGTGGCATCACCCAGGATCCAGATCGCAATGTATTAGATAAGAGTAATGTCACCACACTGGCGCTAGAGATTCCTAAAGCTTGTTTAACAGGAGATGGCAATGGCGTGATAGGTGCTTGGACCACATCAAGCATGAAACGAGTGAAAGTGGTTAACCCCCAACCAACTTTAGATAATCAAGAGTTTGGTGTCGGTTCATTCACTCAGGTTTCGCGTTTGGGCCAGGTCTTGGTCAATGAGTTGTTCATTGGTTTTGATGACAAAGATTTATTCAATGCCAGTGCACCCAAAGACGATGGACAGTTTGCAGACTACGTAACACATCCCGTGTTTCCGGCCATTGTGAACTTGTTGTTTAAAGATGCCGTTAACAGCACTTTAGGCACCAACATTGCAGATTTGGCACCAACTAACATTCCGCGTACCGACTTGGTAACGGGATTTTTAACTGGTTTCCCAGGGGTTAACCAATTGTCGCAGGTAACACCCTCTGAAATGGTGAGGTTGAACACCGGCATTCCAGCCACGCCAAAAGCTTCACAAAGTAACCTTGGAGTCGCTGCTGGTGATCTGGCAGGATTTCCAAATGGCCGAAGACCTGGCGATGACACCGTAGACATTGCTTTGCGTGTGGCCATGGGAGCCTTGTGTCATGATTTGCCGTTGGGCGCCAATGGTGCCGGCGTGAATTTAGGCTTATGTACGCCAGCGGATGCACCCATTGGTAATGTGCCATTAACTGATGGTGCGCCGGTATCGGCCGCTGATTTTAACAGCAGTTTTCCGTATTTGTTGAGACCGTATGCCGGTTCTCCTAACAATGCAGCCATCCCAACACCCAGTAACTGATAGGACGACACAGGGCAGCAAAGGCTGCCCTGTGTCACCTGATTCAGTGATGCAATCAACATGAAATATTTTTATATAACTTTGATGTGGATGACCGTCACGTCACTCCATGCCAAACCTTACCTTCCCAATGATGATGCCGTGTTGCTGAAGTTGGATAAACAAAAAGTCCTTGCCATCAAACAGGCCAGGGCAGTCTCTTCTGTTTCAGCAGCCAAAGGACTGGCACGCCAATTCATTCTGAAAGCCAGTGAACCAGGTTACAGTGACCAATACCGGCAGGCTGAACAAGTCTTGGCAAACCATGTCCACAATCGATCAGATGTCGAATTATTGTACATGTGGGCCCAGGTGCTACAGCACAACCACCAGTTCAATGAAGCCCAAACTCAATTGCGTACTGTCCTTGAACAACACCCCAATCACCCACCGGCGCACCTGATGGCTGCGCGGATGGCTTTGATTCAAGCTCGACCACAGGTGGCACAAAGTCATTGTCAAAGCCTGATAGGTCAACTTGACATCATGACCGTTGAAATTTGTCTCTTGGAGGTCAAAAGCTATCAGGGACATTTACATGAAAGTTATGCACGACTCAAATCCATTTTGACAGCGTCAAACCCTTTACCCGAAACACACCAATTGTGGGTCACTTTGATGGTGACTGACATGGCCATCAGGTTATCTGACATGGAGGCTGCTGCTGAGCACTTGGCAGTTTATCCGGACTTCAATAACATCAACTACCTGGTTACCTGGAGCGATGTCAAATTGGCTTTAAACCAAGGCCATGAGGTGCAAGCAAAACTGGCCTCACTGACATCAACAGGGCTTGAAATAGAAAACAGTCTGGTGTTGCGGTTGGCAATAGCAGAGCACCAGCTCAATGCCCAAACTGATACCCATAAAAATCATTGGCAAAACGTCTTAGCGCTGCGCATGGCCCAACTTCAGGAGCGCAACGAGAAACTGCACCCCAATGAACTATCAAGGTACCATTTAACCCTCAAACCAGACCCAGAAAAGGCCTTACATTGGGCCCAAATTAATTGGCAGCAAGCCAAAGAACATCAGGACCGGTATTTGCTGGAAAAAGCCCAAGCAAAAGTCCAGGAGATGATGAATTGAAAATCTTCAAACAATTCCTGTTTATTTGTTGTCTCCAACTGCTGACCAATCCAGCTGATGCCCATCAAGTCAGCACAGCGTACTTAAACCTTCAAGGTACATCGTCAGAATCAATCCAAGTTCAATACCAAATCAGGTTAGTGGACTTGGTGCCTGACATTGAACTCGATTTGGATGGCAACCATGAAATCACATGGGCCGAAGTTAAAGCTTCTCGACTGGCCATCAATGACTGGCTGACCGAGCGCGTGGTCATCAGTCAACCAGCATCTCAGTGTGTGAGTGATGGCGAACCCAAGCTGCAAATGGACGAACACTTCAGTGCCCCATATTTGGTGCTTGAATGGTCGATTATTTGTGGCCTGGGTCAACCATTAAACCTTCACTATCAGGGTGTTTTTGAACACCATCCAGAACACAAGTTGATTGTCAGCTACCACCTCAATGACCTGTCAAACAGCCGCATTTTAACCCAAGATAAGCCACAGCTGGACATTCAACCTGATGGTTCAAATCATTGGGATACATTCAAGGAATTTACGGTACAAGGGGTGATTCATATCCTGATTGGCTGGGATCATATTTTGTTTTTGCTGACCCTGCTGTTGTCGGCAGTGCTGGTCAATCCGTCAGGAAAAAACCATTCAGTTAGACAGTCGTGGTGGCAGGTAGTGGGTCTGGTCACGGCCTTTACGCTTTCACATTCTGTCACCCTGGTGTTGACTGCCATGGATGTTTTGTCGGTGTCCAGTCGGTGGGTAGAATTGATCATTGCCTTCACTGTGGCCATCGCTGCCCTGAACAACATCAAACCCTTCATTGGCAAGATGGTGGCAGTCACTTTTCTGTTTGGTTTGGTGCATGGCATGGGGTTTGCCGGTGTTTTGGGTGAGCTGGGTCTGCCAGCGGAAATGAAATGGTTGCCGGTTCTCGCTTTCAATCTGGGTGTGGAGTTGGGGCAGTTGTTGTTGGTGCTGTTGATGTTCCCTGTTTTGCTGTGGATTAACAGCCACTCACGTCATGCACACAAGGTTTTCAAAACCTTGTCGGTTGTGATTTTATTGATGGCCCTGGTGTGGATGGTGCAAAGGTATTAGGTCCTGGGTTAGTGACCACGCCAGCAGGGATGCCTTTGAAAGCATGTGATTGTCAATGAAATGCCGTTATAATGGGCGGTTTAATCACATCAGTCAGAATACATGCAACTAAACCAGGACTTCATGCTGTTAAACCGCAAAGGCCAATCAATGGTATCGCAGATATCGGGGGTTGCGGCGCCGTTGGTGATTCATGAGCCCGATGTGTTGTTGTTGTCTTATTTTTTGGCTGATCAAGACCCGCAGCAAGCCAGTCAGGAATTCATTAATCACCCATGGATAAAAAGCTGGATTCCCAATATCCAGATTCAAGGTGTGACTCAACGCTTGCAACAAATGCAACAAGCTGGGTTATTTGCTGAATCACAGGCACCCAATGAGGGTTTGACTTTACAGCCATTGGCTCAAGTGGCAGTCGATGAGCTGACTTTACCGGATGAACTGAGTCTCAGCAGCAACAGTGCCATTTCTTTTCACCGCGACGGTTTTTTTGCTTGTACACCCGATGGCGTACCCTGCGTATTGCCAACGAGTTGGGTGATCTTGATGTTGGCTTTTGCTGATGGCAAGGACTGGCGACAGGTGGTCGAAGAAAAACAGTTCATGTTTGATGAGGCTCCTGAAGACATTTTGAAGACACTGTTTCATCATAAGTTGTTGATTCAACGCAAATGCAGCGGCCAAGCACAAACAGATGAACCCGCTGAATTTGCTGAAGTGGTGGCCGAAACCAGTACCAAACGTTGGCAAGACATTGAGCCCGATGGACGCATTCCGGTTTATTTTGTGCCCCACATGGAGAACCATTTCCCACTTGCCTTGGGCATCATTTACAGCGCCCTGGAGAACCACCAGGACGGTGCCTTGATGGATCGATTTCAGTTGATTCCCATCACTTACATGAGCCCCAATGATTTATTGAACGGACCTTATCGCAAGTTCCGCACCGGGGTGTGGCTGTTTTCTAATTACATGTGGTCTATGGATGTGAACCTGCAAGTCAGTCAGGCCATCAAAGGGCACGACCAGAAAAACCTGACCATTCATGGCGGCCCGAGTACTCCAGAATACCCCAAGGCCAGCCAGGATTTTATGGCTGCACACCCTTCGGTAGATATTGCGGTTCATGGTGAAGGTGAAGTGGCCATCACCGAAATCTTTGAACAAATTCAACGCAGTGCGGAAGGTGAGATCACCTATTTACAGGAAGCCTTGTCTGAGGTGACTGGCATCACTTTCAGAGACAAGCTGTTGAGCGGTTTGGTCAGAACCCCTTCGCGCCAGCGCATGGCCGCGCCAGATGATGTGCCATCGCCGTATTTATCCGGCTTGTTTGATGTTTATGATGGCCGCGTAGAAGCCGCCATCATTGAGTCCAATCGCGGCTGTCCGTTTGGTTGTACCTTTTGTGATTGGGGCTCTGCCACCAACCAAAAAGTCAGAAAATTTGACCTTGAGCGGGTCAAAGATGAAATCGAATGGATTGGCAAAAACAAGGTGCGGGTGATTTGGATTGCCGATGCCAATTTTGGTCTGTATGACCGCGACATTGAGTTGTCGCAGTTCATTGTTGATTGCAAAGAAAAGTATGGTTACCCGCAGGAAGTGGTGGTGAATTACACCAAAAACTCAACCTGGCGACTGGTGGAAATCATCAAGGTCTTCACCGCTGGCGGCATCATCAGCCAGGGCATCATATCGATCCAGACCACCGATGAAAAAACCCTGGAAGTGATTAACCGCAAAAACATCAAAACCGAAAAGTACGATGAATTAACCAAGGTTTTTTATGATTTGAAATTGCCACTGTCTACCGATTTAATGATTGGTCTGCCGGGCATCACGGTCGAAGCCTTCAACAATGATTTGCAGCGTTACATTGATATGGATGTTTCGGTCAAAGCCTACCCCACCCAATTGTTACCGAACAGCCCGATGGCTGACCCCGACTACATTGAAAAATACCAGATCAAAGTTGACGCGCAAGATTTTGTGATTTCATCGTACAGTTTCACTGAGCAGGATTTGAAGTGGATGAAGGGCATGTACCAAATATATACCATGGCCGATGGCTATTCACTGCTGCGCTATGTGATTCGTTATTTGCAATGGGAACATGACATCAGGGCCGTTGATTTTCTGCAGGACCTGTTGCGTTTTGTGCGTGACCATCCCAATCAGCATCCACAAATCTCATGGGCGGTGCGGTTCTTCAATCAAGACAAGTGCATGCCTGGTGGCTGGTCGCTGTTTTATCAGCAAGTGGCTACCTACATTGAAAACCAATACGGTATTCATGGTGACAGTGGTTTGGACACCATTATCCAAGTCAACCAGTTGTGTATGCCGGATGACACCAAAACCTACCCACTACAAGTCAAGCTGGCGCATGATTTCACGGCCTATTTTGCCGCCAAGGCCAGCCAGGCTGATCACAAGGACAAGCCCTTAACTGATTATCCGCCTGCGCAGTTCCATGTCTCTGACCCCAATTCCATGGTCAGCATCGATTTGGATTATTTGCAGTACGACTCACACCAGTATTTTTGGGAGTTACATTCAGAAGTTTCGCGGCCCAAGTCTGTATCAGAGTTCGCCGAGACCTGACTTCTGGCACTTCGATTTTAATCACTTTACTGCTATTTTAAATATAGGTCATGGTGGCATGACCAAGGCAATGAGGTGGTATTTATGATTGAAGCATTTGTGGGTATTTTGATTTTATTGGTGGCGTTGAAGCTGCTGTTCTGGGTGTTCGTGCTGTTGTTCAGTCCCTTAATCCTGATTGGTGGCATCCTGCTCTCCATCTTCCTGTTGGTGTTTTTATTCGTTGGCGGCGCTTTCTTGCTGCTGTTCAAGATTCTGCTGTTACCGCTGTTGTTGATTCTGTTGTGGCCTTTTTGTTGGTCTGCTTAACCTGAATGGCTGATATCAAAAACTACTTTCACCGGCAACTGTTCCGACCTTTCTCACCTGGAGCGCCAAACGGTGGCTGTTTAGAACCTGGTTGCGCTGGTCATGTGATGACCAGCGACAAATCAAATTCAGACAATCAGGATTACTGATCTAAGCTGAATTCAATGGTTTGGGTGACTTGAAAAGGCACGGCCTGACCATCGATTATTTTCGGATAAAACTGCCACTTCTTCAGGGCTTTCAGGGTTTCGGTATTAAATACCCTGGCTGGTTTGGCGGCCAATACCTCAGCGGCTGACACTTGGCCAAATTCATTCACATGAATCAGCACTTTGACCCAACCTTCGGTTTTGTTCATCATTTCACGGGGTGGGTACATCGGCGCCATGCCGGTTTTTACCGTGCCGCCCTCACCAGTTGTGGCAACAGAACCGGGGTTCAAGCTGGGTTGGCCGATGCCTTCTAAAATATTTGGAGAGGTGTCATTGACGCCAGGAACGGGTACCCCAATACCCTCTATGGGATCACTGGCGGTGGTGGGCATGGTGGGTGTTGCTGGGGGTTGAACGACTTTGGGTTCGGTGGGTTTTTCGCGTTCTTTAGGCGGCTTGGTTTCAGGGGCGGTGATGGCTTTGACAAAGTCAAAGTTGATGTTGGTATCGGTACTGTTGATGGTGGGTTGGCTGCCACCCAATAATTTCAACATACCAACAAACAACAGGCCGGTAATGGATAATCCGATGACCCCGGAAACGGTATATCGCCAAACTTGATTCATCATATGTTCTCCTCAGTAATTTTTGTTGATGGTAAAAAGTATGACTTTTGGCCTATAAGATGGTTCAATAAAATACGCATCTTTTCGTAGATTAATTTTTAATACAGGTTATTTAAGGAGTCGGGTTACGGTTTGATTCTGAACTCAAATCGGTGGTAATACTCATCTGCGAGGAAGCGGGGTTCGATTTTATCCAGTTGGATTTGCCAATCACTGACAGCCGTTACCACCGCTTCTTCAAAGATGCCGGTAGGCCCTGCGTCCAAAATGTCAATACGAACCACTCTGCCGTCCTGGTGTAAATGAATCATGGCATCCACCCAGCCCTCTTGGCCTGACAATAAGGCATCAGTGGGGTAAACCGGGTCTGGGCCAATGACATTGAATAAGCCAGCTTCTTTGACCACTGCCTGGCTGTTGCTGCCTGGTATCAGCAACAGTTGTTGTCGAGCAGGTGCAGCCAATCGGTCAGTTTGGTCACCATCGGCCTCCTGTGAGCGCAAGTCGGTGAGCAGTTGGCGGTGATCAATGGGCAGTTTGATAGATCGTTTGGATGGGAGCTGGTAATGTTTTTTTAGGCTGTCTGAATTGATGTCCACAGAAGGCATTAAACCGGGTTGGGCGCTGACCTTGACTTGGGTGGTGAGGAAGTTGTGGTTTTGAGGATCATCCTGATTCAAGCCGATCAAGGCCATCATAAAAAACACCAGAGCGGTGGTGATGCCCAGACCGAACACAGCGGCCACAACAATTCTTTTGAACTTGTTCATCTGTATTTACTACCTCACCAAGACAACTTTACTGCCATTAATACATATTAGTTCAGTTAACTGAATGTGTACTGAATGTACTGCTGGTTGCCGAATCAAGACTGCAGGTGCATTGCGAAGTCACCAGGGGTAACCTACAATGCAAAAGTTAATTTAGGTACCAGCTGATGCCGCAAGTCATGTTATTCAACAAGCCTTTTCAAGTACTTTCGCAGTTCACTGACAGCGAGGGTCGCCAACACCTGGGCGATTTCATAGATGTCCCCGGGTATTATGCTGCTGGGCGTTTGGATTATGATTCAGAAGGATTGATGGTGCTGACCGACCATGGTCCCACTCAACACTTAATCAGTGGACAGGCAATGGAAAAAACCTACCTGGTACAGGTTGAAGGTCGGCCGGTAAAGGCACAATTGGACCGACTGCGCCAGGGCGTCTCAGTGAAAGATTATGTGGCCAAGGCGGTGGCCGTTGAAATGTTGAGTAAAAAGCCGGGTTGGTTGTGGCCCAGAACACCACCCATAAGACAGCGCAAAAACAGCCCCACCAGTTGGATGCAAGTGACGCTTAACCAAGGCAAGAACCGCCAAGTCAGGCGCATGTGTGCTGCTGTTGGACTGCCGGTACTGCGATTGATTAGAACCCGCGTGGGTCCATTCCAGTTGCATGACTTGACTCCAGGGCAATTCGTATTGAAAGATTTTTCCAACCCAGTGTAACATTTGGCTGGGTGGTCCGTTTCATCTGTATAGACAAACAAAACAGAGGTAAATATGAAGTACTTTTTGATTTTATTGTTGGCATTGACCATCACAGTTCAGGCTGGTGTCTTTGGCAGCGAAAAGGTGGCACCGGGTACCAACTCACCGGAAAAAGATTATGACACCGTCAATGGCAGCATCACTGTTGGTGATGATGCGCATGTGGATAATCTGGATACCGTCAATGGTTCAATCAAAGTCGGTGAAAATGCCATTGTCGGAAAAGTGGAAACTGTTAACGGCAGCATCAAGTTTGAAGATGGCGTCACCGCAGACCACACCGAAACAGTGAATGGATCAATCAATTTGGGCGACAAATGCCTGATCAAAGGACACGCAGAAACAGTCAACGGCTCAATCAATGCCGGCAGGGGTTGTTCAGTCGACGGCAACATGGAAACCGTGAATGGTAAGATCAGTGCCGATGCGACCCTGATAGAAGGCAGTGTGAAAACCGTCAATGGCAACATCAAGCTGGATAACGGTACAGTGGTTAATGGCGATGTGTTTATTGATAAGTCCAGCGGCTGGTTCAACACCAACAAAAAAGTACCGGAAGTTTACATTGGCGATGACGTGGTGGTAAACGGCGATTTGATCTTCAAGAAAAAAGTGAAGTTGTATGTGGCTGATTCTGCCCAAGTCGGTGAAATTGTCGGTGAAGATATTGAAGATATGTGATTTTTCAATCTGCGGCAGAAGTTGATACAGACCGCAACAATCCATATAGGCTCATTCAATTGCGATGGGCCTTTTTTTATTGCTGAATAGGTTCTTTGTTGGGTTCAGCGGCTGGAAAATGGGGTAGCCATCCAGCCACTATGGACTGCAGTTCTGCTGGATCAGCTGCATCCAGTTCTAACCACAACGAAGCCAATTTGCGCTGCGACACCGGATGCAACATGTCGGGCGCCAGATCTTGCAGCGGTTTGAGTACATATTTTCGCTTGAGAATTTCCTGGCGGGGTATTTGCACCACCCCGTCATCAATAACTAAATCATTGCTTAACAGTAGATCAATATCCAGGGTGCGATTGGAGTAACGTGGTTGGCTGCGGTCTCTGCCGTGGATGTCTTCGATGGCCTGCAGCCAGGTTTTGAGTTGGTGTGGGGTGAAGACCGATTCAATACGCACCACCAGATTGTAAAAATCCTGACCTGCAAAGCCAAAAGCTGGTGATTGATACACCGGTGAAATTTGCAGGTGACGGAAAGAACGGTGCAGGTAATACAGACAAGATGACAAGTTATGGACCCGATTGATGTTGCTGCCAAGGCCCAGGTAGTGAATGATTCTGTTCATGGTTGTTTGCATGGAAGGTGAACTGGGGGCGCTGAATTTATGTCTATTGTGTCGGAAAAAACAACACGCACTTGCTTTACAATAAGGCACATACTGTTCTGGTTTGATGGCAGCTTTTGAATCAAATCATTGTAGCAGTTTTAAACCATTAAAACCGAAAGAGAGGAGAATGTCAGTAATGAAAGTATGGCTATTGTTGTGTTTATTATTTGGAGCCATGGGCAGTCAGGCGCAAACCACCAAAGTTTTGCTTGTGGGAGATTCCTGGGCAGCTCAACAATGGGAAGATGGCACGCATGATGCCGTTTTTTTTGTCAATGGCTACCCACAATTTTTGAGTTTTGGTGATGAAGTGTCCATCAGCGGTTCCACCGCTGCCGAATGGGTGGCACCTGCCGAACTACAAAAAATCACTGATGCACTCAATGCCAACCCAGACATTGATACGGTACAACTGACCTTGGGAGGCAATGACTTTCTTGATCAATGGAACACCGGATTAACTCCGATGGCAGTGACCGCCATTCAGAACCAGATTATTGCCGATTTGCAGGTGGTGGTTGATCACATATTGGCCCACGACATTGGCATTGAAGTTATTCTGAGCTTTTATGATTATCCCAATTTTGTGGATACCACCAGTGGTTTCACCGGCATCATTTGTGCCAATTTACATAACGACCTGGGTACGCCCACTCCCACCGAACTGAACAGCATGGAGGTGATTTTTGAACAGGCCTTTGCCTCGGTGGCTGCCAGTCACCCCAAAGTCTTTCATGTCAGCCACACCGGCCTGATGCAAAACCTCTACGGCTTTCCAGACGATGGTATCCCTGCTGGGACCATTCAACCACCGGGTGATGTCAGTTTACCCAGCCCGGTCGAGTCCATGCGCATCACCTTTGGCGTAACCGATTGTTTTCACTTGCGGCCGGAAGGCTATGATGTGTTGGTACAAAACCTGTTTGATCAGTACTTTCAGTACCGTTTCGATACCATTTATAAGTCACTGTTTGAGTAACAAACACACGGCCTGAGCCGCCATGCCTTCGCCACGGCCAGTGAAGCCCAGAGTTTCGGTGGTGGTGGCTTTGATGCTAACCTGCTGTGGCTGAATGTTCAAAATTTCAGCCAGGCGGGTTTGCATGGCCTTAACGTGGGGACTGATTTTGGGTTGTTCGGCAATCAAGGTACAATCTAGGTTGCCGATGCAATGGCCCTGTTGTTGAATCAATTCATGACAATGACGCAAAAACACCACGCTGTCACAACCAGCCCATTGGGGGTCAGAGGGTGGAAAATGGCGGCCGATGTCGCCCAATGCCAAGGCACCAAGCAAAGCATCACAAATGGCATGGATCAACACATCGCCATCAGAGTGGGCCACAAAGCCTTGATTGAAGGGTATTTTGATGTTGCCCAGCATCAGGTGGTCACCCGGACCGAAGGCATGGACATCGAAGCCTGAACCAATGCGCATCACAATCGCTCCTGTTGTTGCAAAATCACAGCGGCCAAAGCGAGGTCATCGTGGCGGGTGACTTTGATGTTGGTGGCCTGGCCCATGACCATGATGGGTTTGTGGCCTTGTGCTTCCATGGCAGAGGCTTCATCGGTGATGCTGTCTGCTTCAAACACCGTCAATGCTTTCAATAAATCACCACAGCGAAACATTTGCGGTGTCAATGCCGCGTACAACGGTTTGCGATCAACGGTTTTCATCACCCGGCTGCCGTCAGTTGAATATTTGATGGTGTCGGTTAGTGGGGTGACCAGTAGGCCGCCTTGTTGCTCCGCCACACAGGCGGTGATCAAGTCTTTGATTTCATTGGCTGTCACACAGGGCCGGGCGGCGTCATGCACCAGCACCCAATCCTGGGCATCCGGTTTGATGGCTTTGAGGCCATTGCGCACCGAGTCGTGCCGTTGGCTGCCGCCGTGGGTGGTTGTTAAACTGTGTTTTGAAGGCATGGGTTGGTGAGCAGTCCAGTGTTGGTCATCAGGATGTAGCACCACGGTGATGTCGTTGACTTTGACGTGGTCAAAAGCAGCGATGCTGTGGCCTAACAAGGTGCTTGGGCCGAGTTTTTGGTATTGTTTGGGCAGTGTATTTGCCGGTTCTGATTGAGAACCAGAGAATCGCTGGCCGGTGCCGGCTGCGACGATGATGACATGGATTTTGTGTTCAGTTGTCATCTTGGGTGGGTTGGTTGATGACTTGGATAAAGGTTTCGTCAACTTTGATCATGCCCAGCTCAGCACGGGCTCGTTCTTCGATGGCATCCAGCCCGGTTTTCAAACTAGCCACTTCTGCAGCGAGTTTTTCATTGCGTTCTTTCAGTTGTTCAATTTCGGCCTGTTGGGCTGCCAACAAGACTTGTTTTTCCTGCAATTCCTTGCGCCCACCGTCACCGAAGTGTTGTTGGAACAGTGCCCACAAAATCAACAAAACCAAAATGATGTTAAGCCACTTCAACGAACAGAACCCTTACTTTAGACGCATCACATTGTAACATTATGGTGTTAAGATAGTTAATACTATGTAACGACAAAACCATGGCATAAAAACAATGATAAATATCCAATCTTTGACCAAAAACTACGGTCAAATGGTGGCGGCTGATGACATCAATTTTGAAGTCAAGCCAGGCGAAATATTTGGTTTACTCGGCCCCAACGGCGCCGGTAAATCCACCACCATCAATTGCATTTCAGGTCTGCTTAAACCCACATTAGGTGAAATCTTTATCAACCAACATTCGGTATTGAGTGATGCCATCAAGGCCAAGGCTTCACTGGGGCTGGTGCCTCAGGACTTGGCTTTGTATGAGGATTTGAATGGCCGCGAAAATTTAAACTTTTGGGGCCAAGCTTATGGCTTAAGTGGTCAGGCCTTGAACCAAAGGATTGAAGTTGTGTTGACTCAGGTGGGTCTGGAGTCACGCGCCAAAGACTTGGTGAACACTTATTCCGGGGGCATGAAACGGCGGTTGAATTTTGCTTGTGCCATCTTGCACGAACCCAAAGCGTTGTTACTGGATGAGCCCACCGTCGGTGTGGACCCACAATCCAGAGAGCATTTGTTGGCGGCTGTAGAGGACTTGAAAGCGCAAGGCACGGCGGTGCTGTATACCACCCATTACATGGAAGAAGCTGAACGGCTGTGTGATCGAATCGCCATCATTGATCATGGCAAAATCATTGCCATGGGTACGGTAGATGAACTCAGAAGCCAAATCGGTGAACGCGACCTGATTACCTTAAAAGGAGATTTTGGCCAGCCTCAAACCGAACGATTGGCTGAACGAGTTGATGGCTTCGAATTGATCGAGTGGGAAGCCGATTCGGTGCGTTTTATGGCCAACCAGGCAGCCGCACAGTTGTCTGAGATACTGGCCAGCTTTCCGGCTGGGCAGGTCAAACAAACTGCAGTACAACAAGCCAACCTGGAAAGTTTGTTCATCAAACTCACCGGGCGTGAACTGAGGGACTGAGCCATGGCCAACTTGCACATGCCAATCAAATCCGCACAGCTTCGCATCAAGCGGGTGTTACGGGAAAAATGGGGTTTGATTTCGTGGTTGGCTATTCCCGTCATCATCGTGTTTCTGATGAGTTTAATCTCTGGTTCTGGTGGTGGTCAGCTGACCGGTAAACTGTTGGTCACAGACCAAGACCAATCCAGTGTTTCACAGTTTGTCACCGGGGCTTTCAATCAAGGTCCACTGGCTGAAATTTTTACGGTGACTGAGGTAACGCCTGAGGAAGGCCGGCTGTTAATGGATGCTGGGGAAGCCAGTGCTTGGGTTACCCTGGAACAAGGTTTTGGCGATGCGTTGTTGGACAACCTACCCAGTAGCATACAATTGGTTAAAAATCCGGCGCAAAGCATTTTGCCACAATTGGTTGAAAGCTCTTTACAGTTGTTGGTTGATGCCGTTGGTTATGTACAGGTGCTGTTCGATAAAGAACTGGCTATTTTAAAGCCCATGCTGACCAATCAAAAATTCAACGACGCCGAATTGGTGATGTTGACCCTCGGCATCAAGTCACAGATAGAAAGGTTGGAGTCGACCTTGATGCCACCGCAAATCAAAATGGTTGAACAGGCTGTGGAGTCAGCCGAAGCAGCTGAACAGAAAATCACTTTTGGCTTGTTGATGTTTCCAGGTGCGATTTTTATGGCGTTGATATTCTGTGCCAATTCCTTGACAGTCTCGATGTGGGACGATGCCAAGCAGGGTGTTATTCCTCGGTTGGCATCTACCCCGGCGGCTTTGGGTGCTTATTTGAATGGTCAAGTCTTGGCTGCCGTTGTCATCCTGGGGCTGATAGCATTGTTCTTGGGTACCTTGGGCGGTTGGTATTTTGGCTTGCCCTGGATGAAATTACCCCTGACCATGGTGTGGTTGGTGTTTTCTGGCTTGGTGATTTGGCAGTTATTTGCCACCATCGCCCTGTTGATGCCCAGTGGCAAAGTGGCCAACATCACCATCAATGCCATGTTATTTCCCCTGTTGATGCTGGGTGGCAGTTTCTTTCCCATGGAAAGCATGCCGGCGTGGCTGGCCAAAGTCGGAACGTTTCTGCCCAATGGGTTTTTGCTTAAAGGCTTAAAGGACTGGCTGGTGCGCTCTGAGCCTTGGCTGGATGCCCTGATGTGGCCGATGCTTTTGGGTTTGGTGATGTTGTTGGTGTTGTGGATTTTAAATCATCAGTTAATCAAAAAATTGGTTTATAAGGTATAGGAATGGCTCATGCATAAAATTTGGTTCATAGCCCATAAAGATTTTTTATATACCCTCAAGGACAAAACGGTGTTGCTTTGGATGTTCATCATGCCCTTGGTGTTTTTTGCTTTTATTGGCAGCACCACCGGTGGTTTCAGCAGTGGTGGCTCTCAAAGTACCCTGGCCGTTTGGTATGAGGGTGATGCAGAAGATGGTGTGTTCAAGCAGATCGCCATGCGCTTGGAAGCCGATGATTATTTGTTGCGGATGTTCAGTGAAGAACAGCCACTGTATAAAGACAAATGGTCATTCGATGACTACGATCGACAGTTATGGATACCGAATGGATTGTCCACAGAGGTGGCAGCTGGCAATGAAATTGAAATCAATTACCGCATCGAAGAGGGCGGCATGGATGGTGATTACCACCAATTCAAACTCAACAAAGCCATTTACCAAACCCTGGGTGACTTGATGGTGCTGAAAAAACTGCAGCCTGAGAACTGGCAGCAGCTGGATTTTACCGCCGCCAATGAGGTCCCCAGAAACCTGTCATTATCAGTGAGTGCTGCCGGTCAACAAGAACAAATCCCTTCAGGCTATAAGCAAGCGGTTCCAGGTATTTTGGTGATGTTTATCATGATGATTGCCCTCACCAGTGGTGCCATGACCTTGTTTCTGGAGCGCAAAACCGGGGTGCTGAAGCGCCTGTCGGCAGCGCCGGTCAGTCGCCAACAGTTGATCTTTGGTAAATGGCTGGGCAAATGGTTGCTGGCCAGTTGTCAGTTGGTTTATGGCATGGTGATGGGCAGTTTGCTGTTCAGTATCCATTGGGGCGAGCATTGGTTGATGATTTTTATTCTGTTGCTCAGTTGGGCAGCGGCTTGTGCTGGTTTTTCAATCCTGATGGGCTCTTGGGCTAAAAACGAAGGTCAGATCAATGGCATTCCAGTGATTGCTTCGATGCTGTTAGCGGCATTGGGTGGTTGTTGGTGGCCAATTGAAGTGGCACCAGAATGGATGCAAAAACTGGCCATGTTTTTACCCACTGGCTGGGTCATGGACGCCTTGCATGAACTGATGTATTTTGGTGGCACCCTGGGAGATGTAATCATCCACCAGATGGGTTTGTATACACTGGCACTGGTGGGTTTGTACCTGGCGTTTACCCAATTTAAGCATGAAGTGAAATAAATTCTCACAGGTTTTAAGTTATACTGTTTCATTTATCAAAACAGGAACTGGAATATGCGTTGGAAAGGTCAACGAAGAAGCACCCGAGTAGAAGATCGCCGCGGCAGAGGTGGTGTGGTCAAAGGTGGTGCTAAGTTGTCTGGTGGGGTGATCATCTTGGCCATTGTTTTCGCTGTTATTACCGGACAAAATCCACTGTCGTTGCTGGGTGGCATGATGCAAGGCGGAACCCAGTCTGGTCAGCAGCAAGTGCAAATTCCCCAACAACAAAGTCCAGCAGACCGTGAAAATGCCGAATTTTCGTCGGTGATATTTGCTTCAACAGAAGATATCTGGACCAAAATATTCCAACAAGCGGGTCAAACTTACCAACCACCCAGCATGGTTCTTTTTGATGGTCAGGTGCAATCTCGCTGTGGTATCAACTCCGAAGCCATAGGGCCTTTTTATTGTCCCGGCGACAGCAAAGTGTATTTGTCATTAGGTTTCTTCAGACAATTGGAGCGCATGGGTGCGCCTGGTGACTTTGCTCGAGCTTACGTGATTGGACATGAAGTGGGGCATCACATACAGAACATCACGGGCACCGAGAAACAACTGCGCAATTGGCAGCGTCAAGCCAGCTCAAAAAGTGAAATCAATCAATTGTCGGTGTTGATGGAATTGCAGGCAGATTGTCTGGCCGGCGTTTGGGCTCACCACGCCAATCGCATCCAAAACATGTTGGAGCCTGGTGATGTAGAAGAAGGTTTACAAGCAGCGGCATCGATTGGTGATGACACCATTCAGTCACGGGCCGGTCGACGGGTTGATGTGGAAGCCTTTACCCACGGCTCATCAGCACAACGGGTCAAATGGCTGAAACGTGGACTGCAAACTGGTAGTTACGATTCCTGTAACACTTTTTCTGAAGGGGCATAAACCGGATTCTCTGATTGTCGTTATCCCGGACCCCGATCCGGATTGAAATGCCTGGAGTGCTTTTCAACGAAATCAATCCAGGCAGTCGGTGTCAATCGTTTGCTCAGAACCCAACTTTCGAGTCGCTTTCTTGAATCTAAGTTGTGTTCGTAAATTGCGGGCGAGCCGCCCGCGCTCCCAGTTTGCTGTCATTCTCCGTCATCCCGGACTCCGATCCGGATTGAAATGCCTGGAGTGCCTTTCAACGAAATCAATCCAGGCAGTCGGTGTCAATCGTTTGCTCAAAACCCAACTTTCGAGTCGCTTTCTTGAATCTAAGTTGTGTTCGTAAATTGCGGGCGGGCCGCCCGCGCTCCCAGTGTCACTGTCATAAAAAAAGGCCGCACTTGGCGGCCTTTAGACTTTCATCGTGAAAGAAATTATTTCTTCACTTTTTTGAACTTCAAGGTGAAACGGTCGGTGTTGCCAGACACTGAACGGCGGCCGACCTCGTATTCCAGTTCGTCATCGGCACGGTAGTGCAAATCGGAGTAATCAACCAGCTCAAATCCGGCTGCTTGGATTTCCATGATGGCTTTGACCGGGTCAAAACGGCGGCGATTTTCATCGTTTTCACCTTCCATGTGACGTCTGGTGTGGTCAACCACTCCATAGATGCCACCCATTTTCAGGGCATCCCAAGCCGCTTCATTCATCGCCATGCGACCATCATCAGCAAAATTGTGGTAATTTCTGAAGGTCAACACCATGTCGGCATTCTTGACACCCAGATCGTGATTTTCCAAAGAATAGAAACGTGCCCCTTCTTTGCGGTAGACGTTGGCATCTTCAGCGCCGATTTTGACATCAGACAGCTCATCATGTTCTTCAATTAATTTGGCAGCACGACTGGTGCCATAAGCCACGGTCAGTTCGCCTTCGTCTTTCAAGGCTGGACCCAGTAACTTGGTGTACCACCCGCCACCAGGCAACAATTCAACCACTTTCATGTCATGTTCAAAACCGAAAAACTCTAAAGTTTCAACGGGTCGGCGATTGCGGTCGCGATCCATTTCAGCTTCGGTTCGTATTTCTGACTTCATCGCAGCTTTGATTTTGTCAGCCGTGGTCATTTCGTGGTCATCGGCTTGTGCTGTCAGGGCCAATCCGGCCAACAGTGCCAGTGCAGTAAATTTTTTCATGTTGTCTCCCAATGTGGTTAAAAAAATGCAGTCAAATATTTTATCACTGAAAGGTAACGGAGAGGTGAATATTCAGAACCAAAGCAACCACGCCCTCCAGACATCAGTCGTCGGCACTGAATTTATCAGGTCCCTTGCCAGCAGTTTTTTCATACTGGCCTTTGCCCACTTTACGGTATTGGGTGAAACCGTGTTTGGCGATATTTTTTTCACTGAGGGTGGTGCCAGGCGATCCGGTGGTGCCGGTATTCAAATGCACCGCGGTGATGATCTTTTTAATCGGTTGATCGCATTCAGGGCACGCTGTCAGCGGTGCATCAGCCAGCTTCTGCATCACTTCAAAAGGCAACACACAGTGTGCACAGCAGCGGTCAATATCAGTGGTTTGGTAAGTGTATAAAGGCATCAGCAACAAAAAAGCACCAGTTGATCACTCAATCTGGTGCTTTTGATTCATTTTTGCAAGGGTTTAGTGCACCCCATGCATGCCTTTTTTCAGGATGGGGGTGATGAGCAGCATGAATACCCCAGCACCGATACCTAACCACATCAAGAAATTAAACAATTCAGAATACTTGGCCACTTGCTCAGCCATGGTCATGGTGTCAGCATCGTTGCCATCGAATGCGGCGAATTTTGACAATCGGGTGGCCAACGTTTCTGACAAGGCTGTGGCCAGAAACCAGGTACCCATGGAGAAGCCAACAATCTTGCTTGGGGCCAACTTGGTCACAGCCGATAGGCCAACAGGAGACAGTGCCAATTCACCGGTGGTGTGTAGCAAGTAAGCCAACACCAACCAAATCCATGCCACCTTGCCCGATTGCTCAGGCATGGTAGCACCCAATACCAGGGCGCCAAAGCCGAGACCGGCTTGAATCAGACCCAGACCAAACTTGGCAGGTGTGGATGGTTCCAAGTTGCGTTTTGACAACCAAACCCACAACCAGGCAAACACAGGAGCCAACAAGATAATGAAACCGGCATTCAATGAGCCAAACTGTGAAGCTTTCGCTTCCCAACCGAAGATGTTGCGATCCATAGCCCGATCAGCAAAAAAGGTCATACTGGCACCAGCCTGTTCAAACAGGGCCCAGAATACGATGGTGGAAGCAATCAATACAATCAGGACAAAAATCCGGTGACGCTCAACAGGCGTGGATTTTTTGAAAGCATAAAACATCAGGAATGATGCGGCAGCTGCCAGGAACACCCACTGGCCTGAATGCACCCAGACTTCTCGTTGAACCACAAACCAAACCAAAGGCAAGGCCAAGATGCTCAGTAAGTAAATGGTCCATTCGACATTTAGTGGGCCAACCACTTTTTTCTTCAATTTTTCAGGTTCAGACGGTTCGGCATGGCCATGCAGGTATTTTTGACCATACAAAAACATGATTAGACCGAAGAACATACCAATACCAGCTGCACCAAAGCCATACCCCCAACCATAAGTTTCACCCAACCAGCCACACAGCAAGGTGGCGGTGAATGAACCGATGTTGATGCCCATGTAGAAAATGGTGAAGCCAGAATCGCGTCTGGGGTCATTCTCTGGGTAGAGTTTGCCGACAATGGTCGAAATGTTGGGTTTCAAGAAACCCACGCCCATGATGATTAATGCCAGGGCCAGATAAAACACGTTCAATGCCGCCAAATCGCGGGTGATTACGCCTGCCACTTCGGTAGCCTGGTCTCCTTCAACAGCCATCAGGATGTGTCCAATAACCAGCAGAATGCCACCAAACAACACCGCTTTTCTGGGGCCGAGGTAACGGTCTGCCAACATGCCACCAATCAAAGGAATGGTGTAGACCAGGCCGGCATAGGCACCCAGAACATCCAAACCAGCTGAATCGGTGAATAAATGGTATTTGGTTAAATAAAGCAGCAGCAAAAACTTCATTCCATAGAATGAAAACCGTTCCCACAACTCAGTAAAGAAACAAACATACAGGCCTTTGGGGTGACCCCAAAGCTCATCGTTTGTTCGTGTTGCCAAATCAGCAGTACTCATAAGTTATCCTCTAATTATTGTTTTTGTATTAATAAATGCCGTGCATGCGTTTTTTCAGGAACGGTGTGATAAGCAACATAATCAAACCGGCACCAATCGGAATGGCAGTGAACACCAGGAAGAAGCCAGACAAGCCAATCGACTCATTCATGGCATCGATGGTACTGGCGGTTAAACCACCCAGTAAGTTGGCAAAAAAGTTGGCCAGGAACCACACGCCAAACATCAGGCCCAACAAGCGTTTAGGCGTCAGTTTGCTGACATAGGAAAGCCCGACTGGTGACAAACACAACTCACCGGTGGTGTGGAAGAAATAGGCAGCAATCAACCAGAACATGGATACCGAAGCGGTGCTGGCACCGGATTCAATGCCCATCGCGCCATAGGCCAAGAAAGCAAAACCGACACCAGCAAAAATCAAACCGAGGGCAAATTTGGCCGGGCCAGATGGGTTGAACTTGGACTCCCAGATTTTAGAGAACAGGGGTGCCAGGGTGATGATAAAGAATGAGTTAAGGATACCAAACCATGAGGCTGGTACTTCAATCTCGTTGGCCGAGGAGAATTCTGTGTAGACTTTCCAGATAACAATGGCCCAGATCAACAGAAAACTGATGCCCAGGAAGGTGTTAGACAGGGGAACGGTTTTGAAGGTTTGTTTGAACAACAAACTCAGCACCCAGGTAACCACCAGGATGGGCACCACAGTCAAGAAGAAGTTGGCCCAGATATAAATCGTGGCAGCGCTGTCTGTCAAAACACGTTGGGTGTAATCTTTGGCAAAAATCGTCATCGATGATCCGGCTTGTTCAAAGGCCCACCAAAATACAATCACGAATAACGAGAACACACCGATTACAATCAGGCGGTCTTTTTCTGTACTGGTTAAATGTACCGGTTCAATCACTTCTGTGGGAGACGGCATGACTTTTTGGGGTTTGGCACCATTATCACCAAACAGTGATTGGGCAAAATAAAACTGTAACAGGCCGAAGAACATAAACACACCGGCCAGACCGAAACCATAATGCCAACCCACGGTCTCACCCACGTAACCACAGAGCATGATGCCCAAGAAAGCGCCGGCATTGATGCCCATATAGAAGATGGTATAGGCGCCGTCTTTCTTGCTGTCATCTTTGTATAAACCACCAACCATGGACGAAATGTTGGGCTTAAACAAACCGTTCCCCGCAATCAACAGACCCAAGCCCAAGTAAAACGTGGTGTGGGTATCAAAAGCCAGGGACAAATGTCCCAGGGTCATCAGTAAGGCACCCAGCACCACAGCAGCGCGGAAGCCAGTGAATTTGTCAGCTATCCAGCCGCCAACGACGGGTGTCAAGTAGACCAAGCCGGTATACCAGGCATAAAGTATGGCTGCGTTTTCCCGCGACCAACCCCAGCCGACGCCATCGATGGCGGTTACCAGGAACAGCACCAACAAGGCGCGCATGCCGTAATAACTGAAGCGTTCCCACATTTCTGTGAAGAACAAAATAAAAAGTCCTGCCGGGTGGTTCAGGACTTCTGGATTGAGGTTGGATGTTGAATTATCTAAAGGGTTGCTGGTGCTCATGTCGTATTAAATTCAATGGTGTTGAGTTGACTAAAATAGTGGTGCATGAGGCCCCCACTACGACCAAAGCAGTAGATGATAACACAATTTTTCTGAATTCAGCCTGTATTGTTAAGGTCAAATTAACAATAACGACATCCTCTTGTGATTGTGATTAATCGTTGTGGTTTGTGTTTCAAAGCTGATAGAATCCTGTCATTGTTTTTCAGCGGTTTCAAATTTCATATGGGTAACAACCAACAACTGGCGCAAAAAACCATCTTCTTGACTGGCGCCTGTGGTGGCCTAGGTTCGGCCATTGCCTTGCGCCTATCTCAGCAAGGTGCCAACGTTATTGTCAGTGACAAAAACCCCAAGGCGCTGGATAAATTGTGTGATGAACTGGTCAAGAGGGATTTGCCTGAACCGATCATTTATCCGATGAATTTGGTGGGAGCGACACCCAATGACTACATGGATCTGGCCAAAGTCATCAAACAGCAATTTGGTCAGCTGGATGGTTTGATACATACCGCTGCTGAATTTGGTAGCTTGACACCATTTTTACTGTATGAAGCCTCGCGCTGGTTGAAGGAAATGCAAGTGAATGTTAATTCACCGATATTTTTAACCCAGGCCTTACTGCCGTTGATCCTCAAGAGTAAAGGCACGGTGCTGTTCACTTCGGATGATCAGCAAACGGTTTCAAAAGCCTATTGGGGTCAGTACGGTGTTGGTAAAGCGGCCATAGAACAATTCAGTAAAATACTCGCTCAAGAATGTGACAATCAGGGCGTCAAAGTGGCCACCATCACCCCACCACCCATGCACACCCCTTTGCGAGCCAAAGCTTGGCCGGCAGAAAATCCTAACAACTTGGCGAAGCCATTGGATGTGGCAGATTTGTACCTGTCTGCTTTGCTTGAGGCATAAAAAAAGCCCTGCATAAACAGGGCTTTTGAGTGAAGTTAAAAACTCAATCAATCATCAAATCCATGTTCAAAAATGATGTCGTTATCGTAAGTTTCATCATAACCCACATCATACGGCCCTAAATTGTTGGTCGCAGTTGGGTCATCAAAGCCTCTGGCTTCATCATCAATGTCATTGAAATCTGGAACACTGAAAAATGTATCACAGAAGTCCAGAGCGGGAGAGATGGCAGCGTCTAAATGAAAGTCACCACCAACGCGATCAACAAACTCAGGATCATCCACCACATCCTGTCCGGCATTAGGAATAGAGGCATTTTCATTAACGATCAAACAATCAGCCGTCAGATCTGTACTGGAGCCACTATAGACATTTAAACCAGGCTCGTGAACAATGGTGGAATACAGTTCAATGGTGCCTGTTATCCTGGCGTCAAGAGAGGCCAGGGTGGCGTTGTTATCAGCGATGGTAGAAAAATCAATTTTAGCATCAGCACGTGTGACTCGGATGGCATTTGCATCTGAGAACCCATCAGCTCCATCATTGCCATTACCAGCTACCAGTGCGCCTTCTAAGTCCAGCGAACTGCGAACACCGCCATCTTCTGAGTGGACATAAATGGCGGTACCAAAGTCAGCGCGATTGCCTCTGAATGCGGTTCTGGAAACATCGGCGGTAGATCCGGAGCTTACATACAACCCACCAGCTCGGTTGAGTCCGTTGGCTGGGTCGGTTTCATTGCCCTCAACCAGGCTGCATTCGCCCGGATTCCAACAAGTACCAAATGCGTACACAGACCCCATGGTCAATGTCGCCTCATTTGCCAAGGCAATACCGCCACCAGCGGCATCGGCCGTGTTATTTTGAATCAGTGCATTGTTGATGTTCAGGGTGGTTCCGGCACCTGAAGCATATACGGCACCACCGGCTAGAGTCGCCTGGTTGTTAAGTAAACTGACGGGTTGGGTGTTGTCACCAATGCAGCCGAAGAAACAGAACAGTGAACCAAACAGGCTCACAGAGGAGCCATTGTCTACAGCGATGCCGCCACCATTTTCAGTAGCGGAATTGCCGCTGAATCCTCTGAAATCAAAACCACCGTCTTGTGTACCACTGAAACTTGTCAGCGTACAACCAGCAGTAATGTAGGCGCCACCACCATCACCGGCGGCACTGTTATTAACCACACCTGATATTATTGAGGAGCCAGTATCGGAAATAAATACAGAAGCATCTGTGCCAGAACAATAGATGCCCCCGGCATCTCCTGAAGATACGTTGCTAACAACCCAGACATCCTCTAAAGTTGCGTCTGTATCGCCAGCGATAATTGCCATACCAGCGCCTAATGTGCCATTGTTGTTACTGAGCCAGGATCTGGTGATATTCAATGCAAGGTCAGCTGCAAATGTTGTGATACCGCCGCCAGCAAAAAAACCAGAACCATCGCCGCCAGTGATTGATAACTGCTCGATTGTGACTGAGTTTCTTTGGGTGCTGCCCTGAATTAAAACAGTTGGCGAACCGGCTGCGACACCCGTTACTGTTTGGATGCTGGTGGATTGGATGTCATTCTCAGCATCTGGACAACTATCAAACCCACCTCTTAAGGTGACGCTGATGTCGTCAATCACCAAGTTTTCATTGTAAACCGAATCAGCAATGCGAATCTCCCCAACACCACTGTCAATGGCATCCTGGATTCTGGTAGCGCCTAACCTGAAATCACAAGAGACTTCATCGCCAACCGTAACAAATACAACCCCGCTGGGCTGAATTTGGTTTTGTTTTGCTAACATGACTTGTTTGGCATGTTCCTCTGCGGTCATTGGTTGACCAGCATGGGCGGTCAAACCACCAACCACCAGACATGCAGAAATTATTAATTTTTTCATAGTTCACCTCAATTGTTATTAATTATCCTTAAACCCGAAGTTATTTTTCCTTAATCAAGTTTGTGATATCTATTCTACAGCTAAGAAAAATAAATGCCAAAATAAATCCGAGACTTGCATCACAAAATCACACTTAAAGCAACATGAATGACGTTTTATTGGCAGTTTATGGTGTATGGCAGCTTGGTTTTGTGACAAACCAGTTTGCTTTCAACGCCAGGTGATATATATGGGCAGGGTCTTTGTCTTGCAGTTAGGCGGTGGTTTTTGTATGATTCACTCATTATCTAACGGATTCATTCAGTAACTGTGTCTGCGCTCGAACTCAGAATAATCATTGCTGTCATTGGCTTGCTGGTGTTGGCACTGATTTATTATTTTGGCACCAAGAAACCATCCCATACCTTGTCAGAAATTAAGCAGGATGACTTATTCAAGATTGAGCCCGAAGTGGCAGAAACCAAAGCAGTAGAAGCGGCGCCTGCTGGGGACGAGACCAGTGAACGAAAAATCATCACCTTGTTCTTGCACGCCAAAGATGGTTTGCAGTTTGATTGGCATCAAATCAAAGACGCCGCTGCCAAGGCCGGTTTGGAATACGGTGAAGACCACCTGTTTTATCGGTACCGCCGAGTGGGTTCTGAGAAAAAATCCTTGTTTCTGGTTGCCAACATGCTTAAACCCGGTGTTTTTGATCCGGATTTGAGAACCACTGGTTTGGTGTTCATCATGGCCTTGCCTGGTGAAATGAATGCCCTGGATTTATGGGACACCATGTTTCCGGTGGCCAAACGCATGGAAGAGCTGTTAGATGGTTCATTGACTGACGAAAACCACAGTGCATTTTCAAGACAAAGAATTGCCTCCATGCGGGAAGAAATGAGGACCTTTGAAAGTACATTGACATGACGGCCGAAGCATCGCAGGCTGATTACGAGCGATTGAAGCAGCAGCTCAACGAACATGCCTATCAATACTATGTCCTTGATGAACCACTGATTGCTGATCAGGAGTACGATCTTTTGTACCAGCAATTGGTCGCCTTAGAGCAGGCTAACCCACAATGGATTGCCGATGATTCACCCACCCAAAGGATAGCCGACCAGCCGCTGTCTGCTTTCAAACAGATTCAACACCAAAAGCCCATGTTGTCACTGGGTAATGTGTTCACCGATGAGGAGTTGGCTGATTTTGTTGAGCGCATCCACCAACTGCTGTTAAAAGAAGACGGCAGTGTCGAGAACATAGCGTTTTCTGCTGAACCCAAGCTTGATGGTTTGGCTGTCAGTATCCGTTATGAACAAGGCCTGCTGGTTACTGCGGCCACCCGCGGTGATGGCCGCACCGGAGAAGACATCACGGCCAACATCAAAACCATTCAATCGGTGCCTTTGAGGTTACGTGGTGATGACGTTCCGGCGGTGGTTGAAGTCAGGGGTGAGGTGGTGATGCCCAGAGATGGATTTAAGCGCTACAATGCATGGGCCGCTGAGCACGATGAAAAAGTGTTTGCAAATCCTCGAAACGGCGCAGCCGGTTCATTGCGACAGCTGGATCCCAGAAAGACCGCCAATCGGCCTTTGTCATTTTACGCCTACTCCACAGGCGTGGTTGAGCCGCAACCAACATGGCGAACCCACAGTGAAGTGTTGCAATGGATGCAAACACTGGGAGTTCCGGTGAATCACCTCAATCAAGTGGTGACTGGAGTGACAGGCTGTGCTGGCTATTATCGCTACATCGGCGAGCAACGGGATGGGTTGAATTTTGATATAGATGGTGTGGTTTATAAAGTCAATGATTTGAATTGGCAGGATACTCTGGGATTTGTCACCAAGTCACCGCGATGGGCCACGGCTCATAAATTCCCAGCGGAAGAGGCCACCACCGTGATAGAAAACATCGAGGTCCAGGTCGGAAGAACCGGCAGCATCACCCCGGTTGCGCGCTTAAAGCCAGTACAGGTGGGCGGCGTGACGGTGACCAATGCCACTTTGCATAACGCCGATGAAATCAGGCGCAAGGACGTGCGCATCGGTGACACTGTGTTTGTCAGAAGGGCCGGGGATGTGATTCCAGAAGTGGTTAAAGTGGTCACGGCCAAGCGGCCCAAAAACAGCCAAAAATTTACCATGCCAAGCCATTGTCCGATTTGTGAGAGTGCTTTGTTTCAGGCCGAGGGTGAAGCGGTGTTGCGGTGCCCAGCCGGTTTGAGTTGTGTGGCCCAATTAAAAGAAGGCATCAAACATTTTGCTTCCCGCAAAGGCATGGACATTGAGGGTCTGGGAGACAAGTTGGTAGAGCAATTGGTTGACAGTGGGCTGGTGGCGACGCCGGTTGATTTGTATCACCTCAAAGAAGCCCAGGTTTCAGGCATGCCACGCATGGCAGAAAAATCAGCACAGAACCTGTTAAAAGGTATAGAACAATCGAAAAGTACCACCTTGCCGCGTTTCATCTATTCCCTGGGAATCCGCGAGGTGGGTGAAGCCACGGCATTGACCCTTGCCACCCAACTCAAGACCCTTGAACAAATTCAACAAGCCGATGAGGAGACCTTGGTGTCACTGCCTGATGTCGGTGCTGTGGTGGCCAGCAAAATTCGCGGCTATTTTGCTGCGCCACAAAACCAACAAGTGATCGCTGGCTTGATAGCGGCCGGGGTGCATTGGCCTGAAATCAAGAATCAGGCTGATGAAGACTGGCCATGGTTTGGTAAAACGGTGGTTTTAACCGGTAGTTTATCGGCCATGACCCGCAGTGAAGCCAAACAAAAGCTGACTGACATGGGAGCCAAAGTCACCGGTTCGGTGTCGAAAAACACTGATTTGTTGGTGGCTGGAGAAAAAGCCGGTTCAAAACTGGCCAAAGCCGAACAGCTCGGCGTTCAGGTGGTTGATGAGGCCTGGCTGTTGGCGCAATAACTCATTCAAAACCATTGAAAAAAATTGGGCCGGAAGCCACTTCTAACCCTTGACTGAAAATCACATCGGTACCAAAGGCGTTCAAACATCTCAGGTCACCCGTTTCACTGTAAAAAATTAATGAGCCGGAGCCAATTTGGTAGCTAAAATTCTGTAGGCCTATGGTCTGGGTGTTGGTCACCAGGGTGGTTGGTTCGGTTAGGGCCGGGGGCGCGCCATTGGGTTGTTGGCAGCTTCGCATGCTGCTGTTGACTGTGATTGTGCCGTTGTTCAGGTTAATTTGAACCAAACCATTCAATCGATAGTACAGGCCATCCAAAGTGACAAAAAGGTCTTCGGCACAAACGGGCTGGAATGTTTGGCAGGCCAGTAAGACAGCACTGATCGCCATTTTAGGTTTGAGATTTCGCATGTTTCTCATTGGGGTTGACTGTGTCCAATGGTAGCAGCGAATTCGTTCAATTAAGGTTAATTAAATCACATTATTTCATCAGCGCGTAACCTAACCAGGGTAGCAATCAGCCGGAAACCAGCCTAAACCGATGTGATTTGATCAAAATCCGGTACCTAGCCGCAGGTAAAATCTGGCTTCGCCATCATGACTGTAACCGGTACCCAGAAACATCACAGTGTCCTGCACATCAAATGAAATCCCGGCAGAAAGGCCGTAAATCATGTCTTCGATTTTGATGTTCCTTTGCCAGACATTACCCCAATGGGTTTTCACGGTCAGATCTGGAACACCGATGATGGGCAAGTCAATCTGGTGCAAGGGAGAAAACCAACCAAGTTCTAGCAGGAAGGCGTTCAAACCCAACAATGAATGGGTTGGGTAGCCGGCAAAGTCGTCCAGGCCACCGTAGGCTTTGAAATATTCTTGGCTGTTAACCAAGTCAGTAAAATCAAATTTCATGCGAATGTGGGCTGCTGACTCCTTGAAAAAAGGAAATCGCCTGAAGCCGTCAAAGCTGATGTATTGAACGCGATCAAAGATGCCCAGTTCGGTGTCGATGTTATAACCGCTGCGTGCGCCGATGGCTTTGGCCAGCGTGTCATAACCATAATCCACTTTAAGCCCGAAGGTGTTATTGATGGCGGTATCAAACTCAATGTCATTAATCACTGGGACCACGCTTTCGTCCTTGTACCACAAACCGGCACGCAACTCGCTGTTGATGGTGGGGTTGTAACCCACACTGATGCCGGCACCAAAGCGTTTGTGATCATACTCACCGATGGCATCGATGCCCTGATAAAATCGTCGGGTGTCTTTGACGGTATCGATGTTGGCAGTGGCAAAAAATTTGTTTTCAAAATCCATAGGTTGGTACAACTCCGATTGCCAGCCCAGAACCGCCCCTATACTGAGGTCATTGACCCAGCGACCGCCTTTGCGGTTGATGTTGTAACGGTGGTGCCTAAGCAACACGGAAATCCGGGTGTTGGAGTCAAAATCATCAGCCACCTTCAAGCCAAACTTGAGGTAATCCGGTCCCCAGCGCTTCTCTTGCACTTTAAAGACGATGCCTTTGTTGCGTTCAGGGTTGCTGTCGATATGGTAAGTCATCACCTGAATGTCGCCTTCAGCAGAGACCACTTGGTCGACAAAGGATTGCACCAGGTCGGCCTTGAACTCCTGGCCTATCAAAGACTGAGCGTAAGTCATCAGCCGTTCATTGGAGGTGCGCTTGTTGCCGGTGAATTCAACAAAACGGATGCGACTGGGTATGTCCCTAGGTAAAAAGTTGCGGCTTTCCAAGTGGGTAATGTATTGGTGCTCTGGTAAACTGAGGTCCATCAACTGTTCTGAAACTTTGAATGTACTCAAGTAACCATCAGCGACCATCAAGTCGGCTTTTTCAAATGCTGCGGCATCGATGTTGCGCAACTCAGGTTGAATGATGATGTCGGCTGATTGCAGCGATTGTTTGGTGTTTTGAATCAAAGCCACATCAATGCTTTGGTAAGTGACGGCCAACACCGAAGACTGTTCATCTACTTTGGCCAGTGGCGAGGAGATATTGACGGCTATGACAATGTCAGCCCCCATGGCCCTGACCACATCAACGGGCAGGTTATTCAGCATGCCACCATCAACCAGCATGCGGTCTTGGTGCTTGACTGGCCCAAACACCAGCGGTACTGCCATCGAGGCTCGCATGGCCATGGCCAAATCGCCGTGGTCGATGACATAGGGTTCTCCAGCATTCAGATCAGTGGTAACGGCCCTGAAAGGAATAGGAAATTGATTGAAGTCTTGTTCATTGAACGATCCCACCAGACGTTGTAATTCAAGCATGACTTTGTGATCGCCCACCAAGCCGGTTCCGGATCGGGCGCCGGTTTTAGATATACCAATTTCGATGTCGGCAAAATAGTTTTTTTCTTCTTGCTTTTGTCGGTAGTCTTTGAGTTTTCTTTTGGGGGATGGGTTGAGGGCATTTTCCCAATCCACTGACTTGATCGCCCACTCCAGATCTGCTGGGCTCATACCAGTGGCATACAAGCCGCCTACAATGCTGCCCATGGAAGTGCCGGCGATGTAATCGATGGGGATGTTTTTTTCTTCCAGGGCTTGCAGGACACCGACATGGGCCATGCCCCTGGCACCACCGCCAGACAGGGCGAGACCAATCTTGGGTCGTTGTTTGTCGTCAGCCATGACTTCGGCTGATAACAGCAGACACAGCAGCCAGATTAAAGTGTGTTTATAAAACTGCATGGGTGTGGTTGATATCCATTAAGTTAGCAGGAAACGAATAAATTTTAGCAAAAAACCAAAGCAATGCCATCAGACTGTCATTGAATTGTAAACCAACGGCAGAAATGTGACTGAATCGACAACTTGGGCGGCCGAGGACTTCATGGCTTGTTGGCAGTTGGCGGTGGTTGTATCACCAAATCTTTGGAAAAAGGACCATCCGCGTTGATGCCAGTCAGTTTGACGGTTTCACCTATGGTGTGGTTATATAATTGTTGGCGGTATTCAGCGAAGCTGTTAACCGGATTATCGTTGAGGTGAGTGATCACGTCCAATGTTTCGATGCCGGCCTGATCTGCGGCGCCATCCAAATGAACCCGCATGACCATGATGCCGGCTGTGGGTTTAGGTATGTTGTATAGCGTGTGGGTGGTGTTGTCCATAAAATACAGCCCCAACCAGCCACGCGGCACTTTACCGTATTGTATGATCAGGTTAGAGACTTGTGCGATGTCGTTGCTGGGGATGGCAAAATTGATGCCTTCAGCACCAATCTGACTGTAGCTGGCGGTACTGAGACCGACCACTTGGCCCAGTGGGTTGATTAAGGGGCCGCCTGAATTGCCCTGGTTGATGGCGGCATCGGTCTGGATGAAGTTCTCTAATGGACTGTTGTTGGGGTTTTGGCTGTCACTCAGGCCACGTCGGCCAGTGGCGCTGACGATGCCCAGGGTGGCACTTTGGTTGAGCCCGTAAGGGTTGCCAATGGCCAGTACCACATCGCCGGTGTTGACCAAGTCGCTGTCAGCAAACTCAGCTGGCGTCAGGTTTTCGGCATCAATTTTGATCACCGCCAAATCTGTCAGGCTGTCTTGACCGACGTAACTGGCCTCAAATGCCTGGTTGTCCCACAGAAATACCGTGACCCGAGTGGCGCCACTGATGACGTGCTGGTTGGTGGTGATGTGACCATTTTGGGTGACAATCAGACCAGAGCCCAAGTAGTTTTTGGTCAGGTAGGGGTTGCGAGAGCCAGGCCCCAGTCCACGGTTGCTGACGCGTTCTGCACTTTGGGTATAGATACTAACCACCGACGGGTTGATTTTGTTGATGGCAGGGGCATAGGAAAACAGCAGCTGGGGTTGCTGTTGGGTATCGGTCTGGCTGATCCTGGGGGAGATCAGCAATAAATACAAGCATCCCACAGCCAAGCCTATGGTCACGTATTTCAAAACAAAGAATAAATGGTTTTTCATGTGCTTAAGCAGTTGTTTCCGTTCTTGGTTGACAACCCTTTACAGTATAGGTTGCTTTGATCTCAGTTTGTGTAGGCGTCAGCGAGCCATTGGCTGCGTCGATAATCTGGGTCATTATACGCGCTTAGTCAAATGGATGGTAACTGTCGAATGTCATGGTTTGCTCGATTGCCTAGAAGACTTATGGGTGTGCCTTGGCTTGTGGATTAGGTCATGGCAGATTGGTCATTCGGTGTGGTCATGATGACATGAGCGTTTTGGTTTCAGTGTGCGTCGATGGCCAAAAGCCTGTTTTATTTTTTGGTATTTCTTGTGGCTGTGCTATGAAAAAATATTAAAATCTTGTAAAATTGCGCCGGTTTAATAATAGATTCAGCTTGTTGACACCATCTGTCAGCAAGATTTAATTCATTAGGGGTTAATTCAATGACTGATAATGTCAACAAGAGTCGCCGTAATTTATTGGTCAGTACCGGAGCCGTAGGGGTTGTGGGTGCTGGCTTCGCGGCCGTACCATTTCTCAAATCCTGGCTGCCTTCAGAGCGGGCCAAAGCGGCAGGCGGACCAGTCAAGGCCGATATTTCAAAAATAGAACCTGGTCAGATGTTGAACATCTTGTGGCGCAGCCAGCCAGTGTTTGTGGTGAATCGAACAGATCGCCAAATAGCAGTTCTGGAGTCATTGAATGACAAACTGAAAGACCCTGAATCACAGTCCAGCGTACAGCCTGAGTACATCAATGACATCTACCGGTCTCGCAAGGAAAACCTGTTGGTCATACTCGGTATTTGTACTCACTTGGGATGTTCACCTAAGTATTATCCGGATCTAGTACCGCAACAATTCGATGAAGAATGGAAAGGCGGCTTTTTCTGCCCATGCCACAGTTCACGATTTGATATTTCTGGTCGGGTTTTCGCGGGTTCACCAGCCAGTCGCAACCTGGACGTACCACCGTACACATTTTTAGATGAAAACACCATCGAGATTGGTAATGACGGGGAGCAAGCATAATGGGAAAAATAGCAAGTTCAGGCAGTAAAAGTGCCGCCGGTTTTATGGGCTGGTTGAATGACCGTTTACCAGTCACTCAATTTTACAAAGACCACTTGTCAGAATATTACGCCCCGAAGAATTTCAACTTTTGGTATTTCTTTGGTTCATTGGCGTTGTTGGTGTTGGTAAACCAGATTCTGACCGGTATTTGGTTGACCATGCATTACAAACCCGATGCCGATAAAGCCTTCGGTATGGTGGAATACATCATGCGTGATGTGCCCTGGGGTTGGTTGATTCGTTACCTGCATACCACCGGTGCATCGGCGTTTTTTGTGGTGATTTACTTCCACATGTTCCGTGGCTTACTGTATGGCTCATACAAGAAACCGCGTGAGTTGGTGTGGATTTTCGGTATGATCATCTACTTGGCCCTGATGGCTGAAGCCTTCATGGGTTATGTGTTACCTTGGGGTAACATGTCTTACTGGGGAGCCAAAGTGATCACCCAGCTGTTTGGTGCCGTGCCGTTTGTTGGCGATACTTTGGTTGAGTGGGTACGTGGTGATTATGTGATTTCGGATGCCACATTGAACCGATTCTTTGCTTTGCATGTGGTGGCTTTGCCACTGGCCATTGTGGCCTTGGTGGTGCTGCACATCGCTGCCCTGCACACCGTGGGTTCTAATAACCCTGATGGCGTTGACATCAAAAAGCACAAAGATGAAAACGGCAAACCGTTGGATGGCATACCGTTCCATCCTTACTACACCGTGAAAGACATTTTCGGTGTGGGCATGTTCTTATTGGTGTTCTTGTTCATTGTGTTTGTGAAACCTGACATGGGTGGCTTGTTCCTTGAGCACGACAACTATGTTCCAGCGGATCCATTGGTGACGCCAGCGTTGATTAAGCCGGTATGGTATTTCACCCCATTTTATGCCATGTTGCGGGCTGTGCCGGATATGCAATTGGGCGCCTTGATTATGTTTGCTGCCATTTTGGTGTTGTTCTTCCTGCCTTGGTTAGACCGTTCACCGGTTAAATCCATTCGCTACCGCCGTTGGCCATTCAAACTCATGTTGGGCTTGTTTGCTCTGTCATTCTGTGTGTTGGGTTGGTTAGGTATGCAAGCGGCCACTGAGCTTTACACTTTGATGGCTCGAATTTTCACCGCATTTTATTTCTTCTATTTCGTTTGGCTGTTCTTTTACAGCAGAAATGAAAAATACCATGAAGTTCCAGAGAGAATAGAGGGTCACTGATGAAAAAAATATACGTAATGACATTGGGATTGTTGATGTTTTCTGGCATGGTAAATGCTGCCGGAGACGCCTACATAGGAGAGCGTGTTCAAACCAACATCCGCTCTATCGATTCTTTGCGCAATGGCGCCAAAACCTATATGAACTATTGTATGGGTTGTCACTCCATGGCATACCAACGGTACAACCGGGTGGCCGATGATTTGGGTTTGACCGAAGCTGAAATGATGAATGGCCTGGTCCTGACCGATGCCAAATTCACCGATAAAATGACCATTGCCATGAGTGACGCTGAAGCAAAACAGTGGTTCGGCGGTAAAGCACCACCGGATTTGACGGTGATTGCCAAAGCCCGTGGTTTGGACTGGTTGTACAATTTTCTGATCAATTTCTATGTCGATCCAAGCCGTCCAACGGGATGGAATAACCTGACATTTGAAAATGCTTCTATGCCTCACGTGTTGTGGGAATTGCAAGGTATTCGCCAAGCCAACTTTGAAATACACACCGATGAGGAAGGCAATGAACACAAAGAGTTCACTGGTTTTGAGGTGGTTGAAGAAGGTTCTATGAGCGAACAGGAATACAAGGTGATGGTCAGAGACTTGGTGAATTTTCTCGACTACTCATCTGAGCCATCCAAGTTAATCAGGATGTCATATGCCCCATGGGTGCTGTTGTTTGTGGCTTTTTTCACCTTTTTAGCTTACCTGCTGAAAGCCAACTACTTCAGGGATGTGCACTGATTGCAAACTTTGTACAGCTTAACAAAAACATCAAATTTTGATAAAGTAAAGGGTTTTTGCTCGTCAGTCGTGCAAAAACCCTTTTTCGATTTATAAACTAAGGAGATAAACAGGTGTCTATCATTGAACGTGGACGATCAGTCATCACCATTTATTCAGAAACAGAAGCATTCGACTCTCATCGGATTCGTTTCTTGCTGGCCACCAAGAGCATCAACTGTAAAATCATCTCAGTTGACCGCCATGACCCGCCTGAAGATTTGCTGGCCAACAACCCCAAGCTGGAAATACCAACCCTGGTAGACAGAGACATGCACTTGTATGGTGTCAATGTGATCACTGAGTATCTGGATGAGCGTTATCCACACCCACCTTTGATGCCACCTGATCCGATGACCCGCGCACGGTTGCGTTTCACCGTTTATCGGCTGGAAAATGGTTGGTTCAGGTACGTGGATAAAATAGAAAATGCCAGCGGTGAAGCCCGCAGTCAGGCGGTTTCTGATTTAACCGCTGAGTTGGTTGCTGCTGAACCTTTGTTCAGTGAAAATCCGTATTTTATGAACACCGACATGACTTTGGTAGATACCAATTTGGTGCCATTCTTGTGGCGCTTGGAACATTATGGTCTGGATTGGGAATCTTTGCCAAAATCATTGAGAAATTATGCCCACCGCATGTTCCAGAGCAAAGCTTTCAAGAAAAGCATTACCGAATCTGAAAGAGAGTACCGGTTTGATTTTTGATCCCGACATGACTTCGGTCAAACCTTATTTTGTTCAGGCATTGCATGCCTGGATCAGCGACAATGGCTTAACACCATTGATTGTGGTGGATCCAGTTGTTCCAGGAATCCGGGTGCCAGAGGGCATTGTTGAAGACGGTAAAATTGTATTGAACGTGTCTTATGATGCTTCACAAAACCTGGAAATGGATGATGAAATCATCTCATTCAATGCCAGGTTCTCTGGACGCTCACACGCCATCATCATTCCCATGGAAGCCATCACCGCCATCTATGCGCGTGAGAATGGCAAAGGCATGATGTTTGATGTAGAGTATGATGAAGCCGAAGATAAGCAGGAAGATAAACCCGAACCTGAGTCTGGAGGCAAAAAACCACACCTTAAATTAGTGGATTAATCATGCACCAACCCAATCCTGACCAAGCAAATAACTCACAGGGCGCTGAGTCCAGCGACGCCACCGAGGAAGTCGCAGACGTCACCAGTTTATTTGCCAACGTCAATGACTACCTGCCTGAATCATGGCAGCCTTACTGGGAACAAATACACAGCTTCCCGCTGTTGGGATTTGTTCTGGTTACTGTGATTGGTTATGTGGTGGCTAAACTGGGTGCATTAATTTTCAGTAAAAGCATTGGGCAAATCACCAAACGGACCCAAAGTGATGTCGATGACCAACTCATCAACCACCTGCGCCGGCCCATTTTTCTGACCCTGTTTTTCTTCTTCTTGGCCATGGCCATCAAAACCGTCGGCTTGTCTGATGGTTTAGAAAGTAACCTGATTCGGTTTCTGGCCAGTGTGTTAACTTTGGTCTGGATGGTCAAGGGATTCTCAGTTTTGCATTTGTTCTTGGACACTTTGTCTCGACACGAACACAAATTTGAAATCATCCAGCCAAAAACCATTCCACTGTTTTCTTTGATCGGCAAAATTTTACTGATCGGCATGGGCTCGTATGTGTTGCTGATCATTTGGGGTATCAATCCCACCGCTTGGTTGGCCTCAGCCGGGGTGATTGGTATTGCTGTGGGTTTTGCTGCTAAAGACACCCTGGCCAATTTATTCTCAGGCTTTTTTATCATTGCTGATACCCCTTATAAAGTGGGTGATTTTGTTAATTTGGACAGCGGTGAACGCGGCATGGTGACCCATGTGGGGATGCGCTCAACCCGCTTATTGACCCGTGACGACATAGAAATCACCATTCCTAACAATGTCATAGGTAACGCCAAAATCATCAATGAAAGTTCTGGTCGTTGGGAAAAAAGTCGCATCAGAATCAAAGTCGGGGCCGCTTATGGTTCCGATGCCCAGCAGGTAAGCGATGTTTTGATGTCAGTGGCCAAAGCCCATGATGATGTGGTTAAAGAACCCGCAGCACGCGTTCGTTTTCGTGCTTTTGGTGGTTCATCTCTGGATTTTGAGTTGTTGGTTTGGATTGAACAACCGGTATTGCGGGGACGCGTCAGCCATGAACTACACATGGCGGTTTATGATGCCTTCAATGAAGCCGGTATAGAAATACCCTATGCCAAACAAGATTTGTATATCAAAGAAATGCCATCGCCCAAAGCGGCAGACTGATTGGCTGGTTGATTGACCCAGTGCAAACAGACATTGAAAAACTCATAGCCCAACTGCCAGGGCATGTGTTGGCAAAAGACCTCAACAGGCTACAAAAACAACTGCAAGCCGCCCGCAAAAATCCCAAAAAACTGCCGCCCATACTGAACGCCATCGAGCAATCCCAGCTGGCATATCTGAACCGCAGTGAACAGGTGCCTGATGTTGAATTGGTTGCTGATTTGCCGATCAGCCAACAGGCCGACAAAATCAGCCAAACCATTCAGGCCAATCAGGTCACCATCATTGCTGGCGAGACCGGTTCAGGTAAAACCACGCAGATCCCTAAAATCTGTCTACAAGCGGGCCTGGGTAGAGCAGGGCAGATAGCTTGTACCCAACCGCGACGCATTGCTGCCAAGTCAGTGGCCCAGAGGGTAGCCGATGAAATCAATGTGCCCTTGGGTCAAGCGGTGGGTTATCAGGTCCGCTTCGATGAAAAATTCAGTCAGGATGGCTACATCCGTTTTATGACCGATGGCATCTTGTTGCAGCAAACATTGCGTGACAAATGGCTCAATGATTACGACACCATCATCATTGACGAGGCCCATGAACGCAGTTTGAATATCGACTTTTTGTTGGGATTTATCAAACAATTGATTGTTCATCGCCAGGACCTCAAAGTGGTGATCACCTCGGCCACCATCGATACCGAAAAATTCTCTCGCCATTTCAATGATGCGCCGATCATCAATGTCAGTGGCCGTTCTTATCCGGTGACTGCCCATTACCGGCCGTTAGAGGACCATAACCTGGAATTGAACCAAGGCATCATCCGCGCCATTGATGAAATTTATGCCCACAGCAAAGACGGTGATGTGTTGGTGTTTTTACCTGGTGAACGTGAAATCAATGAAGCGGCTGATCAACTACAACGCAAACACCTGCCCAACACCGAAGTACTGAAATTGTACGCCCGCCTAACCGCCAACGAGCAAATGCGTATTTTCAAACCAGGTGATAAGCGGCGGGTGATATTAAGCACCAATGTGGCCGAAACCTCACTGACGGTGCCGAGGATTCACTATGTGATTGATTCGGGTTTGGCGCGTATCAGCCGCTATTCAGCGCGCACCAAAATTCAGGGTTTACAAATTGAGCCAATTGCCCAGGACAGCGCCAATCAACGCATGGGACGCTGTGGACGGATAGCAGAAGGGCATTGTTATCGCCTCTATTCAGAACAGGATTTTGACAGCCGGTCTGAGCACACCGATGCTGAAATTCTCAGAACTTCGCTGGCTTCGGTGATTCTGCAAACCCATGTGCTGAAACTCGGACACCTGACCGAGTTTCCCTTCATTGACCAACCCGATTTTAAAATGATCAATGACGGTTACCAGTTGTTGATTGAATTGGAAGCACTGGATGAAGGCCAACAGTTAACGGAAACTGGACGCATGATGGCACACTTGCCTATTGATGTGCAGTTGGGCAGGGTGTTAATCAAAGCCAATGGATTGGGTTGTTTACAGGACGTTTTGGTGATTGTTGCTGGTTTATCGATACAAGACGTGCGGGAGCGACCACTTGAATGGGCTCAGGCAGCTGATCAGGCCCACCAAAAATACCACCACGAAAAGTCCGACTTTATGGCCATGTTAAAACTGTGGCACAAACTGCATCAGCAGCGCAAAAAGTTGAAAAACAGTGGCTTTAAAAAATGGTGCCGGGATAATTTTATTTCAATTAAACGTTACATGGAATGGAAAGACGTTTACCGCCAATTAAGCCAATTGGTCAAGCGCCAGAAAATGGTCGTCTCTGACCAAAAAGCCGATTACGAACAAATCCATAAATCGTTGTTGGCTGGGTTTATTTCGCACATCGGCATGCACCAATCAAACAAAGAATACCTGGGCACCCGCAACAAAAAGTTTATGATTTTCCCAGGTTCAGGCTTATTCAATCGCACGCCCAAATGGTTGTTGGCGGGCGAAATTGTGCACACCTCACAGGTGTTCGCGCGCATGGTGGCTGAATTGGATGTGATGTGGATCAATGACGTCGGTCGCCACCTGATTAAGAAATCGTTTTACGATCCCTTCTGGTCTAAAAAGCATGGCACCGTTATGGGTTACCAGCGCACCGTGTTGTTGGGATTGGTGTTACATGAAAAACACCAAATACACTACGGTCCTAAAGACCCTAAAAACTCCAGGCATTTGTTTATCAGTCAAGGCTTGGTAGAACAACACATGCACACGCGCATGGCCTTTTTTCATCACAACGCCAAGCTGATTGCAGGCATTCAAGCCGAAGAGGATCGCCACCGCAAAAAAGACCTGTTGATCGACCCCAACACCTTATATGACTTATACGATGCGGTCATTCCTGCCAACATCTATTCAGAGGTGCAGTTGCGCAAATGGGTGGCTAAAAATGGTGACCATGACCTGAAATTCAGCGAAGAACAGCTTTACATGCGTCAGGTGCCGCGTGACCGGGAGCAATTGTTTCCAGAACAAATCACCATCAGGAACCTGACTTTGCCGTTAACTTATGAATTCCAGCCAGGCACCGATGCCGATGGCGTCACGGCACACATCCAACTGCCTTGGCTGAATGCCTTGAATGCCAATGATTTTGAATTTTTGGTTCCAGGGCTGTTGGCAGAAAAGCTTGAAATGTTGATTAAAGGGCTACCCAAAAGCATCCGCCGTGGTTTGTTCCCCATCAAGGAATATGCTGAGATTCTCAGTGAAGCCCTGGATCATGATCAAGACTTTTACCAACAACTGGTGCAATGGGTGTTTCGTAAAAACGGCCTACAAACCAAGCTTGAAGACTGGAAATCAGTGACCCTGGATGATCACTTGAAATTTCGCTTTGTGATTTATGACAACAACAAAAAAGTGTTGAAAAGCGGCCGCGACTTCAATGCCTTGATTGCAGACTTCAGTCGCCAAGCCAACCAAAGTTTTCAGAAAACCGCTTCAAAACAAAATAAGGTTGATGGTGCCAGCGATTGGGTTTTTGGCGAACTGACACAACAAATCCAATTAGACAATGGCTTGATGGCATATCAGGCCGTGGTCGATCAAGGCGATCACGTGGGTTTGCGGTTGTTTGAAAACCCACAGCAAGCTGCCATCAAACACCAGCAAGGCATCAAGCGCCTGTTGTACATCAAGTACCCCAAGATCATCAAGGCGGCACAAAAAGTCAACTTGGATCTGAAAGCTGAGATGGCCTGGAACGCGCTGGAAAGCGGTCACAAACTATTGGATGAGTTGATTGACGCTTTGATAGAGAAACACATCGCTGCATTCGAGTGGGTGGGCAATCAACAACAGTTTGATGCTTTGGCTGACCAACTCAATAAGCAGTTATACAAAGCCACCTATGATTGGTCACAGCAACTGGCCCCGGTTATCTTGCAATGGTACGAGGTGTGGCAGCAGGTTGAAGACAAGGCAGACATGCTGACTGAATCCACTTACACCGACATGCAATACCAATTGGATTACCTGGTGTATGCTGATTTTTTACATCATGTCAGATTCGATGACCTGAGCCATTACAGTCGCTACCTAAACGGTCTTGCCATGCGTTTGGAAATCGCCTTACACTCACCACCCAAAGAAGCCGATAAATTGCGTGAGTTGGCGGCGGTCAGTAAACCCTTTTATGATTACTGCGATCAGATTGACGAGTTCACCGAAGCCCATCAGGATTTTCTGATGATGCTGGAAGAATTGCGCATCCAGCTGTTTGCTCAAAGTCTCGGCACCAAACAGAAAGTCTCAGTCAAACGCCTTAAACAAGCATTTAAACTTTTATAGTTTTAAAATTTTTATGTTGATGCTACGCTCCGAGTGTCGGATTAGACATAGACTGCCATTGTGTAGGAGTCTCTCGATTGATTGGTCAGTAGTGACAAACTATGATTTATATTATTTTTAGGCTTCATTTAGTTTTAAATACACATAAACGACTATAACTATAATAACTTTAACTCACCAATATCTTTCAAGATTTTGATGAAACTAATAGACTTGGGCATTCAGCTGTTTGCATACTGCCTAGGTATAATGCAATCAGACCGATAAATTGGATTTTAAAGAGTTTTTAATTATACGATTTCTATGGTTGATAAAATAATGTTGTTGATTTATTGATTTTTAATTTAGTACTTTAGTTGACAAAATATTGAAATAATATTCTATAAGAATTAATATTAAAATACTCTTTAGCGAACTTGGATGAAATATTTTCATCTAGTCGGGCGATTAGCCAGACTGAAACTTATTGTTTACTTCTAGGGTTGCGTTATTATAAATTATAGCGCTCCCTCGTTCCTCAGGAGCGCTATAATTTATAATAACGCGTCCTCTAGTGAAGAGTTAATCTTAAGCGGGTTGCTATAAACCCGCTTTTCTTTCAACAAAACTGGTAGAAAAATTGAGTGAAGGGTATAACGAGGCGATAAATAAATATTTTACTCAGCTTGATTACAAAAATTTTCATGTTCAATATGCTACTAGAAAACTATTCGTATGCGGCGGTTTGGTTCAAGCAAGTACAACCTTTGTAAGTTTTCGAAATCAGTTTTGTGATCATACTGCAAATAATTTTCCCGATATACACAATTCAACTATTCTTGCTGAAGAGTTCAAAGATTATTCAATAGATAATATTTATAATGATTTAATGTCATTCCAAGATGACATTGCTTCTTTGTCTACATTAATCATTATTTTCCTCGAGAGCCCAGGGTCTTTTGTTGAACTGGGGCTTTACACTTCTAGGAAAGAATATTTTGATAAGTTAGTTTTAGTAGTGCCAAAAAAAGAAATTGAACTTGGCGAGTCGTTTATATTTCTAGGCCCAATCAAATATATTAAATCAAAAGCAGTTAACGCCATTTTTGCTTACGACTTCCCTGAAAAAAATAGTGTTGTAGATAATTGTTTAATCTGTGACTTAGAAGACTTTTGTTGTGAAGTTGAAACTAAAATAGATAAGTCTATAGGATCTGAGCAATTCGATTTAAGCAAAACAGATCATGTATCTTTATTAATAGTAGAAATTATAAATTTAGCTTATCCAATATTAATTAGTGAAATTGAGATGTGCTTTAATCGAATGAAAATTAGTATTACTATAAAAGATATAAGAAGAAGTCTTTTTCTTCTGGAAAAAATGGAGTTCATTGGGCGTGAAGAATACAGCTCAAATACCTACTACTATCCTATTAATGGTGACAAAAAGTTTATCAAATTTGGTAGATTAAAAAATGATGAAACTCTAGATAGCACACGTCTATTTATGTCGCTCAGACAATCATTTGTACTAAAAAACGATCCTAAAAGTAGAAAAAGGAAAAGAGTTTTGACATTAATAGATGAAAAGTTAAATAGGAAAAATGATGAGTCTACTTAATAACCTAGAGGAAGTTTTGATGATGCCAAATCATAAATTGATGGCATTTATTAAAACATCACCTCATCGGTATAAGAAATATGAGATTGAAAAACGAAACGGTAAAGGCAAGAGACTTATTGCACATCCTTCTAAAGAATTAAAGTTTATTCAACGTTTTTTGGTTGATAAGTTAACTGATGAATTACCTATCCATAATTCTGCAATGGCTTATAGAAAAGGTATAAATATAAAAGAGAATGCTAACTATCATAAGAATTCATCTTATATTCTGAAAATGGATTTCAAAGATTTTTTCCCTAGTATTAAACCAGAATTCTTGTTCAAAGTATTAGATAAGTTAAACATAGATTTTCCTCCAGAAGACTTAATGATTCTTGAGTTGCTGCTGTTTTATAAGAAATATCGTGGCAGTCAATTAACTCTAAGTATTGGTGCGCCAAGTTCACCACTGATATCAAATTTTGTAATGTTTCTATTTGATAGCAATATGAGTTTGTACTGTAAAGAAAAAAAGATTAAATATACTAGGTACGCAGATGACCTTATATTTTCTACAAATCAAAAAAATGTGTTGTTTAATATACCATCAAAAGTGAAAGAGTTTCATAAGAAGTATTGCTTTGAGTTTTTAGAAATAAATGGAAGTAAAACAGTTTTTTCTTCAAAAGCTCATAATAGATTCATCACTGGAATTACCATTACAAATGAAAACAAACTATCATTAGGTAGGAAAAGGAAAAGGATAATTTCTTCTATGGTTCATAAATACATGATTAACCAACTTGATGAAGAAAAGAAAATGCGGTTAAGAGGGCTACTTAGTTTTTCAAAAGATATAGAACCTGATTTTCTAAAGAGGTTAAACAAAAAGTATGGCCAAAGAACAATAAATGAAATTATGTCACTGAAAATAGATTAAATGATACTTGCTAGTATATTATTTACTCTTTTCACTTCTGCAACGGTGTTGTAATGGGCCAAACTGATGCGCACCACACCATGTTTTTCACGAAGGCCCAGCTTATCAATCAATTCAACGGCATAAAAGTCGCCAAAACGGATGCCGATTTGGTGTGGGTCTACCGCTTCGACGATGGCTTGTGAGTCCATGTTTTGATGCACCATGGACAACGTGGCAACACGTTGGTCTGGGGTCGAAGTCACCTCACCAATGATGCGAATTTCCGGGATGTTGTTGAGATACGACAACAAAAAACTCATCAAGTTGGCTTCATGATCAGTGATTTTTTTGTAGGCTGCTTTGAGGTTCTCGCGACTGACCTCACTGCGTTCAGATGCCGCACCCAAGTCACACAAATACTGTACCACCGCAGCCATGGCGCAGCACATTTCATAGTTCACATTGCCGGGTTGAAACTTGTACGGGGTGGATTGAATGAAATCGTGGTTGAAGCCTGGTAATTGAGACAACAATTCCAGTTTGCCATACAGCACCGCCTGATGCGGTCCAAAGGTTTTGTAGGTACTGAAAAAATAAAAATCCACATCCCAATCCTGCACATCAATCAAGCGGTGTGGGGCATACGCCACGCCGTCAACACAAACCATTGCGCCGTGGTCATGAATCAATTGAGTCCAAGCTTTGATTGGGTTGATGCTGCCGAGGATGTTGGACACATGGGTGAAACAGACCAGTCGGGTTCGATCAGTCATTAAGGCCAATAAATCTTCAGTGTCTAGGGTCATGGACTCAGGCCTGACCCGCCAGGTTTTGATAACAATGCCTTGGTGCTGCAAAGCCAGCCAAGCGGATCGGTTGGCTTCGTGGTCAACCTCAGTGATGATGACTTCATCGCCAGCTTGCCAACCCTGGGCCAAGCACAGACTCAGTACCCGCACCAAAGCCGTGCTGCTGGGGCCAACCACGATTTCTTCCAGGTGTTCGGCATTCATATAGGTTTGAATGGCTTGGGTGGCAGATTGCAGTTTTTCAGCTGCTTTGACAGAGGTGGCGTAACTGGCACCGAGTTGGACATCGTGGTGAGTCAGGTAGCTGGTGATGGCATCCATGGCGTGGCGCACAGTTTGTGAGCCACCGGCATTGTCCATAAACACCATGTCATTGGCGGTTTGAAATACCGGAAACTGATCTCTGACCCATTGAATATCCATGCCTGTGATTGCCCCAAAAAAACCAATCATTCTAATCCCACCGGTGGTTCAGAGCAAACTTTTCAGTTGCCATAATGAGTCATGAATTGCCTTCAACATGCCATGATTTATGTGCCACATGCGGTTATCATGTCAGCTTTAAGGGTTCAGGAGTGTCATGCGATACCGCCATGGTTTGTATGAATTTTGGGTATTTGGTCTGAAACAGGCACAGGCCTGCGTGTTTGGTGGATTTCTGTTGGGACTGATGTTGGTTACCAGCTATTGGTATCCATTCACAGCCTTACATCGCTATGATTTCATGTTTCTGGCCGCTGTGGTGTTCCAATTGTTGCTGTTGCTGTTTCGTCTGGAGACACCCAGAGAATTTTGGGTCATTGTGATTTTTCATGTGGTGGCGACTTTGATGGAATGGTTCAAAACTTCATCTGCCATCGGCTCTTGGTCTTATCCCGGGGCATTTGATATAGGCATTGGCAATGTGCCTTTGTTTGCTGGTTTTATGTACAGTGCGGTGGGCAGTTACATCGCCCGGTGTTGGCGTATTTTCGACTTTCAGTTCAGTGCCTACCCTCCCATAATATGGACGGTTTGGCTGGTGCTGTTAATTTATTTGAATTTTTTTAGCCACCATTATGTGTGGGATATCAGGTGGTTGCTGTTGTTGGGTGTGTTGTGGCTTTTTGGTCGCACCACCATCCATTTCAAAGTGATTCAAGAATACCGCAAAATGCCATTGATCGTTGGTTGGTTTTTGGTGGCTTTGTTTATTTGGTTGGCTGAAAATGTGGGCACCTTAACTCAAATGTGGATTTATCCCAACCAAAATGATCAGTGGCAAATGGTGCCATTGAGTAAATTGGTGGCCTGGTTTCTGTTAATGCAGTTGAGTTTTGTGCTGGTTTCGTTGTTACACCAGGCTTCGGGCAACAGTATTCGATCAATTGATTGACAGACTTTGTTGGTCAACCCTAGAATCAAAGAAACTACTTAACAGGGTGAATCATGAAAATAAATGGGGTGTGGGCAGTGGTGTTGGTGTCAGTGACTTGGGTGGCGTCAGCTGAAGTGTATTTGATCGACTCACCGCCATTCCAATCTGTGTGGGGTGAATACACCACGGATGATCAAATTTTTGGCACCATGGTGACCAATCAAGCCGTACAACCAAATGCCGGCCTGGTGGACATCCTACCGGTTCTGGATTCCTATAATTTTTCAGATGGGGTGCAATCCTTTACAGAAAATAACTCAGAACCCATTGCCATGTTGATTGAAGTCAACGGCCAAGGAGAATTGGTTGGGTCTTATGTGGCCATTTGGAAAACACCAATCACCACACAAGAAAACGGGTTGGTTGAAGGCATGGATATTTATATCAGCACTGACCAATGGCAGATCAGTGGCTTTAAAGACGGGATTTGTAGTGAAAATTTGGGGCCAGGCGGCCAATGTAGCAGTGCTTTATTTGGTGGCACCAATGCCGGGCTTTATGAGTACTTTGATTTTATCTTTGGCCATGGCTTTGATTTTTAAAAATGGTATTTTAACTGACTTCTAATTAATCATCTAAGCCGGTGAATGTCATCAATTTGCCATGAATTTTGTTCACAATGGTGCCGATTCATTGATGTACAAAACCATGTCATTTACCAAACAATATTTTTTTGAAACCCTGATGGTGGTAGTGGTCATCATTGTGGGGTTGTTGTTTTACCTGACCAGTGAACAACAGACCGTTGAGACACCCGCTCAAGAAGCAGTGGCTGAAGCCAGCTTGCCACCTGCAAAAAACACTCGGGAAACCCAACATTTAGCCCCGCCAGATTTGCTGGCTACAAAACCACAGGTGATTCTGCGGATGGATGGCTCCAACACCATTGGCGCCAAACTGGCACCGGCGTTAGCAGCCGGCTATTTACGCCAACTGGGGTCAGAAGTCACCGTCAAAAAAGACCTGGCAGCTGCCAACGAAGTCCAGGTAATTGGGTACCTGCCAGATCAGCAGCAGGTGGTGGCCATTGAAATTAAGGCCCATGGTTCCAGTACTGGTTTCAAGTCGCTGGTGGCTGATGAAACGGACGTGGCGATGTCATCCAGAGGCATCAAAACAAATGAAAATTTGGACTTGCTGTTGAAATACGGCGACATGACCTTGCCTGAGAACGAACACGTGATTGCCTTGGATGGGTTGGCCATCATCAAACATCCAGATAACCCCTTGGCCACGCTCACGGTAGCACAGCTGGCGCAAATTTTTTCGGGTCAAATCAAGAACTGGTCTGAATTGGGTGGCAAAAACGCCAAAATCAACCTTTATGCCAGGGACGATCAATCAGGTACCTATGATACCTTCAATTCGCTGGTATTAAAAAAATTCAAGCAAAAGTTAGCACCGGCTCAACGCTTTGAGTCTAATGAGTTATTGGCACAATCGGTGGCCGCAGACGTTAGTGGCATTGGCTTCACCGGTTTGGCTTATGCCAACAAAGACATGATTGTTGAAGTGTCAGCGGCGCCAGGCTTACCGGCCATTGAACCGCAGCAGTTTTCCATCAGCTCAGAGGATTATGCTTTGTCTCGCCGGCTGTTTCTGTATGCCAACACTTCAGTTAATCCCAACCCACATGTTGCCGGCCTGATTGATTTCGCCATCACCCACAGTGGCCAACAAGTGGTCGAACAAGTGAGCTTTATTCCGCAAAAGATCACCAGTGTGCTGCCCGGTGTGAATGCCGAACACCCGCCCAAGTACCAAATGGTGGCCATGAATGGGGAACGGTTATCAATGACATTCAGGATGCGGGCTGACCGGGCTGAAATCGACAACAAGTCGGCACAGGACATTGAACATTTGGTTGAGTATTTGAAAGCCACACCACACAAAAAGGTGACCTTGATTGGTTTTTCAGCCGGCGAGTCCAATGACGAACATGCCGATCGACAAAGGGCCTATATTCGCAGCCGTTTACTGGCTTATGAACTGCGCCAAAGGGGCATCAAAAACGTCGAAATCATTGCTTTGGGCAACCAGCTACCAATTGACAGCAACCACAGTGAAATGGGTCGCTACCGCAACAACCGCACTGAAGTGTGGCTGGTGAAAGCTGAACATCAGTCCTGATTACTTGATTGAATAAAGGCGTTGATGGCGGCGGCCACTTGACTTGCTTGGGTCATGTGTAGGTGGTGATCACCGTCGATTTCATCAAAACGGGTAGGGGACAGGGCGGCCAGCCGTTCCTTCACTGCCGGGTATTGCAAAGCATAGGTTTTGGGACGGCCGATGATTAACTGGGTGGGCACTTGGGTGGCTGCCAGGTACTCCTGAATCTGCGCTTCAGACATGCGGAAAAAACTGCGCAATCGCAAACGTTTATCAGAGCGCCAATGATAGCCTTTGTCGGTTTTTTGTAGACTGCGCTCAACCAGCGGCCTGATGATTTCAGCCGCCATGGGTGTGGCTTCTTGGCGGGCTTTGATGGCTTGATCAACATCCGAGTAAAAGCGTTTGTGTTCCAGGGTGTGTCGATCCCATACCCGCAATGCTTCACGCAATGCTTCTACCGCGGTACCTGGTTGGTAAGCTGGAATCGGACCCAGGTTTTCAATCAGTATCAGGCGTTTGATTTGTTCGGGAAAAGCAGCGGCATACATCACTGCAATGGCAGCACCCATGGAGTGACACAGCAAAGTCAGGGGTTGATCCATTTGTTTGATCACCGCCTGCAAGTCCATCACGTAATCGATGAAACCGTAATTGTGGCCTGGTGCCCGGTGGTCTGACCAGCCATGGCCGGGAAAGTCGATGGCAGTGATTTCCAGCTGTTGTTCAAGTAACAGCGGTGCCAGGTGAGAAAAACTGGCGGCATTGTCCAGCCAACCATGTAAAGCCAATACCTTGTTGGGGTTACCAGTGCCCCATTGCAAAGCGGCAATCTCGCCGTAGCGGGTAGAAAAAGTCAGTTCTTTGGGAGCGCTCATTGCCATAACATCAGTATCAAAACAGCCAGTAAAATTCGGTAGTGCATAAACCAGACGAAATTGATGCGATCGATGAACTTCATGAACCAGTGAATGCACAACCAGGCAGCCAAAAAGCTACCAGTCACCACCACCAAAATGCCACTGAGGTCATAGTTTTGAGGTGCTTGCATCAGCTTCATGCCACCGTATGCGGTGGTCATCAAAATTGCTGGAATGGCCAGTAAGAAAGAAAACCGGGCGGCGGTTTGTTTGTCTATGCCCATGGCCATGGCAGCGGTCATGGTCACGCCGGAACGTGAGGCACCGGGTATCAATGCCAGACATTGGGCCAAACCAATCAAACCGGCTTTTTTTAAGTCAACGTTTTGTGCTTTAGACCATCTTTGGCTGAGCCACAGCAGCACGCCAAAAACAGCCGAGGCGACGGCAATCACCCAGACCGATCGCAGCTGAGTTTCAATGATGTCAGCAAACAACAAACCAGCCAAGGCGATGGGGAAGCTGGCCAACAGCAATTGCATAAATAGCGGCCAGTCTTGGCCGGTCAACAGCCTGGCGATTGACTGGCGGTAATACATCATCACCGCCAACAATGACCCCAAGTGGGCAGCGATGTCCATGACCAAACCTTGGTCTTGCCAGCCAGCCAGTTTGGAAGCCAGAATCAAATGCGCAGAGGATGAAATGGGCAGAAATTCGGTGAGGCCCTGAACCAGCGCCAACACCAACCACTGCAACCATTCAGCCATCATGAGTTCATCAGGCTGGCGTAGTTTTTCCAGTGTTTGTAAGGAAACATCATGGTATCCAACGGTTTAACCTCGGCCAATTTAAACGGCTTGACATCGCTTCCAAACATTTTGTGAATGTTTTGGATGGCATCGGCTTCCTGTTCCTGCCAGGCATCGACGTCAACCACCATCACGTTGGGGTTCATGGCAATCATTTGATTGGTAACCTTAGAAAACTGCATGTAATGTACTTGGAACGGCCCAAAAACAGCATCATGCAAACGCAAATCAGCCAGGTTTCGGGTCAGCACCATGACCTGTGCTTGAGGAAAGATGCGTTTGATGATGGCCACATTCATGGGCGAGAAGGGCAAGAAATCAATCACCACTTTGGCATCATCTTTCAATACCTGGTTAACCTGGCGGGTGTATTTTTTGCGCAACAAGTGGGCCTGGGTTTCACTCACATCTTTGAGCATATTGATGGTCCATTGCTGGGTGAACACATCGCCGCGGGTTTTGGTGGTGAAGCGATCAATTAACGGCGTGATGTCATTATCCAACAACCAGTTAATGAAATCATGGTGACCGGTGGATGGGTCAGTAAACACAAACCGAAACACACTTTCTACAGACTGCGAGGGCATGGCTTGTACTTCCTTTTCTTCGGCAGCAGACAACAATTCAACGGGTTGACTGTCATGGTGCTTTAATTGGGCAAATTGTTGCCAGGCACTTTCATACTGGCCCAAGGCATCGTTCAATAATCCGGCGTACAAAGACATCACCTGATTGAAACTGTCTACTTGCTTGCTGACGTCGATGCTGTCAATCAGGTCCAGTGCTGTTTGGTAATGGCCCAATTGCGAGAGCGCATTCAATTTAAGTTTGATGGCAGAATTGTGATCCGCTTGATGTTTTAGGATTGGCTCAAGGCGATCAATGACTTGTTGATATTTGTTTTGGGCATAGGCACATTCAGCCTGCATCAACAAGGCTTCATGATACAGCGGATCTTCGGCATCGATGCGTTGGTAAGTTTTGATGGCTTGGCTTAAGTTATTATTAACTTGGTGAATCTGTCCCAGCATCATCAGGGCTTTGGGGTTGTCGCCGCGTTTGAGTATTTCATGTAACACCGCCATGGATGAATTGGGCTGGCGATTACCGGCAAAGGCGCGTGCCAGTGCCATCAACCAGGAAGGGTATGCCAAGCCAGACTGACAAATCGGTTTCAGGTAGTTGATGGCTGTTTGGTGGTCATTGTTTTTGCCGTATAACAAGCCCAAGGCCACCATCAATTCTGGGATTTTGATCTGGGCATTGATCATCTCGGTCATGATTTCGGTGGCCTGTTCAGGATCACTGTGTAACAGGCTGATGGCCAGGTAGGCTTTAGCAACCTGGTTATTGGGTTCATCTTCCAAGATTTTTTTGAAGTACAACTCAGCAAAGCCATCTTCGTTTTGTTCTAATCGCATGATGCCCATCTGCATTTTCAAATTGGGCTCTGTTGGAAACTGGAGTTCAGCCTGTTGTAACAAATCTTCAGCCGTTGCATAGTTGCCTTCAAGGAGTTCTAATTTGGCCAATTTGGTGATCGCAGGAATGCCGTTTTGATGGACCTTCAGCGCCAGCTGATATTGCTCCCTGGCTTTGTCTGATTGGTTTTTGATGGCATAAATGTCACCGATAGCCAGGTAGGAATAAAACAGGTTGGGGTTTTCTTTCAGCGATCGTTTAAAGGCTTTGAGGGCCTCATCTATTTTTTGATTCGCCAACAGCATTTGGCCTTTGAACTGTTGGTATCGATCTGAATTAGGTGCCAGCTTGACGGCTTCGTTGATGTGCTTCAACGCCGTTATCAGCTCATTTACCCGACTGCTGGCATGGGCCATACCAAAGTGTGCCTCATCGTCATTGGGGTTGTCAGCCAAAATTTGTTGGTAGCCCTTGATGGCTTCTTCGAATTGACCTTGGTTGTGCAGTTCTTTGATTTCTTCTATTTGGCTCATTTTCTTATCTCGTTAATCACATAGTCTTCTATCCAGGAGCGCATGCGCCAGCCCTGAATGAAGCCACAATGTCCACCGTTTGCAGTGGTCAATAATTTGATCTGCGGCAAGCGGTCAATTGTACTAAAATCTTTGAAAGGAATCACGGGATCATCCCATGCAGTGATCACATGGGTGGGGCAATTGATGGCTCTGATGACCTCTGGGGTGATGGAATAACCGGCAAAATAGTCGTCGGTTTTGGTGAAATCGGTGTGTTTCAGAATCAACATTTGGGTCAGGCGCTCTAAATTGTTTTCTTGCTGCCAGCTGTTGTCATCAAATAAGTGGGGATACAAACGGCTTTTGATGTGTAAAGAACGTTTCCACTTTTTCAAAAAGTAACCGGTGTACAGCCTGGATTGATGGATGGCATCCATGCTGTTTTTGGGTATTACCGGTGGCGAAACAGCAAAGACATGCTGAAACGACAGGCCGGCAGTCGATGCCCGTGATGCCACGCGCAGGGCAAAATTTCCACCCAGGGAAAAGCCACAAAGAATGAATTTTTTATCGGGGTAGCGTTGTTGAATTTGGGCCACAGCATCCACCACCTCATCCAAGCGACAAGAATGAAATAAGTCCTCATTCAGGTGGTGTGAGTCGCCATGATCACGCAGGTTCAAGCGGAATATATCCAAACCTTCCTGATACAAGCTGTTGGCCAACAGCTGAATGTATGTGGATTGTGAACTGCCTTCCCAGCCATGCAACAAAATGGCCATGGTATCGCCGTTATCAGGGTTGGGGGTGTGAAACCCTAATAACGTAGCCAGTGAGCCTTCCAAGAGCTGTTCTGTTTGGTGCTCAACCACCGGATTGCCACCACGCAACCGCAACAAGCGAAACTTGGCACTGGCCAAGATGGACTGCAGGTGTCTGTTTTTAGGCCTGATGGGAGGCTGACATATAATCATTTTTCAGCAACTCCTGTTCTATGTATGACCGCGAGGCCAGCGTCACGGCCCGGGCACCTGACTCAAAATCTGTGACCGGTTCACCACAATGAATTTCTACGGTGGAGTTCGGTAAGCTGAGGATGCGCCAGACATGGGTAATGAACAATTCATCGTTCAAAAAGCCCACCTGGTCATTGCGGCTGCCATCGCGATTCAAAAATTTGATGGCCACCGGTAAAATGGGGGTGCGGGTTTCCACTGCCGCATGGATCAGCTGACGGTGGAAGGTTCGTAAATAGCTGCCATCGGTGACTGTGCCTTCAGGAAATACCGCGACCGATCGACCATGGTTAAGTCTTTTTTTGATTTGGTTTATCACGCCTTTGCGTGATTCGGCGCTGCCCCTTTTGAGAAACAAGGTGTCGCCTACCATGGTTACCCAACCGATGATGGGCCAATATTTGATCTCACTTTTTGCCACAAAACCAGCCAGCATCAGTGAGTGTATGATGGGTATGTCCAGCCAGGACACGTGGTTGGCAACTATGAATACCGGCGCTGCTGGTTTGACACCATGAACATAGACTTTTAAGCCACAGATAAAACACAACAAACGCGACCAATACACCAGTAGAAACTCATTGATGTCACGATTACGGAACAGTTTGGCCAACAAGATGCCCATGATGACAAATGGCAACACCAGCATCAAAGCCAACAAGAAGGCCGCAATGCGAAGTAAAAACCGTAAATTATGAACCAATAATTTCAAAGTGGTAACAGGACCGATGATCAGCCGGAGATTATAGAAGAAATGGCTGCCGATTGCATCAGTCTGTGGCAAATCCCAGCAACGGCAGGGTATTGATGAGCTGTCGAAATTGTTTACTAGCAGCAACAAAAACCCCTTAAAACAGCGTCTGATCGTGGTTTCCCATGTGCTGTTGGACGAGTCAAAATCATGGTAAACTCAGCGCCATGAAATTACATATTCTTGGCATCTGTGGCACCTTTATGGGCGGCATCGCAGCCATTGCCAGACAGCTGGGCCATCGGGTCACCGGATCGGATCAAAACGTATACCCACCCATGAGTGATCAATTGCAGCAGCTCGGCATAAGCATTCATCAGGGCTATGACGAAGACCCTTTAACTGCACATGACTTGGATGAAGTGGTGGTAGGCAATGTCATGACCCGTGGCATGCCCGCCACAGAATACTTGTTGGAACATGGCTTAAAGTATGTGTCGGGTCCGCAGTGGCTGGGTGAGCAGGTGCTGCGTCACAAGCAGGTGTTTGCGGTGGCTGGCACCCACGGCAAGACCACCACCGCATCGATGCTGGCTTGGATTCTGGAAGATCAGGGCAGTAATCCTGGCTTCCTGATTGGTGGCGTCTGTCATCATTTTGCCCAGTCAGCCCGGGTCACTGACCACCAACCCTTTGTGATTGAAGCCGATGAATATGATTCCGCCTTTTTCGATAAACGTTCCAAATTTGTGCATTACCACAGTGATGTGGTGATTCTGAACAACCTGGAATTTGACCACGCCGATATATTCAAAGACCTGGATGGCATCAAAACCCAATTTCATCACTTGGTGCGTACCATCCCTGCCAACGGTCAGGTGGTGGTCAATGGCGACGATGATAACCTGGCGGCGGTTTTGGCGATGGGCTGTTGGACGCCGGTGGTCAGTTTTGGCACCAACGAAAAGTCAGATTATTGGGTGCAAACAGACGCTGACAACCCGCGAAAATTCAGCGTATATGATGACAGTGGCTTGTTGGTCACCATCGAATGGTCGATCACCGGCAGTCATAACCAGTTGAATGCCGTGGCTGCCATGCTGGCTGCACAGCAAGCCCGGGTGAGTTTTTCGCAAGCAGCTGATTCATTGAGTCGTTTTCAAAACGTTAAGCGCCGCATGGAACTGATTGGTGAGGTCGCAGGCGTGACCATCTATGATGATTTTGCTCACCACCCCACAGCCATAAACACCACCTTGGCGGGCCTCCAAGCCGTCAGTTCAGGACGCACCATTGCGGTGTTGGAACCCCGCAGCAACTCCATGCGCGCCGGCGTTCATGCCCAGGCTTTACCTGAATCCTTGGCAGGCTGTGACCAAGCCTATGTCATGATTTACCCCGAGTTGGACTGGGACGAAAGCATCAAAACCAAATTGGCAGCACAGTGCGTGGTGTTGGACTCAGTTGAGAACTTGTTAAAACGATTGCAGCAAGACTTACAAGCCGGCGACCAAGTGGTGTTTATGAGCAACGGCAGCTTCGATAACGCACCGAGAAGACTGATGGCGCAGTTGATTGAATTACAATAAATTCAAAGAATTAAAGCAAGTTTCGTCATCTTCGGGCTTGACCCGGAGATCCATTGTATTAAATATGAACTGAAAAGCAGAAAATGCACAACCCCGGACCATGCCAAGTGACCGAACTCCCTGCACCCTACCGGGAACGGTTTACCTCGGGTTCCATCAACGAATTGAAAGGTCAGTTTTTTCCTGGGCAAATTCCCCACAACGCCATGGCTGCGGCAGTCCTGTTTGGATTGATGTATTTTTTACCGGTGGTTTATCTGCTGCTATCGGGTTTATTGGCTTGGTATCAAAGGGCACCGTGGATTTCACGGGTGGCAGAAAGTTTGGCCAGTGGCTGGGTGATGATGGCAGTGGGCCTGGCCATCGGCTTGGTGATTGTTTCAGGACTGGTGTGGATGCTTCGAATGTCTTGGCTGGCTTGGTTGCGACTGCGTTCATGGCAAACCATCAAAGCGCATATGGCCGGTGCCAAAGCGCACCATGGCTTGTTGCTGGATGAACACAACCTGGTGTATTGTCACGGCGAACATTTTGATGAGTACACCTGTGGTTGGTTACCCAAGTCAGCCATCCAATCCTGTGAAGCCACCGCCATCCGCCAATGGTTTCCCAAACACAGTTTCTACATTCAGGCAGTTAGAATCCAATACAAAGACTCATCAAACCAAACCCAGGAGCTGATAGTGAAAGAACGTTTTGGCATGGCAGCAACCACCATGAGTGCAGTGATCAATGAGTGGCTTGAAAAGAGACATTGAAGAGGTGAGACCCAAACAACACGCATCTGTCATTCCGAGCGAGTGTAATGAGACGACGCCTAAACGGATGTAGGTGTTAGCATCGAGACTGGTTCAGAGATCGAGGAGTCTCCAGAAGTTTGAATCAATCGAAGATAATGGTCAACGCGGTATACAATACAGGTTGCCTTAATGTCGTTGGGTGTTCCAGTTAGTTTTTCAAAATAAAATATAAAATCATCATAACTGATTACACCATCTATCGTCGTACCGGCGCAGGCCGGTACCCAGCGTCTTTAAATCTTTCAGCAAGGAACTAAATGATGTCTTGGTAAAGGTCATTCCAATAGGGGTTCATCTCTTCAATGAGTTTAATTTTCCAGGCCCTTTGCCATTCTTTCATCTGTTTCTCTCGAGCAATGGCGCTTTCCATTGATCCATGGAGCTCATAGTAGACCAAAATATGGGTGTTGTGCTTTTTAGAGAACCCTGCAATAAAATCATTTTAGTGCTGATAAACTCTTTTAATCAGGACACTGGTGACGCCAATGTACAGCGTTCCATTTCGTCGGTTGGTTAAGAAGTAAACGGCAGGTTGTTTCATCCTGGGTCAAATTCTATTTGTCATTGAGTTGGTCCAGAAAGACACTGGGTACCGGCCTCGCCTAAAGCGCCTACTGTTGGCCGCCGGTACGACGTGTTTTTCAGTTTAAACTCCCGATATCATTTTGTCTGTACGTGAATTCAACTGAAGTGGGTTAGGGGTACTACTTACCCTGTCATATTTCATGAGCTGAGTTATCAATGCCCTTTGCTTTTGCGGTATTCGTATTCCTGTAGTTTGTGGTTCCAGAACAGGTCGTAGATGTCCCACTTTTGGGCGGGGGAGCGTTCTTGTTCGAGTTTTTGCGCGATGATGACGCGTTCGCCGTCGGTGCGGATGGTGATCATGCCATATTTGGCAACGTTGGAATCGCGAAGCTGTTCCATTTCTTGTTGGATGGCATCTTTTTCGGCCTGGGTATTGGCTGCTGCCTTTTTGGCATCCAGGGCTTTGAGTTTTTCATAGGACTTGATGGGGTAGGAAAATTCCATGGAACTGCGGGCCAATTCGGTGCTGAAGATTAAGGGTCGGTGGCCGCGGCTGGCTTTGCCAAAAGCGCCCAGCGCATCTGGGCGCGGGTGAGAATGTGACTCTTCATCGCCACTGGATATCACCGTCGCCACTGGGTTAATGGCTTGCAGGAAAGAATCCAGCACATCGCTGGCACCGTGGTGACAGGCTTTGGCGATGTCCGCCTGGAACACCCCGCGGGTCTTACTGATAATCAGGTCCAGCAATTTGCGGTGTTCATCCAAGCGTTGTTCCATGGCTTGGCGTTCATCAATGGTTAAATCTTCGCTGATCAAGTCTTCTCTGATCTCCCTGATTTCATCCTCCAAATCGCTCATTTTGGTGTCGATATCGGCATAATACTGGGCGATGTAATCTTGGCTTTTGGCATTCAAGTCGCCACCGAGCAGCACTTTGAGTTTGCCGTAGCGCAATTTGAAAATGATTGAATGGCCGTTTTTGGTTTCGCCTTCGTTGCCCAGTTTAATCAGACAGTCCTTGGTCTCGCCATTGAAGGTGACGTCTTCGGTGATGGGGCCCAGCACTTCCAGTTGTAAGGCATGGTTGTGGTTGTATTGATCAAAAAATTTCTGTGACTGGTCAACGAATTGAAACTTGACGTTGGGGTTGTTATCTCGTGCTGCTCGCAAGGTTGATAAGTAAAATTTTTGTGAGTTGGGATGGGCATCAAGCAAGTCGATCATGTCCTGGTGAGTGCGCACGGTGTCCCACAAATGGTACGTCGACTTGCGAGGCTCTGGAGGTACCTTTCTACCCAGGTCATACATAAAGGTGCTTTGACTGGCACCAGCCAAAGGACGTTCAACAATGCCGTTGTGGCTGATGGTTTTAAAATTTAATTTGGGGTGGCTGAACAGGTTGAAAAAACCATAATAATGATCCAGGTCCGGGTGGGTGATCACAGCGTGATCAATCTCAAAAGGTGGGTCCAGGTCTTCCAGACAGCGCAGGTTATAACGCCAGCTGATGAATCGCATCATGTTATCGCCACCTTGTCCGGTGAACCCCAGGCCTTCGCCGGCGTCAATCAATATCACTTCATCATCGGGCGTGACCACATGACAGCCATCGCCCTGACCGATGTCAATGAAGTTGATTTCTAACAGTCGCTGTTCACTGAACCATTCTGGTTTGAGCCAACCCTCATCGCCGCGACATTTGACTTTGACCCAGTCACCGTCGGTTTCATCCAGGTAGCGCAGGTAATCACCCAACAACAAGTGGTTGGCGGCATTTTTGCTGGTTTTTTCTTTGGGTTCTAGGCGCAACACCACATCGCGCTGGTTAATGAAATAAGGTTTGCTGGTACTGAGACTCATGGTGTTTCAAGGTATGGTTCCCTGTCCAAGATAGCACCACTGGTATGACATGACAATCATTTCAGGCATTAATTTTGTGCATATAAAAACATCAGTGCCACAGTCGAGCAAAAAAAACCCGGCACAGGGCCGGGCTTAAGCAGATGCTTCTAATGAAACAATTTAGAAATTCGGTTTGTCTTCGGCTTCTTCGAAGTTTTTGACTGAATCTAAAATCTCTTGTTTGGCTTCTTCTACACCGCCCCAACCTTCGATTTTGACCCATTTGCCTTTTTCCAGATCTTTATAATGTTCAAAGAAGTGAGCAATTTTATCCAAGGTTTCTTCGTTGATGTCGCGCACGTCGGCAACGTGGCGATACAAGCCGCTGACTTTAGAGGTGGGTACCGCGATGATTTTGGCATCTTCACCGCCTTCATCGGTCATTTTCAGCACGCCAACTGGACGACATTTGATCACTGAACCAGGCAGCAAAGGCACGGGCATGATGACACACACATCAACCGGGTCTCCATCACCACACAAAGTGTGGGGGACAAAACCGTAGTTACATGGATACCTGAAAGCCGTGTTCAACACGCGATCGACCATGATCATACCGGAGTCTTTGTCCACTTCGTATTTGATGGCTTCGCCATTGCGTGGAATTTCAATCAGAACATTGATGTCATGAGGCACATCATTACCTACAGGAATCTGTTTAATCGACATGTGATTTCCTTCGTTGGGTTCAAAAGCCGCGTATTATAGCCATCTGAGCCGCAAAGTACATGGTTTTAAGCGATTTATTCGTGTTCATTCCATGTCAGGAGAATCATTGCAGCAAGTCAATATTTGTGGCGTTTGCGTTTTCAAATTTTCCGGTATTTTCACAGCCGAAAGCACCCAATTTTGGTAAAATTACTGTCATAAAAAGACCCACATTTTTTTGGTCCGGAGCACCCACATGTTCGAGTTGTTTGATGCGGTATTGGCTGCACGATTGCAGTTTGCATTTACCATTGCTTTTCACATCATTTTTCCTGCCCTTTCAATAGGCCTGGCTTGGTACCTGATGGTGCTGCAGGGTTTGTGGCTGAAGACCGGCAGAGACATTTATCGCCGTGTCTGGCGCTACTGGATCAAGGTGTTTGCCGTGGTCTTTGGCATGGGCGTGGTATCTGGTATTGTGATGAGTTATCAGATTGGCACCAACTGGAGCGTGTTTGCTGACAAAACCGGGCCCATCCTTGGCCCCTTGATGGGCTATGAAGTCCTCACTGCGTTTTTCCTGGAGGCGGGTTTTCTTGGGGTGATGTTGTTTGGTTCCAATCGGGTGGGGCGAGGCTTGCACTTTTTTGCCACCATCATGGTGGCGGTGGGCACCATGATTTCCGGCTTTTGGATTTTGGCGGTGAACTCTTGGATGCAAACACCGGCTGGTTTTGGCATCAATGAAGCCGGTCAGTTTATTGCCGAAGATTGGTGGCAAGTGGTGTTCAACCCATCCTTTCCTTATCGTTTTGTCCACATGATGCTGGCCGCATTTTTGAGTACCGCGTTTTTGGTCGGCGGAGTGGCGGCCTGGCATGTGCTCAAAGACCGCAGCAATTCAGCTGCCAAACTGATGTTCTCAATGGCCATGTGGATGGCCTTGTTGGTGGCACCAATCCAAATCGTGGCTGGCGACTTACATGGCCTGAACACGCTGGAGCACCAACCCATGAAACTGGCAGCTATGGAGGGCCATTTTAAAAGTGGTGAAGGGGTGCCTTTGGCCTTATTTGGCTGGCCCGATGTCGAACAGGAGGTCATACACGGAAAAATTGCAGTGCCCAAACTGGCCAGTCTGATACTGACCCATGACCCCGATGGCTACCTGGAGGGCTTGGATGCCTTCCCCAAAGAGGATTGGCCCAATGTACCTCTGGTTTTTTGGTCATTTCGGTTGATGGTTGGTATCGGCATGGCCATGTTGTTGGTGGGCTTGTGGTCGGCCTGGGCCCGGATCAGAAAACGCTTGTATGATGCCACTTGGTTACAGCGGGCAACGGTGCTGATGGCGCCCAGTGGCACCGTGGCCATCCTGGCGGGCTGGATCACCACCGAAGTGGGGCGTCAGCCATACACGGTGTATGGTTTGTTGCGCACAGCCGATGCCGTATCACCGTTGGATGCCCCGGCTGTCAATGCTTCCTTGTTGGCCTTTGTGGTGGTTTACTTTTTGGTTTTTGGATCGGGTATCTATTACTTGTTCCGTTTGTTCCAGCACCGACCCAGCATGAATGAACGAGATATCAAGCAGGGCGTGCCCAGAAAGGCAGCCGGCATCACGCCGGTTCAGGGCATGGATTCTAAACACCGGGGGGAGGATTGAAATGGATTATGTGTTGATTTGGGCGGGCATCATGGCTTTTGCTGTGTTTGCTTACGTGGTGCTCGATGGCTTTGATTTGGGCATTGGTTTGATTTTCCCGTTTTTGACAGCGCAAGATGACCGCGCCACGGCGATGAACAGCATTGCCCCGTTTTGGGATGGTAACGAAACTTGGTTGGTGTTGGGTGGCGGCGGCTTGTATGCCACCTTCCCGTTGGCTTTTGCCATCATCATGCCAGCGTTGTATGTGCCACTGATCATCATGTTGCTGGCCCTGATATTCAGGGGTGTGGCTTTTGAGTTTCGCTGGCGGGCAGAGTCTGAAGCGGGCCGCAAACGCTGGGATTTGGGGTTTATTCTCGGTTCTTTGTTTGCGGTGTTGAGTCAGGGTGTGGCCCTCGGTGCTTTGGTGCAAGGCATTGAAGTGGCTGATCGGGCTTACGCCGGTGGCTGGTGGGATTGGTTGAGTCCATTCAGCCTGGCCACAGGTTTGGCCTTGGTGGTTGGTTATGCCTTGTTGGGCAGTTGTTGGCTGGTCTACAAAACTTCGGGTGACCTGCAACACCGTTGTCGACGGGCTGCGGTGTACTTGACCTGGGCCTTGGGCGCCATGATAGCGATGATCAGTGTGTGGATGCTGTTCAAACAAGACCCTTATATGCGTCGTTGGTTCGATTACCCCAATTACTGGCTTTTGTCACCGGTGCCGGTGATGGTTTTGGGCTTGGGGCTGTGGCAATTGTGGGCCTTAAAAAAACAACGTGATTTGGCCCCATTTTTATTAACCATTGCTTTGTTTGGCCTCAGCTTTTTTGGCTTGTGTATCAGTTTTTATCCGTACATAGTACCGCCAGAAATCGACATTTGGCAAGCCGCATCGCCGACTTCTAGTTTGCAATTTTTACTGGTGGGTTCGGCCATTTTGATACCCATGATTTTATTGTACACAGGTTATTCATACTGGGTGTTCAGGGGCAAAGTAAAACCTGATGACAGCTACCATTGAGAAAGACTGTGGCAAAGAAAAATAAACAATGGCTTTGGTTTATCGGCTTGTGGTTGGCGAGTGTAACGGTTTTGTTTGTGATTTCTTTATTGATTCGCTTGGTGTTGAAGTAATTAACCACAAGCCATTTGTTTCTGGCGTTTCTTTGCCTTTATAATGTTAATTCTATTCAATGATGGAGCATGAAATGAAAGGTAATCGATACGTGTTAATGGGTTTGTTGGCTGCAGCAGGAGTGTCCACAGGTGTGAGTCAAGCGGCCAACTGGGAACGTTGTTATTTTGGTGGTGGTGCCAGTTACGTTGAGACCTCCAATCAATGGACCACAACTTTTATTCAGGGTGATGCGCTGAATGACAATGCCGGTTCGGCTGACGGAGATGACACCGCTTTGGCCATACAGTTTGGTTGTGATGTGATGTTGTCCGATCAATGGGCATTTGGTTTGAAATTAACCGGCAACAACAACACCATTGAAGCGAGTCATATTTACCAAACTGGAACCAGTCCCAATAACGTCATCAGCTACAAAATGGACGACATGTATGCCGCCATCGGCCGCATTGGCTTTACCATGGGCAACCAAGGTTTGTTGTATGGTCAGTTAGGTTACATGCAAACTTCTAATTATTATTCTGATTTTGATGCAGGTCAATTTACTTTTGACTTCAGCAGAAAAACCCACCGCAAAGGCGTGCTGATTGGCATTGGCTACGAGCATCAGTTGAATGAACTGTTTTCATTGTATGCTGAGTACAACCGGGTCGATTTGGGGGATAAGTCCATCTTACTCAATGACAACACCACATTTGCCATAGACGATTACACCGCAAAAATTGATCAGGACATTACTTTATTTAATGTGGGCGTTAACTACCGCTTCTAATCTGTAACAACACAATCACCGGCTGCGGTCAAAGCCCCTGAAACTGATGGCCTCAGCCAGGTGATTTTGTTGAACCTGCTCACAGCTGTCCAAATCAGCGATGGTTCTGGCCACTTTGATGATGCGGTGGTATGCCCGAGCAGATAAGCGCAACTGATCGACCACAGTTTCCAAAAAGTCGAGCAAGGGTTCGGACAGCGGGATATACCGTTCGATGTCTTTGCCTTCCAACATGGCATTGCTTTTACCGCCATTGCGCTGATGTTGCCGTTTTCTGCTGGTAATCACCTGTTGTTTGACGGTTTCGCTGCTGACATTGCCGCGACTGCTTTGTCTCAACACTTTGTGCGGTATGCGTGGCACCTCGACTTGCAAATCAATGCGATCCAACAAGGGGCCGGAAATGCGGTTGCGGTAATTCTGAATTTGTCCGAGGGAACATTCGCAGGTGCGGTCTTGGTCACCAAAATAACCACAGGGGCAGGGGTTGAGGCTGGCTAACAATTGAAAACGGGCGGGAAACTCTGCTGTTCTGGCAGCCCTGGAGATGATGATTTTGCCAGATTCCATCGGCTCTCTGAGCACTTCCAATACGTGCCGGGAAAACTCCGGTAATTCATCCAGAAACAACACCCCGTTTTGTGCCAGACTGATTTCGCCGGGCATCGGGTTGGAACCTGTCACTTCCAGAAGTATCTGCAAATATACAATAGCACGCGCGAATGCTTCTACCAATGACCAGGTTATTTAAACTTACATTGTGGGTAGGGGTCAATGGCTTAGTTTTGGGAGAAAGGGAACCTAAATACTTCTTGCTTTCAGAAACATGGGGAATGCTCCATATAAAGACACATTAAATGTATACGTGAGCTGAGTTTAAGGCTCCTGAACGGAGCCTTTATTGTTTGAAAGATCTCAATTCCACTTCAATAATTTCTAATTCTGTAGTTTTAACTGATCGTACTGAGTAAAAACTAAGTATTGTGAACCATACTTTGTTTTTTTGCTTAGACAAGCTTCTTTAAGTACATCCGCTGTTGGCTTATTCTCAATTGGTTCTAAGATGACTTCCTCAATATTTTTATTGGTCGCCAATAGTTTAAATTTATCATCACTTTGCTTTTTGAAAGTTCCAATAAAACTGAACACTATTGCAAGATAATGTGATCCAATTTGTGCTTGCGATGAATAGATAACGGCTCCATCTACACTGTTCTGAGGATAGTCACTGGAAGTGAAATTGAACCCGAATTTCTCAGCATCAATAGATAGAAGCGCCCTTAACTCCTTGATTTGCTGCTCATACTGAAACAATTCACCCCATGAAATATCAATTTTTTCATTGGTATCAATTTTATTGATAATAAAATTGATATCTTCCATTGTTTGTAAAGCATCTTTTGTCTTAATAGGGTGTTTAGTCGTAACGCCATTCAGTGGGTACTCTTGCAAGATTTTTCCATTGGCACTGAATCTTGAATATGCGGTTCCGTTTTGATTGCATAAACAATTAAGTAATTTCAAGGCAAAAATATATTCTGAGACAAGCATCCTTAATTCTGGACTAAAATTGAATTCTATTGTGATGGCCTCTGTGCTAATAACAACATCAAAAAAATCTCCTTTTATTCTGGACTTTTTTAATCGATCGTCTACCAATTCATTAAATGGGGAAAAGAAATATTTAGCATCAAATAAATACCAACCAGATGACCTGGAAATTCTGAAATATATTTTTTCTGTTTTGTCTGGTTCAAGATCATTCATAGAAAAAACTCCATCATTTCCTTCAATAAATGGGTTTTTATCTGGAATGCCAAATCTGCTCATAGTCCCCTTGAAGTTTTTGATTTTCACTTCATCAATTAACCCCAAAGAAAGGTCAATCAATTGCTTGATCTGTTCTTCGCCATCGGCTAAAAATGTAAAGGATCCAGATTCCTGCTCGAAACCGACTGATTTCATGTCCTTGTTCTTTTTTTCAATATACTTGGCATAATCATCGCCAACATATTCCATAATTTTTTCTTTTAGACATGTTCCGGTGTTTTCTGCTAATTTATGTTTCTTTCCATACTTAACAGACATCTTTTTTTTATGCAGTTTTTCTAAGGTGGTATCTTGATTTAAAGATTGTATTTTTTCAAAAACCTTAGCAATAAAGTCTTTATCTACATGAACCAAGCAAAGATCCTGCGCATCATTTTTTTTATTAAAATTGACAAACAGAAAAAAAGTAGGCATCTGTTCAGTGCACATACGCCTTAAATTTGACAGTTTAATTTGATTGTTGGCTCCAAAGGTATCAGTGCCTTTCACCTGAACTTTGCAGCAAATAGGTGACTCATGAATCACATTGTTATTTTTAAATTCAAATTCAGTGATGAAATCCCAACCTTTATCATCATTTTCAGAGCCATTGAACGTTATCCCTGCTTGTGAACAAAACACCCTATAAAAAGACTCCGCAAGTTTCCCTACATCTCTCATTCTATTCTCCTTTCATCTGATTTTTTAACTCATATACACCTACCATGATTTGGTAGATGTCGAATTTTATTTATAATTATTGCAGAGTTTTTTTCAAAAAAGATCCAGTCAATATATGAATTTTTAATATAAACGCATATAAAAACCTACTCCAATCATTTTATTTTGTAATCCCTTCAATTTGAAGGGGTTTTACGGGTTTTACCCCGATTTTACGGACACATCTGAAAAGGTTAGTATTAACCATTACAGAGGTATTTTATGCAAATCGTCCGTGGAAATGGGGTAAAACCCAGATGTAAGAAAAGATAGATGGGGTTGTAACTTTTTATGACGTTACTCAAGCAAGTAATGTACTTTGAATAATTAAAAAAGGCCCCATGAGGGGCCTTAATCACAACTCCACATAAGCGTATATGGCTTTATTGAAGTTGGCTGTGTGGGACGGACCTTTACACAGTCTCGAAGCCTGATGATAATCAGTGCAGGATCAATAGCTATTGTATATTTAACCAATATATTTGTCAGCCTATTGCAAGCCTTAAATGAAAGCACAACATATTCTGTTCAGAGATTCTAAAAAGTGTCTACAATTCTCAGGCCTTACCACCGTTTTGTTGTTTGCCATTCGTCAGAAAAATCATTTGCAAATTACACTTAGAAATTTATCTTTCAAATTCTGAATTTGGCTCTTGAAATCTTACGCCTTCCAAAATAGGCATTTTCATAAGGGTGTTTAGAAACTCTTGAGAACTGTATTTTTTAGCCTGCTGCATATCTGAATTTGGTGGTGTTCTAAAAGGGTAAACAACAGACTCAGAATCGTCGTGGTCAGCTAAAAGTACTAACGCTCTAACTCCATACTGTACAACATCCAATAGTGCAGCTTCGCCTTCAAAATCACTATTTTCTATATCAGCTAACTCAATTATGTCTTGCAATACCATAGCTTCCTCGGATTCCGAAACGCTTGCGACTTGGTGATTTCCGTATTCATCGCTTAGCACTTGAGCGAAACCCACAAGTGATTCGTTCATTGCCATCTGATAGTGCCACCTCTTGGTAACTTGTGAAACATCTCGAATATCAAGATTGGATTCAACAGCTTGTATTAGATTTTTTTCTGACAGGTTGAGAATTGGAAAATATTCTGCAAGACTCCATTCAGTCTCCATGCTTGACTTTGCACCAAACAGTCCAGAATCTATTTCTGGCGCATAAAAATTTCCAATCTGCTGTGCAACCTCGGATATTATTTCAGGTTTAATTGATTTCAGTCTAGCCATTTGAACAACCTCAAGTGATGGAATGCCATGTGGATTTCCAGTTCGAATAAGGGCCTAAAGAGTTTAAACCTGAGTATAGCACCCTGTGTATAGTACCTACATTTACAGGAAGGGGATCATAAATTACAAATATGTTATGCCCATTTGGATCCTTATATGAATCGACCACCAATGCTACATGGCCGGGTGAATGCCAGCCTACCTCTATCAAGTAATCATTCGACAGTTCATTGACCAAATTTGGTTCTGAAATAGCTGATGAGCTGTAGTTAAATGAGATTGATTCGTCAATGAAAATTTGACTAATTGTCTGTGCAGAGACTGGTTGATTACATGAATCAGAGATGGTTTGGCAACAACCAACAGCACCATGATACCTAACTGCCAGTATGCATTGATTTAGCATGATCCCGTTTGTTGCATCTTTTGCCATCTCGGCGCATGCTGCCCAGCACCATTGAGAAGCTTCTTGTGGTATCAACTTAGGCGGATTTCCAGAGCCAAAGCTTACATTTCCAGTTCTGGGAGTAGGTATTGGAGTCTTGGAAGAGAGTTTTAGGGCCATAAGTTCAGCTAAATGGAAGTTAAATCAATAATAGCACAAATATTGTGACACAATTAAAAGAAATATGTTTAAATATATGTAATTGATATATTCAATATTTAACAAATATATGAACATATCTAACAAAAAAAGACATAATGCCAAAAGAGGATTAAACATGATATTTAGTTTGAAATTAAAGTTGCTATTTAGCTCCTTTTTAGTCATTTTTTTTGTGGGGTGTGCTCAACTTCCTGACGCCAAGATACATTACAACCTACCTGTCTCTGATGCCTATATCAAAGTAATAAGTACCTTAGTTTGCAACAGCAAAAACAAAATACTATCTGAATCTTCCGTAATACCCTCTGTTGTTCATACGGCTGACACTAGTAACAATGCAGTCAAAACAATTGATCTTTCTGAGTTGAAAGGCATTTTTTCAGACTCTGAAATTAAAGTTGAGTTTTACAGCGATGGTCGATTAAAAAGTTTAAACGGGTCGTCAACAGGACAAGGCCAATCTATCATTACAAGTGCCTTACCTGTTCTTTTTGGAAGCGCCCCAGAGGATGAGGATACTGACTCGTATCCATCTTTTCCTACAGAATGTGATGAAATTAATAAATTCACAGGTGGAAAGCCGCTAACTCTTACATATCAAAGCAAAATCGAGCTAGATAATGACGGTAGAGCACATTTGCAAGAAATTAAGCCGGATGAAAAGTCAGACCAAATAATAAATCACTTATCACTTCAGGCTGCGGTCGGAAATATCTGCACAAAGGTTGGTATGAAAATTACACCTAAGCTAAGACACAACTATTCAGAAAAGACTGGCGACGTCTTACTTAAGTTGAGAGAGCCAGGGTTTGTATTACTTAAAGTATCAAAAAATCGCCATCATGCTGAGCCATGTAGTAATGCCGGCACAAAACTATGGGAAGGCAAATTGGTAATTGCGCAGTACGGTAAAGATTACAACCTGCCGATTCCAAAAGCTCGTGTTTTTGGGACTCAGGGGATCACGCTCGCATTGGAGGAGTCTGGATCACTTAGTATGATTCAATACAACAGCAAAACTGGGTTGGGTCAAACATTCAAGGCGTTAGACTCTGCTGTATCAGAAATAAAAGGACCAACCGCTTTGGAAAAAGCTGCTCAATTAAGGGCAGAGAACGACATAATAGCCCAGCAGCAAAGAAGAGTAGTTTGCTTGGCAGATCCAGAAAATTGTTGAAGGTGCTTAACAATGTATCCTTCGGAATAGTTTATATTTTTTGACATAAAAGGAAAAAATCACATCTAAGAATTTGTTCAAAAATGTGTTTAGTACAAGTAACAAAAAATAAAGATTTAATTGGCTTTTTGAGAAGTCTTAAAGTTTTATTCCCAAGAAAATGTGTAAGCAAATGAAAATTTCAAAAGAGCATATTTACATAATTATTCTATTAATCCTGATTAATGGATGCACTCCACATAAAAAGCCAGATACTAAAGTTCAAGATTCATCGAAATATGATTCGCCCACAATGATTGGATTTGGTACTAAACCAGCAGTATTTGGTGGAATTGATGATGGAACATTGACTTTGGTCGCGTGGAATTTAGCAGGATTTAACTCAATACCTGATGACCGATTTTACAAGCTGGTAGATGCAATTATAGAAATCGACCCAGATGTTATTGCACTTGTTGAGGTAAATTATAGTTATGTTGCGCCCGCGCTTGCATACGAATTATCCAATAGAGATGCCAATATGTGCTTTGAAAGAAAGCTTGTTAGACAAGGCGCAAAACAAGCAATAGCTATTATTCATCGATGCGAGGTAGATGTATTGAATCCAGAGTTAGTGGCAGGTTCAGATCTGAATCGTCAAGGACTAAGGGAAGCACTCAAAGTAGATGTGGTTGCAGGGAAATTTGATTTTGCCTTAATAACAATTCATCAAAAGGCAGGAAGGTCAAATTCTAGTAGAAATGATCGTACAGAACAAAATAAAGTTATTTCAAGCTATATAGATTCAAACATATTATCAGTTTCAGCAGAGAGGGATACCCTAATTGTTGGAGATTACAATATGATCCCTGGCGAAGATGACGAAAATTTTGATGCACTTAACGGTACCAAATCCTTAATTTACATATCAACTCCATTGGCTGAATCAGGTGGCTTCTCACATATAAGAAAATATGGCCGCCCTGGAAACTTTTTAGATGGTTTCGCAATAAGTGAAGATACAGTCAATGAGTACATTGAAAACTCTATATCTGTTTTGTCACTCAATGAATCTATGGGAATATCATTGGCGGCGTTTAGAAATGAAGTCTCTGATCATCTACCTTTGGTAGCTAAATTCAAGACGACACTACCAGATGATGACTAACTTTACTACATACTAATTGCAATGATAATACGAATTTCATTGTTGTTTCTTTTCTCATTTTCAAATGTTAACTCTGAGGAAACCTCAGTTGAAATCAATAAATTTGTAGCTGGAAAAATTAGTGACCAATCTGTTGTTGAAATACATGTCCTTGTAATTGTAAAAAACTTTGAAAACAAGGCTTTGGAAGAGTGCCGCAAATTAAAGTGTATTTTGACTGCAAGATACTTCAACACAGAAACAGGAACATCTTCAAACTCTACAAACATTGATTATATGGGAGGAAGTGATAATTCCAGAGAGTGGCTTGTTCGATTTCAGATTGATGGAGACGCAGATAAAGAGAATGTTCACCGCGTTTTAATTGAAATGTCTGGTGGAGCTACTGCAAGCGAGTATCTTATAGTATCAGTTCCGAGCAAGCCGATTTACACTTTAACCCCTGTCAGAATGGGGCAAGAGTGGGTTCAAATAAAGGGTGGGGATAATACCATTCAAATTTCACTTAAAGCAGGGGATGCTCCTGCAACGAATATTAATATTGTAGAAAGTACTCTTAAAAACGCAGATAATGGCCTTAAAATTTCAGGAAATTCATTTCATTTACGAGGTAATGGGAATGTAAATCCAAACTCTGAAGAAACATTATCTTTCAATGTATCAACAGAAAATATACATCCGGGCACTTACTCGGGAAACGTTTTTCTTTCGAGTGACGAGGCACTAACACCAACAGCTTACGAATTAACACTTCATGTATCGAATCTTTTTTATAGGGGTAGTTACCTCATAGCTGCATAAAGGGCCAACTTTTCAATCCAACAATCAATAGACTATTATGTTTGTTCTAACAAACCAGGTCTGAGATGAAATACATTTGGAATCCAAAAGAGCTTGCAGAACATTGGTCTCTAAGTTTCGAGGAACTTGAATTACTTAAAACCAAACCTGTTCGAAGTCACTTGCCATTCTGCGCACAACTCAAATATTATCAAAATTCCGGAACATTTCCAAAATCATTTCATGATGTACCTACTGACGCCATTCAATACCTGATTGATCAACTAGGAACAAGTCCGGATTATAATTACAGTTGGAAAGGGAGATCCGCAAAAAGACACCGTCTTGAAATTTTAGAGTTTCTTGGAATAAAAAAATCAACCCCTGATGATCGAAAGAAATTGGTTACGTGGCTAATTGACTCAGTAATTCACAAAACAAATAATCTTGAGGAATTGCAGTCTCAGGCTGATGGTTGGTTGTATAAAAGAAAATTAATGCGCCCAACAAAAGCGGTATTTGATAGATTGGTCAGATCAGCGACATCACAATATGAAGATCAGTTGTTCACCAATATATCAAACCAAATATCAGCAAAAGATAAAGCCCATTTGGATGCATTTCTGTCATCTGAAAGTACCAAAGTCAATTTTGCATCGATCAAAGCCGATCCCGGGAAAATTGGGCTTGAAAGCGTGGTTAAAGAGTCAGACAAGCTGGATTTCATAACTTCACTTACATTGCCCGAAAAGGTCTTCAAACAAATAAACCAGAAGGCGTTGTCCGGATACAGAATGCGGGTGGCCAGTCAAAGTGCGTGGGAAACACAAAGACATCCTGATAATATCCGTTATGCCCTCACATCGATCTTTCTCTACATGCGCAAAGCCGAGATTATTGATGGACTGGTCGAACTCTTGATTCAAGTAATCCACCGGTTGTCGGTTCGTGCTGATAACAAGGTCAAGAAAACGTTGCTGAAGGACTTCAAAAAAGTGTACGGCAAGAACCACATTCTGTATCAAATAGCCGATGCTGCCCTTGAACACCCCCAAGGCAGAATCAGTGAAGTGATCTTTCCACTTGTTGGAGAGAACACTTTGACCAACCTGATCAAAGAATACAAATCGAATGGTCCGGGGTATAAGTTGGAAGTTCACAAGGTAATCAGGGCCAGCTATTCAAGCCATTACCGAAGGATGATTCCCAAAATCTTGAAAGCACTACCCTTCAGGTCAAACAATGAATCACACAAGCCCGTGCTCGATGCCTGGGAATTCATCAAAGCCAAACAGCCATCAAGAAAAACATACTTCAACATCAATGATGATGTACCCATAGATGGTGTAATCCAGCCCAAGTGGCTTGAAGTTGTGGTTGAGGAAGATAAGAAAGGGAATCAGCGAGTGAATCGTATCAATTATGAAATATGTGTACTTCAATCTTTGCGTGAAAAACTGCGTTGCAAGGAAATCTGGGTGGAAGGTGCTGATCGTTTTCGGAACCCAGATGAAGATTTACCACAGGACTTTTCTGAGAATCGTGAGTATTATTACCAGGACTTGGGACATTCCCAAGATGCAAACGAATTTGTCGAAAACCTGAAAGCCAAAATGCATGAAGCCCTTTCCAGCTTGAATGATTCAATGCCAAATAACAAACTCGTTCGGTTAAGGAAAACTGACAAAAATCGAATCTGCATCACCCCTTTGGATAAGCAGCCTGATCCGCCAAACATCAATCGAATGAAGGGTGAAGTGCAAGTGCAATGGCCAACCATCAGTTTACTGGATATGCTAAAAGAAGCTGATATACAAATTGGATTTACTGATTGCTTTGAGACCAGCAGAAGTAGCGAACGAATTGGTCGCCAGGAGCTTCAAAAGCGTTTGATCCTTGGCTTGTATGGCATTGGTACCAACGCTGGTTTAAAGCGTGTCAGTGCTGGTAATCATGGAATCACATATAAAGAATTACTCAGAACCAAACAGGTCTACATTAACAAAGACTCTTTAAGAAATGCCATTGCTATGGTGGTCAATGCCACTTTTAAAGCCAGGGACATTGCACTGTGGGGAGAAGGCACCACCGCTTGCGCTTCGGATTCAACCCAAATTGGCTCATGGGATCAAAACCTGATGGCTCAGTGGCATGCCAGGTACCGCAGCAGTGGAGTTATGATCTATTGGCATGTGGAAAAAAGGAGCACATGCATTTATTCCCAACTCAAGAAATGTTCATCATCGGAAGTAGCCTCCATGATAGAGGGCGTGCTAAGGCATTGCACGGAAATGTCGGTTGATAAAGCCTATGTTGACACCCATGGTCAATCTGAGGTTGGATTTGCTTTCAGCCACATGCTTGGGTTCAACTTGATGCCGAGGCTTAAAAATATCGCTTCTCAAAAACTGAATGTTCCGGAGGCAGGTATGGCTGACGAGTTTGAAAACCTGGATCTGATTTTGACCCGGCCAATCAATTGGAAGATCATTGCCGAACAGTACGATCAAATAATCAAGTACACAACAGCCTTAAAACAGGGTATTGCAGAACCTGAATCGATTCTGAGAAGGTTCACCAGAAACAACATTCAACACCCAACATATAAGGCACTGTCTGAACTGGGCAAAGTGATCAAGACCATTTTTCTGTGTGGCTACATTGAGCATGAGGATATTCGCAGGGAAATCAATTCAGGACTGAATGTTGTTGAAAACTGGAATGGAGCCAATGACTTTATTTTCTTTGGCAAGAGTGGCGAGGTGGCATCAAACCAAACTGATGAGCAAGAGCTTTCTGTTCTGGCTCTGCACCTGGTGCAACAATGTTTGGTTTATATAAACACCCTGATGATCCAAAGCGTTGTATCACAAGAGCACTGGCAAGATGTATTCACTGATGAAGATTATAGGGCATTGTGTCCATTGTTTTATGCTCATGTTAATCCATATGGTCATTTTGACCTGGATATGGAAGCACGTATTTCACTTGGCTCCTTTCATTGAAAACGCAACGGTCGTTTCAAATCTGTAGTCGTTGCAAAAACGTTCGTTTTTGCAATAAATGCCTCATGCCATAAAATCAATAAGTTGAAGATTGCAAAAACATATTGCATAATTTATTTTAATCGCAATATATTTATGCAAGATGAAAATTGGTTACGCACGTGTTTCTACTAAACATCAAGACAATAAAGCTCAACTGAGCGAACTTGAAAAATATGGCTGTGAATTAATTTTTACAGAACAAGCATCCGGAGGCAGATGGGATCGACCAGAATTAAGCAACCTTTTGAAGCAGCTAAGAAAAGGAGACACTGTGGTTGTCTGGAAACTCGATAGACTGTCAAGATCTTTAAAAGACCTACTGTTCATTCTTGAAAAAATTGAAAAGTATGAAGCAAATTTTTTGAGCCTATCTGAGTCTATCGATACTTCCAGTGCAGCCGGCAGGATGATGATGCAAATGATAGGAGTTTTTGCAGAATTTGAACGTGCAATGCTCAGAGAAAGGACCATGAAAGGACTTGAGTCTGCCAGAAAACAAGGTCGGATTGGCGGTAGAAAACCAAAATTATCTCAAGAACAGAAAGATGAAATCATCAAAATGATGAAATTAGGTAAAAAAACCAATGTTGAACTGGCCAGATTGTTTTCGGTGCACCCCTCTACAATCTCTAGGTTAATAACAAGAAACAAATAAATAATGAAGAGATTTTATGAGTAGCGAAACAGATAAAAATGATCATGATGCAGATTACAAACAGCTTTATATTCAAAGTAATCAGACGATTAATGAATTGAAAGATGACCTTCTTAGGGCATTGGCTGAGGTCGAAAACACCAAAAACAGGTATCAACAAGAAATAAACAACGTAAAGAAATACGCAACCAGTCAGCTTCTTAAAGACTTGTTGCCTGTAAGAGATAATCTTGAAATGACATTAATCTCATCGAAAAAAACCAAAGAGATTGATGCACTTGTTGAAGGCGTCAGACTTACCTTGAATAATTTTGATGAGGTTTTAGGACAGTTTGGAGTTGAAATGATTGATCCATTGGGAGAGCCGTTCAACCCTGAATTACATGATGCGATTTGTATCGAACGCAAAGAGGGTATGAAAACAAATGTGATCACAAAAGTACATCAAAAAGGCCTGGTTTTAAACAACAGAGTCATCAGACCAGCCAGAGTAACTGTGAATAAAAATTAAGTAAATACTATGGAATATAAAGACTACTATAAAATCTTGGGCGTAGATAAATCAGCTTCAAAACAAGAAATCAAAAAAGCCTACAAGAAACTGGCAAGAAAATATCATCCTGATGTAAGCCAAGAGGCCAATGCTGAGGAGAAATTCAAGGAGATTAATGAAGCTCATGAGGTTTTGAAAGACCCTGAGAAGCGAAAAGCTTACGATCAACTTGGGACAAACTGGAACAGCGCATATTCTGATAATTCATCTGGCTTCAACCAACGATACAGTCACAGCAGTGAGCACTTTTCTTCTGGAAGTCATTCGGGTTTCAGCGACTTTTTTGAGCAATTTTTCAATCATGGATCAAGAACTCGAGAACCTTCCTATGGTTATGACTTCCCTGGAGAGGATGTGATTGTTAAAGTAATGATTGATGTTGAAGATGCATACTTAGGAGCATCAAGACAGATACGCATTCAGTTGGAGAACAACTCAGATACGAAGACATTGAATGTAAAAATTCCAAAAGGAGTAAAACAAGGTCAACACATTCGATTAAGTGGCCAAGGGCACGTCTCTAGATCTGGAGGTCAAAGCGGTGATTTATTCCTTGAAATTGATTTCAAACCTCATCCTTACTATCAGGTTGATGGCAAAGATGTTTACCTTGATTTACCCATTTCACCTTGGGAAGCAGAACTGGGTGAGTCAGTGAAAGTCCCTACACCAACGGGGCCTATTGATGTGAAAATTCCAGCTGGATCAAAAACAGGAAGAAAGCTCAGATTAAAAAATCGTGGTATTCCCTCTAAGAACCCTGGTGATATGTATCTGAATCTGACAGTTGTTCAGCCTAAGATAACCAATGATAATCAGAAAAAAGCATATGAAAATTTCAAAAATGCTTTTGATTTCAACCCAAGAAAAGAGATGGGAGTTTAATCATGCGAGATGAAAAACACTATTATGAAGTTGAAATAATCAATAAAAGCCATTCAATTACGTTTGATGAAGTGTGTCAGTTAACTCAAATTGGTTCAGATGATTTATATGAACTCATTGAGAATGAAATCATCATGACTGTTGGTGGACAATTAACACCGCCATCATTGCCAATAGACTCTCTGAATAGAATAAGTAAAGCGATGAGACTTAAAACCCAATTGGGAGTCAATTTGGCAGGAATATCTATTATATTTGATTTGCTTGATGAAATTGAGCGATTAAAAAAGTCAAAAAATTTGAAAAAAAAGTATTGAAAAAATCAATTTTGTTATTATCTTGCGATCAGTTTCAGTAGACACTGACTTATTTTCGATTGATTAATTTTTTTAACTTTGGGAGGTAGGTATGAATATATTTGAAGCGAGCAAATTTATCTATGTAACTATGCTGCTGTTAGTCCTTACAGTTGCTGGATTATCTTATGGTTTGTATCAAACCAAATCTGACTTGAACGAAATCAAGCAAAATCAAGTCACATCCTCTTTATCCATACCAGGCAAACAAAGCACTGGCCTCAGTAATCGTGATGACTTTTTCAGTCAAAGCATAGAGGATCGTTTTGCGTTCATGCAAAAAAATATGGAGGAGATGGTTTCAACCTTTTTCAAAGACGACCCATTTTTCTTTCAAAACGGTTTTGGTTTATCTGCACATTCACCAAAGGTTAATATCAATGAAGATTCTGACAAATTTGAGGTAATCGTTGATATTCCTGAGGGGCAAGATGTTGAGTTTAATGCTGAAGTTAGAGATGGAACATTGGTTATCTCTGGTCAATCAGAGTCAGCCGAAGAAAACAACAGTGATAATCAATTCTCATACAGCAGTAACTTCAATCGCTTCTCACAATCAGTGATGATTCCAGAAAATGCAGATGCCGGCAAGATGGAAGTTGATAAAAAAGAAGGTCAATTTATAGTAACGATTCCAAAAATTGGATAAGTTTGGAGGTAATTAAAACCAACTAGTTTTTTTAGATTTACAGTTTTATTGTCTTTAACATAAATTTTGAACTAAATAGAGGTAATTAAAATGAAAAAATTATTGAGTGTTTTATTTGTTTTACTTAGCCTTTTTAGTGCTTCTATATTGGCTCAGGAAGTCTCGGATCAGGCAGTTGACAAAAATCAAGTTGAAATGACCGCCAATGAAAACAGCCAATCAAACAGCGATGCTCAAGATAAAATCGCTGAAAAGAGAAAAGAAATTCTTGAAGAGGCCACTGTTGCTTTAAGAGAGACACAAAATGCTTTGAAATACTTGGATGAGAAAAACCACAAAGAAGCAATCAAATCGCTAGAAAATGCAACAGGTAAATTGGAAGTGATTCTTGCCAGAGAACCTGAGTTGGCTTTGGTGCCGATTGATGTCAAGCTCTCAACTTTTGATCTGTATTCTGATACCCAAACCATAGAGT